>OFDC01000177.1_pt1 | contig 64445 bp, 46 predicted proteins | sample 1520941 | NCBI WGS metagenome assembly OFDC01 (sample SAMEA94258168, study PRJEB24077) | hot springs metagenome | biome: Aquatic biome; feature: Water | place: India | collected 2012-12-06 | depth 5 m | reverse complement strand
CGGCTCCAGTAATTTCATCGAACAAAACCAGCTTGTGTAATGCAGAGACAGCAACATTGACAGCAACAGGTTGTACAGGTGCAATTGTTTGGAGCAATGCTGCCACAGGAACAAGTATTTCAGTAAATATCGCAGGGACATATACAGCTAAATGTACAGGTGTTGGCTGTGGTGAGAGTGGGGCATCGAATCAAATTGTTATTACAACAGGTTCAGCTCCAGTATCGCCAATTATCAGTGCGAATAAGGTAGAACTTTGTGGAACAGAAACAGCTACATTAACGGCATCGGGTTGTAACGGAACTGTTAAGTGGAGTAACGGAGTAACTACCAGCACAATTACGGTAAGCACGGCAGGAACATATACAGCAACTTGTAGTAATGTTTGTGGCGAAAGTGGAAACAGCAATGTTCTTATAATCAAGAAAACAGCTTTACCAGTAGCACCAGCTGTATCAGCAAATACTACAAGTGTTTGTGGAACAGAAAAAGCAAGCTTAGTAGCAAATGGATGTATCGGTCTTGTAACTTGGAGTACAGGTGCAACAGGCTCAACACTCGCCGTGAATGCATCAGGAACATACACCGCTATTTGTTCTAACATCTGTGGTGAAAGTTCACCAAGTCAAGGCGTAGTGATTCGTCAAGGAAACTCTCCTGCAGCCCCAATCATTTCTTCTGATAAGATGAGTGCTTGTGGAACAGAAAAAGCAAACTTGATGGCAATGGGATGTACAGGAACAATTACTTGGAGTACAGGTGCAACTGGCACAACAGTTCAAGTGAGTTCAGGTACTTATTCAGCAACTTGCGTAAATGGTTGTGGTACAAGTGGAGTTTCTAATATCGTAAATATCTCGAATGGTGGAACACCAACAGCACCGAAAGTAACTGCCGATAAAACAAGCCTTTGTGGAACAGATACTGCAATTTTAACAGCAACTGGTTGCTCTGGAATTGTAACTTGGAACTCAGGAACAACAGGCAGTACTACATTATCTGTGTCAACTGCGGGAACGTATTCTGCAATATGTAAAAATGATTGTGGAACAAGTCTTGCTTCTGATAAGATCATAATTACTACTGGTGGAAGTCCATCTGCACCGAATGTGATAACAAACAAAACAGAAATTTGTACAACGGATTCAGCAGTATTGACAGCAACGGGTTGTTCGGGAACTGTAACTTGGAGTACAGGAGTAACAGGAAGTAGCTTGACAGTTTCAACAATAGGAACTTACACAGCAGTTTGTACAAATACTTGTGGAACAAGTGCCGCTTCTACATCAATCGTGATTAAAGCAAAAGCTGATTGTGGATGTACAGTACCAACAGCACCAACGGTAGTAACTAATAAAACAAGCTTGTGTGGAACTGAAGCTGCTACTCTTACGGCATCTAACTGTACTGCAACCGTAACATGGAGTACAGGTGCAACAGGAAGTGCATTATCAGTAACAACCGCAGGAACTTATACAGCAACTTGTAAAAATGAATGCGGTACAAGTCCAGTGTCAAATGCAATAGTGATTACAACAGGTGCTAAGCCAACCGTACCAATTTTGACTGCTGATAGAACAAGCCTCTGTGGAACAGAAACCGCTTTATTAACAGCAACAGCATGTTCTGGCACAATTACTTGGAACACAGGAGCAACAAGTACGACACTATCGGTATCAACAGCAGGAACTTATACCGCAACTTGCAGTAATACCTGTGGAACAAGCGATAATGCGACTGTAATTACAATAACACGTGGTGGAAAACCATCTGCACCGATTATCACTACTAACAGAACAATCTGTTGTGATGCAAACTCTGCGACACTGACAAGTTCAATCTGTAGTGGCACAATCACTTGGAATACAGGTGCAACAGGCAGTGTTTTAATCGTGAATGAAACAGGAACTTATACTGCAATCTGTACAAATACTTGTGGTACGAGTGATGCCTCAAAATCTATCACCATAACAAAAGTAAATCAGCCATTACCACCGGTAATTGCAACTGATAAAACTAATGTGTGTGGTAGCGAAACCGCCAAATTGACAGCCACTGGTTGTTCGGGCAATATCAAATGGAGTAACGGAGCAACTACTCAGACAATAACAGTGAGTACTGCTGGCACTTACACCGCAACTTGTAGTGATGATTGTAGTGAAAGTAAACCATCAAATGCAATCACTATTACTGCCAACTGTGGAACGGGATGTGCAGTGACTGCTCCAGTAATTGCTGCATCGAAAACTACTATTTGTAAACCAGAGAATATCACTTTGACTGCGACAGGTTGTTCAACAGGAACAATAGTCTGGTCAACTGGTCAGACAGGAAGCTCGATAACGGTAAAACCAACGGCAACATCAACTTACACCGCCGTTTGTAATGTATCAAGCACTTGCTCAAGTACATTATCAAATGCAGTTCAAGTGAAAGTCGGAACAGTCTCAACACCAACCCTTGCTTGTAGCACCGACTTAGTATGTAGTGGTGAATCTGCAACAATCAAAGCTTATGGATGCGAAGGAACGATAGTGTGGTCAAATGGTTCGACAGGTGAGTCAATCATCATAATTCCAGATGGTACAACTAAATATTCAGCAATTTGTAAGGTTGGAGAGTGTGAAAGCCCAAGTTCAGAGCATATTGGTATTGCAGTGGGTAGTCCTAACAAACCATTCGTCACTTGTAAAAACAATGTAATTTGTTTCGGTGGAACAGCTACCCTCACAGCTTCTGGTTGTACAGGAATCGTAGTTTGGTCTAATGGTTCAACAGGTGGTGTACTTACGGTTTCACCAATCGTAGAGAAAACTACATACACCGCAATCTGTAAATCAATTGGTGGTAAATGTGTAAGTGATAGCTCAAATGCAGTCGTAATAACAGTTGGTAAGAAAGTAGAAGCACCGAAAGTGATTGCTGAAATCAAGAATGTATGTCCATTCAATACAGCAGATCTCAACACGGCAATTCTAAGCGAGCCAACCACAGTAGGCGGACAGTTTGAATTCCATACCACAAGTTCACCAAACTCTCCGTTGGTAACAAACCCAGGAGCGGTAACAGCAGGTACATACTATGTATTTGAGCGTAGTGCAGTAGGTTGCTATAGCGATGGTGTAGCGGTAAAAGTAACCCTCACAACTTGTGAAGGTGGTGGTATAGACCCAAGTATCCCAGTAGTAGATATTGCAGTGAAGAAAGTAGCTTCTGCATCAATTGTTCCAGTAAACGAAATCGTAACTTACAAAGTAACTGTTAAGAATAACGGACAGGTAAAAGCAACGGGCATAGAAGTACGTGACATCTTGCCGAGTGGACTAACGTTTGAAAGTGTAACCAGCAATGCAACATTTGCCAACGGAATCGTAACTCTCAAACTTGATTCATTAGTAAGAGGTGATAGTACAGTATTTACTTACAACACGAAAGTAACAGCGGCAGGTAAAATTGTAAACAAAGCAGAGTTATCGAAGATAAAAGAAACAGATAATGTTTTATCTAATAATTCAAGCGAAGCAACAATCAACGACCCAGCATCTGGACAACTAATAGGTTTGAGTAAAGTATGTGACCCAGCAGTATTGGTAAGCGACATGATTTACAACGTTCCGTTCGTAATTTATGTAACTAACCTCGGTGGAACAGACGTAAGCAAACTACAAGTGAAAGACGACCTCGACCGTGCATTTGGTAGTGGTGCTAAGATTCTGAACGATACAATCAAAATTGTAGCAGACTCAGGCTTGGTAGTAAATCCGAAATACACAGGTCGTGGATTGAATACCAATATGTTGATTGACTCGTTGAGCAGCATTAAGAAAGGTCAGAAACTCGCAATGAGATTTACAGTAAAAGTTGACCTGAAAAATGCAACAATCACTGACTTCTTCAACGTTGCCGAAGTGACTGCTAACGGTAAGACTGACAAATCAACTGACGGTGTAAACTCTGACCCTGATGGTGATGGTGACCCAACTAACAACGATGACCCAACACCAATTCAGTTTAAGTTAGATATTTCGCCAGACCGCCCAGCAATTGGTATCGCATTATCAGTAGCCGACTCAGCTAAGATTGATGCAACTTGTTATAGCGTAACTTATTTAGCCCTTGTGAAAAACTTCGGCAATGCTAAGTTGACAAACGTACAAGTCGCTGATAGCTTGAGTAAAACATTCGCCGATAGCGTTACTTACAAAGTGTTAGGCTCAACAATTGGAAGCAATAGTACATTGAAGTTGAATCCAAGTTTCGATGGTAAAGATGATGTAAACCTCTTAATCGCTGACTCAACCAGCAAGTTGGAAGTTGGTCAATTAGATTCATTATTCTTTACTGTGAAAGTATTCCACAACGGAATCACTGGACCATTCAACAACAATGCTTATGCTAAGGCAATCGGTAATGGTAAAGTCGTAACTGACATCTCGAATGCAGGTACTGAAATTAAGATTAACGAATCAACGCCTACAAGATTAGTATTGCCAATTGGTGATGGTGAACTCGTCATCCCAGAAGCGTTCTCGCCAAACGGTGATGGCAAAAACGATACCTTTATCATTGAATTACCAGCGGGTGCTAAGATGATAGCGTGTGACATCTACAACAGATGGGGTCACGTAGTCTTCAAAGACAAAGATGGTATCTTGACAAATAAAGGATGGGATGGTAAATCAAACCAAGGTGTAAGATTCGGAACCGAAGGTGTGCCAGATGGTACTTACTATTTCGCACTCGATTACGAACTTGATGGACAAAGAGTTCATAAAGTGAGTTACCTAACCCTTGCGAGATAAGAATCTAAATCATATTTAACTACTAAGTGCCACTTCTCAAAACGTTTAAAAAACGTAATGAAAGTGGCACTTTTTTTAAGTAATATTACTTATTGAAACAGACCCCAATAGTACACTATTCGTTTCATGGATAAATAAGTGCTATAATTTTTCATTCAGTTTAAAGTATTGACTATAAGTTAAATATCATATTTATGAATCATAAATCGTCAGTTATAAACTTTATAAAATGCCTAAAGGCATGATTTTTGCCAATCGTTCGTTATTTAAACAAGAAGCACCATTTTTTTTGCGATGTCATTAAGGAGACTCATATTTATAATATATCTCACAACTACGACTTTTGCATTATTTGCCCAAAATACATCGAAGGTTTTTCAAAAAGCCAATACACAATTCGAGACACTGGGCTATGCAAAAGCGATAGAGCTATATGAGACTGCCCTGAAGAAACCAAAAGGTGCTACTGAAGAAGAAATCGTAAAAGCTAAACTTAATTTGGCTCTTTCTTATAAACTCGTAAAAGACTATACTAACTCTGAGCGTATTTATCGTGAAACTCTTACTGGAAACCCAATACTGAAAGGTGATGATATTAAAGCGTATCGCCATTTTGCACAGGTGCTAACGAGCAACGGAAAATTTCCCGAAGCCAATCAATATTGGCAAAAATTCAACGAATTACAAGAGCAAGATAAGCGTGGTGTAGAATTTATCAAGCTTAATAGTAATCGAGAAGCCTTGGAACGAAACGCAGGAAGTTATAGAATCGAATACGTAGGAATCAATTCGAGTAGTGCTGATTTTAGTCCTGTTTATTATAAAAAAGGCTTAGTATTCGTTTCGGGGAGAAGTGCTAATTCGGGAATCCGTAGAGTTTTTAATTGGGATGCCTCTTCATTTCTCGACTTATTTTATCTCGAAGACCTAAAAGCAATCAGCAATGAAAGCAGTGGAGCATCGGCCATTGGTTCGAGTACGCAAACGCCCATTCAAAAGACCGCTCCACCATCAAAAAAACTCGGTACTGATTATTACACACCGCCAACTCCCAACGATGCAAAAACAGTTGGCCGAAAAGGTAATGAATATATCACAGGAAGTAAAGATTTAGATTACGAAGAAAATCCTACGATTCCGACCGAAAAATTTAGCAAAAATCTAAATTCAAAGTATCATGAAGGGCCTTGTGCATTTTTTCATGATGGCTCAAAAATCATTTTTACCCGAAATAGCCAAATCGGCGGGGGAGGAATTTTCGGGCAGAAAAAAAACGCAACTATTAATCGGTTAAAACTTTATTCAGCTGAATTTGAGGACAATGATTGGCGAAAAATCAAAGAGATTCCGTTCAATAGTAATGATTATTCGTGCGGACACCCAACTCTAACGATTGATGATAAAATCATGTATTTTGTGTCAGATATGCCCGGTGGTTATGGAGGCACTGATATTTGGATGACACGATACAATAACGGAGAATGGACAAAACCACAGAATTTGGGTGGAGCGGTCAATACTCGTGGAAATGAAATGTTTCCATTTATTGACGAACGAGGAAATCTTTATTTTTCCTCAGATTTTCACCCAGGGCTGGGCGATTTAGATATTTTCTTTATTCCGATGAATACCGCAACGGGTATGCCGAGTGGTAAAGTGCGTAATATAGGAGCTCCACTCAACTCCAATAAAGACGATTTCGGAATTATTACTGACAGCGAACGCCAAACTGGTTTTTTGAGTAGCAACCGCAAACGTGGTGGCATAGACGATGATATTTATAAGTTTACTCGTCTCGGCACGCTTTACGGTTGTCGAGAATTAGTAGTAAATATTTATGATTACGAAACGAAGAAGCCTTTCGACCGCATCAGATTTGAGTATGAAACTAAAGGAAATACCTTGAGTCGAGAAAGTGCCATTACAAGTAGTCTGGGTACAATTAAACTATGCCTCGAAGCTGATAATGATTTTAGTTTTTTCGTCAAACAAAATGGCTATCAAGCCGAAACCGTCAGTTTTTCAAACAAAGATGCTTCTGATTATGAATCTTCAAAATTGGATATTTATCTGAAAAAAGAAATCATCGTTATTGATAAAAGTAAGAAAAACAAAGCCGCAGAAACAAAAGCTCAAACCGAAAATGATATTTTGGTAGCACGCCGAAACGGAAATCCAGTTTCGACTATTTTCAGAGGTATTGTGACGGCGGGAAAAGACAGTACGCCCATTGCTGGCGTAAAAATCAAGTTTATCAACCAATGCACTGGTATTGCCCAAGAAATGATAACTGGCTCTGATGGTTCGTATGAGTTTAAACGTGAACTTAACTGCGATTACATATTAGAATCTTTCAAAGAAAATTTCGGTAAATCATCAGAATTAGTAGCAAAAATTGAAGAAAAACGCAGTATTATTAATATTTTTCGCAAGAAAACACCCGCACCAAATACTGGCTCATTATTCGATACAAAGCTCTACAAAGTCGGTGACGTAGTGAAACTCGACAATATCTACTACGATTCTGAAAGTTATAAGATACGGAAAGATGCCGCTCGTGAACTCGAAAAACTCGTACGAACGATGCAGAAAAACCCTAATATGATTATTGAGATTCGTTCGCATACTGACACTCGTGGCAATGCACTTGATAATCTAAGTTTATCGCAGCGAAGAGCCAATGAAGTGGTAGATTTCTTAGTCGATAAAGGAGTAGCTCGTGGCAGAATGCGAGGCGTAGGAAAAGGAGAATCCGAACCAGTAAATAGTTGTGGCGATGGCGTTCAATGTACCGAAGCCGAACACCAACGCAACCGTCGAACCGAATTCAAAATTCTTTCGATTGAAAGAAAGTAATGATTTTTGATGAAGATTTTAACGTCGGCATCGCTTCAAGCGATGCCGACGTTTTTTATTTTTTAAATTTCTTGGAAATCTAAAATTATATTTAGATATTTATCTAATTAATTAATCAATGCTCAACTTAAACTTTTATAACAATGGCCGAACTTACCACTAACACCCGCCAACCACGAGTAGATATGACCCCAATGGTAGATTTGGGTTTCTTGCTCATCACGTTTTTTGTGTTTACCACAACCTTTACATCAAACCGAATGATGCCCTTGTATATGCCTGATAAAACCGATGAGCCAGGCCCACCAGTCAAATACAAAAATACGCTAACACTCATTTTGGGTAAAGATAACCGAATCTTCTACCATCAAAAAAGTGCTAAAGATTTGAATACAAGTCTTTTGACGGAAACTTCTTACGGAACAACATTAAGCAAACTAATTCTTGAAAAAAGAAATAGTGCTATCGAAAAAGACAATTTTACGGTTATCATTCGCCCAACTGATGAGTCGAATTATAAAAATACAGTAGATGTTTTGGACGAAATGAAAATTACGAATCAGCTAATTTATGTGCTGACTGATATTTCTCCGAAGGAAGTGGAGGTGTATCAGAGTAAAGTGAAGTTATGAAATTAAACAAGGTTTATCTAAAATTTTAATTGGAACATACCAATTTGCATGGTATTGTTTGACTTTTCTAAGGAGGCTTTAAATGATTTCTTTGATTTCGATATGGTAGAACTTATGAACTTTGATTGGAATAAATGATATTTTCCATAATTTTTGTAAGAATATGTTTCATTCACAATTTGTAATAGTTGTATTATAGGTCAAAGCTCTTATATCTCGTGAACTGTAATTAATGTAAAAAAAATAACCAGATGATGGCTACAAAAGCTTTCATTTGGTTATTTTTTTACAAATTGAAATATAAAAAGAATTTCTACGTCATTAATTTCAATATTTGTTAGGCATTATTTTCCACAATTGCAAAGTGGATGGTCTTTGGTTAATAGCAAAGGTACAGTGAAACTGTTGGCGACACCAGTATTAACTATTTTTGTGTAGGTAGGATAAGCAACTGCCCTGAAGTTAATATCGGTATTATCTGGTAAATATGCTTGCAGTTTGATTTTATTGTCCGCCGCATCATACCTAATATTACCCATGAAAAACCAAGAATTAAAGGATTCTCGTTGACCTTGAATACCCATGTTGTAGGGCTTGATTTCGATTGGACAGTTGTTTTCACAGGTAACTGTAGCAAATATTGTTTTTAATTTATTCAAATCGAAATTGATATTAAATTTGTAAGAGTCATTATTTGTGATTTTGTTGTCCAGTCTAAAATTTCGAAAAATACCATTTAATTTATACTCAAAATAGAGGAAAAATGCCCTGTCTGGAACAACTAAAGTTGCTGTATATTCGTTAGAGGTGCCAATTCTTTTGAAGAGTTGCTGATATGTATAAGTCAAACTTAACTCATTGTCATATGGTTTGCATGCAACTCTAATATCCATCGAAATAGAATTTCTTTCAATAGATTTGTCAAACACAACGTTAACATTAATCGTTTTTGTGGGAGGATCAAATTTACGACTCAGACCATAAGCAGATCTAATATAATTTAAAACACTAAACCAAGAAAGGTGATTTGTTTGAAAGGTCACGAACAATTTATTCCCTTTTTTAATTATAGTACCATCCCTTTCATAAGTCCAAGACGCAGTTTCATTGCTATAACTAAAAATTGCAAACGATTCCCCTACTTCTACGACTTTTTCGGTTTGAGGATTTATTGTTTGAGGGTTTATCTCAAAAGTTATATCTATTGGTTGTGAGAACGTAGAAACTTTCTTACCATTGCTATCTTTTATAAGAACCTCAACGAAGCTTATTGGCAGTAAAATGGCTTCTACATTGGTATCGCCTGTTGGGTCTTTGGTTAAAGTAGTTAAACTTCCACCAGGAAAAGAATTGGCAGCTTCTTGCGATTCGCCATTAAATGCCGCAACCGTCGTTTGTAAAGTTCCTGTTAAAACTGTTCCTTTAGAATCTTTTACAATCGTACCTTTGTCAATCTCAATAATGGTTGTGTTTTGACCATTCTGAACTTCGATATTTTTATCTTGACTTATTCCTGTGGTAGCATTAGATGTTACAACTGATTGTTGAATCGTTACGCCTGCTGGCGGAGAAGATGATTTTACTAATAAAATTTCAACAGGGTCGTTACTACTTTCTGTCATTTTAATTTCTCTACTACCCGACAAATAACCTTCCGAACTTACGATTACCTTAAACATGACTGGCTTTTCTACTGAAGGTGTTATATTTCTTAGACCTAAATATATGCTGGGGCCAACTTTGGTATAGGCGGTTTTGGCTTCACCTTCAAAGTTGATTACATTGGTAGTTTCTTTACCTAAAATTTCGATGTCAATTTTACTGGTAACTAATTCGCCAGTTTTGGCATCTTTTACTTGGACTTCTATAAACGCATCAGCTGGTTTGTAATTTAATATAAACTTTAAATCTTTAGCTACATCAATGTTTTTCAAATCGCTGCAAGCAAAAAAGAAAAGAGCGAGAAACAAAAAGTTTGCTATTATTCTGAACTGTATATTTTTCATAACTGTAGAGTTTTTGGACTATTTTTGTTTTAAAATACGATAAGAAAGACCTAATTTAACTACAGGATATAGGTAAATCGGCTTTAGGTTTGTTTGAAGTTGTGGGGCTTGTTCGGCCGTAGGTTCGATTGAACCAGAGCCTTGCATTGTTATTAGCGGTGAACCTGTATATAAAAAACCAAAATCAAAAAGAACCCTACAGTTTCCATTATTTGGATTTCCAAGCGAGATTCCAGCATAAGGTGCTATTTTCTGATAGTTAATTTTCAAACCAAGTGTTCCTGTTTCTTCAGGAGTGAAAGTTCTATCATTAAACTTGAGATTACTCTTAGGTAAAAGGGAAACATCTACCGCATTCATATTGTAGAATACTCCGAGGTTTAGAGCTAACAATTTTCTGAAAGGAAAGTAATCAACCAATACGCCAACGTTACCCAACTTAAGTTTAGCATCATATTGCACTTTTCCTTCTTCAATGTCTTTGCCTTGGTCAAAACTGACAACATCATTTCTTTTATAGTTGAATATCGAAATACTGGCTCGTAGGTTTATTTTATTTTTGAGCCTGTATGAAAATTCGGGAGATATACCAGTAGTCCCTACTTTGAGGGCTAAAGAAAGCTTATTGGTTTTGGATGGGCTGGGTTCTTGTGAATAAGCCACCACATTTAAAATGTCTGAATCAAATCTATTAAAAGTAACATCACTGTAAGTTTTACCATCAACATCCGTAGATTCTACATAAATACTATTGCCATTGGCTGAGGCACCGTGGGCCGCTTGTATAGAAGTATAAATAGCTGGGTCGTTGAAGCCAAGGGGGGTACTTACAAGGCGAACGGTTTGAGCAGAAACTGAAGCACAAAGGCATAATGTTGTAAAAGCACCAAAAAAGAGAGCAAAGATTTTTTTTTTCATTTTTTTAGATTGCATTAATTGACTATTGGAATTTATTTTTGGGCAATTATTTTAGTGTAAATGATTTGTGCTAAAATCTTTAATTACAACCTTCTTCAATTCTTACCGAGAAAACACTTCCATTATTTGCCTGAAATGCAGGTGATAGCGTCACACTTTGGGTAGCTAAATAGGTACTTGAAGTTCCAGTTGTTACACGTTGAGTAGAAGTAATTGTACTTGCACGCTGCACAGAGCTTGTTGCTGGGCCAGATAAAACCAGATTCAGGCCTATCACCGAAATGGCATTTGAGATACAAACGGTATTACTATATCTCAGAATATTTTTATCGTTGCCATAGTCTCGCCCAATTATCCAACCACTGCTACCACTCGGGTGCATGAAGATTCTATTGCCAATATATTGGCTTGGTTGGGTGAAACTCACTGATTCCTTAAAGAAGGTATTACCTCCATTTTTGGTTGTAATAATATCTGAACCGAGAATATTGGATGATAACATCCATCCCCGATTGCTATCAATAAATTGTAAAGAGTTAATACTTCTATTGGCATAAGTAGTGGTCTGGAGAGCCGAATACGAAAGCCAGCTTGTGCCGCCATTGGCTGTTTTTGAAACATCAGGAAGAGAAACATTTGGGTTGGAACTACGGCCACCTGTCCAACCAGTATCATTATTAAGGAAAGAAAGTTTTCGGATTACACCTGCACTTGTAGTCGTTGAAGTTGCCCAGTTTGTGCCGCCATCAATGCTTTTACGTACAAAACTCGTACTATTGGTCGAACTGCTACCCGCTACATAACCCGTATTACTATCAGTAAACTGAATATCAGTGTAGGTATCATTTGTTGAAGCTCCAGTATCAATACTGATTCTACTCCAAGTTGCTCCGCCATCAACTGTTTTAAGTACTACGTATTGACTACCAACAGCCCAACCTGTGGTTTCATTCAAAAAGAAAACATCAAGTAAATTATTGCTGACACCGCTTGACACGGCTTGCCACGTTGTGCCACCATTGGTGGTGCGAATGATTACACCATTAGCCCCCACGGCAATCCCATTATTGATACTGGTAAAATGAATGGAATTTAAAGTTGTCGTGGTTCCACTTGTTTGTTGTATCCAATTATCCCCACCCAGAGTTGTTTTAAAAATTTGTCCCCCACTTCCAAGTACCCAGCCTGTGGTGGAGTTAATAAAAAAAACATCAATGAGTTGTTGAGTATTAGGAGATGCCAAAGTGGGAGATGCTAAAGTTGGTATCCAATAACCGTTTTCCGTAGTAGTTGTTACATGATAAATACCCGCTTCGGTAGGCGTATAAGTAGCACTGGTAGCTCCAACAATAGCATTCGAGTTTTTGTACCACTGAAATGCGGTTGCTCCGTTTGCCGATGCAGTAAGCACAGAGCAAACTAAGCCAGAACCTGTTATAGTAGGAATAGTTGTTTCACTACAATTTGAAGTACTTGATGTTGATGGTACATTAATGAATGCTACCTTTTCTTTCGTTGCTGTTGCTGTTCCACACTCCCAACCAATAGAAGTTTTGTAAGTATAAACTTCTAATTTTACAGTATAAATACCTGGTACAGAAAACGAGATAGTGGGATGAGTTGCTGTATTACTACTGATTGTATATCCTGTGGTTGAGCCACCACTATTGGGAATTATTGTCCAAGTATAATTAGTGATTTCACACAAATTAGTAGAGAGATTATTCAACGTATAAGAAACTCCCTTGTTTAGTGTTACGTTGGTAGCACTCTCAGGGAAATTTGAAATACTAAAGTCTGCTCCTAATTGTTGAGCATTTACCAAAAAAGGTAGTAGAATGAAGAGCAGTATAAATTTTTTCATTGATTTTTGATTATTAGTGAATAGTTCTATTGAGTTTATTTAGCCATTTTCTCCATGATTAATCTTCCTTTTCGTCTGGAAAACGGAATTACTTGGTTGTTTTGAAGTGTTAGTTGTTTGGCACAATGACTACGTACGTAATCCCAGTTGACTACGAATTTTTTGTTGGTACGAACAAAATTTCCGTGGGAATCAAGGCTTTCTTGAACTTTTTTTAGCGTAGTTGCAATGATGAAATGCTCGCCATTGAAGAGGTGAACGGTGGTGTAATTAATATCAGCAACCAACATTAGTATCTGTTTGGGAGTAACAGATTTTCGTCCCCCAATGGAAATCTTATTTGGTTCTAAAATACAACCTTTTTTTTCGTTGTTTATATTGGGTTTCATTAGAAAAATTATATTTTTATATCTGGCAAAAGTTGTAAGTTGTACTGACACAAAAGTACAGGAGAAGAATAATGCGAAACAATACCACGTTGGGGGGATTTTTCGTGGAGGATACTTGAAAATTAGAAGATTGACTCGATTTTTATCATTATTTTATGAATAAGGAGAGGAAGAGACTCCAAAGTACCGAATAATAAAAATGTAAAAAAAACATTACTGAATCTTACTTTTATTCTTATTTTTGAGCTTTTACAAGAAGTAATATCAAATGTTTTTATTTTTTTAACTTAAAACAAATCCAATATGAGTTTATTCTCGTATATCAGTACTTCGTAAATTTTGAAGTAATAATTAGAAAATAGGCAGGCCTAAACAACTATATAACCGAACCAATATTTTGAATAGAATTATACTAAATTTTATACTTTTTTTGCTCTTATATTCGCAGATTTTAGTAGGGCAAAATATTAAAAAAGTACAATTTGATAAATGTTTTAAGTATTTGTATCTATCGGGTGAAAATGAATATATAAAACTCCAAAAACAACTAACACTAACCGAACTTACCGATGATGCAAACACCAGTTCTTTGAAGTTTTCTCGCAATTTCAAGACTATGCGAGACAGTAGTATTTACTGTATAAAGATAGAAATGGAAAATATTGATAATGAAGATATTGAAGTAGTAATGCTCGTCGATGACCCACGCATTGATCACTTTAATTTTGTGATGTTTGAAGATGGAAAACCAGTTAAGACTTTTTCAAAATACATTCTTGATCCCCAAGTAAAAACTTTGGGCAATAATTTGATAAATGAGTTGCCTTTAAACCTAAAAGCCAAAACGAGTTATAAATTATACTTCCAGATAGATAATAAAATCTCGCTCAATAAGCTTAAACTTCCGCTCAAGTTTATTGCCAAATCATATTATCCTACACAACAATTTTGGGCAACATTATTTGAGAAAATTTATCTCGGAACATTATTTTTTATTGTAATATTTACCCTAATTTTTGTCGTTTTTTACCGCAAACGTATTTATTTTTCTTATTTATTATACCTATTAGGTTTGGTCCTATTTTACATTTGTGTCAATAATTTTACCGTTTACTTTTCAGATATTGATACATTTTTTAAAAATAATTGGATAGGGCTTACCCTTAGCTATTTTCTAATGATGATTGGTTATGTTCATTTTGCTGAAGAATTTCTGAATGTTTCTCAGTTTATCAAATCTGCCCACTTAAAACCCTTTCGATTACTAAAAAAAAGCTTTTACATCTACTATTTCATTTCATTCACCGCTTTGTGTTTTTTTGATTCGACCTTGGTTCAATTAGCATCTGTAGTGGTGTTCTTCATCAATCCATTAATACTATTGTATGTATGGTATTTTATATTCAAATCCATTCAAAATAAATTTAGACCCGCCTATCTTTTCGGATTTAGCTATTTACCTATTTTCTTAGTGGCTTTTTTTCTTGACCCACTTGGTACTTCTGGCCTTATTGGTGGGAATATTAACGCCATTTTTTATAGCTCGCACGTACTTGAGTTGTTTACGCTATCAATCGCCATCATTTATAGGTTTAGATTGATTGAAACTGAAAAAAACGACCTGAATATTGTCGTGCTAAAACAAAAAGAAAATTTACTAAATGTTGAGCTTAAAGCACAAGAAACGGAGCGTGAAAGGCTTGCAAAAGACCTGCATGATGATTTGGGCGGAACACTTACGGCTATCAGAAATTCGATTGTTACAAAAAATAACGAAGTGCAACTACTGCCACTAATTGACCGTGCAATTATTGATTTGAGAAATGTTTCAAAAAACCTCTTACCATTAAATCTGTCAAGAAATGGCCTATTAAAGGCTGTTCAACAAAATATAAATTACCTTCAGGTTACATCGAATATCGAATTTGACTTTATTACATTCGGAAATGAAAAGCGATTAAACGAAGAACAAGAATTACATACCTATCGAATAATTGCAGAATTATTAAACAATATAGCTAAACATTCGGTAGCGACAAAAGCTACAATGCAGATATTATATTATGATAATTACACCCACATTTCGATAGAGGACAATGGTGTAGGTATCGATAAACATAAAAATAATTTAGGAATTGGTTTATTGAATATCCAATCTCGCATTGAGTTTTTAAAATCTCACCTCATCATAGACACTAACGAAAATGGTACACTCATTACTTTTGATGTGTATTATTCATGAACCTGACTCAACTGAATGAAGCCTAAGATTATTATTGCCGATGACCACATACTTGTAAATGATGGAGTAAAGTATTTACTGTCAGCTGACTATGATATTATTGCACAAGTAACCGACGGAGCAAATGTAATGGAAGCCTTGCAGCGGTCAACACCGAATGTTATTTTATTGGATATAAATTTGCCCAATAAAAATGGTTTTAAAATAGCCGAAGAGATAAAACGAAGTTTTTCCACCGTAAAGATTGTCTTTTTATCTATGTATAGTGAGGCGAGTTTTATCGAAAAAGCTAAACTTACAGAAGTACATGGTTATATGCTCAAACATTCGACCAAAGAAGAACTTATTGTGTGTATCAATGCAGTATTGGGCAATAAAATTTATTATGACCCAAAACTCGAAGAACCTGTCATCAATCTACACCAAAAAGATATTTTTGTCAAGCAGTTTGCTGTTTCTCCAAGAGAATTAGATGTCATCAATCTGATTTGTAAAGGGTTAAATTCGCAAGAAATTGCTCAAAAGCTTTCAGTTAGCATCGAAACCGTAAAAACTCATCGAAAAAATATCTATTTCAAACTCGGCGTAACGAGTGTCTTTGAATTGGTTGAATTTGTTGATAAGAATAGTTTGTCGTAGCACACTATTTTGACAAAAATCATAAATAAATGGCATATCTCGAAAGGATATGCCATTTTTGTTGTTCAGAAAAAAACACATGAAAATACTACATACCGCCGACTGGCATTTGGGCAAAAAACTACATAAACACGACCTCTCGAAAGACCATCAGATGTTTTTGGATTGGTTGATAAACCTCATTCAAGAACAAAATATTGATTTACTGCTCATTTCAGGTGATATTTTTGATTTGGCCAATCCGCCTATCGAAGCACGAGCGATGTACTATTGGTTTTTACGCCAAATGATTCAACTTAAATGTAAAATCATTATCACAGGCGGGAATCACGACTCAGCTCAGATGCTCGATGCACCCCGTGAAATCTTGCAATTGCTTGATATAAAGGTAGTTGGCGGTGCTACAAGCCCAATCGATAACGAAGTTATGGTGCTTGAAAACATCGTTGTGTGTGCTGTTCCGTATCTGCGTGATGCCGATTTACGCCAAGCAATCGAAGGTGAAAGTGGAACTTCGAGAATCGAAAACGTAAGATTAGGCATCAAAAAACATTATGATACTTTAGCCGAAATCTGTCAAGAAAAATATCCGAATTTACCCAAGATTGCGATGGGGCATTTATACGCTCATGGTGCGAGTACTTCTGACTCCGAGCGAGAAATTCAGATCGGTAATGAAGCTGGAATAGATAGTGATTGTTTCTCAAAAACCTTTGATTATGTAGCATTGGGGCATATTCATCGCCCGCAAATCATTGGCGGAAACGAGCGAATTCGTTATTCTGGCTCACCGATTCCGTTGAGTTTTAGTGAGAAAAACGACCAAAAAATAGTGCTAATTCTTGAACTATCGGAGAATAAAATTCAAGAAATCAATGCCATTGAAGTGCCAAAATTTAGAGAATTAAAACGTATCTCGGGAACGCTTGAAGCGGTAAAATCGAAAATGAACTCTTTTCAAAATGAGTTGCCATTGAAAGCATTTCTTGAGGTTGAAGTTATTGAAGAAAATTTTAATCCGTTAATTATCAAAGAGTTAAATGATTGTATTGGTCTCTACGATGATGAAAATGCCATTGTATTAAAGCATAGAATTACCTTCAAAAACGAAGTAAAAAGTAGCGAAGAATTATTTGTGGAAGGAGAAAATTTGGAAGATATTTCGGAGAAATCAATGCTACAAAAACGCCTTGAAAAAGAAAATACGCTTTCTGACGAACACCGAACTTTGATGATGGAAGCCTTCACCGAATTATTATTAATGGTTGAGCAAGACGATGAAAATTAATAAAATACATCTTAAAAATATCAATTCATTCAAGGATAAACATGAAATTGATTTTACAACTAATCCATTATTATCAGCGGGACTTTTTGCCATCGTTGGGCCAACTGGTGCTGGAAAATCTACACTTTTAGATGCCATTACGCTGGCACTTTTCAATCAGATTCCGAGATTTGATAAAAAAATATCAAAAGATTTTGTGGCTTCGGCTGGCTCTATTCTGACTAAGGGCGAGCGAGAATGTTTCGTTGAAGTTGAATATTCGTGTAAATCGGGCAGTTTTGTATCGAAATGGTGGATTGAAATGAACCGTAATCAAAATCTCAATGATTACGGCATGGAAATCAAAGATTTGCAGACAGACGCTTTACTTCCGCTCAAAAAAAGCGAAGTGCCGAAGCGAAACGAAGAATTAATCGGGCTTTCTTACGACCAATTCATCAAGTCGATTTTACTTTCGCAAGGCGAATTTGCTAAGTTTCTAAAATCGGGAAAAGACGAACGAGGAAAATTGCTGGAAGACATAACAGGTACACAGATTTACCGAAAATTGGGAAAAAAAACCTTTGAAATTGCAAAAGAAAAAGGGCAAGCTCTCAAGGATTTACGTACCAATATCGACACCGAAAAACGCAAACTTAGTACGCCCGAACAAGAGCAAATTTGGCTCGACCGAAAAACAGAAATTGAAAAAATACTCAAAGATTTAGATGCTCAGTTACAGGTCTTTAAAACAAAAACCGAACTCAAGAATCAGATTCTAAATTTTCAGAAAAGTATTGCCGAAAAAAGCGAACGACAAGCCAAAGAACAACAAAATTTAAACGATTTTGAGGGTTTTGAAGCGAAAAAACTGCAAAACCACGAAAAGGCCGAACCTTTTCAGTCGCTTATTTTGCAGCTTGAAAGTCAGCAAAAAACCCTTCAAAGTTTACAAGAACGCTTGGCGAGTGAAGAGGAAAGTTTGGAAAAAAATACAAGCTTGCTCAATAGAATTTTAATTAAAATTGGTGAATTAACCAAAGAACAAAACACGCTTACTCTTGAAAATGCTCTCGAAATTCTGCAAAACTTCCGAGAAAAATTGACTCAACTCGAAAATCAAAGGGGTGTAAAAGAAGCAGCAAAAAAAGCGAATGAGGCTCAGATTGAGGAATTAATTAATAAAATTTCCGAAAAATCACTCAATTTTGATACCCGACAAATTAATGAAGAGGTAATTGAGAGCATCAAAAATGTAGGTCTTATGTACAAAACTACGCTTGATGAAACTTTTAAAATTGCCCAAATTAATGCTTTGGATGAAGTTTCAACTAAAAGAGACAATTTGGCGGAAGAGCATCGAAACTACACAGCTTTGAAGCTGTACGTTTGGGAGTACGTAAAGATAAATGAAGATATAAAAAAAGAACAGGAGCAAGAAAAACAGCAAAACGTATTTATTGCCACCCAAAAACCAGAACTCGAAAAAGTACAAAAATTAATTACCGAAATTGGTCAAAAAATTAAGCAACTCGAAACCGAAAAAGAAACACTTGGTAAGTCATATAACTTTGAGAAAGACCGCCAGGCTTTACTCAAAAAAGATGAGCCATGCCCGCTTTGTGGCTCGCTCGAACACCCGTTTTTGAGTCATTATGCCAATAATTATGTAGAGATTGATTTGAAACTTAGCGAAGCAAAAAAAGAAGAAAAAACCTTAAATGAAACCTCTCAAGACCTCCATACAAAATTGGCTTCGGCCGATGTGTTATTGAAAAATGCGATTACTAAAATTGCAGCTTTCAATGAGCAAATTTCGACCATAAAAGTGAAAATTGAAGAGAAAAAACAAGCCTTAAAGCTCGAAAAAGTAGGAGGGAACACCGATATTATTGATGCTCAAATCAAGGCAATCGAAGCACAACAAAATGCCTTAAATGGGATTGAAAGTAAGGCAGAAAAACTAAAAGATTTACAAAACTTATATCGGCTTTGTTCGGCTACGAAAGTTTTGCAAACTGAATATAATTCATTGATTGTCAGAGTAAAAGAGTTGTATAGTGGTGCAGGGTTCGAGAAAGACTATAACGACATTCAGACTTGGTTCGTAAAAACACAAGCCAATATTCAATCATCCACAAAAATTATCAAAGAACTAAAAGAAGAACTTCTACCCAAACAAAAAACCTTTGAAACGGATAAAGTTAATCTTGAAAATCAAGTAAAACTCGTAGGTTTTGAAGATGTGAAAGCTTGCCAAGCTGCCATTTTGAGTAGCGAAAATGCGAAAGCATTAAGAGATAAAAAACAGACTTTACTTTTGGCTATTCAAACCTTGATTGAGCAAATAAAAGACCATCAATGTGAATTGGATAAACTACAAGAAAAAGACGATAAAAATGTAGATTTGGAGACTTTGCTTTCACAACAAATTGACACAAATACAAAGCAAGAAACAACAAGAAAAGAACAAGTAGAAATATCAGTAAATCTGGCCACTCAAACCCAAACAAAAGCAACGATTGAACAATTGCAGACAAAATTGCAAAACTTAGAAAAAGACAATTTGAAATGGGAACTTTTAGAGAAATATATTGGTAGTGCCGACGGGAAAAAATTTGCTACTTTCGCACAAGGCCTGACGCTTTCAAGGTTAATGGCTTTGGCGAATCGCCGCCTTACGGATTTATCAGATAGATATTTGCTTGATAAACCAGGCGAGCAAGATGAAGACGAATTGATGATTGTTGACCAATATATGGGCAACGAACGCCGCTCCGTAAAAACCCTTTCAGGTGGCGAAACCTTTATGATTAGCTTGTCGTTGGCTTTGGCTTTATCTGATTTGGCCTCGAAGAATATCAAACTTGATAGTTTGTTTATTGACGAAGGCTTCGGTACGCTCGACCCCGAAACGCTTGATTTGGCATTGAACACCCTCGAAAAATTGCAGCAAGAAGCCCAAAAGAATATCGGAATTATTTCTCACGTAGAATCAATAAAAGAGCGTATTGCCACTCAAATTCGTCTCGAACGTAATAATCGTGGTTTTAGTCAAATTATTATTAAGTAATGCTCAAAAAAATGTGGCACACCTGCTATTAGCGATAAGCAGGTGTGCCACATTTTATTTTTTTCAAGCAAAATTACAACGCTTTATTCACGGCTCTCACAACTTCGGGAACCGAAATAAGTCCTGTGTGTCGCCATAATTGTTTACTATTTTGAAACAAAATGAGCGTAGGCACGGCATCAATTTTATATTTTTTTCGGAGGGCAGTATTTTTATCAACGTCGATTTTCATTATCGTAATATCTTCGTCGAGTTCTTCGGCTAGTTGATTGAGCATCGCATCAATTTTGCGACAAGGTTTGCACCATTCGGCCGAGAAATCTATCAAAACGGGTTCGTCCGAACCCACCAATTCTTCAAAAGTACCAGTCATTGCATTAAATTGTTTTACTGAATTTATACTACGTTTTTTCTTGGGTTTTGGTTCTGTGCGTGCATCATAAATGATTGATAATGCCTTTTTACCAAAATTTTAAGCGAATTTCTACCTACCTTTGAGTAAATATTTAGAGAATAATAGTAGAAATGAGACAGCAAGATAGGAAATTTAAGCCAGCAAATATTGTAAAACCAGTAAAAGCAGAAACTACCCAATTTAAAGTAACCGAAGAAACCGAACTTTTGGTGTTTCTATTGACTAAAATCACAAGTAGAAGCCGAAACGATGTAAAGGTTTTGTTGCGTGATAAACAAATATATGTTGATGGTCTGCCAATTACTCAGTTTAATCATCCGCTAAAGCCCGAACAAGTGGTTGAGGTAAAATGGAAAAAAGCTCCCGAAGAAGCAAGGTATCGTGGACTTAATATTGTTTTTGAAGACCAATATTTGATAGTTATCGAAAAACAGGCAGGTGTACTTTCGATTGCTACCGAAAAGCAAAAAGATAATACTGCCTATAGTATTTTGAGCGGACATGTAAAAAAGCAAGACCCTCGTAACCGAATTTTTGTGGTGCATCGCCTTGACCGAGAAACGTCGGGTTTGATGATGTTTGCCAAGAGTGAAAAAATACAAAAACTTTTACAAGAATCATGGAATGCGACCATCGAAGAACGCACTTATCTGGCGGTTGTTGAGGGCTATGTAGAGAAAAAGCAAGATACAATTACTTCATATTTAGTCGAAAGTAAGGCTTTGATTGTTTATTCGAGCAAAAATCCCGAAGTAGGGCAGAAGGCAATCACGCATTATGAGGTTTTGAAAAGTAATAAAAACTTTTCGTTGCTAAAAGTAAATCTCGAAACTGGTCGTAAAAACCAAATTAGGGTTCATGCTAAAGACCTCGGGCATTCGGTGGTTGGCGACGAAAAATACGGAGCAAAAACTGACCCTATTAAGCGTCTCGGCCTTCATGCGTGGGTCTTGGCTTTCAAACACCCGATTACAGGTAAAGATTTGCGTTTTGAGACTGAAATACCAAGCAAGTTTATTAATCTGTTTAACTAAAGTTTGCTTTTGACGAATCATCTGCTTTTTTGGTCTGCTAAAAATGCTGAATTGACGTTTTCTGTCAATCGGTCGAATATTTCAAGTATTTTGGTGCTTATATTTGTGAAATACTTCTCAAAACTATCATCAATACGTCAATTTCATGAGAAAAACACTATTCTTATGCTTCTTGTTTTTTTCGTTTTTGGCATCTGCACAACAAAAAATCTCGATTAGGGGCAGTATCGTTGACGAAGGAAATCAGGCAATGCCTTTTGCTACTGTGAGTATTTTAAACCCAAAAGATTCGAGTAATGTTAGCAATCAATTTTCAAAAGAAGATGGTAGTTTTGAATTTCAGAATTTGCTTCCCAAAAATTATCTCATTAAAGTTTCAGTGGTTGGGTATGATGCTGTTTTTCAGTCAGTTAGCTTTGAAAATAAAGAGGTAATTGATTTAGGGAAAGTAATAGTTAGAAGTGCAGATAATATCTTGAATGAAGTTGTAGTAAAAGGAAACAAAGAGCCAGTAGCTGTAAAAAAAGACACACTCGAATTTGATGCAGGTGTGCTAAAACCTCAGCAGAACGATAACCTCGAAGATTTATTAAAGAAAGTTCCAGCTCTTGAAATTGACGAAAATGGAGGCATAAAAACCCAGAATAAAGTCATCAAAAAAATCTACATTGATGGCAAAGAGTTTTTCGGAAACGACCCACAGCTTGCCCTCAAAAACCTTCCTGCCGAGTCAATAGAAAAAATACAGGTAGTAGAAAAGAAGACTGAACAAGCAGAGTTTTCGGGTGTTGATGATGGTGAGCGAGAAATGGTAATCAATGTTACGCTCAAAAATACCCACAAGAAAGGCACTTTTGGTTTCGCATCGGTGGCGGGTATGCCAGCCATAGGCGGGTCTGATACGTATTATAATGCCAAAACTTCTGTCAATCGTTTTAGCCCAAGTGAGCAGTTTTCGGTCATTGGTTTGTTCAATAACCTTAATCAGCAAGGTTTTACGCCTCAAGATGCCGCTAATTTTTCTGGGTTAAATGCCCAGTCAAATCGTGGTAGCGGAGGTGGTGGTTCGGGCAATGTCAATTTGCCAATTGTGGTAGGCAAACGCCCTGGAATCATTTCTACCGAAGGTACAGGTTTGAATTATAATAATCAGTATGGTAAAAAATCTTCCTTACAAAGCAGTTATTTCTTTAATGCGAGCCATACCGATTTGGTCAGAAATTTGTTCAGACAGAGTTTTCTTCCCGCAAAAACCATCAATACTGACCAAAATACGACGCAAAATAGAGATAATCAAAATCACCGACTCAATGCAACGTTAAGGCATGAATTTAATGAGCGAAATTTGCTAAAATTCACGACTGCCCTCAACACAGTAGAAGGTGATGCCATGACGAGAAGTCTTTCAAAAATTAGTACGCTTACTGAAGGAGATACCGTAGAAAATAACTCAAATCGTAATGTACGAAATCACTCGCAGGGCATTAGTTTTAATAATAACCTTTTGCTTCGTCATCGTTTTGCCTTGCCTCGTAGAACTATCAGTTTAAATGCAATTTTCAATCTAAATAACGATAGAAATAATGATTCTACGAATACTTTGAACCAAAATCAAGTAAATGGAACTATCGTTGAGCGAATTATCAGGCAAGAAAATAATCGACGAACTTCTCAACAAAACCAACGAATCCAGTTGGCATTTACTGAGCCACTCGCCAAAAATATGACGCTCGAAGGCAATTATGCGTACCAACAAAATGTAAATCGTTCAAACTTTGATGTTTGGGATATTGTGAGTGATAATCGAGTGCCAAATGCTACTTTGAGCAATGCTTACAGTAGTAATTTCAATTTCCAACAGGCGGGCTTTAAAGTAAATAGCGAAACCAAAGAAAAGACATTTATGGTGGGAGCTTTCTTTCAAAAATCCGTTTTGCAGAGTGTGGTAAAACGTGGAACTGATAATGTTTTGGAGCGTACATTTCAGAATGTTTTACCTTCAATACGGTATTCGTTCCGAAAAAATGCCGATAAAGAAAAAGCTACAAAAGTAAAGTCAAATGCAAAAAACAAAAGCATTACATTTGAATATAATACGGCCGTAAACGAGCCTTCCGTGCGAGATTTACAACCAATTACGGTAAACAACAACCCACAGAATATTTTCTTGGGCAACCCCGATTTGAAGCCAGAATATGTGCATCGAGTGATTATCAACGAAAATACGTTTAACCCAAAAACTTTTACTAACATTGGCCTAAATGGAAATCTGAACTATACCCAAAATGCCATCGGTTATGCTCAGACGGTCAGTGAAACACTCGTACGAACGACTCAGCCCATAAATTTACCTTATCGTTGGAATGCCAATTTAGGGTTTTACTATAATTTTTCGGTAGGGAAACAAAAGAATAAACTACGTTTTTCAATTAGTCCACGGTATTTGGTTTCTCAAGGAAATAGTATGGTTAACGGCGTAAATAACCTCAATACGCAAAATCAGTACCGTGGTGATTTCAAGATTACTTATCTGACTGATAAAATAAACTTTGTTTTTACTACTAATTACCAAAAATCATTTGTTGATTACTCGGTCAATAAAGAATTTAATCAGACTTTTTCGGTCTTTAAAAACATTACCGATTTCCGTTGGAAAATTACAAAAGAATTTACGTTTGCAACCGATTTTGATTATACCTATTACCAAAGTTCGAGGTTATCGAATAATCTTCGACCAATTCCTATTCTCAATGTGGCAGTTAAGCATCTTTTCTTGAAAAATAATCGAGGCGAATTAATGCTTTCTGCACAAGATATATTCAAGCGGAATGTGTATCTTTCTCAACGCTCAGACGAAAACTTCTTTGAAATTGACCGCTCAAATGCCATCAGTAGGTATTTTTTGCTGACTTTTACTTACACAGTTAGAAACCAAGGAGGTAAGAAGTAATCAATCAATCAGGTAAGTTTCGTAGGAAAAAATCTCGGATATTTCCTCCCATTATTTTCTCAATTTCTACCCTTACAAAACCTTGTTTTTCTAAGGCTGCTACTATTTCTGGCAAGCCCGTTACATCGAAGTGTGTGCCGATTGCTCCATCAAAATCAGAACCTAAGGCCACTTTATCAACCCCAATTTTATCGGCAACGTATCTGATACTTTTGGCGGTTGCAGCAGCATCTGTGCCACAAACGGCCGTTTCCCAAAGACCAATTCCGATGATGCCATTGTGCTTGCCAATTTCAATAATTTGTGCATCAGTCAAATTTCGATTATTATCACAAACGCCTTTTACGCCCGTGTGCGAAACCACCACTGGGCCGTTGTGGTATTTCAATACATCACTAATGGTTTTCTGTGAAGCATGAGCCAAGTCAATCATAATATGTGCATCTGCCATTTTCTTGATTAATTGTTTTCCTTTTTCGGTCAAACCTTCTTTTTTGATACCGTGAGCCGAACCAGCCCATTCGTTATCGAAAAAGTGCGTAAGACCAATATAGCGAACACCTGCTTTGCCAAACTCCTCTAAATTATTCAAATCATTTTCAAGGCAATGAGCTCCTTCTATGCCCAACATTCCTGCCGTGATTGAGTGATTACTTTGACGGTCGGAGATGTATTTTTGGAGGTCTTTTTTTGTTTTAATTACTCGAAATTTTCCGTCAGAGCTTTTAGCAAAGTCGTGTAGAGCTTCGCATTGGTGTAAAGCACGGGTTTTGATACTAAACCAATCGGCTGGATTTCTTAACTGGGCAAAACTCAGTAAGGCTACTTGGTCGGTGTGGTCATCGTTGTTTTCGATGTTGATTCCTCTTGGCGTTTTGCTTACAATCGAAAAAACTTGCATCGCCATATTTCCCTCAATCATGCGGGGTAGGTCAACATGCCCGTGGTCGTTTTTTTGGAGGAAATTTCTATCCCAAAGTAAAGCATCACAATGCAAATCGGCGATGAACGGAATCGAGTCATAATATTTTTGCTTCGGAAACGGAGGTTTTTTACTCACAACATTCATTGATTTATCAATCATTTGAGGCACAAAACCAAAAAAAATAATAGCAGCAACGGCAAGAACTACGAGGAAGATTTTGAGGGCTTTTTTCATGCTTGGTTAAGGTATAAAATTGCGTAGCAATGTTAAAGATTTAAAGCAGTAAATCCAAGTTTGTTGATTGCGAATTAGTTGCAATCATTCCATAGCGACGGGTTTGCAAACCCGTCGCTATGGAATGATTTTAAACCTCCTGAAGTAAAGTAGTAAATTCAACGAGTTTTCCTCTGAAAAGCATTTGGTATCTATCCGAAATTCGTTCACGGTGCTGCATTTCAAACTGCATAAAATCTTCCATACTTTTGAAATGAAATTGAAACGCATACGTTTTATCTTCGTTCTCTTTTTCGTTGAGAAGCCTCATTACCTTAATTTCTTTCGGAAGTTTGGTTTCTAAGGCAAGTGGTATAAAATTTGTTTTCATCCATTTAATCCATTGTTCACTGATTCGACTTTCGACATTAAATGTGATATTAAATATTAGCATTTCGAGGTTCGTTTTATTGATATTGGTGCAAAGTTCGCAAAGATTTTTGGTCTTGTGTCGTCTTAAATTAATTTTCTTTGCGTTCTTTGTAGTTTCGTAGCACAATTCTCTGAATTGTGACGCACACTTATTGTCATCTGTGGAGACGCAGACAATTACCGTCAAAAATCAAAAAACTTTAAAATATTTATTTTCAAAGCAATGTTCAAAAAATACATTCCTCATCTCATTGCAGTTGTTGGTTTTGTGGTTGTTAGCTTTATGTATGCTTCACCACTATTGCAAGGTAAAAGATTGGCCATGCACGATACTCAAATGGCTGCTGCATCGGCAAAAGAAATTAATGACTTTTATAAACAAACCGGAGAATGGGCTTGGTGGACAAACTCGATGTTTGGTGGGATGCCTGCTTATATGGTTGCGGGCGACTACGAAAATAGTCTTTCTACGAAAATAGGCTCGTTTTATATCAATCTTATTCCATCGCCAGCCAATGTACTAATACTGTTAATGCTGGGCTTTTTTGTGCTGATGCGAGTATTGAAAGTCAATAATTGGCTTGCTTTTTTTGGGTCAGTTGCTTATGCTTTCAATTCCTATAACTTACTCTTTCTCGAAGCAGGTCACGTTTCCAAAATTATTGCTATTGCTTTTGCACCAGCGGTTTTGGCTTCGTTTATAGCGGTTTTTAGAGGAAGATACGTGCTTGGAATTGCCATGACGACTTTCTTTATGGCCATGGAAATGTATGCCAATCACCCACAGATTACTTATTATTTATTCTTCTTACTCGGAATTTATGTGCTTTTTGAAAGTTATTTACACGTGAAAAAAGGTAATTTTTCGGGACTTTTGAAAGCATACGCCGTTGTATTGATTGGCTCAGCAATTGGACTCGGAACGCACAGTATGCACCTTTGGAATAACTTTGTTTACTCGAAAGAAACCACTCGTGGAAAGTCAGAACTTACGCTCGGAAACCTCAATCAATCGGCTGATGGTTTAGGTCGTGACTATGCTTTTTCGTATAGCCCAGGCAAAATTGAAACCTTGACTTTGCTCGCTCCAAACTTTGTCGGTGGCTCATCTGCTACAAATTTGGGAGAAAAATCAGAGACTTATAAAATGCTAATCGATAAAGGTGTGGATGCTTCGACGGCTGCTCAATTTAGTTCAAATTTACCATTGTATTTTGGACCACAAGCTTATGTTTCTGGAGCAAATTATTCGGGGATCATTATCTTATTTTTGTTTATTTTGGGTTTGATTTTAATCAAAGACGGACTTCGTTACGTGCTGATTCTGACCTCAATTTTATACTTGTTTATTTCGTGGGGAAGCAGTTTTAGTGGTTTCAATTTCTTTATGTTCGATTATTTCCCATATTACAATAAGTTTAGAGACAGTAAAATGATTGTTACGCTCATGCACTTGTGCTTTGTGCTTGGGGCGATGTTGGGCGTTAATAAAATCATTACCGACAAATTGAGTTTCAATGACCTCAAAAAGCCTTTGATGTATAGCTTGGGAAGTTTACTGTTATTGATTTTAGTAGGCTATTTCTCGCTTGACTTCCAATCTGCTCGTGATGCCGATATGCTCAAAAGCATGGCACAGGCAAACGGGCAAGAATTTGCCAATGCTTTCTCTGCTTCGTTAATGGCTGACCGCCAATCGGTGGTGACGAGTGATTTATTACGATCAGTTTTCCTATTACTTGTTTCTGCTGGATTAATTTGGGCTTTCTCTACGCAGAAAATAAAATCAACAGTTTTTGTAGCAGTTTTGGGCGTTTTAGCTGCCTTTGACCTTGCTTTGGTTGATAAACGTTATTTCAATAATGATGATTTTCAGACCAAAACACGTGTAGCTGAAAGCTTCAATCCATCACCTGCCGATGAGCAAATCATGCAAGACAAGGACCCGAATTTTAGGGTAGTTGATATGGCCACTAATCAAGGTTTCTTTGCTGATGCTACCGCTTCTTATTTTCATAAATCGGTGGGTGGTTATCATGGTGCGAAATTGAAGCGAATCCAAGAGTTATACGATAATGCTATGACCAAAGATGGCAAGTATAATCTGCCGATTTTTAATATGCTGAATACGAAATATTTTATTACACCAGGGCAAGATGGAAATCCTGTGGCCCAACAAAATCCCGATGCTTTGGGCAATGCGTGGTTTGTAGGTGAAGTTAAAATTGTAAAAAATGCCGATGAAGAAATCAAAGCCGTAGGGAATTTCAATCCTCGGGCAGTGGCTTTCGTAGATGAGCGTTACAAACAATATTTAAGCAATACAAAACAAGATTCAACAGGGATAATTAAGCTCACTGATTATAAACCTAATCATTTGACTTACGAATCTAATTCTGCAACGAATCAAGTGGCTATTTTCTCTGAGATTTTCTATCGTGGAAATGAAGATTGGAAATCATACGTTGATGGCCAAGAAACACCGCATTTCCGTGCAAACTACGTGCTTCGTGCAATGACAGTTCCAGCAGGAAAACACAAAATCGAATTCAAATTTCAACCTAAATCAGTGATTGTAGGTGCAAAAATTGACTTAGTCGCATCTATTCTGATGGTGCTATTGGTTGTAGGAGCATTGGTAATGGAGTTTAGAAACAAGAAAAATAGCGAAGCTTAAAAATATGAACTTCCCGAAAGTGTAGAAATTACTTTCGGGAAGTTTTTTTGTAACAAAATAGAAAAATGTTGTTTGACTATTATATAAAAACGGGGGCTTTTTTTGAGAATTCGCTTCAATCGGTGGTTTCGGTGATGAAAGTAATAGTATTGTCGAAACTCGGACTTCCAAAGTTTTCTAATCAAAAACCAAACGCTTCGATTTTGGGCAATGGACCATCACTCAATCAAGCTCTTGCCGATAATCTTGATTTTCTGAAAGAAACCGATATTTATTGCGTTAATCTCTTTGCCCTTTCAACGGTTTATGCTTCTCTAAAACCACAAAATTACGTCTTGCTCGACCCTGCTTTTTTTATGTTTAGCGAACAAAATGATGGCCGTCAAGACATAAAAAAGACTTTCGATGCCATTATTCAGCAAACCGATTGGCCAATGAGACTTTTTGTGCCTGCTCGTAGCAAAAGTTCGTATATCGTTAAGAAACTCAAACAAGAACGTCCAAATATTCAAATTTGCTTTTTCAATTATACCATTGTGAGGGGCTTTCCTATTTTTCGACACTGGTTTTTTAAGCATAATTTAGGAATGCCTCAATGCCAAAATATCTTGGCTGCATCGCTTTACGTGGCTTTATTACAAGATTATAAGAATATCTATCTTTTTGGGGCTGACCATTCGTGGCACGAAGAAATTAGGATTACGGAGCAGAATGAATTTGAGATGCGTCAAGTGCATTTTTATGATAATGCCAATAATGTGAAGCACGAAAAAGTAGTTGATGTGCGGAATAATTCTCGGCCGAGGCTTCACGCTCAGTTTTTGTCACTACACAAGGTTTTTTATTCTTATGAAATCTTAGAAACTTTTGCAAAGTCAAGGCATATTAATGTCTTAAACGCCAGTAGGAAGACTTACATTGATGCCTTTGAGCGAGTGACGGTTTAGTGATTTCACAATACAAAAAAGAGAGATGAAAGCTTTAAAAACCTTCATCTCTCTTTTTTGTATTGTAGTCACTGTTTCTCTATGGACTTTTGACCATCGACTGTGGACTATTAAATTCCCATTACCATAATATCCGAAGTTGGAACCGGGCTACCGCCTTGTTTTTCGAGCGTTACGGCAAATGCTTTTGCAGGTGGTACTTTCTTTAATTCTTGTGTATTATTCTTGATGTCAAACACACCCGCATCCACAGGTTTATCATCTATAATCGCCCAAAGCTGATATTGCATTCCTGCTGGTGGAGTTGGCAGATTTCCTCTTACGACATATACTTTATTGGTTTTAGTATCCCAAGCGAGCATAACTGTCGAGTTTTCTGCACCTTTTTGTCCGACTAATTTACTCATTTTTATTTGCGGGTCCATCAATAAATTTACCTCGCTCGACTGCATCATCCCTTCCTGAGATTTAATGTCTTTCTGAAGTTTGATATTCTCATTTACTGCCAACGAAAGATTTGTTTTAGTCTCTTTCCATTGGGTTGCGAAATAGATATTTGCCAATAAACTACCCAGTAATGCCACCGAAGCTGCCACTCTCAAATAACCTCCGAAGAAGCCTGTCAATTTGGGAGCTTGTTGTTGGGTCAAATCAATCTCTTTTCCAGTATCAAAGTCTAATACTTTTGTCTGCTTTTCCTCCGACTCTGCCACAATTTGTTCCCAAATCTTACTTTGTAAATGTGCTGGAGGAGTTTGGGCATTGGCAAAAGCATAGCTTTCTAAAGCATCTTCGATAGCTCGAAGCTCTGACTTTATTTCGGGATATTGCATAGCCAGTTGCTCAACCTCAGCGACCTCTTTTTCGGAAGCCAAACCAAGCACGTAGCTTTCTAATACCCCAGATGCTATGTATTCTTGAATATTCATTATTTTATTTATATGAGTGATACTCTTCACTCCAAAGTTCACTAAGTTTTATAATTAAGACTCAAAATAGGAAATTTACTATCAGCCACAGCCCACTTAGCATGGCTCTGAGGCTACCAACAGCAGCTTTTATTCTGGTTTTTACAGTCCCAAGCGGAATACCGTATTCTTCCGATACTTCTGCTTGCGTATAACCTTGATAATAGACCAACTCAATGAGCTGACGATACTCAGGTTTCAGACTATCAACAACTTTTCTCAAACCAATCGAATCCACGTCCATCACAGTCTGATGTTCGCTATCTACTTGATAGATAATATTTTGCTCCATTGAAATATTCTGTGATGAATCTCGGAAATCAGCCGAGCGAACCCTGTCAATGCTCAGGTTTCGTGCAATATTCATCATCCACGTAAAGATACTACCCTTCGAAGAATCATAATTGTCAATGTTTCGCCAAATCTTTAAAAAAGTATCTTGAAGCAAATCATTGGCATCGTCGTCTGACTGTACTATTTTATTAATTACACCAAACAACGCTCCTGAATAATTATTATACAGGATATTAAAGCCCTTCTGGTCTTTATTTTTCAATAAAGACACTAACTCTTCTTCTGCTATGCTAATTCGACGTGCCAAGCGATTTTCTTTAATTTAAGCTAAATAACTATTTTTTTTCGAAACATGTTTGCTTTTCAAGCATTTTCTAAAAAATAAATATCCAACCTGAGGTTTTAACGGTTAATATAAGAAATTGAAATACGTAAATTTTCTTTCTTGGTATTTGCATTCATTTACGGAAAATAATCCACTTTGGATTTTATCGGTTTAAACATTTAGTATTTTAGCTTTACCTTTGCAGGAAAATAATGATTAGTGGGTAGTTAGTAGTTTTTAATGGGCAGTTTTCAAAAAACGAAAAATACTAAAATATAATGCCTGAATACTGCAAACTGAAGACTTTAATATTGATAATTGAAAAAAATGACTCCAAAGCAACAAGGTTTTTTCTTTCCTGCCGAATGGCACACGCATAGAGCAACATGGCTAAGTTTTCCGCAAAGCTCTGATTCTTGGGACTACGGCGACCGTTTAGAACGAATTTATCCATCATACATGGCTTTTGTAAAGGCTATTTCTGAAAGTGAAAAAGTATGTATCAATGCCAAAGATGAAGCCCATCAGGCACTGATTTGGGATTTGATTGAAAAATATGAAATTGATAAAAATCAAATTGAAGTTCCGATTCACCCAAACAATGATTCTTGGTGTCGTGACCACGGCCCTGCGTTTTTGATAAACTCTGAAACAAAAGAACGAATGATTGTTGAATGGGGCTATAATGCTTGGGGTGGAAAGTATCCACCGTATGACGATGATGACCAAATTCCTGTGAGAATAGCCAATTACTTAAATCTACCTTATGTAGTGCCAGGAATAATTATGGAAGGTGGCTCGGTAGAATTTAACGGAAAAGGTACTGTTTTAACGAGTAAATCTTGTTTATTGAATCCAAACAGAAATCCGCATTTGTCACAAGCCGAAATTGAAGAGTATCTTCGTAATTACTACGGTGTAGAACAAGTTTTGTGGGTGACAGAAGGAATCGTAGGTGATGATACCGACGGACACATTGATGATACTACTCGTTTCGTCAACGAAGATACCGTGCTGACGGTTGTCGAACCCGACGAAAACGATGAAAATTATCATCCGCTCAAACAAAACCTTGAAGATTTAAAAACCATGCGTTTGCCAAATGGTAAACCATTGAATATCATTGAGTTACCGATGCCTGATGCCGTTTATGATAGCGGTGTAAGATTGCCTGCATCGTATGCTAATTTCTTGATAACCAATGGCTCAGTCATTGTTCCGATTTACCGTTGTGATAAAGATGATGTAGCCTTAGAAATCATTCAAAAATGCTTTCCAAACCATAAAGTTGTGGGTATTGATGCCACCGAAATCATTTGGGGATTGGGAAGTTTTCATTGCCTTTCGCAGCAAGAACCAATCATCTAATTTGGAGCGAATTGAGCGATGATTGCTTCCAGTTCACTGTTATACAAAATTGTGGCATGTAATTTTGTAGGAACGTCTAATTTGGACGTTCCTACAAGCAAAAAACAACAAAACATGAGCATAAACTACCACCAAAAAACCTTCAAATCAATCTCCAATACTGATAATGGAGAAGTGAGTGACCAAACGATTTTTTATTACCAACAGCAAGGCAACGTTGTGTGGGCAGAATATGGCGGAGGAGCAATCTTGAAGGGTTTTCTGGTGGCAAAAGTCATTGAAAATGATGTTTTAGATATGCGTTATGAACACATTAATTCAGCAGGAGAAATTATGACAGGGAAATGTTTTTCAACCCCCGAAATCTTATCCGATGGACGCATCAGATTATACGAAAGATGGCAGTGGACAAGCGGAGATTTGTCTTCGGGCGAATCAATTATTGAAGAAATTATTCAATAATATCTCGTAAAAAGCAGAAATTTCGCTTAATTTTGATTTTTTAAAAACCTCTTGATGTTCCGACGTCATTTGGATGAGGTTTCCCTTACTCACAAAACTAATATTCATCACAATAAATTTTAACGTTTAGAGTTGTTTATTGAGGATGATTCTTTTATGTCTTTTATGAAGAAATACAATATATATATATATGCAGCCTTAGTTTTTATTCAGTTAGCTTGCCAAGTAGCAAAAAAGCCCTTACCAAAAACTAATCAGCAAACCAGCAAAAAAACTACTGAAGATGTTTTTTCGATGCCAACAGCATCAACTCCAGTAGTCAATAGCCCAATAGTTGTCGAAGTAAAACCGGAGCCAGTTGCCATTACGGTAGGTACAAGCGAGTTAAAAACTGCAGATTTAAAAGCTGCTTTTGAAAATCAGATTTCAGAAGATACACTCTCGCCCGATGCTTTCCTCGAACAAGCCATCAACGACCAACGCATCCTTGCTGATGCCCAAAAAAGAGGTTACGACAAAACCGATTCATTCAAAGAAGAAGTAGAAGGATATCGCAGTATGTTGGCTGAGTCATACCTGACCGATAGCACAACAATCAAGCAATTATTGAAAGAAACCTATTCATGGCTGAAAGAAGAAGTACATGCGGCTCATATCATGTATCAACTTTCAGAATTTGCTGAGCCGTCTGATACACTGGCCATTTACAATAAATTGATTGATATTCGTAATAAAGCATTGGCTGGTGAAGATTTTGCAGTTTTGGCTCAACAATTTTCTCAAGATAAAAAGTCGAATAGCATTGGCGGAGATTTAGGTTGGTTTAGAGCAATGCGTTTCCTTTACCCGCTCGAAAAAGCTGCTTACACAACGCCTGTTGGACAGGTTTCGATGCCTGTACGTACAAAAGGCGGCTTTCACCTTGTAAAAGTTATCGAACGCCGTCCGTATAGCGGGAGCGTTTTGGTGCAACACATTCTAAAATCAGTTCCCCCGAATACACCCGAATCTGAAAACCTTAAAGCAAAAGCTAAGATTGACTCACTTTATAATTTAATAAACAAAGGCGAAGCTTTCGAAGATATTTGTCGTCGATATTCAGATGATACAAAATATAAAAATTTTGGCGGATATTTACCAGCATTTGCCATTGGAAGTAGAGAAGAAGTTTCATTTGAACAAGCCGCATTTGCTTTGCAAGAAGGCGAAGTTTCAAAACCAGTTCGCACAACTGCGGGTTGGCACATAATCAAGCTTTCAAAGAAAATTCCATTAGAATCTTTTGAAGAGCTTTCCGCAAAACTCAAAGATAAGATTGTGACAGATTCGAGAGGCGATGTTGTGCGTGAAAACACCCTTAATAAACTGAAAAAACAAATGAAGTTTGTTGAGGATGAGGAAGTAGTGAAAAAAGCATTTGCCGCTGCTGATACTAACATTCTGATAAAAAAATGGAATTATGCCATCAATGATGAATTAGTGGGTAAAACAATTTTCAGCATTGGCACAAAAAAATATCCAACAAAATCTTTTTTTGACTACGCCGTTGACCGCCAAACTTTCGAGCGAATTCCTGCAGGTTATACTCCGACGATGATAATGAGAAGTTTTTATAAGAAATTTGTGGAAACTACCGTAAAATCTTATGCAGAAGCCAATCTCGAAGAACTAAATCCGGAGTTTAAGGTGTTGATGAATGAGTATAGTACCAGTTTGTTGAAAATGGAGTTGCTCAATGATTTGGTTTATGAAAAATCAACTTCGGATACCACTGGGCAACGTCTTTTCTACGAAAAAAACAAAGAAAAATACCAAATGCCTGAGAGAATCTTGGCAACGGTAATTGCCTCGAAAGATGCAAAGACAGTCTATCAAGTAAAAGAGATTTTTGAGAAAGGAAAGCCTTATAATCTAAAACGGTTGTATCGCACGCCGCTATACTATACAAAAAATTTGAGTGAACTGACCGTTGAGCATAAAAGAACTTTGGTTTATATTCTTGAAATTATGCGTAAGAATAATGGCTATGTGGTAGAAATCGGTGGACACTCAGACCAGCACGAAAATGATAATACTTCGGCCGAGCGTTTGGAAAAAACTAAGGCGTTTTTGATAGCAAATGGCTTGTCAATTGAGCGTATCATTGAAAACGATTATGGTAAAACCAAACCAGCCGATAAATTTGATTGGGCAAAAAATCAAAGAGTCACGTTTGCGTTTTATAGTACTTTGAAGAAGGATGTTGAGAAAATCTTTAATTCTAAAGACCCCAACAGCGTAACGATAGAAGAAGGATATTTCAAAAGAGGAGAGAATAAGTTTGTGGATATTGCGAGGTGGGATGTAGGTACACAATCAGTAGCAAAAGAAGGTCAATTTGCCGATGTGATAATCGAACAAGTAGAACCCGCAAGATATAAAACCCTTCGTGAGTGCAGAGGACAAGTTTTGGCCGAATACCAAAAGTATCTTGAAGCACAATTTAAAGCGGATTTAAAAAACAAATATCCTGTTAAATTGAATGATGAAGAAATTCAGAAAGCAATTGGCATAAAAAAATAATAAAGCACTCGTAGAGGCGAATGAAAATACGTCTTGAGTTTAAACGTTGACTATTAAAGTATCCAAATAAATAAAATGTTAAAGAAATTATTCCTATTGATTTGCCTTCCGATGTTGGCATTGGCACAAGAAGCCCCCATCAACATTGACCGCATTGTGGCAAAAGTTGACAACTACATCATTCTTCGCTCTGAAGTAGAGCAGTTGTATCTCCGAGGAGTTCAACAACAACAACCCGTAAGCAAATGCCAAGCTTTAGAAAGTATGGTTGTTAACAAATTATTGGTTGCAAAGGCTGAAATTGACTCTGTTTATGTAGAAGACAAGCAAGTTGATGATCAACTCACTGCTCGTATGCAACAAATGATTCAGTTGTATGGCAATGAAAAAAATATTGTGGAGCAATTCGGAAAATCGCTCGAAACACTCAAAAGTGAAGTACGTTCGCAAGTAAAAGAGCAACTTACAGCTCAGAGAATGCAAGGGAAAATTACTGAGAATCTAAAGATCACACCCAATGAAGTAAAGAAATTTTTCAATCGTATTCCGAAAGATAGTATTCCCGAAATTCCGACCGAAGTTGAATTAGCTCACATTGTTCGCTTGGCTAAAGTAACAAAAGCACAAAAAGAAGAGTTATCAGAAAGATTACTTGATTATAAACGTCGAGTTTTGGCAGGTGAAAAATTTGAAGATTTAGCGAAAGAATATTCTGAAGACCCAGGTTCACGTCAGTTTGGTGGCGATTTAGGGTGGTCGAAGCGTGGTGCAATGGTTCCACAGTTTGAAGCATCAGCGATGCGATTAAAGCCCAATGAAATGTCAGATGTGGTAGAATCTGATTTTGGACTTCACTTAATTCAAACCCTCGAACTTCGTGGACAAGAATTTCACGCACGTCATATTTTATTGCGTCCAGATTACAATCGTTTAGATGTAACAGACGCTACGAAGTTTTTGGATAGTATTCGTACCGAAATCGTGAAAGATAGTATCAAATTTGAGAAGGCAGCGAAAGAGTTTTCGGATGATAAACAAACACAAGATGGCGGTGGAATTTTGATGGATCCACAGACTGGTTCGACCAAAATGCCATTGGATGAGTCTATGGAGCCAACGCTCTATTTTATGGTTGATAGTATGAAAGTTGGCACGATTACTGCACCCATGCCATACAGAAGTGAAGACGGGAAAACGGGTGTAAGAATCATTTATTATAAAGCAAAACATGCTCCTCACAAGGCAAACTTAAATGACGATTTTGAGAAACTCAAGGATTTTGCAATGATGGAAAAACGGAATGTGGAGATAGAAAAATGGTTCAAAAAAGCAACAGCCGATGTGTACATTAAAATTGACCCAGAGTTTGAAGCCTGTAATATTTTTGGCAAAGACCGTATCAGTGGGGGAGTTGAGTATTAATGTGTTAGTTACGAGTGATGAATTACGATTGACGAATGTTGACTTTCAGAATCGCTTTTTGTTTTAAACACAAGTATTAGATTTAATCATCGAGTTATTATAATCCATAAATGAGCAAAGTTAAATTTACTTCGGACGTAGAAGCTGCAGATGCCCTCAAAGTGGCGTTTAATCAATTACAAAAAGAAATCGGACAGGTAATTGTCGGACAAGACGAGACCGTACGTTTACTCCTCACAGCTATTTTCTGTCAAGGTCACTGCTTGTTGGTTGGTGTGCCAGGGCTTGCAAAGACCTTGTTGATTCAGACAATAGCTTCGGCACTTGATTTGGATTTCAATCGTATTCAGTTTACGCCCGATTTAATGCCATCGGATATTTTGGGTTCAGAAACCCTTGATAATGAGCGTAATTTTCGCTTTATCAAAGGCCCCGTATTTGCCAATATCGTTTTGGCAGATGAGATAAACCGTACTCCACCAAAAACGCAATCTGCTCTGCTTGAAGCCATGCAAGAGTTTGCCGTAACAGTTGGTGGAACGAAGCATAGTATTGGTCGTCCGTTTTTTGTATTGGCAACTCAAAACCCAATCGAACAAGAAGGAACGTATCCATTGCCTGAAGCACAGCTCGACCGTTTTATGTTTATGGTAACACTCGATTATCCTTCGTATAAGCAAGAACTCGACATTGTAAAAAATACAACTTCTGACCGTAAAACTACTGTCAATAAAGTACTTACAGGTGAAGAAATTTTATATTTTCAGCATTTAGTACGTCGTGTACCAGTGCCAGATAATGTAGTTGAATATGCAGTTGGGTTAGTACACAAAACTCGTCCAAATTCAGAATTGGCATCAGCTGAAACCAACAAATATTTAGAGTGGGGTGCAGGCCCAAGAGCCTCTCAAAACTTGATTTTGGGGGCGAAATGTAATGCACTCATTAATGGTAAATACTCGCCTGATATTGAAGATGTGAAAGCCGTAGCGGTATCGGTGCTCCGCCATCGTTTAGTACGTAACTTCAAAGCTGAGGCAGAAAACGTTTCGGTAGAAGAAATTATCAAGAAAATGTTATAAGTTTATACAAGGTTTGACGCACAAAAAAAGCTCAATGATGCAAATCGTTGAGCTTTTTTGTGGGTTGATATATTTTATTCTTCATTCATCAAAGTCTCATAAACCAGCATCAAAATACCATCTTTCAGACCTAAATCTGGAACCATGATTTCAGTTGCACCAGCCCATTTCATTACTGAAATATAGATATCCGATGCAGGAACTATCACATCAGCACGGTCGGCGTTGAGTTGGAGTTTATTCATGCGTTCTTCTAAACTAAATTTTTCAATATAGTTTCGCATTTTTTCGAGGTCTTTTAAACTGGCTTTGTTATCTTTTTTGCTTTCAATCATATTGAAAAGCTTCGAGATATTTCCGCCCGTTCCAACCGCAATTACATTTTCATGGCTTGGAATGCTGGCGTCGACCCACGCTTGCATCTTTTTCCAGACATCGGGTGCTTCTTTATGCTCCAATAAGCGTACAGAACCAATTTTAAATGATTTTGCCGCAATTTTTTGCTGACCTCTATAAATGTTCAATTCTGTACTTCCGCCGCCCACATCAATGTGCAGATAAGTGCGGTCATCATCAAGTACCGTAACGATCACATTATTGATTAGCTCTGCTTCTTGTTCGCCCTCAATCAGATGAATCTCCATGCCCAGCTCGTTTTTGATACGCTCAACAATATTGGCACCATTTTCGGCTTCACGCATGGCACTTGTAGCACAAATCATGTATGCATCTACTTCATGGAGTTCCATCAAAAGCTGATATGCTTGTAATAGTTTCTTTATTCGAGCCTCGCTTGCGTGCGAAATTCTTCCACCATTAAATACATCCATGCCCAAACGAAGAGCAAAACGCACGTATTCAACTTTTTTGAAACTAATTTTATTTTTGTTGGTCAATACCGACGAAATTTGCATTCGGGCGGCATTTGAGCCAATATCTATTGCGGCAATTTTCATAAAGACAAAACCCCCAAGCGAAACGTCGCACCGTCCCCAGAGTGGAGTAATTATTTTAGTGAGAAAGTATTTTCTGCAAAAGTAGTGATTTCGTTTTAAAATAAACTTATAAATAAAAAAGGTACTGCAATTTCTCGCAGTACCGATTCAAAATGTTTTTTTTTGATTATTTTATTCCAATTCTAACTTGAAATCTTACCAGAAGTAAGTATAAAGTGAGATTATCGTAAGGATTACGATAACTGCCCCAACAGTAAAGCCAGTCGTAGTTTTAAACATCGAAGCATCAATTTCAAGACCTTTCTTTTCGTCAGGTAGTACTAAGCTCAATATAAACATTACAACCACGCAAATCACAAATACCCAACCCATACGGTCAAGGAATGGCATTGCACTCCAATCAGTTCCTGGAAGCCAGTTGTTGTGCATTGATAAAGCAATCAAGAAACCACCCACAATCGCAAAGAACGCTCCTGCTGAATTGGTTTTTTTCCAGAAAAAGCCCATAATAAAGGCTGCAAAAATACCAGGTGAAAGTAAACCTGTCATTTCTTGGATAAATTGGAATCCGCCTTTTTTCTCAATTCCCATGAATGGAGAAATCACAATTGCTAAAATCATGGCAACTACAATAACAATTCTACCAACTACAACCAATTGTTTTTCACTCATATCTTTAGCAAAATATGGTTTGAAAACGTCTAAAGTAAAAATCGTAGAAATACTATTGGCTTTACCTGCCAATGAAGCCACAACTGCCGCAGTAAGTGCCGCAAATGATAGTCCTTTTAAGCCCATTGGCAATAGATTTAATAAAACAGGATAAGCTCTATCTTGATTAAAAGTACCATCTACACCCAACATTTCTTGTTGGAACATCCCTTTTTGATACAAGGCATAAGCTGCAATACCAGGCAAAGTCACAATCACAGGCATCAATAACTTCAAGAAGGCAGCAAACAATAAACCATTACGAGCGGTGTCGAGGTCAGCACCTAAAGCACGTTGCGTAATATACTGATTACAACCCCAATAGTTAAGATTTACAATCCACATTCCACCAAAAAGAACCGTCAAACCTGGAAGCGACATATAATGCGGGTTTCCTTTAGGGTAAATCATGTGGAAGTGGTCGTCGTGGTTCTGAGTCATTAGTTTGAAACCATTTGCCAAACCTTCCATTCCGTATTTGTCAGAAACCAACGTCACTGCTAAGTAAGTAGCGGCTAAACCACCGATTACCAAGAAAAATACTTGGATCACATCGGTAAAACCGATTACTTTCATGCCACCAATGGTAATAATAATGGCAAAAACTGCCAAGAAAACCATACAAGTATAGAAGTCTAAACCCGAAATACCCGAAACTGCCAAAGCTCCTAAGTAAAGAATCGAAGTAAGATTTACCATGATATAAAGCAATAACCAAAATATTGCCATAATCAAACTCACAGTTTTGTTGTAGCGTTGGCTCAAAAACTGTGGCATTGTAGAAATATTATTTTTTAGATAGATAGGCATGAAGAATACTGCCACAATAATTAAAGTTGCTGCCGCCATCCATTCATAAGTCGAGATACCCAAGCCCATCGAAAAACCGTTGCCCGACATTCCAATCATCTGCTCGGCTGAGATATTAGAGGCAATCAACGATGCTCCAATTGCCCACCAAGTAAGCGAGCCTTCGGCCAAGAAAAAGTCTTTTGTTGAGGTTTGTGCCGATTTTTTTTTGTTGTAAATCCAGTAGCCGTAGCCTGCCACAACGATAAAATAAAATAGAAAAACTAAGTAATCCAGTGTTTGTAGTTTTTGCATATTGCTTAGGGTTAATTAATAAGTGTCAAAAATACATTTTAAATTTTGCTTAAACAAAATAAGAGATAAAATTTGCTTTTTCAAAGAAAAATCATTGTTTTTAGAAGAACACGATATTGAGAAGAAATTAACCGTTCAATAAGAATTTTACAAACAATACTTATTTTTTTGTAATGAAGCAAGATTTACCTATTTTTACGAAAAAACTGTCCCGTTTTGAATAGAAATACAATCAGGCTTCTGGTTTTACTCGGTACGCTTTCGATTTCGGGAATTATTGCTGTGCAAGCCTACTGGGTAAAACGTGCTTTCGACTTAAAAGAACAACAATTCAGACAAACCGTCATGATTTCGCTGCGAAACGTTGCGAACCGAATTTCTACGCTTTATAAACTCTCTAAATTTGATAATCCTGTTACGCAGCTTTCATCTGATTATTACGTGGCAAATCTTAGAGTTCCGCTTGATGCTGATATACTTGAGCATTACCTGAAAGAAGAGTTTAAGAAACAAAATCTGAATACTCCATTTGAATATGGCATCTATGACTGTGAAAGTGAAAAAATTGTATATGGTTCATACATTGATGCTAACTACGAAACCAGCAGTGTTTCAACTAAGCCTTTACCGAAAACCGATAAATATCTCAATTATTTTGGTGTAAGATTTCCGAGTAAAACCAGTTATTTGGCCAGTAGGCTCGATATTTGGTTAATTTCTTCGATTATTACGCTGGTCGTGACAGTATTCTTTGGTTATGCGATGTTCGTGATTTTACGCCAAAAACGCCTCAGCGAAGTACAACGAGATTTTGTAAATAACATGACGCACGAGTTTCAGACACCCATTTCAACGATACGTATCGCAACTGATGTTTTGAGCCAGCCTAAAATAATGGAACAGCCCGAACGTTTGAAAAAATACGTACAGATTATCCGTCAAGAAAATAATCGACTCAAAACTCAAGTTGAAACTGTACTGAATACAGCTCGTTTGGAAAGAGGAAAAATGGAATTAGATATTCAACTGCAAGAATTACATAGTTTGATAAATGAAGTAATTGAAGGTGTGCAGGCCGAGCTTGAAGATAATTTAAAAGTAGAGTTAAATGCCACTAAATCAAGTATTTATGCCGACCGTACGCAATTGGTTAGTTTGATAAGAAACCTGCTCGAAAATGCCATAAAGTATTCGCCAAGACCACCAAGTATCACTATTAGTACAGAGAATGTGGATGATACTTTAGTATTTTCGGTGGCAGATAAAGGTATTGGTATTCCGAAAGAAAGTATTGCAAAAATATTTAATAAATTTTATAGAGTTCCGACTGGTAATTTGCATAATGTAAAAGGTTTTGGTTTGGGTTTGAGTTATGTGAACCAAATCATAAAAGCCCACAAATGGCAAATAAGTGTAGAGAGTGAAGTAGGAGAAGGGACAACTTTTAAGGTAATGATGAAGCAAGAAAGTTAGTTAATGGTTGATTACTGGAATTATCAGTAAATACTAATCACAAATATTAAGCAACGAAGAACCAACACACCTATCTATTCAATAAAACTGTCAATGCCCAAAATATTATACGTTGAAGACGACCCAAACCTCGGGTTTGTGACAAAAGATAACCTTGAACTCGAAGGATACGATATTGTACATTTTCAAGATGGAAAAGAAGCTTGGAAGAGTTTTAGCAAAGAGAAATATGACCTCTGTTTGCTCGATGTGATGTTGCCTGAATTAGATGGTTTTTCTTTGGCCGAGAAAATCAGAAAGCAAAACCTACAAGTACCGATTATCTTTCTTACTGCCAAAACCATGCAAGAAGACCGCATCGCTGGCCTAAAAATTGGCGGTGACGACTACGTAGCAAAGCCTTTCAGTATTGAAGAGTTGTGTCTGCGGATAAAGATTTTCTTGAAACGTAAAGAAGTTTCAAAAGAACAAATACAAGGCTCTTCTACTTGGAAAGTTGGTTTATATGAGTTTGATTATCAGCAACTTAGTTTGAGGTCAAACACGAAAACTGAACAACTTACGCATCGTGAAGCCGAAGTGTTGAAGTTTTTGTGCGAACGAAAGAACCAAGTTATCAAGCGTGATGAAATCTTAACTGCTATTTGGGGACGTGATGATTATTTCTTGGGTCGAAGTCTTGATGTTTTTGTAACTCGCCTAAGAAAAATGCTCGCCGAAGATTCTTCTATCAAAATCGAAAATGTTCATGGAATCGGATTTAGATTTGCGTGTTGATTTTTATGATTAAATGATAGAATATTTTTGCATTTTTGAAACTTCAAGAATGCAAAAACACTTTTTACCAGTAACCAGTATCAAATCGGCAAAACAGTTGTGCTTTTCACCTCTGACATCACAAAAAAACTGTGTATCAACGATACCCCCGATAACACCGATAATTTCTGCTGGTGAAATTGATGGTAACTTTCCATATCTGGCACAACGATTTTGAGCATATAATCAAAACTTCCTGATACAAAATTACATTCTACCACTTCGGGAAGATTCAAAATTGACTGATTGAAACCTTCGGACGTATCGTGGGTTTGCTTAATGAGCGTAACTTGACAATAAACTGTCAGGTTCTGCCCCAGCTTCTTTTTATTCAAAATCGTTACATATTTTTCAATAATACCTTCCTGTTGCAAGCGTTTCACACGGTCGTGTACGGGTGTGAGCGAAAGATTTATTTGCTTCGCAATATCTTTCAAAGTCAGATGAGCATCTTCTTGCAGTAATCTGAGAATTTTTTTGTCGGTTTCGTCGAGAGTCATAAAATGTTGAATGAGAATGATAGAATTTTTTTCTTTTTAGAACTTAGAAAAAGTGTCTTTGTAGTAAATGTTTCTTTATATGTGTTTTTTAAGATGAAATAATTCTTATTTTATCAAATATATCAATAATATTTTCTTTATGTGCTAATTTTGTGGTGCAATTATACTTCCTCATTTAAAATATACATCTCCGCTATGGTTTTGCCGTAGCGGAGAACAATTACACTTCATCAATATAATATTATTCTTATGATAATCGGAGTACCAAAAGAAATCAAAAACAACGAAAATCGTGTAGCTCTTACACCAGCGGGTGTAGCCGAACTTAAAAAACATGGTCATACCGTATATGTGCAAGCAACAGCGGGCGTAGGAAGTGGATTTGGCGATGCAGAATATACCGCTGCAGGAGCAACGATGTTGCCAACGATAGAAGAAGTTTACGGCATTGCCGAAATGATTATCAAAGTCAAAGAGCCGATTGAGCAAGAGTATAAACTCATCAAGAAAGACCAATTATTGTTTACCTACTTCCATTTTGCCTCATCTGAGCCGTTGACTCATGCCATGATTGAGCGTGGAGCAGTTTGTTTGGCTTACGAAACCGTTGAGAAAACAGACCGTAGTTTACCATTATTGGTGCCGATGTCAGAAGTTGCGGGTCGTATGGCAATTCAGGAAGGTGCTAAATATTTGGAGAAACCATCGGGTGGAAAAGGTATTTTGTTGGGTGGTGTGCCGGGTGTTCCGCCAGCCAAAGTTTTGGTTTTAGGTGGTGGAATCGTAGGAACTCAAGCTGCCAAAATGGCCGCTGGGCTGGGTGCAAGAGTTGTGATTATGGATGTGAGTTTACCACGTTTACGTCATTTGTCAGATATTATGCCGCCAAATGTGACCACAATCATGTCGAACCACTATAATATTCGTGAAGCAATCGCTGAGGCCGACTTAGTAGTTGGAGCGGTATTGATTCCAGGAGCAAAAGCTCCGCATTTGATTACCCGTGATATGTTGAAATTGATGCGACCAGGTACGGTTGTGGTTGACGTAGCAGTTGACCAAGGTGGTTGCATTGAGACTTGTACGCCAACAACACACGAAAATCCGACTTTTATCATTGATGAAATTGTGCATTATTGCGTAGCCAATATGCCAGGTGCTGTGCCTTATACCTCAACTCTGGCCTTGACAAATGCTACCTTGCCGTATGCAGTTCAATTGGCCAATAAAGGTTGGAAGAAAGCATGTAGTGAAAACGAAGAATTGAAAAAAGGATTGAATGTAGTGAATAGCAAAGTGGTTTACAAAGGTGTAGCCGATGCTTGGGGACTTGAATTCTGCGAAATCGAAGACGTTTTAGCCTAAAACTTCATCACCACTAAATAAAGTATGCCTTTTCTCTGTAAAGAGGAAAGGCTTTTTTTGTGCTAAAAATCGAAGGATTTCAAGCGGTTTTTGCTTATTATTGCCCTTATTTAAACGAATAATTATCGGATATGAAAGTTAAACCCTTGTTTTTGATACTCAGCGTTTTTAATTTTTCAGTCTTTGGACAGGCGTCGCTTACTGGAATTTCTATAAATCATGTGCCAATAGTAGTTGCGAATCTTCCACAAGTAAAGACTGTTTTTACTGATTTGGGTTTTAAAGTTAAGAATGGCAGAGAGCATGAAGGCATCAATAATTGTTTTATAAAGTTTCAAGATGGCACTTATCTCGAATTTGTTGAACCAATAAACGACAAGTTCAGTATTGGGAAATATTACACAGATTTTTTGAAGAAAAAACAGGGTGCTACGGCACTGGCGGTTGATGTTCAGCATACGGCGGCTGCCAAGAATTTTTTAGATAAACAGCATATTCGATATACAACTGATAGCAATAGTGTTTGGCAAACCATAGACCCTAAAATTAAAGATACTGAGATTTTTTTTATAGAATATGCCGACAAAAACTGGAAAGATTCAAAACTAAACACAACGCATACTAATGGTGTTTTACAGCTAACTACTACGTGGTTTCTGACAAAAAATCTGAAAGAAAGCATCAAGAAGTATATCAATTTAGGGTTTGAATTGGAAGGTAAATCTATATATTTCGACACTAATGCTTACACTCTTAGTTTATCAAAAAATAAATTAATTTTGCTCGAAGCATCGCCAAAACTACCACCATACATTGCCAATAAAAACCTTGAAGGAATCTGTGGATTTACCATTAAAACATCGTCTCTGAATAGTATGAGGAAGTTTTTCAAGAATGAATCTCAGAAAATTATCATCATTGATGAAAAACAGACCTTGATACATTTTACGGAGTATAATTTTTTCATAGAATTTACAGAATGATGGTGCTTTGGTTGCCTTTTTCTTGAATTTTTCGTTGAAATTGTTTTCAAACCCACAAAAATCTGCAATTTTGCAAAATGGCAAAAAAACAAAAATTTTACACAGTCTGGGAAGGTCGAAAAAAAGGAGTTTATGACTCGTGGGATGAAGCAAAAAGGCAAGTTGACGGAGTTCAAGGAGCAAAATATAAGGCTTTTGAGTCTAAGAGCGAAGCTGAAAAAGCTCTGGGCGAAAATTATTGGAAACATACGCAAAAAGCCGCTGAAGGGAAACAAACTAAAATTCCGAAATCGGCTTTTCCTCCGCCCAATTTAGAGTCGGTTGTGGTTGATGCCGCTTGGAATTCGGTCAAGAAAGACATGGAATACCAAGGGTTTTATCTCAAAACTAAAGAACGTTTGTTTCATAAAGGCCCATTTCCGCAAGCTACCAATAATATCGGTGAGTTTTTGGCGATTGTCCACGCTTTGGCTCATTTGAAAAAACACAATTCTTCGCTGCCTATTTACTCAGATTCTCGAACAGCCATCAGTTGGGTGAGAAATAAACGAGCTAATACAAAACTTGATGAATCGACTGGAAATCCCGAGATTTTTGATTTACTCGAACGTGCCGAAAAATGGCTCAAAGAAAATACCTATCCCAATAAAGTACTAAAATGGGAAACCGATTATTGGGGCGAAAACCCCGCTGATTTTGGAAGAAAGTGATTTTTAAGATTCGTGATATTAGATTTGAGATACGAGACTTTTAAAAATATCTCAAATCTTGTATCCAGTATCTCATATCTAAATAAAAATGCCTAAAAATTCATTTACATTCAAGCAATTCACGATAAACCAAGACCGCTGTGCTATGAAAGTCTGCACCGATGCGTGTATTTTGGGAGCATCGACCGATGTTGAAAATGTGAATACTATTTTAGATATTGGTACAGGAACGGGGCTTTTATCATTGATGCTGGCTCAACGAACTAATGCACAAATTGATGCCGTTGAAATTGATGAAGATGCTTATCAGCAGGCTGTTATGAATGTGAAGGAAAGTCGGTTTTCTGAAAAAATTGAAGTGCATCATCAACGGATTCAAGATTTTACTACGACCGAAACCTATGATTTAATTATCTCAAATCCGCCATTCTATCAGCAATCTTTAAAATCATCCGATGTAAAGGCCAACAAAGCATTGCACGCCGTAGAGTTGAGTTTAGATGAGTTAATTGATTCTGTGCTAAGATTATTGAGTATTAATGGAAAATTTGTGGTTTTGTTGCCACCTTTCGAGATTGAAAAATTGATACGCATTGCACAAAAAAAAGGCTTATATTTGTCAAAAAAAATGTTGATTCGTCACGATGAATCGAAACCCATTTTTAGGGTAATTGCTACGTTTCTGACTCAAAAAGTACATAATTTGGAAGAAAAAACGTTAATTATTCATAAAGAAGATGGCAAAACTTACTCGAATGAATTTCGAGATTTATTAAAAGATTATTATTTGATATTTTAAATAACCCCACCCAACCCTCCCCAAGGGAGAGGGCTTTAAAACCCCCTCCCAATTGGGGAGGCTTGGGGAGGGGTTTCTTTCCAATGAACCAACCACTGCAAATATCAATCGTTGTGCCACTTTACAACGAAGCCGAATCTTTACCCGAACTCCATGACTGGATTGTAAGAGTAATGAATCAAAATAATTTTTCTTACGAGATTTTGTTTGTGGATGATGGCAGTACTGATGAGTCTTGGGATGTGATTAAACGTTTATCGCTTAGTAATCAGGCTGTTAGAGGGTATAAATTTACAAGAAACTATGGCAAAACGGCGGCTTTACAAACCGCTTTTATAAATACAAAAGGTAATGTTGTAATTACGATGGATGCCGATTTGCAAGATAGCCCTGACGAAATTCCCGAACTTTATCGAATGATTACCGAAGATGGCTATGACTTGGTTTCGGGCTGGAAAAAGAAACGTTATGACCCAATTACGAAGACACTTCCAACCAAACTTTTCAACGGTGTTTCTCGTTGGGTTTCGGGGGTGAATTTGCATGATTTTAATTGTGGTTTGAAAGCTTATAAATCGAGGGTTGTGAAAAGCATCACTATTTATGGCGAAATGCACCGCAATATTCCAATCATTGCGAAGTGGAATGGCTTTAAGAAAATTGGAGAAAAGGTAGTTCAACACCAAGCTCGTAAGTATGGAACTACTAAATTTGGTCTTGAACGCTTCATTTTTGGTTTTCTTGATTTGCTAACCGTTGCGTTTGTTAATAAATTTGGTCGTCGTCCGATGCACTTTTTTGGTACGATGGGCGTGCTGTCGTTTCTGATAGGTAGCTTGATGGCCATGTATTTACTTTTTGAAAAATTATACAATATCAATCAAGGTCTTCGTTATCGAAATGTGACTGACAATCCACTGTTCTTTTTGGCTTTGGTGGCTATTATCATTGGCTCACAGCTATTTTTGGCAGGTTTTATTGGCGAGCTTTTCGTGAAACAAAACTTTAAAAAAGATGAGTATCTGATTGAAGAACAAGTATAAGCTTTTATTGAAATTGAGTGGATGCCACTCATTGCACCATACATACAAACACTGACCCAACAAAAATGAAATTTCCTTTTTTTCAACTGGCAGATGGGCCGTATAAAAAAATCATCGGTAATATTTGGAAATTTACCAGATATGGAGTTCTTGCCTTTATAGTTTATTTAATAGCTGTAAACTTCAATTTCTTTTGGCTTTTTGGCAAAATGCCAAGTTCGGATGATATAGATAATCCAAACAGTGAAATCGCTTCGGAGGTAATTTCATCCGATGGAAAAGTGATAGGAAAGTTTGCCTATGAAAACCGTAGTCCGATTGATTTTAATGAACTTTCGCCTAATATTGTCAATGCCTTAGTAGCCACCGAAGATGTGCGTTTTACGGTGCATTCGGGCATTGATGCTCGAAGTACTTTGCGTGTGGTTACGGGTATCTTTACGGGGCAACGTAAAGGAGGCGGTAGTACGATTTCGCAGCAATTAGCCAAAAACCTTTTCAAACTTCGTGAAGATGATTTCTATAAAGGTCCATTGTATCATGTTCCAGGAATCAGACAGTTACTTATCAAAACCAAAGAATGGATTACAGCCATCAAACTCGAGCGTCGCTACACGAAGCAGGAAATCATGGAGAAGTATCTCAATACTGTTGAATTTAGTAGTGGAGCGTATGGTATAAAATCGGCAGCAAAAACATATTTTAAGAAAGACCCAAGCGAACTGAATCCAGAAGAAGCTGCAATTTTGGTTGGAATGTGCCAAAATCCATCAAGATTTAATCCTAAACTTCATCCAGTGGCAGCCAAAGAGCGTAGAAATATTGTTTTTGACCAAATGGTGAAATATAACAAGATTTCCCTTGAACAAGGAGAAGCACTCAAGAAAAAGCCAGTAGTATTGAATTATTCGCCCGAAAGTCATAATTCTGGTCCAGCTCCTTATTTTCGCCAATTTTTAAAAGATTGGCTCAAGGCTGAAATTGTGAAGGAAGGTTATGATGCCAATGACATTTATACCAAAGGATTTAAGATTTATACGACCATCGACTCGCACATGCAGACTTATGCCGAAGAAGCTTTGCGTGAAAACATGAAAGATCAGCAGAAGAAATTTTATGCTCACTGGAAAGGAAAAGGAAATCCGTGGGTGTTGGAGTCGAAAGCCAAGGAAGGGCGTTATGAAGAGATTCCGAACTATATTGAAAATATTGCTAAAACTACCGCTCGTTTTCGTGAGCTGAAAACTGAGTATGATGGTGACTTGGATAAAGTTTGGCGTGATATGAAGAAGCCAACAAAGATGCGAGTCTTTACTTGGGCAGGTGAGCGTGATACCGTGCTTTCGTCGATGGACTCGATTCGTCATTATAAATTTTTCCTACATTCGAGCTTCTTGGCAATGGACCCTCGCAATGGGCATATTAAGGCATGGGTTGGTGGAATTAATTATAAAAATTTTAAATACGACCACGTTTATCAAGGAAAACGCCAACCTGGCTCTACATTTAAGCCATTTGTTTATTGTACGGCGATTGATAATGGCTTTTCGACTTGTGAGCGGGTAGTTGACCAACCAATTACGATTCAAGTACCAGGAAGTAGTTGGACACCGAAAAACTCGGATGGCAAATATTCGTATCGCTCAATGACGCTTCGTCAGGCATTGGGACAATCAATCAATACGGTGAGTGCTTATCTGATAAATCAGTTTAAGGCTGAAAATGTGGTAAAATATGCCCATCGTTTAGGAATTAAGAGCGAACTCGACGAAGTTCCTGCCATTTGCTTAGGTATTAGCGATGTTTCGTTGTATGAAATGCTTGCTGGCTATTGTGTTTTTGCTAATCAAGGCAAATACACTGAACCAATTTTTGTAACCAAAATTTCTGATAAAAATGGTGAGGTAATCAAAGAGTATTATTCTGATAGTAAGGAAGTTATCAGTCAAGAAACGGCCTATAAAATGATTCACCTGATGCGTGGAGCAACGCAACCTGGCGGAACTGCCATTGGATTATCAAGATACGGTGTTTTAGATGGTAATGAAATTGCCGCCAAAACGGGTACAACTTCAAACTTCTCGGATGGTTGGTTTATGGGAATTACGCCTACGCTTGTAGCGGGCGGCTGGACAGGCGGCGATGACCCAACGATTCACTTCCGTGATATAAATCTTGGGCAAGGAGCAAGGCTTGCGATGCCGACATGGGGTGGTTTTTTCCAACGTGTATATGCCGATAAAACTTTGGAATACAAAAAAGGAACATTCTTAAAGCCTTCAACTGTCTCAATATCAGGCGATTGTGTATTTACAGCTGGCGAAGGTGCATATATTGATTCGACGCAAAAATATACACCACCAACGGCCAAACCTGCCGATGATGAGTTGCTATAAGTATGTCGCAACAACGTCCTTCATACTTTTTAATTGTATTGGTTTTTGCACAATTTGCAGGAACTACCCTTTGGCTGTCGGGTAATGCCGTATCGACTCAAATTGAAGCCGAATTGGGCATGAAATTGGGTGGTTGGCTAACGTCAACTGTGCAGATGGGTTTTATTTTGGGCACTTTACTCAACGCCATTTTTGCGGTTCCAGAGCGAGTGATAAGTTCGAGGTTGTTTCTTGTTTCGGCAGTTTTGGGGGCATTGGCTAATATTAGTATTGCAGTATTCCCGCTGAATGTGCAGTTAGTTTTGATAAGTAGGCTATTTATTGGGCTTTTTCTGGCGGGGATTTATCCAATCGGGATGAAGATTGCCGCTGATTGGTACGGCAAAGATTTAGGCCGAGCAATGGGTTACTTGGTGGGAGCGTTGGTTTTAGGAAAGGCTTTTCCGTATTTACTGAAAGGCATTAGCTTTGAACTTCCGTGGAAAACTTTTCTGTTTTGTATAAGTTTTATCTGCTTTTTGGGTGGGGTATTATTGTGGTGGCTCTTGCCTGATAAACCTCTGCCTTCGCAGCGTAATAGCTTTTCTATCAGTGCTTTAACTTCTATTTTTAAACTGCCAAACCTACGGGCAGCCGCTTTTGGGTATTTTGGCCACATGTGGGAGCTATACGCTTTTTGGGCATTTGTGCCTGCCATTTGGAAGATTTATCTACATTTTCATCCTGAATATAGCCTGAATGTGCCGATGGTAACTTTTGCTACAATAGCAATGGGTTTTCTGGGTTGTTGGCTCGGAGGGTTACTTTCGATTAAATTTGGAAGCGGTCGAGTTGCATGGATTCAGCTTTTAACTTCGGCAATCTGCTGTTTTGTTTTGCCATTTTTAACGAGTTTTCCGTTGCCCATTTTCTCAATTTTGATGCTCATTTGGGGCATAACGGTAGTGGGCGATTCTCCTCAATTTTCTACATTGGTTTCAAGATTTGCACTTATTGAGCGGCGGGGCAGCATTATTACACTCATTACGAGCATTGGCTTTGCTGTTACTATTTTTTCTATTCAACTAATTGATTTTCTGCTTGTATATTTCTCAAACGATTTCCATATCTTTTGGGTACTTTGCTTTGGGCCAATGGCTGGTTTATGGGGAAGTTTTCGACGAATATATAATGAGTAGATGTCTTTTTGCTTAAAAATTCCCATATTTGCAAAAACAACGAATTACTTTTCCTTGAAACGAGTCATTAAATTTCTCCAAAGCATTTATCTCTGGGACACCACCGTGTCGCTATACCATGTACTTAAAATTCTTTGGAAAAAAATCATCACTTTCGATATTGACCAGCGTGCCGCTTCGGTTTCATATAGTTTTTTACTGGCGGTTTTTCCTGGGGTTATCTTTTTGTTTACGCTCATTCCGTTTGTGCCGATTGATAATTTGGATGTTTTAATCATGAATTTCTTGCGTGATGCCATGCCGCAGGGAATCTATGAAAATACTTCAAATACGATTCAAGACATCGTGAGTCGCCGCCGTAGCGATGTACTTTCTTTTGGCTTTTTCTTTACGGTTTTTGCCGCAACTAATGGCATGATGGCACTCATGCGAGCTTTCAATATGGCTCTACAAGTGCGAGAAAAACGTAGCTATCTGAAAGCTCGTTTTATCGCATTATTTCTGACCTTGCTTCTAATTGTAGTATTGATTTCGGCCATTTTGGTCTTAATCGTTGGTACAATTATCATTGATTTTCTTTTCAGTCGAGGACTTCTCAATGAAAACTTTAACTTCTATTTACTTCAAATTGTGCGTTATGGTGGTATTTTCCTAATCTTTTATTTGGGTATTTGTGCCATTTATTACTTTGCCCCAGCCGTCCATAAACGTCTAAAATTCTTTAACTTTGGAGCGTTGATTTCCTCAGTTCTTGGTATTTTGGTTACTAATCTTTTCTCGTTTTATTTAGCCAATTTCAACTCCTACAACAAACTCTATGGCTCAATCGGAACGCTTATCGCTCTCATGGTTTGGATTTATTTAGTAGCCTTAATTCTGATTTTGGGCTTTGAAATCAATATTTCGGTACGGGATGCTCTTTTGGTGCATGGAGCAAAAGAAAGTGAGAAATAATCTATTGTTTCAAACGCTCAATTCGAGCTTTCATCATTTTTTGTTTTTCGGTATGAAAAGGCTCGAAGATATTTAAGTAGAACGAAAAAATAATCAGCCCCAAATTTAGCCACATCAGGATGTTTTCACCTGTCAAACTGGTGTTTTGCTTCTTCCTTTGCATTATTTTCGATAGAAGAAATATGAAAATAATGAGTTGCGTACCCATCAATAATTGCTTCGTAGTATCTGAAAAAGCCAAAAATGACAAAAAATTAAACCCCAATAAGCTAATTGGGAAAAAACAGCATACCAAGTGCAGCAGCGTAGTGAGGATAGTCAGACCAAGTGTTTTCATTTTCGACGATTAATGTTGCAAAAGTATAAATGTATTTTTATATTTGCAACATTGTTGCATTTAATAAAGCTTAGGTATGAAAGCAAAAATATTTTTTCTGAGTATTTTCGGAGTAGTAATGGCTTGTTCGGGAAAACAAGAACCAAGTGAGTTATTGATAAAAGCAAATGGAATTCATGTAGCATCAGTGAAATTGCAAGAAGAGATTGAAAATGACTTAGATAGCTTAAAAAAATTGCCCGAATTAAAGCCCCAAGCTGATAGTTTGGCCGAGGTTTTAGAGAATTGGGAAGCAGCTCTCATCGAAATTGAGGGCTTTGAACACGAGCATGAACATAGCGAGCATCACCACCATAAACATTCGCCTGCACCAGATATGACTGATGTGCAAATGCTTGAATATCAGCAAAATACTAAAAGTGCGATAGTAGAATTGCAGGAAAGTGTTTTAAAACTGAAATCAAAGAAATGAAACTTAAAATATTGATAATCAGTGTTTTTTTTGCTTTTGGGTTTGTGGTTGAAGAACCCATGAAACTCACTTGGAAGTTTCTGACGCAAGTGAAGTTTAGCAGGAAATTAAATGCTGAAGTAGGAGAGTATTTTCTGTATCCAACCTTCGGAAAAAATGTTTTGGTACTCAATGGACGACCAGTTTCTATCAAAGGTTATATCATTCCGATTGATGTAAAATCAGGTCTTTATGTGATTTCTGCTAACCCAATGGCTTCGTGTTTTTTCTGCGGTGCGTCTGGTCCAGAATCGTTGATTGAACTTAATTTCAAGAAAAAAGGACAGCATTTTAATACTGATGATGTGCGTACTATCAAAGGGATTTTTAAAACCAACGAGGCCGACATCGACCACCTCAACTATATTATTGAGCAAGCTGAGGTGGTAAAGTAAAGTATCACACCGTTTGCAAATACAATTTTTCTAACTCATTGGCCGAAATATCTTTGGCGTCAATGACCGAAACCAGATTGCCTTCTTTCATAATGCCGATGCGATTGGCTACTTCTTTTGCTCTGAAAATATCGTGGGTAGCCATCAAAACAGCCGTTCCGTTTTGAGCCAATTCACGCAAAATTTCCGAAAATTCGTTGGAAGCTTTAGGGTCAAGTCCCGAAGTGGGTTCATCGAGCAAAAGGGCTTTGGCTTTTTTAGCGATAGCAATTGCAATACCCACTTTCTGACGCATCCCTTTGGAGTAGCCACCAACTCGCTGATTATGAGCGATATTTTGTAAGCCTGCTTTACTCAAAAAAGAGCTTAATTCGTCTTTTTCATAAGAAAAGCCTGCCAATGACGAGAAAAACTCCAAGTTTTCGATACCCGAGAGATTAGGGTACAACATCACTGTTTCGGGAATGTAGGCGAGGTATTTTTTGGTTTCAAGGGCATTTTCTGCTACCGACACGCCATTGATGCTTGCCGTGCCACCCGAAGGCTGAATAAAGCCCAAAAAACAGTTGATAGTGGTGGTTTTGCCCGCACCATTTTGTCCCAGCAAAGCAAATATTTCGCCCTCATTGATAGTCAAATTCAGATTATTGAGAGCCTTTTGCCCTCCATAAGTTTTGGTTAAATTCTTTGCTTGTAACATATCTTTATATTTACGATTATTTCGATTTTTGATTGAAGATTATTTCTGTTTTAAATCTGTGAAAATCAGCGTTTCGCAGAATCCGTTTTATCAGCGTGCCATCATGTATTTACCAAATTTCAATTTTGCCCAAACAATACACAAAGTGCTGATTATCAATAAAGGTAAAAGTATTTTCAACCAATTGATACGCTGTTTTTCTTGATAAAATTCTAAGCCAAATTTTCCCCAATTTTCGTTAGAAACTGCCGCTTCGGTAAAGATTTTTGGATAAAAATAAAGCCGTTTTTGTTCGTGAAAATTTTCCAGTTTTTCAATAAAATTCAAGTAATTATCCATATCCGAAAGGCTCAAAGCATTGAGGCTTAACTGTGCATGAATACTCGGAAAAAACATGCCCGCCGTACTGCTGAAGACATTGCGTTTTTTTAGTTTTTCTTTGAACGCCAGAGCTTCTTTTGCCGCCTCATCATCACCCATTTGTTGCATGGCGTAGTACCATAACCAACTATAATCCTTGCCTTCGGGATGTTTGAATTGGCTAAACTGTGGGTAATGATTGTGAAACTTCGCCACGGTGGGTTCTTTGGGTTCGTCCCATTTGTTGTGGTAGCCATCTCGACTTTCCAACACGGTGCTGAATGCCTCGGGAACTGGATACAAATTGACCGTAAGTGCATTGATTCCAGCAGGAACAACGATGGTGAGTGTTACCCAAGAAAGTAATAAAATTAAGGCATTTTGGCTCGAATTTTTATGAAAACTCGCCACCAACCAAGCCAAGGTAAACCAAAAACTAACATAGAGAATGGACGTAAGAATAAATGCCAAAAATGCCGAATCGAACGGAATCTCCAAGTGAAATTTGGCAGCGATGAGCAACAATATTAAAACCAAAAGCACGCTCACAAAACGAATCAAAATCTTTGTTCTAATCATTTTCAATTGATTTTCGGACTGACTCAATACCAAACTCCAAGTACCTTCTTCTTTTTCTTCCGAAATCAGATTGAAACAAAACGCAATGATGATAAGTGGGAAAAAGTAAATCAACACGAAACTAAAATCCATGTTTCCGAGCATTTGATACATGGGATTCATCAAATCAGTGGCGTATTTTTGCTCTTCTAAATTGCGAATCGTTACACTTTGCAGCGAAGGATTGATGTCTCGCTGACCAATGGCCAAACCCGTTAAATTGGGCATACTATTTGCCAATCCAAAACGCACATAATAGAGCAATAAACCAATTTCATTTGGGTGAAATTCTACATTTTTAGTGATACTTTCTTGCTGATAATGAGCAGTTTTTTCAATGATTTCCTTATTTTTATCTAAAAAATGTTTGCCAATATGGAGGCTAATTAAACCCGCCACAAACACTATCAAAAGACCCGCTATCAAGCCTTTTGAACGAAGAAAGTTTTTTAATAATAGTGCTTCCATGTTAAAATGCTTTTAGGTTTTTAATCGAATAATTTACTAAGAAAATCAGTCCTAAAGTCCATAATATCGGTGAGATAATAGAAATGATTTCGTTTTTCAAAACCATTTCCAGATTCAAAAATTGATGATGGAAATCGGGTAAATCTTTCCAGTTTTTGTTGCTGATAATAGCTTTTTTATCGGCCGAACTTTTTACTTTATTTCCGATGTATTTTATCTGTAATTCGTTCATGGTTTGAGCCAATTTGTACCTAAAATCTTCAGCTTGATTCTGAAAATCGTTATAAGCCGAGTAGTCAGTTCCAGAAAGTGCCATCGAAAGGTTTTTGATGGCCATATATGGATTTAAAAATGCAGTAAAACGAACCACATTTTGTTGCTTTTGGTAAGTTTCAACCAATTCTGCCTGATGTTTTTTGTAAGTTTCGGCACTGAGTTTTTCGCCTTCACGCATCACATAACCGCTGTAATTGAAGGGTAATTTATGCGTAGAATCTACCTTGTAAGCAGCTAATAATGAATCTTTTAGTGCTTTAAAATGCGGGTCGTTGGGGTTGTGGCTATCGCCTTGTTTGATAAGCTCTTGCTCTACGGTTGTATCAAACTCAATTTTTGAAGGTGAAGGGAAAATGTTTTGCCCCAATACCTGCGAGATTTTGGGCAACATTAAAGTAAAAAACAACCAAATTCCAATGAGCGAAGTTAGAGCCGACTTGGAAGATTTTGCCTTAGCCGAAACCAAAATAGCCAGTACAGAAAGTATGAAAAAGTAAGCTAAATAACTGATAATGAGAAAGAAAAATCGCAGATAGCTTTGCGGATTTTCGGAAGTAAATTCATTGTAAATCAACAAAATAAGTCCAATAATAACCGACGGAATAAAAATGCTCAGAGCCAAAGCAAACAAACCCAGCGATTTGCCCAAAATGAGTTCTTGCCAGCTTACCCCTTGGGTGAGTAAAATCCGTAAAGTGCCGTGTTCTCTTTCACGAGCTACCAAATCAAATCCCCAAAAGAAAATGAGTAGGGGTAGTAAAAGTTGTAGAATCATTCCTGCCGAAATCTCACCAAAACGCAGCAATCCGTTTGATAAACTGGCTTCTGAAAAGTTGACCGTATTTTGTTTGTGGGCTTCCAAAAATACGGCATTTCCAATGTAGCTATCCATGCCGAAATCGAAGAAACTAAGTGGAAAACGATTTCTAAATGCCACATAACCATAATGTGCCATGCGATGTGGGTGTTTATCGGGGCGATTTTCCCAGCGTTCACGTACTTCGTGGCTGTAATGTTCTACGGTTTCTTGCTGATTTACAAGGTTTTTATACCCTGAAAACAAAGCAAAGAGCAATAAAACATTAAAAATTCCAATCAGCCAAAGCGTACTGGAATTCTTTATTTTACTGCTCCAAACTTGTTTTGAAATAAGTTTAAGTAGGTTGATTCGCATTTTTTTAAATTTAAAAAGACTCTTCAATTAGTTCTCTATTGGCCATAACGCCTGCCAATGAGCCTTTGGCCACAGCGTTGGCAACTTGACGAAGTGGCGAAGCATTATCGCCAGCGGCAAAAACACCTTTTACGTTGGTTTGCTGAAAATCATTGACTTTTATCAAGCCCATTTCATCTATTTCACAGCCCAATTGAGCTGCAATCTCTGATTTTTGGGTAAACGAAGCCCGATGATAAATCACAGAAATTGGGAAATCTTCAGCATCTTTCAAGCCAATTGAAGTTACTTTTCCCGACTGATGATTGATTTTTGTGATTTGATTTTCAATAATTTGGATGCCTTTCGATTTGATTTTATGCGTTTGTTCCTCGGTTAAGTTTGAGATGCCATTTGTCAAAAGCGTGAGGCTTTTTGTCCAATGATTTATCATTTTTATATACTCAAAAGCCTCGTTTCCATTAGAAATGATTGCCGTTGGTTGATTTTTTACTTCATAACCATGACAATACGGGCAATGAATGACCGAAATTCCCCAACATTTTGCCAATCCCTCAATTTTAGACGTATCGTCTTTCAAGCCCCAAGCCAAAACAAGTTTTTGTGCTTTTACCTCGCCATTTTCTTTGAGTTTAATTTCAAATAAATCCTCTGATTTACTGGCACTTATGGCAGTATCATTTATGAACTTCATGGTTGGGTAAGCTTCCAGTTGCTTGCGGGCTTCTGCCAAAATTTCAAGCGGAGGTTTTCCATCTTGGGTTAAAAAATTGTGTGAATGTGGTGTTTGTGCATTGCAAGGCTGCTGATTGTCAATGATTAAGACCTTTCTCAACGAACGCCCCAAACTCATGGCAGCCGATAGCCCAGCAAAACTTCCTCCAATAATAATTGCCTCATAGTGATTTTTTTTCATTTCTTTATTTGTTGAGAATATATCAAATGGATTAATAAAGCTTGCCAATGCTACACCTGATTTCTTTATAAAATCTCGCCTTTGATTTTCCATTCGTATTTTATTTTTTGCCACGAATGCACAAATTTTATTTGTGCATTCGTGGCATTTTTATTTAAAACTTATACGTTGCCGTCAGCATAAAGTTTCTTGGTGCCCCTGGAAACAAACGGGTATAATTTTGAGCTCCAATCCAATAAGTTTTATCGAAAATATTGTTCATGTTGAAAGCCATTTGTAGGTTGCTTTTGCTTGGCGTGTAATAAATAGCCGCATCAAAAGTGGTAAAGGCTGGCACCTCAAACGCTCTACTGAACCACGGAATTCTACTACCTTGAGCATTCATTCCTGCTCCAATTCCCAAATCTTTTAGTTTAGAATTAGCACTGAAATTGTAGCGAGTCCAGATGTTTCCGCTATGTTTAGCCACATTTTCCTTGCGTTGACCCACCAAAGTTTCGTTGGCATCTGCCATGATTTTTGCATCTATAAAGCTATATGAAGCATTAATTTGCCAGTTTGGTAAGATATAACCAGCCAAATCTGTCTCGAAACCACGGCTACGGTCGGCACCACGCTGTACCAACAAATCAGGTTGAGCAGGGTCGTTAGCATTCATCAAGATATTCTTTTGGTTGATTTCATAAATGGCCATATTGAGCGTAAAGCGTTTATCCAATAAATCGGCTTTCATTCCCAATTCTTTCAAATCGCTGATAAGTGGCTTGAAGGTTGCTGCCGAGGTCGGTGTCCAGAAATACGCCCCCGTGCTTGGCATCAGCGTTACGGTATTAGATTGTGGCTGGTAGCCTTCTAAGTATGTACCATAAACATTAATATTTTTAGTTACTTCGTAAGTCAAACCGATACGTGGAATCAAAGCTGTGTTTTTGAATGATGCTTCGTTGGGTGCGTTGTAGTTAGTTATATCTTCAAACCATTCGTTTCGGAGACTCAACAAAGCAGAGAATTTGCCAATTTTCAACTGTTCTTGAATATAAATAGCATTGGTCGTAGTCAATGCCGATGGCACTGCTACACGGCTATTCATGGTGTAATCATTCAAATTTCTGACGGTGTAGGTAGGATTATTGAGGTCAAAATAATTGACATTTGGTCTTGGAAGAGTTTTTCCACCAATCGTAACAGTCTGATAATTAGCTGCATTGGCCAAAACAAAACTTCCAGCTACCGAACCATCTTTCAACAAAAATCCACGAGCAGCGTTCTGCCCGCCACCTTTGAGTTTATTCCAGCTTTGTAAGTCATAGCCTATCAGAAGTTTATGCGAAATTTTGCCTGCATTAAAATTGAAATTGAAGTAGGCATTTAGGTTATCAGTATTCCACAATTGCTTGCGTTGAACCAACTGCATACCTACCAAACTCGTAACATCTGCTCCTGTAATATCTTTGGCAAAAGCATTAGTGGTGCGGTGTTCCTGCAAATCTTCTGACCACGTTTGTTTCATATACGAGGCATTAAAACTGATTTTTTCGCTGAATTTATGCGAAAGATTCGCCATCAAAATCAATTCTTTCGACTTGAAAAAATCGTTGGAAGCCCCTAAATTTAAGCTGATTGGCGTACTATTTAAATTGGTTTTACCAGCAACTGCCCCAAAAATCGGCTGACCACGGTCGAGGTTACCCACCATATTGGAATAAATTAATTCGGTATTGATGGCGGTTTTATCGCTTGGTAGATAGGTGATTGAAGGAGAAATCAAAACTGAATTATTTTTTACCAAATCACGGTATGATTGTGCCTCTTGGTACGCTCCATTGATACGATACAATAAAGTTTTTGATTCATTCAATGGACCCGTAAAATCCAAAGCTCCACGAACGGTGCTGAAACTTCCCGCACTTAAACTTACTTCTCTACGAGTTTCGGCCAATGGTTTTTTTGTTACCATATTGATACTTCCACCTGGGTCAACACTGCTAAAAGTAACCGAAGCAGGCCCTTTCAACACCTCAACACGCTCTACATTGGTGGTAAGTGGTTGCAAGAAATAAAATTGGCGGGTACGCATTCCGTTGATAATTTGTCCTTCCTCGTTTTGGCTTATTCCTCTGATATTGAATTGGTTATAAAAACTCGAAGGCGAAACCCCAGAGGCAATTTTCACAGCATCGGCTAACTGAAAAGCTCCACGGTCGGCAATCAATTCTTTGGTAACGGTGCTGAGAGCCTGCGGCAATTCTTTGTTTTTGATGGCAATTTTGGTCGCCGAAAAACTATAGTCAGAGTTATAATCTTTCTTAGCACGGCCAACTATTTCTACGCTTTGGAGTTCGGTAGTGTTTGACTGTAATTTAATGGCAATGTTTTGTAGATTATTGCTAAGAACAATGTTTTGTTCATACTTTTCGTAGCCTACTGAACTCACTACGAGTCGATAGTTTTGGTTGGATAGGTCTCTGAATTCGAAGACACCTTTTAAATCGGTCAGCGTGCCTTTAGTTTCGGTTGCTGAAATGAGCTTTACACTGGCATTAACAATAGGTATTTTAGTTTCGTCAGTAATTATGCCGACCAAAGTATTTTGGGCATTTGCCACAAAAAGCAGACTAAACAAGAGAATTGTACTAAGTAAATTTTTATAAAACATAGGACTAATAAGTAAAGTGTTTATTGTTTTAGAGTATTTTTTGTTGATAATCAGTAGTTTATGATAATTATGAATCTATACATTGAAAAATCCACAGGCCATTAGCTTGTGGATTTTTTATAAAAACATCTATACTTAAAACCTACCTTTTGCTTTAAGTGATGCAATATTATTGCATTATTATTTCATTTGCAACATAATTGCATTTATTTTTGCAACAAAGATGCAAAAATAAAAAATACTATGAAAAAATTACCCGTTACAGTATTGTCTGGCTTTCTTGGAGCAGGAAAAACAACTTTACTCAACCATGTTTTACACAATAAAGAAGGTCTGAAAGTAGCCGTTATTGTGAATGATATGAGTGAAGTAAATATTGATGCCCAACTGGTGGCTAAAGAAAACACGCTTTCTCGCACCGAAGAAAAGCTCGTAGAGATGAGCAATGGCTGTATTTGTTGCACTTTGCGAGAAGATTTGATGATTGAAGTAGAAAAATTGGCCAAAGAAAAACGATTTGATTATTTGTTGATTGAATCGACTGGGATTTCTGAACCCGTGCCTGTTGCTCAAACATTTAGTTTTGTTGATGAAGAAAATGGCATTGATTTATCGAAATGGTCGTACATTGATTCGATGGTTACGGTAGTAGATGCTTTTAATTTTGGAAGAGATTTTGGCTCTGCCGATACCGTGAAAAGCCGAAAAATGAACGAAGATGAGCAAGATTACCGTACAATTGTAAATTTATTGACCGACCAAATTGAGTTTGCCGATATAATTATTCTCAACAAAACTGACTTGATTACTCCTTTTCAGTTGGGCGAATTGAAAGCGATTATCAAGTCTTTAAACCCTGTTGCAAAAATTATCGAATCGTCATTTTCTAAGGTAAACCCTAACGAAATTATCAATACAGGTTTGTTTGATTACGAAAAAGCGGAGCAATCGGCGGGCTGGATTCAGGAATTGACCAATCGTGAAAAAGGCATTGCTCATAACCCCGAAACGCTCGAATATGGCATTGGAAGTTTTGTTTTTCGTGATAAACGCCCTTTTCACCCCGAACGCTTCTGGAATTATCTGACCGAAAATTGGCATGCTGGCATTATTCGTTCAAAAGGTTTGTTTTGGATAGCCTCTCGCCCCGACGAAGCATTGAATTGGAGTCAGGCAGGAGGTTCGCTTCGGGCAGAAGGGGCAGGAGTTTGGTGGGCAAGTATGCCGTTCGACGAGCGAACTCGTTATGGAGCTTTCGTAGAAAATCAAAAAGAAATAGAAAGCCGATGGGATAAGCGTTTCGGCGACCGACAAAATGAATTGGTAATAATCGGGCAAGATTTAAACGAAGGTGTGATTCGATTTGAACTGGAAGAATGTCTTTGTACCGAAGAAGAAATCAAGCGAATGGAACAAAAAGGAGGATTTAAAGACCCATTCCCAGCAAGTATGTAATCAAAAAATCCGTAGGTATGGCTTACGGATTTTTGATTCTACTAAACTAAATACTCTATGTTTTCCTTTTTAATGCGAGTGGTTAGTAATTTGAACAGTTTTATATATATTTGATAAAAAATCGAATACTATGGTAGTTGTAAAAAGCCTTCAAGAAACCATCATTGAGCAGTTAAAAACAAACGAGCTGGTAAATATTCCTGCTTCAGAAGAAGATTATTTATCAATTGCTTCTGCTTTGCCTTTTAAAGTGGAATACCACGAAAACGAAATCATTACTATGGGATTAGCTTCTTATTTGCACGAAAAACTTACTGCCAGATTTATCATATTACTTAATCAAATTTTTGAATTAATTGAAGGAGAATTTGACCTCTTAGGTAGCAATTCAGGCGTGAGTATTCCGAAATTTGAAGGTGGCTATTATATGCCAGACGTAATGGTAGTAAAAGGCGAACCAATCTTTAAAGAAAACTCTAAGTCAATTATTACGAACCCTTATATTATTGTTGAGGTGCTTTCGCCCGCTACTTCTACGTTTGATGTAGAATATAAACTTCCCGAATACAAACACTTAGAAAGCCTCCAACAAATTATTTATGTAAGTCCCAAAAAGGTATTTGTTTCAACTTATATCCGCTCTGAGAATCCTAATATTTGGCTTAATCAAGATTTTCATAGTTTGGATGATGCCATTGTGATTGAAGGGGCAAGTGTTTCATTATCAGATATTTACAAGAAAGTGAAATTTGAAAAATAACTTTTAACTCATAAACATGAGTCATCCCGAATTTAGGGATGTATAAAAAAAGAACCTTCTGATTAAA
>OFDC01000176.1_pt1 | contig 64586 bp, 50 predicted proteins | sample 1520941 | NCBI WGS metagenome assembly OFDC01 (sample SAMEA94258168, study PRJEB24077) | hot springs metagenome | biome: Aquatic biome; feature: Water | place: India | collected 2012-12-06 | depth 5 m | reverse complement strand
TGGCAAACGTTCCAGTAGCAAAATTAGAGTACATTTGGCTTGATGGTTACAAACCTACTCAAAGCCTTCGCAGCAAAACCAAAATTGAGAGAAACTTTAGTGGTAAATTAGAAGATTGCGATATGTGGTCGTTTGATGGTTCTTCAACTCAACAAGCACCAGGCGGTTCTTCTGACTGTTTATTAAAGCCAGTTTTCATTTGCCCAGACCCAACTCGTTTAGGTGCAGGTTTTCTTGTAATGTGTGAAGTTTTAAATGCTGATGGAACTCCACATGAGTCTAACGGTCGTGCTACTATCGATGACGAAGACAATGATTTTTGGTTCGGATTTGAACAAGAATATTTCTTGTGGAATAATGAAACAAACAAGCCTGTAGGTTTCCCAGCAAATGGTTACCCAGCTCCTCAAGGTCAATACTATTGTTCAGTGGGTGCAGCGAATGCATTCGGACGTGAAATGGTTGAAGAACACCTAGAAGTTTGTTTACAAGCAGGTTTGAACATTGAAGGTATCAACGCTGAGGTTGCTGCTGGACAATGGGAATTCCAAGGATTTGCTAAAGGTGCAAAGCAGGCAGGTGATGAAATGTGGGTTGCACGCTATTTATTAGAAAAAATCGGTGAAAAATATGGTATCTCAATCAACTGGCATTGTAAGCCTCTAGGCGACACTGACTGGAATGGTTCAGGTATGCACGCTAACTTCTCAAATACAATTCTGAGAACAGCTGGTAAAAAAGAAATTTATGATGCAGTTTGTGAAGCTTTTGCTCCTGTAGTTAAAGAACACATCGCAGTATATGGTGCAGATAACCACCTACGTTTAACAGGTAAACACGAAACACAGTCAATTGATAAATTCTCTTATGGTGTTTCTGACCGTGGTGCTTCAATTCGTATTCCGATTGCAGCTGTTCAAAAAGGATGGAAAGGATGGTTGGAAGATCGTCGTCCAAACTCTGCTGCTGACCCATACAAAGTTGCAGCTCGTATCATCAAAACTGTTAAAAGTGCAGTTATTCCTGCTCTATAACAACAAAGACTTTTTTTCGAATAATATTTTGTTCACAAAGCCCCATGACAATGTCGTGGGGTTTTTGTATTTATGATGAATTTAACTAATCAAGAAAAAAGAATTGCGGCAAGATATTTCCCTTGCCGCAATTATGATGTTATTTAACTTGGATTTAATTATTTATTTCTTTCAATCCATTTTCTTGCATTAACAAAAGCTTCTAACCACGGTGAAACCTCGTCGTTTCTATGGTCAGGGTAGTGTGCCCAGTTCCATGGGAATGTAGAACGCTCAATATGAGGCATCATCACTAAATGACGACCAGTTTTATCGCACATCATAGCTGTATTGTAATCTGAGCCATTTGGATTGGCTGGATATTCGGAATACCCGTATTTTCCAACAATATTATATTTGTCTTCTGAATAAGGTAGACTGAACTTCCCTTCCCCATGTGAAACCCAAACACCTAAAGTTGCACCTTCAAGGGAAGAAAGCATTATTGAATTATTTTTTTGAATGGTAACTGAAGTAAAAATACTTTCGTGTTTGTATGAGTTGTTGTGGTGTAATTTGCCATGAATTTCATGTTCTGGATTTATCAGTTCCAATTCCATCAATAATTGACAGCCATTACAAATACCAACAGACAAAGTATCTTCACGCTTGAAAAAGTTTTTAATGGCGGTATTGGCTTTTTCATTATACAAGAATGCACCTGCCCAACCTTTCGCCGAACCTAAAACATCAGAATTTGAAAATCCACCCACAGCACCTATGAATTGGATATCCTCTAATGTTTCTCGTCCAGAAATTAAGTCAGTCATGTGAACATCCTTTACATCAAAACCTGCTAAATACATTGCATTTGCCATTTCACGTTCAGAATTACTGCCTTTTTCACGGATGATTGCAGCTTTCGGTCTTGGCTTTGAGGAATCGATTGAAGGCTTTTTGCCATCAAATTGTGTTGGGAAATTGTATCTGAGAGGTTGATTTTTATAGTTTTTATACCTTTCAGCTGAAACACCATTTTGTGTTTGCTTAGAGTCTAATAAGAATGAAGTTTTAAACCAAGTATCACGAAGTTGGGCAATACTGAAACTAAAACTATCTTCAAAGTTTTTAATTGAAATGTTGCTACTTTCGATTACTGAACCAATTTTTTGAATTAAAATTCCATTTTTTTCAAAATCTGATTCAATTGTTGCATCTGCTTGGAAAACAATAGCTATATTTTCATTGAATAAAGTTTTGACAGAATCTTTTTCATTCAAACCTGTAAGGTCAATATTAGCCGCTAAGTTATTATCTGCAAAACACATTTCTAATAATGTAGTAATTAAACCACCGCTTCCAATATCATGCCCTGCATTAATTTTTCCTTCTTTTATAAGGTTTTGGAATAAATCAAATGCTTGTTTAAAGTATGCAGCATCATTAATAGTTGGTACTTCATTTCCAATTTTATTAAGCACTTGTGCCAATGAACTTCCACCCAATTTGAAAGAATCATTTGATAAATTTAGATAATAAATATTTCCACCATCTCTTTTCAAAACTGGCTCAACTACTTTTGTAATATCTGAACAATTTCCACCCGCAGAAATTATAACTGTTCCCGGTGCAATTACTTCTTCATTTGGATATTTTTGCTTCATAGAAAGTGAATCTTTACCCGTTGGGATATTGATTCCTAGTTCTATGGCGAAATTTGAACAGCCTTCTACGGCCTCGTATAAACGTGCATCCTCTCCTTCATTCTTACAAGCCCACATCCAGTTTGCAGAAAGTGAAACTGACTTTAAGCCATCTTTTAAAGGTGCAAAGACAATATTTGAGAGTGCTTCTGCAATGGCATTTCTTGAACCCGCAACTGGGTCAATCAATGCTGTTAGTGGTGAATGACCTATGGAAGTAGCAATGCCTTCTTTCCCTTTGAAATCAAGTGCCATTACACCAACATTATTCAATGGTAATTGTAATGGACCAGCACATTGTTGCTTGGCTACTCGTCCGCCAACACAGCGGTCAACTTTATTTGTCAACCAATCTTTACATGCAACTGCCTCTAATTGAAGTACTTGATTCAAATAATTAGGTATTTCAGTCACTGAATAATTGAGACCTGCGTAACTACGTTCTACTTTTTTATCATCCATGATGAATTTAGGAGAACTTCCAAACATATCTGAAATTGCAAAATCCATTGGTTTTGCACCAGTTGATTTTGATTCAAATGTAAAACGATGATTTCCAGTTATTTCTCCAACTTCATACATTGGTGAACGCTCTCTTTCCGCAACTCTCTTCAGCGTTTCTATATCCTTTTCACCAATCACCAAGCCCATACGTTCTTGCGATTCGTTACCAATTATTTCTTTTGCAGAAAGGGTAGGGTCTCCTACTGGTAATTTATCTAAATCAATTAAGCCACCGGTTTCTTCAACTAATTCTGATAAACAGTTCAAGTGACCACCTGCACCGTGGTCATGTATAGAAACAATTGGATTTTCATCACTTTCTACCAAACCTCTAATGGCATTTGCTGCACGTTTTTGCATTTCTGGATTTGAACGTTGAATTGCATTTAATTCAATGCCCGAGCCAAAAGCACCAGTATCTGCCGATGAAACTGCAGCACCACCCATACCAATGCGGTAGTTTTCTCCTCCTAAAACCACAATCTTATCACCCACGCTTGGCTTCAATTTCTTAGCTTGGCTCTCTTTGCCATATCCAATTCCACCAGCCATCATAATTACTTTATCAAAACCCAATTTACGAGCATCTTCTTCGTGTTCGAAGGTAAGCACTGATCCAGTGATGAGAGGTTGTCCAAATTTATTTCCAAAATCTGATGCACCATTTGATGCTTTAATCAAAATATCCATTGGTGTTTGATACAACCATTTTCTTTCAGCCATTCCTTTTTCCCATGGACGAGTTTCTTCCAATCTTGAATAAGAAGTCATGTAAACGGCAGTTCCAGCTAGTGGCAGTGCCCCGATTCCACCAGCTAAGCGGTCACGAATTTCACCACCAGAACCAGTTGCAGCACCATTGAAAGGTTCAACTGTTGTAGGGAAATTGTGAGTTTCTGCTTTTAATGAAATGACAGAATCGAATTCCTTTTCAGAGTAAAAATCGGGTTTATCGGCACTTTTTGGTGCAAATTGGGTTACTTTTGGACCTTTAACAAAGGCAACATTATCTTTATAAGCTGAAACTATATCGTTTGGATTGGTTTCAGAAGTCTTTTTAATTAGCTTGAATAAAGACGAAGATTTGGTTTCGCCATCAATGATAAATGTTCCATTGAAGATTTTATGACGGCAGTGTTCAGAATTAACCTGAGAAAATCCAAAAACTTCGGAATCAGTTAATTTTCTACCTAATTTTTGTGAAAGATTATTAAGGTAAGTTACTTCTTCACCACTTAAAGCTAAACCTTCTTGTTTATTATAAGCCTCAATATCATCAATTTCAATGATTGGTTCAGGCTTAATGTTAATTGTGTAGATAGATTGATTTAATTGCGAATATTTTTGCGAAAGCATTGGGTCGAAATCGCTAAAATCAACTTCAATTGCTTTGAATTCTTCAATTCTGATAATTCCATTGATACCCATATTTTGGGTAATTTCTACGGCATTTGTACTCCAAGGAGTAATCATCGCAGCACGAGGGCCAACAAAATAGTCGTTTAATGATGCATCACTATTGTTAACTATTGTGTATTTGTGTTCTAATTGACTGTTAAAGAGCCAAAGTAGTTTTTTTATGTCTTCATTTGAAAGGTTGTTTTGCGTTTGTACCGCATATACAATGTCAGACTGATTTGCATTCTGATGGTTTCCGAAGAAATGAATCATTTTTGTGCTATTTTGTATGTAGAAGGTTTTGAAAACGCAAAATTAATTGAATTAAGCGAAGAAAGCGAGAAATAAAACATATGAAAAATTCAAAAAGTAATAATTAATGATAGTTTATATTTCTTCTTGAAATAATCCAGTTCTTTTTTCAAAGGAAGTCTTAGCTTCAAGCGAAGGCTTCCTTAATATTTATTTTTTGGTTATTTAATTGAAAATTAGTTTTTCTACTTAAAACGAACTGTTTTTTAGCTAACTTTGTAGTTTTAAAGGGAAAAAGGAAGTCTTAGCCTCAAGTGAAGACTTCCTTAATTATCGAAAATATGAAGAAAGTAGCTTTTTATACATTGGGTTGTAAATTAAATTATTCTGAAACCTCAACGATTGGACGTATGTTTGAAAGTCGTGGTTATCAGAAAGTTGAATTCAATGAAAAACCTGATATTTTCATTATAAATACTTGTTCGGTAACCGAAAATGCTGACAAGAAATGCAAAAAAATTGTTAAAGAGGCTAACAGAATCAATCCTGATGGATATGTGGCTATTATTGGGTGTTATGCTCAATTAAAACCCCAAGAAATTTCAGAAATCGAAGGGGTAGATGCTGTTTTAGGAGCCGCAGAAAAGTTTAGATTAGTAGATTTGTTGGGAGATTTTGTGAAAGCCCCCAAACAGTCAAATGATAAAGCGATTGTTTTTAATTCAAATATTGAAGAAGCAATAGATTATCATACGTCTTATTCATTAAATGACCGTACAAGAACATTTCTTAAAGTTCAAGATGGTTGTGACTACCCTTGCTCATATTGCACTATTCCATTGGCAAGAGGCAAAAGTCGTTCGGATTCTATTGCTAATGTAGTGAAAGCAGCCAAAGAAATTGCCGAAAGTGGAGTCAAAGAAATTGTTTTAACAGGTGTAAATATCGGTGATTTTGGGCTTCAAAATGGTGTAAGAGTTGAAACTTTCTTTGATTTGATTAAAGAATTAGATGAAGTTGAAGGAATCGAACGATTCCGAATTTCAAGTATAGAACCTAATTTATTGACCGATGAAATTATTGAATTTGTGTCTAAATCTAAACGATTTGTACCTCATTTTCATATTCCATTACAATCTGGTTCAAATAAGGTTTTAGGTTACATGAAACGTAGATACAAAAGAGAACTCTATGTTGAACGAGTAAATAAAATCAAAGAATTAATGCCAGATTGTTGTATTGGTGTTGATGTAATTGTTGGGCATCCAGGTGAAACTGAAGAACTTTTCTTGGAAACTTATAACTTTTTGAATGAATTGAATATAAGTTATTTACACGTATTTACTTATTCAGAAAGACCTAAGACACACGCATTATCAATAAAACCAAGCGTACCACAAGGAAAAAGAGCTGAGCGTTCGAAAATGCTGCATATATTGTCAGACAAAAAGAAAAGATTTTTCTATGAAGGGCAATTAGGTAAATCGTTTTCTGTCTTATTTGAAGAAGATATTGAAGATGGACAAATGCATGGCTGGACAGAAAATTATGTTAGAGTTACTGCCAAATATGACCCCATGCTAATCAATGAAACTAAACAAGTGAAACTTACTTCTATAAATGATAAAATGTTGGTTGAGGTTGAAGAAGTTGAAGAGTTTGTTGTTCATTAAAATCATTTTTGAATTCATGGTTTTGTATGTTAGACCATGAATTCAATTTTAGAGAAATTCACTTAAATCTCCTACACCTTCACGTATTACTTCAAAATCATCATCTACGGCTAAAACTACTGTTGATGGTTCAAGGCCACACCATCCTCCATCAATTATCATATCTACCTTATCAGCATTTTGCGAATAAATGACTTCAATTTCATTAGGATATTCCTGTATATCATCAATGTCATCTTTTACTGAGGTTGTGATGATTGGATTTCCCAACATTTCAATAATTTTTAATGGAATTTCATGGTCAGGAATTCTTATTCCAATTGTTTTTCGCTTAGTTTGAAGCGTTTTGGGTAAATCGCTGGTAGCAGGTAGGATGAAGGTAAATGGGCCGGGAAGAGCTCTTTTTAATAATCTAAAAGTATTATTTGAAACTTTCGCATAGGTTGAAATATTACTTAAATCATGACAAACAATTGAAAAATTATTGTGTTGCAGCTTAATACCTTTAATTTTACTTAATTTTTCAACGGCTTTTGTATTAAAAATATCGCATCCCATTGAATATACCGTATCAGTAGGGTATATAATAATTCCACCATTTTTTAGGCATTCTACTACTCGAATCAATTTTCTTTCGTCTAAATTCCCAGGATAAAGTTCAATTATTTCAGCACTCATACTACATTAAAAAAAAACCTCCCCAAAATTTGAGGAGGGTGTATTAAAATTACTTTTTAGCTTTTTTAACTGGAGTCTGATTATTTTTTGGAGCATTCATATCCATGTAATCAACAGTTAGATGTGCTAATGATTTTACACCTAATGTAAAACCAGATTCATCAATATAAAAATCTGGAGTATGATGAGGAGCTGGCGTTGTACTGCCTTTTGGTTTACCACCTAAGAAAAAGAAAAATCCAGGTACTTTTTGTTGAAAGAAACTAAAATCTTCTGCCCCAGTTTGTACTGGTTGAACCTTAACATTCTCTTTTCCAGCAACTGCTTCAATTGAACCAATCATTTTTTCAGTTAATGCAGGGTCATTATAAGTAACAGGATAACCTGTATCAATCGTTACATCTGCTTTTGCACCTGCACTTTCAGCAATATTTGTAGCAATTTCTTTGATTCTGCGATGTACTAAGTCACGTTGTTCTGTACCAAAAGTTCTGATTGTACCTATCATATCAAGGTTTTCAGAAATGATATTTTGACGAATTCCACCATGAATTGCTCCAACAGTAACAATAGCAGGGTTTTCTGTGATATTTACATTGCGGCTAACAATTGTTTGTAAACCCATAACAATTTGAGAAGCAGTTACGATTGGGTCGATTCCAGACCATGGATTGGCACCGTGAGTTTGTTTACCTAGTATTTTAATACCCAATTGGTCAACAGCGGCCATGGTAGCACCAGGACGGTAACCAATTGTTCCTACTTCAGTAACCGAACTGATGTGTAAGCCAAAAACAGCATCTACTTTCGGGTTTTCCATCACACCCTCCATTACCATCAATTCTGCACCTGATTTACCATTTTTTAATAGTTTTGGGTCATAAACTCCTTCTTCAGCTGGTTGAAATAAAAATTTCACGGTACCTGAAAGTTCGCTTTTCATTGAAGATAATACCTCAGCTACACCCATAAGAATGGCTACATGTGAATCATGTCCACAAGCATGCATAACACCAGTCTTTTGACCATTGTAAACCGTATTTACAGTAGATTTAAAAGGAATATCAACTCTTTCTGTAACAGGAAGTCCATCCATATCAGCACGTAAAGCTACTACTGGTCCCGGCTTACCGCCTTTTAAAATACCTACAACACCAGTTACTGCAACGTTTTCTTGCACTTCAATACCTAAAGAACGAAGATGCTCTGCTACAATTTTAGCAGTTCGAGTTTCCATATTACCTAATTCAGGGTTTTGGTGGAAATCTCTTCGCCACGCAATTACTTTCTTCTCAATCGCATCTGCTCCAGAATTAATTTTTGGTTTAAGGGCTGATTGCCCAAATGTAAGGCCATATGAAATACACAAGGCCGTGGTTAGGATTTTTTTCATTATAGTTTATATTAGTTTAGCTTGCTCAAAAGTAATGAAAATTAGCGTTTTATCTAAAGGAACACTAAAATTTACAAAACTTTAATGATTATTTTAATGTACGTTTCCTAATGTGATTTACTCAAAAAAAACTAAGTTTTCTTGAGATGATATTTTTTTGTATTCAACGAAAAGTTGTTTGGCAGAATTTAAACCTTTTGGTCCGTAAGCCATTAAACAAACAGTTCCACCACTGCCACCACCAGTTATTTTCGCACCATAAATACCATTTTCAGGTCCATAATTTCGAGCCATTGAAACAATTTTATCAGTCATTTCATTGCCTAAACCACAATTATTATAGCTCTCATGAGCTTGATACATCAACTCTCCTAAAATTGGTAATATTTCTTCGTAATTAGCTTCAGACAACGATTTTAATAATTGTTTGAATGAATTTACACGATAATTTTCATAGATAGGATGCTTAGTGCATGCTTTGATATTATAGAACGAATCTGGTTTTATCACAGATAGTTTATCTGTAACTACGCCAAAGTCATGTATAAAATCTTTACCATACATTGAATTTAGGCTTCGGGCAAAGTCTGATTCAAACTTTGATGGACTTATATTACTCAAAAAACCATTAAATGGTAATTCTTTGGAGTTAGAAGTTTCTAATTGTTTTTTGGTAATACCTAACTTTTGGGCGATAATTGAATATCCCATAAAGGCGGCAGTTCGAACTTCACCATAAGAGGCTCCGCTTACTGCATGTTTTACGCCACTATCAATGCCGAAGAAATGTAAATTTTCTGGGATTTCAACCAATTCATGAAGGACATCAGGTTGACACAAAATTGGAAGTAAATTGTTTGTATTTCCAAAATAAGAAGCTAATTGGTCCATTAACCCACATGGTGCACCAACAACAAGGTTTTCGGCCATTTGAGCAAATCTTGGAAGTTCAGTTCCAACAAGTTCAATTTTATATAGTTCTGTTAATGCTTTTAAAGTTGCTACCTCCAATGCTGCCGAGGAAGATACTCCTTTGCCAACGGGTACATCTGATTGAACTAAAATATCAAGTCCTCCAAGTTTGATTTTTTTCTCATTGCAAAGAACTAGATAACAACCGATTATGTAAGAAGCCCAATCTCCACCTTCAATATTTTTTAGGTATGACTTTGCCGACTCATAATCAGTAGGAAGCTCATCCAAGTCGATGTAAAGCTCATTTTTAGAATTTAGATTTAAAGTCTTTATGTGTAGTTGATTGTAATTCCTTATGGTAATCGTTACTGTTGCTTTTTGAGCAATAGATTTTTGTAAAACCAAAGAGCCGGAATAATCAGCAATTCCACCAATCACATCCATTCTGCCAGGTGAACTTGCTTGTACTAAATTTTGATTTGGACCAAAAAACTTTAATAACGTACTATTGGAATCTGAATTTACCTTCATTTTAATAGAAAAACCTTACAGAAATTAAATATTCTGCAAGGTTTAAATTTTGTTTATAAATATCAAATTTTTTCGATAATAATGGCACTAGCTCCACCACCGCCATTACAAATCGCAGCCATACCATATTTACCGTTGTTTTGTGCCAAAACATTTACCAATGTAGTAATGATTCTTGCACCTGAACAACCAAGTGGGTGGCCTAAAGAAACAGCTCCACCATAAATATTTAATTTGGCATGGTCAATTCCAAAATGCTTGGCAAACGCCATTGGTACTACGGCAAATGCTTCGTTTACTTCAAAGAAATCTATATCATTGATAGTTAGTCCTGCTCTTTTTAATGCTTTTTCTGCCGCAATAATTGGTGCCGTAGTAAACCATTCTGGTTCATGTTCACCATCAGCATAAGCAATAATTTTAGCAATTGGTTTTAGATTATTTTGTTCAACTGCATTACTTGAGGCTAAAACTAAGGCCGCTGCACCATCGTTAATGGTAGAAGCATTGGCTGCTGTGACAGTTCCATCTTTAGTAAATACAGGTCGGAGCGTTGGAATTTTATCAAAATTTACATTTTTATATTCTTCATCCTCTGCAATTACTTTTACATTGCCTTTTCTATCAACTACCTCAACAGGGACAATTTCATTTGTAAAATTACCGTTTACCGACGCAGAAGCTGAGCGTTTGTAAGATTGAATCGCAAAATCATCTTGTTCTTCACGTGTAATTTCAAAGCTGGTTGCGGTAGCATCGGCAAAACAACCCATTGCTTTGTTGTCATAAACATTGGTCAGGCCATCCTTAGCTAATCCATCTATTAATTCGCCATTTCCGTAACCGTATCCATAACGTGCTTTAGCTAAGTAGAATGGAATTTGAGACATACTTTCCATACCACCAGCTACAACAATATCGTTTTGCCCTAGTTCGATAGATTGACTACCAAACATAACTGACTTCATACCAGATGCACAAACTTTGTTTATAGTGGTAACATTGGTTTTATTACTTAAACCTGCACCTAAAGTCGCTTGTCTGGCAGGTGCTTGCCCCACATTTGCCTGACATACATTTCCAAATATGACTTCTTCAACCTGATTTGGAGCTATGCCAGCTTTTTCTACTGCTGCCTTTATTGCGGTTGCTCCTAATTGAGGAGCACTTACGCTAGATAACGAACCACCAAAGCTTCCAATTGGTGTACGTACTGCTGAAATGATGAATGTTTGTTGCACTTTTTATTTGGTTTTATAAATTGATGATGCGATTACCAAGATTTCTTCTTGTAACCTAGCATAGCAAAATATAAAACAAACGCATAAAGTGGAATCAAAACTGCATACGCATTTTGAGCACTATGGAGGTAATCAACCATGGTTCCATAAACGAGTGGTAAAATTGCTCCACCCGCAATCATCATGATTAGCCATGCTGAACCTGTTTTAGTGAATTTACCAAGTCCATCAATAGCTAATGGCCAAATTGCTGGCCACATTATAGCGTTTGCCAAACCTAAAATTGCTATGCAAAGAACAGACGTGAAGCCTGAGGTTAACAACGCAAATATAGTAATGATTATACCAAATATTGAGGAAAGTTTTAGCCAAGTTTGTTGTGATACAAATTTTGGTATTAAAACGATTCCCAAAATATAGCCAATCATCATACACCATAGGGTATACGTTCCAAATTGACTTGCTTCTTCACTTGAAAAGCCTAGTGAAATACCATAACTAATGATTGTATCTCCTGCAATTACTTCTACACCAACATAACAAAAAAGAGCAATAAGTCCTAAGACTAAGTTTGGAAATTCAAACACGCTGGTTTTAGTCGTATTACTTGAATTTTCCTCATTAGATTCTTGTTCCTCACTTACTTCTGGTAAACCTTTTGTCAATAATATGAGTACTGATAATGCAACCAAAACTGCTGTAAGAATTAAGTATGGAGTAATTACCTTTGCTAGTTGTTCTTTACTGGAAAGAGCAGCTCCCACAACACTTCCTGCAAGCAAAATTCCACCAAAGATTTTTTGGCTAATAATTCCCGCTGTTTTATTGGCAATTCCTAAAATGCTAATTCTTTGTGCTGCACTTTCACGAGGGCCTAAAATTGTAGCGTAAGGATTAGATGCCGTTTGAAGTAAGGTTAGGCCAATTCCGATGGTAAATAATCCAACTAAAAATAATGGATAAGATTCACTTTTGGCAGCTGGTATAAAAATAAATGTTCCAACTGCCATGATGGCTAAACCAACTGACATTCCTTTTTTGAATCCTACCTTTTTCAATACAAAAGAGGAAGGAATGGCCATGACAGTGTATGAAATGAAGAAGGCAAATGTTACCAAATATGAATTAGCATTACTCAGACCAAAAGCACTTTTAAAAAATGAAATAAGTGTTCCATTTACCCATGTTACAAATCCAAATACAAAAAAGAGTAAACCAATAATGATGAGAGGGCCAGTGTAATTTTTATTTTCTTGCATAAAATTAAGTTTAGATTTTTGGTAATTAAAAAGCTGTAGTGATTTAGTTTTCACTACAGCTTCTTTTATCAATAATTATCGTCTAAGCCGAATATTCTTTTGTTAGTTTTCCATTTTCCTCTTGTAAAGTCTGGAATTTCAACTGGAGAACTGCCTCTAGCAATTGATAATTCTGATAATGGGCTAATAGCACTCCAAGCCGCAGCATCATAAACATCAATTGGTGGAGCAACTTTATTTTTTACAGATTCTATAAATGCTCTTAAAACAAAGAAATCCATTCCACCGTGACCAGCGTTGACAGCGTCTTGTTCAAAGCGTTTCCATAATGGGTGGTCATATTCTTTTTGGTAATCTGCAAACGGCTCCCAAGTATCATGTTTTTTAGAAATTCCTTCTAAATAAATCGTATTACCATCATTCATCCAAATTCCTTTTGTTCCTTGAGCTCTAAAGCCTAATGAATATGGACGTGGACTACTTGTATCGTGAATAATTACGATATTTTCGCCATTGGCACATTGAATTGTTGTAGTTACAATATCGCCCAACTTAAATTTTACTTTGGCATTTGGGTGATTTTCGCCTCCATTTTCAACTATATAATTATGTAAACCTCGAGATTTAGTAGCGGTTGAGGTAAGATATTCAAATTTATTCCCACGATTTATATCCATCCAATGAGCAACTGGTCCGAGTCCGTGAGTCGGATAGAGATCACCATTTCTATCAACCGAATGTTGAGTTCTCCATCTTGCTTCACTAAAGCCTTTTTCACCAAACTCTACGCCTTTGCCGTATGCCGATTTTCCATCATTCAATTTTACAAAACGTAAATCATGTTGATACCCACAATGACCGTAAATCATTTCACCAAACATGTTTTTGCGAACCATATTTAATACTGACATGATGTCTCTACGGTAGCAAACATTTTCTAAAATCATGCAGTGAGAACCAGTTTTTTCGAATGTATCAACTAAATCCCATGATTCTTGTAGAGTAACTGTAGCAGATACTTCAACACCAGCGTATTTTCCTGCTTTCATTGCTGCAACAGCCATCGGAACGTGCCATTCCCAAGGCGTAGCTATTACGATTCCATCAAGGTCTTCACGCTTTACATAATTTTCGAAATCTCTTTCTCCTTTCATGTAGGCAACCGGAATTTTTTTTCCAAACTTTTGGAATATTTTGTTAGCTTCAGCAATAGAGTTTGGGTCAATATCACAAATGGCAGGAATCTCAATATCAGAACGATATAGTGCTTGTTGGAGATGCGTACGCCCGCGTAAGCCAACGCCAATAAAGCCTAATCTAACTTTCTTATCTTCTTTTAGATTATTTTTTTTAGCAATAAAAGGAATGCTTGATGCCGCCAATCCCGTAGAAATAAAGTTACGACGATTCATTTTAGGTTGGTTTGAAGATGGTTTTGAATAGGTTTGAGAATAATTTGTTCAAATATAAAAATATTTTTTTATTGATTGCCTTTTTATGAAAAATAAAATTTTAAAATTAGATTTTAATGAATAAAAATATTTTAATTGTATTTTTGGTAAAAATCAAGTTATATATTTTTTTTGAAAATTTCTTGAACAATTTGAAAAAGTCACTTGTTAATATTCTGAAACTGTTTCATTGAACGAATTCACCACCGTTCTAAGGCCAATGAGTGTTGTGCACAAACTTTGCAATGACTGTTGGTTTGATTAATTTAACTCATTATTACGCACGAATTTTGGAATATCAAAGGAAAAGGGTTGCAGTGATTCGTAAAGAGCACTTCAATGCTGCACATCGCTTACACAATCCAATGTGGAGTGATGAAGACAATGCTCGAATTTTTGGAAAATGTAACAATCCGAATTATCATGGGCATAATTATGACCTGATTGTTAGACTGTCGGGCGAGGTTGACCCAAAGACAGGATATGTTTTTGATTTGAAAATCTTAAGTGATTTGATAAAAGAAAATGTTTTAGAGAAATTTGACCACAAGAACTTAAATCTTGATGTTGAGGAGTTTCGTGAATTAAATCCTTCAGCTGAAAATATCGCTATTGTGATTTATGATATCTTGAGAGAAAAAATCTCGGCTGATTATGATTTAAAAATTACACTTTTTGAAACTGAAAGAAACTATGTCGAATATCCAATTTAAAGAAAATAACTTAGTGAACGAATTATTATTCGAAGACAACGACCATCCGTTTACGAAATTAGAAACTCCTCTTCGTGAAGATGCTTTTGATTTGAACGATGATGAAAAAATAGAGATTATTGAAAAGCATTTCAAGGAAATTATGCTTACACTTGGTCTTGATTTACAAGATGAGAGTCTAAGAGGTACACCACGCCGTGTTGCTAAAATGTATGTAAAAGAATTGTTTTCTGGCCTAAATCCCGAAAATGAACCAGCCATGACACTTTTCACTAATGAATATAATTATAGTGAAATGTTGGTTGAAAAGAATATTCAGTTCTATTCATGTTGCGAGCACCACTTTGTACCAATTGTGGGTAAAGTACATATTGCTTATATATCAGGTGGTAAAGTAATTGGCTTATCAAAACTTCATCGAATTGTCAATCATTTTGCTCGAAGACCCCAAGTACAAGAACGAATGACAATACAAATTGGAAATGCTCTAAAAAGAGCACTTATGACAGATGATGTAGCTGTTTACGTTGATGCCGACCACCAATGTGTATCTTCAAGAGGAGTAAAAGACCAAACAAGTTCTACAATTACAACCTTTTATGATGGTGCTTTTAGAAATGAAGAAAAACGAAGCGAATTTTTAAAGGTTCTTTCGATATAATTTCAAAACAATTCATTTGTTCGATGGTTAAATTTATAAATAACAAATCATCGAACAAATGTCTTTTCAAGGAAAAAATTACTTAATAGTTGGTGCAAGTTCGGGCATAGGCTTGTCGATTGCTGAAACACTTCTTTCAAATGGAGCAAATGTATTTACTGCTTCAAGAACACAACCTTCAATTTCAACTTCGCATTTTAATTGGGATGCTTCAGCACCAATCAATGAGGTCTTCAATAACTTACCAAGTACTTTAGATGGTTTAGTATATTGTCCGGGTACAATCAATTTGAAGCCTTTCAACAGACTTACTATCGAGGATTTTCAAAAAGATTTTCAAATTAATGTATTGGGAGCAATAAGTGTAATTCAAGCAAATATCAGTAGATTAAAATCGGCAGGAAATGCATCGGTAGTATTATTTAGTACAGTAGCGGTACAAACAGGTATGGGTTTTCATGCTTCGGTGGCCACTTCAAAAGGAGCCATCGAAGGGCTTACACGCTCTTTAGCTGCCGAATATTCATCTTCAAAAATTCGATTTAATGCCATTGCTCCTTCATTGACAGATACGCCTTTAGCAAAGATGTTACTTTCTTCACCCGAAAAAATTGATGCTTCAAACAAAAGGCATCCGCTGGGTAGGGTAGGCACAAGTAATGATATTGCCGCAGTTGCTAAACTTCTACTATCGAATGATGGCAGCTGGATTACAGGTCAAGTAATGCACGTAGATGGAGGAATGGGTAATTTGAAGTAATTTTTAACTTATAAATATTTTTTTTACAAAAAAATCCTAAGAATTTACCATTTGTCAAGATTTTAGATTAGGTTGCTACTTTCAATTTACATTTGAATCAAAATTTCTAACTAAAATCGTAAAAAAATGGGAGCAATTATTTTTATTGTTTTTGTAGTAGTGATACTTTATTTATCAGTTGTGGTTGTTCAACAAGGTAATGTAGCTGTAATTACTGTTTTTGGTAAGTATAGTCGAATTATGACACCTGGTTTGAATTTTAAGATTCCGTTTATTGAATATGTCTTTAGGGTTATTTCAATTCAGAATCGTTCGGCCGAATTACAATTTCAAGCAATTACAAACGACCAAGCAAATGTTTATTTTAAAGCAATGTTGCTTTATACTGTCAAAGATAATTCTGAAGAAAGTATCAAAAACGTAGCTTTTAAATTCATTGACCAATCAAACTTTATGCAAGCTTTGGTTCGTTCAATTGAAGGTTCAATTCGTAGTTTTGTTGCTACCAAAAAACAAGCTGAAATTTTGGGTTTAAGAAACGAAATTGTAGTTGATGTCAAAGCTAATTTAGACCATGTTTTAAGCGACTGGGGCTATCATTTGATAGATTTGCAAATAAATGATATAACTTTTGATGAAGAAATCGTAAAATCAATGGCTCGTGTGGTGGCTTCAAACAACTTGAAAGCTGCAGCGGAAAATGAAGGACAAGCTTTATTGATTACAAAAACTAAAGGTGCAGAAGCTGACGGAAATGCTATTAGAATTTCGGCAGAAGCAGAAAGGGAAGCTGCAAGATTACGTGGACAGGGATTGGCTCAATTTCGCGAAGAAATTGCAAAAGGTATGGCGGTTGCAGCTGCTGAAATGGAAAAGGCTCATTTGGATCCATCGATTATTTTGTTTTCTCTTTGGACAGAAACTATTCGTCAAGTGGCACAAGATGGTAAAGGAAACGTTATTTTTATGGATGGTTCGGCAGATGGTTTTGATAAAACTATGAAGCAGATGATTGCTATGAATCAGAATTCAGAAAATAAAATGAAAGGGAAATAATAATTTTTCAATAAAAAGGGTGGTTAACTTAACCACCCTTTTTATTTTATGCTACCATGATTTTGTAGGCATCGTAAATCATTTTGAGTCCCACACTAATAAAGACAAGCCCTGAAATATATTTGATATACAAAATTGTATTATCGTTTAATTTCGTTTTGATTCTGTCTGCAAAAATTGCAAATGCAGATTCCACTACGAAAATCATTAAAATACAGGTGCTAAAAAACAAAAATTCATCAAGTGAATCATATTTGTAACCTTTCAATGTTGCAGAAACCAGCATCCAAGAAATAAAATTAACGGGATTTACAACATTTAATAAAAAACCTTTGCCAAAAAAATAAAAGAATCTAGCCAACTTAAATTCTTGCATTTTTGATGGAGCTTTGGGTTTTCTAAATTGTACAAATCCTAAACTTATCAAGAGAACTGAACCAAAAATTCTTGAATATAATCCAAAATTTGGGATATTTGGTAGAAATGAAGTTCCCAAAAATGCGATGGCAACCATGATGATATCGCCAAATACTACTCCCAGTGAAATTTTAACACCAGCTTTGTAGCCATATTGAATACTATCTTGAATCAATGCAAAAAATACGCTTCCAAAGCCAAAACTTAAAACTACCCCCGTTACAAAACCAAAAACAATTGCTTCTAACATATTACAGTCCCTTTAAACGTGCTACTTTTAAGATGCCAGCTACACTCATCGAATCGGTTATTTCATCGGATAAAACCATTTCGAGTGCCTCTTTTAATAATACCTTTTTAACTTGTAATTGTTCCGTATCTTCGGGTTGGCTTTCTGACTGAGTCAAATCTTCTGCCAAAAAAATGTAAGCAACTTCATTGCAAACAGAATTAGATGTATGCAATTTTGATATTAATTGCCATTTTTGAGCAATTAGGCCAGTTTCTTCTTTTAATTCTCTTTTGGCCGTTTCAAGTACCTCTTCTCCATCTGGGCAGCCTCCTTCGGGAATTTCCCAAGAATATTCATTTAATGGGAAACGGTACTGTCCTACTAACCACGTATATCCTTCTTTATCAATTGGCACGACTCCAACAGCGATATTCTTGAAATTGACAACCCCATAAATTCCCTTTCCTCCACTTGGATTTATTACATTTTGATGGACAACTTGTATCCAATTATTTTCATACCTAACTTCTGAGTCAAGTATTTTCCACGGGTTTATATTTTCATTCATTTGGCAAAAATAAAATAAATTCAATTAGGTTGAAAACATTCAGCCAATTCTGAATTATTGACTAAATATTAACTTAGTACATTTTTTCTTTAATTTGAAGAAATTGATACATTTACATCTCAAATTATTTCAACCCTATACAATTATGAATTCCAATAAAATTCATCTTAACCGTAGAGATTTCATTAATAAAGCCTCACTGTTCTTTGGTGGCGTTATGATTGTTCCACGTCATGTTCTTGGTGGGCAAAGCCCAAGTGGTAAAAAATATCTTGCTCCAAGCGACATCATTTCGCTTGGCTTTATTGGCACAGGAAAGCAAGGACGTGGACTGACAACATCGTTTCTTAGTACTAATGAAGTGAGAATTTCGGCTATAAGTGAAGTTTATCAAGCAAAAGCCAAGCTTACTCTTGATAGAATTAAAGCTCACTACGAAAAAAATACACAATTAGGCCAATTAGGTGAAATTCCAGTTTATGAAAATTTTACAGAGTTGTTAGAAAGAAAAGATATAGATGCAGTAGTAATTGCCGCTCCAGACCATTGGCACGCAGCCATGGCAGTGAGAGCCGCACAAGCTGGAAAAGATATATATTGTGAAAAACCTCTTTCTTTAACAGTAAAAGAAGGTAGAGCAATGGTAAATGCTGCTCGGAAATATAAAAGAGTTTTTCAAACCGGTAGTATGCAACGTTCTTGGCCTGAATTTAGACAAACCGCTGAATTGATTAGAAATGGATATATTGGTGAGGTTAAATCAATTAAAGTAAATGTCGGAGCTCCTCCGGTTGCATACAATTTAGCTGAAGAGAGAATTCCAGAAGGCTTAAACTGGAAAGCATGGCTTGGGCCAAATTTACCTGTTGTTTTTAATTCAGAATTAGCTCCGCCTACTTCAAAAGATGTTTTTCCCAATTGGCGTCTTTATCGTGAATTTGGAGGAGGAATGGTTACTGACTGGGGTGCTCACATGTTTGATATTGTCCAGTGGTCATTGGGTATGGATGATAGCGGTCCTGTAGAAGTTTTAGCCCCAAATGGAAAAGATATTCAATATTTGACCTATAAATATGAAAATGGTATAACCATGACTCATGAAAAATGGGAATGGAATAATGCCATTCATTTTATCGGAACTGAAGGTGAAATAAAAGTACAGCGAAGAAAACTTGAAACTTCCCCTGCCTCATTAAAAGATAAGGTTATTGGTGAAAATGAAAAACATGTTTATAAATCAGAAAATCACTACAAAGATTTCTTAGATTCAATGAGAACTAGAAATAAACCCATTTGTGACGTTGAAATAGGACACCGTACAGCAACTGTTTGTAATATTGGTAATATTGCCTATCGTCTTAATCGTTCGTTGAAATGGAACCCTCAAAAAGAAGTCTTTATTGACGATAAAGAAGCTAACCTGCTATTAGGCCGAACGATGAATAAAGAATGGGGAATTAAAATCTAAACTAATTTTATATACTTACAATCAATAAACAATCGTTTTAAATGAAATTCAAATTTATTCCTTTATTATTAGTAGGCACTCTCGCTTGGGCCCAACCCAAACCTGCTGCAAGCGTACAAACGCCTGCTCCATCAAAAGAAGAGAAGGCTTCTTCATTAACAATTCCTTTTAATCCAGATTCGTTTGTTACGACAGAACATGTAACAACCATAAAAGGCCAAAAAGTCCCTTTTCAAGCTCAAACGGGTACAATGCCTGTTTTTGATGAAGATGGAAAGGCAATCGCAGGATTATTTTATACGTATTATGAACGCTCAGATGTAAAAGATAGAGCGAGTCGTCCATTAGTGATTTCTTTTAATGGAGGCCCAGGTTCTGCTTCTGTTTGGATGCATATTGCTTATACTGGACCGCATCTTTTAAATATCGATGATGAAGGCTATCCTTTACAACCTTATGGAATCAAAGAAAATCCCTACTCAATTCTTGATATTGCCGACATTGTTTTTGTAAATCCAGTAAATACAGGTTATTCAAGACCTACAAGTAAAGAAGTACCTAATTCTAAATTTTTTGGAGTTAACGCCGATATAAAATATTTAGCAGATTGGATAAATACTTTTGTGACAAGAACTAATCGTTGGGCTTCACCAAAATATTTAATTGGAGAAAGTTATGGTACAACACGTGTATCAGGTTTAGCATTACAATTACAAAATAGCCAGTGGATGTATTTGAATGGAGTAATTTTAGTTTCTCCAACCACACTTGGAATCGAACGTGGAAATGCGTCAGGAGCAGCTTTAAAATTACCTTATTTCGCCGCTACGGCTTGGTATCATAAAGCCTTGAGCCCAGAATTGCAGAAAAAAGACTTAGTAGAAATGCTTCCAGAAGTAGAGAATTTTACAATTAATGAATTATTACCAGCCATAAGTAGAGGAGGATTTTTAGAAGATACTAAACGTAAAGAAATTGCTGCCAAAATGGCAAAATATTCTGGCTTGTCAGAAAAAGTTATTCTTCAACAAAATTTCGATATTCCACTTGATTTCTTTTGGAAAGAATTGTTAAGAGATAAAGGTTTTACCGTTGGGCGTCTTGATTCAAGATATAAAGGGATTGATAAAAAAGATGCTGGCGAAAAACCAGACTTTAATTCAGAACTAACTTCTTGGCTTCATTCTTTTACCCCTGCAATAAATATTTATTTGAGAAATGACTTGAATTACAAAACAGACTTAAAGTATTATATGTTTGGCCCTGTAAGCCCATGGGATAGGAGTGGAGACAATACTGGTGAAAACCTTCGTCAAGCAATGGCACAAAATCCTTATTTACATGTAATGGTGCAATCTGGATATTATGATGGTGCTTGCGATTATTTTAATGCTAAATATAATATGTGGCAAATGGACCCGAGTGGGAAATTAAAAGAACGTATGTCGTGGAAAGGTTATAGAAGTGGGCACATGATGTATTTACGTAGAGAGGATTTGGCAACGGCTAATGAGGATATACGAGAATTCATAAAAAAATCGCTTCCAAAGCCAAATCAATCAGCAAAATATTAATTTGAAATATTTACTTTCGTTTAGGAGGTTACGTAAATCACGTAGCCTCTTTTTATTTTAATTGTACATGCAATTTTAATATTGTTTTAAATTTTCTTTATTAAATGTTTTTAAAATCAATGGTTTCTATTATGAAAATATTAACTATTATTTTTTTTTAATAAATAGTTAGAAATTGAAAATTTTATACTTTATATTTGAATTTAAACATTTTTCAAACCTAATCTTTTTATTATTTTATGAAACAACTATACCCTATTCCAATCAGGGTAAGGGCTATCATGCTTTTACTATTTTTCACTACTTCAGCAGTTTTTGCACAGAGAAAAATCACTGGTAAGGTTGCAGATGGCGAAAGTGGAGCGGGAGTTCCTGGTGCAACAGTTCAAGTAAAAGGAACTAACAAGGGAACATCAACCGATGCCAATGGAGCATATACACTAGATGTACCGGCAGGTTCTACGCTTGTTTTTTCATCAATTGGATATTTATCAGTTGAAGAGGCTGTTGGAAATCGTTCAATTATTGAAGTTGTGCTTCAGTCAGATGCAAAAGCACTTAGTGAAGTTGTTGTAACTGGTTACGCTACACAACGTAAAAAAGACATTACTGGTGCAGTAACAGTTGTAGGTGCTAAGGAGTTAACAGCCTTACCTGCAGCAAGTGTTACGCAAATGCTACAAGGTCGTGCTGCTGGGGTTACCGTGGGTAACGACAACTCACCGGGTGGAGGAACCATGGTTCGTGTACGTGGTTTTGGTTCTATCAATAATAATAGTCCTTTATACATAATTGATGGTACTCCAACTCAAGGAACATTAAATCAAATTAATCCAAATGATATTGAAACAATGCAGGTATTGAAAGATGCCTCTGCTGCTTCTATCTATGGTGCTCGTGCAGCCAATGGTGTTGTAATTATTACAACAAAAAGAGGCTCAGCAGGTGAACCAAAAATTACCTTTGATATGTACACTGGTACTCAAAGAGTTGGGAAAACACTTGATTTATTAAACACACAAGAGTTAGGTCAACTTTATTATCAGTCTGAAATTGGTGCGGGTCGTCCAGCTGGAACTTCACCATCTGCACAGTACAAGTTTACACCAGATGGACAAATCACGGTTGCCGATTACATTTATCCGAACGTATTTGGTGCATTACCTGCAAATTACACGTATACAAATGATATCAATGACCCAAATTTAGGTAAGACGGCTTTCAATATTACTAAAGCTAATAAAGAGGGTACTGATTGGCAACACGTAATTTTTGGACCAGCTAAAATTCAAAATTATCAATTAGGTGCAACTGGTGGTTCAAAAAATGGTAAGTATTCAATTTCTGGTAATTATTTTGACCAAGATGGTATCTTACAATACACGTCATACAAGCGTTACTCAGTTCGTGCGAATACAGAATTTACGAAGAACCGTTTAACTTTTGGTGAAAACTTCACAGTATCTTATGATGAAAGAGTGGGTGTTCCATCTGGAAATCAAAATGAAAGTAACCCAATCTCATTTGCAATTCGTATTCAACCAATTATTCCTGTTTATGATATTACAGGTGGCCCAAAAGCATTGGGTGGTACAAATACCTCTGATTTGAATGGATTTGCAGGTAGCCGTGGTTCTAACTTAGGTAATGCTCCTAATCCATTTGCTAGACAATGGCGTGAAAAAGATAACATAATCAAAGGAACACACATCTTCGGAAATATATTCGCAGAATTAGAAATTATTAAAAACTTGAAATTTAGAAGTAGTCTAGGAGTTGAGTTTAATAATTATAATTTCTCTCAATATTTAAATAGAGATATCGAAGCAGCCGAAGCTAGAAATGCCAATAGTTTAACAGTTTCAAATAACCTCGATCGTGCAATTACTTGGTTCAATACTTTAAACTACAGTAAAACATTTGGTAATCATAGCTTAAATTTCTTGGCTGGTACAGAGGCTGTTCAAACTTATGCCTTTGGTTTTAGTGCTGCAAGAAGTAACTTCGCGTTTGATGATTTATCTTATCGTTATTTGAACCTAGGTGCTGCAGCAGGTTTATCAAACTCAGGTTCTGGTGCTACACTTACTGCTTTGTTCTCTCAGTTCGGAAAAGTAAACTATAGCTACAAAGATTTCTTACTAGCTGATGTTACTCTTCGTCGCGATGGTTCTTCTCGTTTCTCTCCTGCATACCGTTATGGTGTATTCCCAGCATTTTCAGTGGGTCTTCGTATGACTGAGTTTGATTTTATGAAAAAACTTACATTCTTGGATGATATGAAAATCAGAGCAGGTTGGGGTAAAACAGGTAATCAGTTAATTCCAAACGTTTACAATGGTTATACTCTTTACACGCCAGACCCTAATAACAATGCTTATGACATTTCTGGTTCTGGTAACTCAATTGCTAATGGTTTCGATTTAACTCAGTTCGGTAATCCGAATGGTCGTTGGGAGACTAATACATCGACAAACTTTGGTATTGATGCAACAATGTTGAAGAGTAAGTTAGAGTTCGTTTTAGATATTTATAGCAGATTAACTTCTAACATGCTTACGCAAGTGCCAATTCCAAGAACTGGTGGTTCTGCAACAATTCCTTATGTAAATATTGGAGAGGTAAGTAACAAAGGTATTGACATTAATTTAACTTATCGTGATAAAATTGGTCAACTTCGTTATAGCGTAAGTGGTATGATTAGTCATTACAAAAACAATGTTGTAAAACTTAATAATGACCCTAATGCTACCATTTTTGGATTTACTACACGTCTTCCAGCAATTTCTGTAACTAAAGCAGGCTTACCAATTTCAAGCTTCTATGGTTATATCATCGATGGTGTAATCAAAGATGATGCAGAAGCTGCAGCGGCTCCAAAATTTGGTTCTTATACTCGTGCAGGTGTATTCAAGTTTAGAGATATCAACGGCGACGGTGTAATTACAGCAGCTGATAAAACAATCATTGGTAATCCGCATCCTGATTTTACATATGGTTTTAATATCAACTTAGGTTATAAAAACTGGGATTTAGCAATTTTTGCACAAGGGTCACAAGGAAATGATATCTTTAATTATCAAAAATTCTGGACTGATTTCAATACTTTCCAAGGAAACCGCTCTAAAGATATGCTTTACAACTCTTGGAAAAAACCAGGTGATAATGCGTTATTACCACGTTTAAATTCTCAAGATGGTACAAGTCAGCAAATTTCAAGCTATTTTGTTGAAGATGGTTCATACATGAGAATCAAGAATATTCAATTAACATATTCATTCCCTGCAGCCCTGATTCAAAAAATCAAGTTAAGTTCTGCTCAAATTTATATTCAAGGACAAAACCTATTTACATTTACAAAATACAAAGGTCTTGACCCAGATATTAACTTAAGAAACTCAGGTACTGACAACCAAGATATTCACATGGGTATTGACGAAGGTGCATTCCCTGTTGCAAAATCTTATAATGTTGGTGTAAGAATTGGATTCTAATTGATAAAATATTAAAAGAAAAATTACAATGAAAAAACTTTTTATAATTGGATTGATTGGAATAAGCTTCTCTTGTTCAGAATCATTCTTTGATATTCAACCGCAAGGAGCGGCCTCATTGGCTTCTCTTACGAATAAAAATGGCGTAAATGCCGTTTTGATTGGTGCATACTCCCTACTTGATGGAGTTGGTGCAGGTAATACTGGTCGTCAATCAACTATTTCAAACTATGTATTTGGTGGTATTACTAGTGGTGATGCAGTAAAAGGTACTGATATTGGTGACCAACCAGAACAAGAATATATTGAACAGTTCAACTGGTTATCAGATAATACTTATTTTTTAGGTAAATGGCAACATTCTTATGATGGTGTTGCTCGCTCAAATGATGCTATTCAACTCGTATCAAATCCAGATGTAAAGGATATGACCGATGCTGAAAAGAATCAAGTGATTGCTGAAGCTCGCTTTTTACGTGGTCATTACCATTTTGAGGCTAAGAAAATGTGGAATATGGTTCCATATATTGATGATAAAACATACAATCCAGCAGACCCGAATTCAACTAAAATCCCTAATGACCAAGATATTTGGTCAAAAATTGAGGCTGATTTTCAGTTTGCTGCTGATAATTTACCAGCAACACAATCTCAAAAGGGACGTGCAACTAAATGGGCTGCAAAGACATACTTGGCTAAGGCTTTAATTTTTCAAAAGAAATGGGCAGCTGCTAAAGTATTGTTAGAAGACGTATATAAAAATTCTGGTAAAAGATTAATGCCAAATTACCATGATAATTACCGTAATATTACAAATAACAACGCCGAGTCAATTTTTGAAGTCGAATTCTCAGTGAATGATGGTACAAACGGTAACAATGGTAATGCAGGTGATAACCTTAACTGGCCTTATTCTGCTAATGCACCTGGTAGAGGATGTTGTGGTTTTTATTTACCATCGCAAAACCTCGTGAATGCATTCAAAACTGCTGATGGTCTCCCAATGATTGGTTCTACTCCCGATGGTACTTCCGACACATATAATAAAGTTGATTTACCAAATGACCAAGGCTTAAAATCTGACCAAGCTTTCAACCTTGACAAGTCAGTACCCGTTGACCCTCGTCTTGATTGGACGGTTGGTCGTCGTGGAGTTAACTTTTTAGATTGGGGTCCGATGCCTGGTTATTCTTGGATTCGTAACCAAAACTATTCAGGACCATACATTGGTAAAAAATGGATGTATTATCTTGCGGATGAAGGAAGTTCAACACACTCAACTTCTAAGCGTAACGTAAATAATAACTATCGTTTATTGAAACTTTCATCAGTAATACTTTGGTTAGCAGAATGTGAAACTGAACTTGGAAACTTACAAGCAGCTGAAGATTATGTAAATATGATTCGTTTGCGTGCAAAAACTGGTTCTGTTCAAGACCCATCAGTTAACTATGTAGTTAATCCTTATCCAAAAGGAACTTTTGCAGAGAAAGGTGCTGATTTTGCAAGAAATGCTGTTCGTATGGAAAACCGCTTAGAATTTGCCATGGAAGGACATCGCTTCTTTGATTTGGTACGTTGGGGTATTGCTGAAAAATACTTGAATAAATACCTTGCAGAAGAATCAATTGATGGCAAAGATTTATCTGGAAGAACTTATAACAAGCGTGTTTATTTACAAGGGAAAACCTTTACATCTAAGAATGCTTATTTCCCATTGCCAAATGATGAAATTTTAAATAGCCAAAAAGATGGAAAGCCTACTTTAAAACAAAATCCTGGATATTAATCCTTTGAATTGCTAATAATCAAAAAAGCCAAAGTACAACTGTATTTTGGCTTTTTTATTAAGTAAAGAGCTTATTTTTGTTATAAATTACATCCTTCAATGGTTATTATCTCAATTTCAGACTGGTTTACATTTATTGGACGTTTTCATCCATTAATGGTTCATTTACCAATTGGTTTTTTTTCAATTTTGGTAGTGATTGAAACATTAAATAGTTACAATTATTTAGAAGTACATAAAAAAGTAATTCAAGTAATTATATTTTGTTCAACACTCAGTGCAATTTCTTCATGTATTCTTGGCTATTTTTTATCACTGGAAGGTGGATATAATGAAGAAATATTAGTAGAACATCAAAATCAAGGAATAGTATTTTCAGTTTTAAACTTATTAATGTTTTGTTTAAAATTAGATTATTCAGAAATAAGAATACCATTTTCTAAAAGGATTTATGATGTATTACTACTTTTTACAACATTAATGATGATAATTACTGGTCATCATGGAGGTAATCTGACTCATGGAGAAGATTATTTAACAGAAAAATTACCTTTTAATAAGAAAAATAATGAAAGTATTGTTGCATTATCAAATTCAACTAAAAATCTCGATAAAAATACGATAATTGTTTATAAAGACATTATCAAACCAATATTTAAACAAAAGTGTGAACAATGTCATAATGCCTCAAAAATGAAGGGGAATTTAAGAATGGATGAGGTTTCCTTTTTTAAAAAAGGAGGGAAACATGGAGAAATTTTTAAAGCGAATGATGCTGAAGGGAGCGAATTTATTAAAAGGATTTTACTTCCCGAGTCAAACGATGAACATATGCCTCCTAAAGGAAAACCACAAATTACCGAAGATGAACTTAATTTATTGAGATGGTGGATTCAAGAAGGTGCATCATTTGATAAAAAATTTGTAGAATTTGCGATTGGTAATGAAATTAATCAATCCCTTTCAAGTTTAGGTTTTCTTTTTTCTGATGAAAATAAACGAAATGCAAGAAATAATCAAACTGGTTTTATCCTTGAAGAAAAGATTTTAAATGAACCAATCACAACAATTAATGAATCGTTAATTCAAAAAATTAAGGAAAGCGGTGGTCTGGTTTTACCTATTTCTCAAAATAAAAATTATGTTGAAATTAGCTTTGTAAATAATAAAAATCTCAATGATGAAAATATTCAATCAATACTAGGAGCAGAAAAACAAACAATCTGGCTAAAACTTTCGAATACCAAAATTACTGACAATGCTGGTGCTGTTATTGAGAAAATGACAAATACCACAAGACTCAATCTATTTAATACTAAAGTTACAGATAAAATTCTAACCATTATTCAAAAACTTCCGAAATTAGAATATTTGAATCTTGTTGGAACGGGTGTTTCTGATGCAGGTTTGAACAGTATTATCCAAATGAAAAATCTTAAGAAGCTTTATATTTGGAACACTAAAATAACAGATGAAGGACTAAATAAAATAAAAAACAATTTACCAAACTTAGATATAGAAAATGGTATTACTGAAAAAATGAAGATAGATTATTTGAATTTAAAGCAAAATGAAGTGAGTGACGACGTTTATAAGAAAAAGGATTGAATATTCAATCCTTTTTTGTGTTATTTATTAAATTTTGAATTTCAATATCTTGTGCTTCTGAATAACTTGGATAAATATAATCAGTTGGGTCATAATTCTCATTAGAAACTACCAAAACAATAGCGTTATCTGTAAAGTTTTCGAGTGTATGCCAATCTTGGGGTTCAAGTACTAGAACTTTGTTAGGCTCATCAAGGGCGAATACCATTTTTTTATCGGGTGTTTCCACGTATATTTCGCAAGACCCTTGTAAGCACATTAATGCTTGCCATGCTTTTATGTGTCTATGCCCACCTCGGGTTTCCCCATCAGCATTGGTAATATAAAAAATCCTTTTTAGTGAACCAGGTAATATATTCTCAAAAACTGTTAAATCGCCCCTTTCGCCCGAATGAACGGGTAAAGTATGTATTTTTGGCATTGTTTTTAGTGTATTAATTTTAAAGAGTTTGTTGAATTTTCATAAAGTCCTAGTAAAATTAATAAATAATCGGATTTTTTGTATGTACATACACTAAATTTTATTGCTGAGCAGTAACATTACGATTAATTATTCAAAATCCAATCGAATTGCCCCCGTCTACAGGTAAAGAGGCACCTGTAATATAAGCTGAAGATTCTGATGATAAAAATACAGCAGCCCATCCAATATCTGATGGTTTTCCAAAATGCCCCATTGGTGTTCTTCTTAGTGCACGATTCATTCTATCGGGGTCGCTATTCATAGCTGTTTTCATCATATTAGTTTCAATAAAACCCGGGGCAATGGCATTAACACGTATATTATGGGGTGAAAACTCAGATGCTAATACCTTTACCATACCTTCAACCCCTGATTTTGAAGCGGCATAAGCAACTACTCTATCAATTCCATAGTAAGCCGCCATGGAAGAAATCATAATAATTGAGCCACTTTTACGGTTTATCATTTTTGAGGCTACTGCTCTGGTTAAGGCAAATACAGAGGTTAGATTGGTTTGAATAATTCGATTGAAATCATCATTTGTTACTTCCAATGCTGGTTTTTTCATATTTATTCCAGCATTATTTACCAGTATATCAACAGGGCCTATCGTTGTCTCAATTTTTTCAACAAGACCCTCTGTTGCTGTTAAATCAGTTACATCATTTACTACGTAATGAGCATTCGCACCTAATTCATCGACTGCTTCTTTAAGAGGATCTTCTCTTCTACCAGTAATGACAATTTTTGCACCAGCTTGAATCATACATTTGGCTATATCAAAGCCTATTCCACTACCTCCACCTGTAATGAGTCCAATTTTGCCCTCTAATGAAAATACTTTTGAAAAACTGCTATCTAATTGCATAATAATAGGATTAATAACTTATCTTAAATGATATATTTCAACTAATTTTTTAACTTCTTCTAAGGTTCTATTCGGGAGAATTAAGTTATTTGGTATTGGCATTTTTGAAAATTCCTTAAAATAAAGAACGCATGAATCTCTCCACCAAATAGCCTCTTTTTCTTGAATTTTTAATCTTGCCATTACACTTGCATACGTTTCTTCGTCAATGTATGGCTTCATTTCATTCCATTCTTTTTGTAGATTTTTAGTTTCTTCTACTCCTGAATAATATCTGTAACATAGTTCTTCCCAAAGACTATTACCTGTATTCAGTTTTTTGCTCCAAGGAATATGATGAAACCAAAGTAAGTAATTCAAATCGCATTTATCAGGATTCCCCCAAGTATCAATTATTTCCTTTGAATAAAGTTTGATGGCATTGCTAACTTTGCCAGTTCGGTCAAATCCTAATCCTATTGAATCTGCACGATGATAATAAATTGATGTCCAATCTGGTCGGGCTGCCTTTGTTAGCCAAGGTTCTGGCCCATAATGGTGCCCTTCTCCCATCATGTGATGCAAACCTAATGGATAGGTATATTTGATATAGGTTGGTAAAGATTTTTGCATAATAGCATTAATCTTTTCTTTCGCATTATTATTATTGGTAAGTGTCATTCCTATCCACTCTTTGGCAATATCTTCTGAACTTAATTCATGATTCCATGCTAAGCGTCCGAATGCATACCAATTAGCTTGGTTGAATGGGTGGCCACACCAATTTGCATCTGAACCTGTGTTTGCTACTCCAGCCATTAAAGACATTTGAGAATTGTATAAGCTACCATCAATAACTTTTGACACCGTTGAGCCTTTGCCATTTGCGTATGTATCGGTATCTAAACATTCCCGAAACATCGGTGCTAAATAAGTAAGATGTGTTGATTGGCCTAAATATTCTTGAGTAATTTGAAACTCTATTCCAAGTTTAGTCTTTGGGAAGCTTCCAAACATAGGATGAAATGGTTCACGAGGCATAAAATCTATTGGGCCATTTTTTACTTGTACAATAACTTTTGGGTCAAATTTTCCATCCAAAGGCTTAAATTGTTCATATCCTTCCTTAAAACGGTCTCCATTTGGGTCAGCATTATATACAAAAGCACGCCAAATAACAATGCCATTGTAGGGTTTCATGGCTTCGGCGAGCATATTTGCTCCATCTGCATGAGTTCTTCCGTAATCTTGAGGGCCGGGTTCTCCTTCTGAATTTGCTTTTACTAAATACCCACCAAAATCTGGAATATATTGATGAATTTCTTTAGTTTTTTCAATCCACCATTTTCTTACATCAGTATCGAGAGGGTCAGATGTTTTGAGTCCTCCAAGAGTTCGTGGTGAACGGAAATTGACAGAAATAAATACTTTTATACCGTAAGGACGAAGAACATCTGCTACAGCTTTAATTTTTTCAAGATATTCAGCAGTCAAAAAGCGAGAACTTGCATTTACATTATTAATTGAAGTTGCATTAATGCCTAAAGAAGCATTCGCACGGGCATAAGTTATGTAACGAGGGTCTATTCTGAAAGGTAATTCGTTCCATTTCCAAATCGATGAACCAGCATATCCTCGTTCGACGGTTCCATTAGCATTATCCCAATGATTTAACATTCTGAGTTTCACTTTGGGGCTACTAACAATATTTTTTGTAATAATTTTTTCTGTCTGAATATTCCTCAATAGTTCAAAAACTCCGTATAATACACCAGTTTCTGTTTTTGAAGTGATTGTTAGATTATCCTTTTGGACAATAATTGCAAAACCATCTTCAGGAGAATCTTTAGTAAGTTCTTCTTTATTTGTAATTTCTAATTTTATTCCTCCAGTTGTGTTGTTTTTAGAGTTATTTGTTAAGTTTTTTCCTAAAAGTCCCTTAAATCCGATTTGTAATTCTTCAAGTGCTTTCTCTATTGTAGGTGTTTTTTTTGAAGGAATTATGATAGAATTATATTTGGCATAAGCTGATTGGACATTTTTATTTTTTATCAAATCATACTTCAACCAAAGTCGAGAACCATCATCTGCTAAAGAAATGAGAGGTATAAGGATTAAGAAGAATAACTTTAAATATTTCATTTTACTTTCAATTCAAATGGTGAAGCTGGTAAATTGATTGAATTATAGAGGTTTGCATTCACTGGATTATCTGCCCAAGCATACCTTATCTTATTTGGTTTGGTAATTGAATCATGCCAAACTAAAACTTGACTTTTATTAATAATTTTTGCATTTGCCCATGAAAACTGGCCATTATTATCTGCTAATGCAAAGCCACTTAAAGTACTATTTCTAAGTGTTTTTAATCCTTCTTCCGCGTTTTGGAAGGTAATTATTACTTTATTTTCAGAAAGTTTCGCACTTATTGCTATCGGACTTGTTGTATGATTTTTTTGATTATAAGCAAGTTTAAAGGCTTGTAATGCTAATCTTTGACCAACTGGCTTTTTTTCAAATGGATGAATATCATTCCATTCGCCTAAATCAATATTCACAGAAAGACCAGTATTAGGTACATTAAGTAAATTTAATTGTTGTTGTCTGAGTGCAGCCCAATCACTTTCGGAAGGTACACTTTGTCCTTCCATATAGTTAGGTAACTGGGAGATTAGAAATGGTAAATTATCTTGATTCCATTGTTTTCTCCAACTTTTAATTAAGGATTGTATCAAAGAAGCATATTCAGACGCTTTTTTAGTATTTGATTCCCCTTGATACCAAACTACTCCTTTGATTGCTAAATTTTTCATAGGTGCAATCATGGCATTGAATAATCCAACAGGCTTCCATCTTACAAATGTTTGTTCTACTAACGCAGGCATTTTTGTTCCTAAGTTAAAACTCCAAGAACCGCCAATTGAAATTGTATCTTTTTCAAAAACAATTTTATAAGGTTTATCTTTTATAAAACCACCCACCCCAGAGCCATTAATTACTCGTACTGTTATGATGTTTTTTCCAGCAAAAAGTGTGTTCGGCTGTAAAACATACCTTCTTGGCGGATATTGATAACTTGTAGTACCGATAAATTTACCGTTAATAAATACAGAATCTGCATCAACAATTCTTCCTACGTAAAGTATGGCTTTTTGATTAATTAAATTCGCTGGAATATTAATTTCTTTCTTAAACCAAAATGCACCATTGATTGGGCCATATTTTGTATTTACCCAAGAATCTGGAATGTTGATTTTATCCCAATTTTCGAAATTGATATCATTTGATTTCCAATTAAATTTTAATCCTTCATCTCTAGAGTTTAATTCATGATACCAACTTTTACTATTATTTTTATCGTTTTCTTCTATGTTTTTAATCAATTCATCATTTTTGAACTTGATAAATTCGGCTTCATAATTTGGAAAGTTTTTGATTTCTTCGGAAGAAATCCATGCTTCTGCAGGTGAACCACCCACTGCTGAATTAATTATCCCAATTGGAATTTTGTGTTTTTCATAGATTTCCTTCGCAAAGAAATATCCTACTGCTGAAAAAGTATAAATGTTTTTTGAGTTTGCCACTTGCCAATTTCCACCGCTAAAATCTTCTTTTTCTTCATGAAAATCATATTTATCAGGGACTAAAAACTGTCTAATATCAGGGAAGTCGACTTTCTTAATTTCATCGGTGTATTTATCAATTAGCCTATTAAAATCGGTTTCCATGTTGGATTGACCTGAACAAACCCAAATATCTCCAAAAACAATATTTTTAACGCTTAATTCATTACTTGCTTTGAGAATGATTTCACCTTTAGTTCCTGCTTTTTGTGCAGGTAATTTAATAAGCCATTTTCCATGTGCATCAGTTACTGTTTTTAGGTGTAATTGATTAAAATCAAGCGAAATTTTTTCGCCTTTAGATGCCCAGCCCCAAATATTAACTTCTTTATCCCTCTGTAGAACCATATTATCACTAATCAACTTTGGTAGTTTGATTTGGGCAAGTACTGTGGTGCAAAGAAGGTTGAGAGTAATTATTTTGAATAAAAATTTCATAGTTTTTTCTCCTGCAAATTACGTTCAATAGCCATTTGAAGTCCACGTATTTCAGCTAAACCTTTTAATCTACCGATGGCAGAATAACCTGGGTATGTTTTAGGTTTTGAGATACCTTCCTGTAAATCATCAAGCATTTGATGGCCGTGGTCAGGACGCATCGGAATTTGACTGTCAGTTTGTCCTGCTTTTTTTCTACGATTTTGTTCTTCAATGACAGCTTTAACAACCTCATACATATCTACATCGCCATTCAAATGGGCTGCTTCATGAAAGTTTTTGGGATTTTCTTCACGTTTGGTAGTTCTTAAATGCAAGAAATGGATTCGATTGGCAAACTTTTTTACCATTTTTGCCAAATCATTGTCAGCACGTACACCAAGAGAACCCGTACAAAAAGTAATGCCATTGGCTCTGATATTGTAGGCATCCATCAGTTGCAATAAATCATTTTCAGTGCTTACTACTCTTGGTAGTCCAAGTAGAGGCTGTGGCGGGTCATCTGGATGAATACAAAGATTGATACCCACTTGCTCTGCAAATGGAGCAACTTGTTTAATAAAATAATATAGGTTTTCTCGTAATTCTTTGTCGCCAATATGTGCATAATTATCAAGTAAACCTTGAAAAGTATCCAAATCAAAAGCTTCATTAGAACCCGGAAGGCCCAGTAAGGCAGTATCTTTGAGTGTTTTTATTGCTTCCGAACTCATTGAATCAAATTTCTTTTTAGCTGATTCAACTACCTCTGCCTCATAATCTTTTTCTGCGTTTGGCCTTTGTAAGATAAATAAATCAAAAATAGCAAAGTCTTCCCAAACAAAACGTAGGGCTTTTGAGCCATCGGGCATTTCATAATTCAGATTCGTTCTCGACCAATCAAGTACAGGCATAAAATTATAGCAAACCGTTTGAATGCCACATTTGGCTAAATTTGCTAATGATACTTTATAATTTTCTATAAAATACTCTCGTGATGGTAGTCCTTTTTTGATGTCTTCATGAACTGGCAAACTTTCAACAACCAACCATTTAAGTGTTGAATATCGATTGTTATCTTTTTCAATAATACTTATTCTTTCTTGAATGGCTTCAACGCTCCAAACGTCACCAACTGGAATTTGATGTAACGCAGAAACTACCCCCGTGCAACCTGCTTGACGAATATCCATTAAAGAAACAGGGTCGTTGGGGCCAAACCAACGCATTGTATGTATCATTATTTTAGGTAATTAAGAATGAAGAATTAGATGTTTTATCCAATTCCTCATTCTATATTCATTATTTTTTCAAACTGATTCTTTGGGCATTTTTTTGTGCTTTTAAAGCTAGTTCCATTGCTAAAAAGCAGTGCTCCTGACTCATAGCGGTTTCGGTTCGATTTAAGACATCATCAACCAACTGTGGTCCATAAGGTAATACTTGAGCTGAACAATCAAAATGTTTGGTTTCCTTATTATCAACTAAAAACAAATGACTCCCCCCTTCACGACCAGCAATATCAATATTTTTTCTGATTTCAATGTATCCTTCAGTTCCTAAAATGGTTAATCTTCCATCACCCCACGTTTTTAGTCCATCAGGAGTAAACCAATCAACTCTTATGTAGCCCATTCCCCCATCACCACGAAGCATTACATCACCAAAATCTTCAAATTTAGGGTATTGTGGATGATGTACGTTTCCTATTTGTGAAGCAACAACATCTGCTTTTTTAGAATCGGTAAAATATAAAAATTGGTCAAATTGATGGGAGGCAATATCTGTAATAATTCCACCAAAAAGGTCTTTATCGAAGAACCATTCAGGTCGAGTTTTGGCATTCATTCGGTGCGGACCTAGACCTATGGTTTGAATAACATTCCCAATTGCACCAGCTTTTACCAATTCACCAGCTTTTACTGTTGCTTTATTTTCAAATCTTTCACTGTACATGATTGAGAAGATTCGACTGGTTGCTTTTTGTACTTTTTTAACTTCTGCTAATCGTTCAAGACTGGTAATGCCGGGTTTATCAGACATAAAGTCTTTACCTGCTTTCATTACTCTTATTCCTAAAGGTGCTCTTTCCGAAGCAATTGCAGAACTTAAAACCAATTGAATAGATTTATCTTCTAAAATCTCTTTTTCATCTTTAACCAATTTGGCATCAGGATATCTTTTTGCGAAATCTGCAATTAAATTTGGCTCTTTAGCATAGTATGCAACTAATTGACCACCACCTTTTTTTACGGCTTCTACTTGTCCGTAAATGTGGTTATGATTCATTCCAATAACAGCAAATTTGATTCTTGGAGAATCATAAGTAGGAACTGAAACAGCTTTTATAATTTCAGTTGAATAGCTACCAAAATTATTATTGTTAAGAAAAGGAAAAGCCATTAGACCAGCAGCAGCAGTGCTGTTTTTAATGAAATTTCTTCTATCGCTAGTATTTTCTTTCATTTTTATTTCATTTTATGTAGTTAGTACCATAAGGTTTACGTTGTGGACGAGAAAGCATTTTATTAGCTTCTTCATCATTTACGAACTTCTCTGTCGTAGGATTCCAAGTTAATTTTCTTGGTAATTTCATTGCAATATGGCTAATTAAACATACTGTACAAGCACGATGACCGATTTCTACAGGTGAAATAGGGTCTTTTCTTGATTGAATAGATTCAAGCCAGTTAAGATGATGTTCTGTACTTTTGTACAGATGTATTTCATTTTCTCCAATTACTGAATCAAGAATTTTTGGGTCACTTGCATCTAGTGCTTTACTACTTTTTGCTCTTGAAACAGGGTCACTTGCCGAAGCTACGTATTCACCTCTCGAAACAAAAATCCATCCTTCTGTACCTTCATATCTAATTCCATTTGGGAAGCCACCGCTGGTGTACATAGTTATTCCATTCGCATACTCTGCTTTTACCATGAAATCTCCATGAACATTCCACAAACCAGATTTCGGAAACTCTGCAACCGATTGTACGGAAATAGGTCCTGTTAATTCAGTATCCATTCCCCATGCTGCTGAATCAAAGTGATGTTGTCCCCAACCAGTAATCATACCAGCACCGAATTGTTCAACTCTCAACCATCCTGGACGTCCATATCCAACTTGTGGATGAACACCATTTTCTGTATATGGAACTTCAGGTGTTGAGCCTAACCACATATCGTAATTGAAACCTTTTGGAACAGGCATCGTAGGAAAAGAAGGTCCAGATGGGTCGCCTGGTAAACCTACTTTTACTGTATGAAGTTTACCGATTCTGCCATTTCTTACTAATTCGGCAGCTACTCTAAATTGTGCAGAAGAGCGTTGTTGAGTGCCAACTTGTAAAATTCTTCCTGTTTTCTTAATGACATTGCTCAACATTCTGCCTTCAGAAATTGTCAATGAAGTAGGTTTTTGAAGATAGATATCTTTGCCAGCTAATGCGGCTTCAATGGCTGGTTGTGCATGCCAATGGTCTGGTGTACTGATAATTACTGCGTCAATATCTTTATTTAAGAGCATTTCACGATAATCATCGTACATTTTTACATCTACAAAATTATCCTGACCTGTTTTCTTTTTGTAATAATTTTCTACCAATAATTTTCCATCTTGCAAACGGTTTTTATCTAAATCACAAACGGCAATCATTCGGGCAAGGTCGTGTTGTAAGGTGCCAACCATATCGTGGTCACGCCCGATTCTACCACAACCAATTTGTCCAATGTTGATTTTATTACTAGGGGCATTTTTGCCAAAAACTGTTGATGGTACAATCGTTGGAATACCGATTGTTGCTGCTGCAACTCCCTTCAAGGTTGTTCCTATAAATTTTCTACGTTCCATATTTAATATCGAATTAAGGTTGAATTTCTTTGTTTTAATCTTTATTTACTCCGATTTGTACTTTTCAAACTGTTCCGTAATCTTTGCAGAATTCGTATCGCCTGAATGAACCAGTACACGATAGCGTAGTTTAATAGTTTGACCTTTCTTTAAAGTAGTTTCTTTATCATTTGCGGGCCAATACATTGGGGTTGGAGAGAAAAAGCCATAATCTCTAGTAAACCATGGAGCTGGATACCATTCATTCGAAGGATGTTGAAGAATTGCCATTCCTTCCATTTTTTCACCACGTTTACCATAGAAATCAATCCATGCTGCTTTTTTTCCAAATGTATCTTTTTCTCCTTTTTCACCGTTTGAATTAATCATCGTTCCACCATTTATTACTGCTAAATCGGCATCCATTCTACCGCTAAACAGAGAGTGATTGGTTTTTTCAATTACCACATCAATCAACATTTCGAGCGTGATGTCAAAATCAATTTGGTATAATTCCTTAGTTGGAGCAGTAATAGTAATTTTTCTAATATCTTTTATCGGAGAAATCGCATTTGGACGACGCCAAATACACTCATTTTCAATGACAACCTTTTCATTACCTGATTCGATGATATCAGCTCTTACAGGAATAATTTGTCCACGTTCGAGACCTTCTTGCCAATAATTTCCTCCATTTACTTTATCACAGCCAAAAAAGAGCGAACTATGATGTGGATAATTGGCATTTCGCATTGAAGTTACGGTAGAATTTGAAGGACCATTAACGGGAAAGAAAAACGGATATTTTTCATCCTGTGAAAGGATATAGCTAGTAAACAAATTATTATTGATTAAAATATCAATTTTTGAATTCAATCTTTGGGCAATAATTTTATTCTGTGCAATAGATTTCTGTGCAAAAATTGCCAGTAGAATCAAAAATAATGGTCGAAATTTCATTATAATTACCTTTTTATGCAGAGATGCTTTGATATCCTCTCTACAAGATTTAATAAATTTATATTATTTCTTTTTTGCCAGTTCTAAAGCTTTGGTAGTTGTATAATATTTAACTAACATATTTGGCACTTCCCAAGCTGGTAATTGATTTTTGGCTTTATAGTCCAAAAATCTATCCATAACTTCCCCAAAATGAGCTTCATGACCTGTTCTATAATTATCGGGAATTTCTACTAACCACTCTTTTTCTTGTTTTATCAATGAAATTCCAGGGTATTTTTTTTGTAAAGCATCAAATGCCTTCAATAAATCTGCATCAGAAACTTTATCGGTTTGAATGTATAATTGTGGAATAAATTTCTCAGCTTTTCCTTGTCGAATTTCTATATTTGCTTTGCTACCTTTCATTATTGAATAATGTGTATCACCTCCTTCTGGAGTACTATAATTCCATAAAACTCGCACTTTAGTGTTTACTCCACGAAGTTTATAATTGATTTCTCCGTTTGCGTAAATATTTAATGTAGTATCATTCTTGAGGTCTTTTTTTAAAAAATCTGGGAAATGATTTTGACTTGTAATCACCGAAAACTGATTTAATGTCATGGTTGTTGGCCATCTTTTAGCAGAAGTTAGTTGCACATCTTTTGTTGAAAGAACCACATTTGGAAATGCTGCCCATTGTACTAAATCAACCAAGTGGGTGGTAACGTCGACAATACCTTCCCCTTGTTGCGAAACATCCATAAACCAAGTTGGACGTTTAAGCGGACTTCCTGAAACATATTTGTAGAAATGATGCACACTTTCTTTAATAATTGAGGGATTTTCAGGAGTTCCGTTTTGGAGTGTACCAAAAATTTGTGGAATCTGAGAAATTTCTTTTTGAAGAACCGTTGTTATTTCCGAACGTTCGGTCATAATATCATACAAAAGAACATTGTTTTTCTTGGCAGCTTCAAAGGCTTGAATTAGTTGCTGGTATCCCTTGCTATCAATGCACATGGGTTTATCGGCAAGAATATTTATACCTGCCTGTGCTGATTTCAATATATATTCAGTTTTCTTTTTATTGTTTCCTGCTATAACTAATACATTTCCTTTTTTCTCAGCAAGCATCTTTTCTAAATAATCATTTCCTTGATATACATTTTCTTGCCAATGAGTTGGATTTTTCGCTCTTGTGTTGTAGCTCTCTATTCTTTTCAAATGGTCTTGTAAATCTTGCCCAGCAGGTGCATAAACATTTACAATTGATTCTACATTATCATAATTTTTGTTTTGTACCAGTGCCGCATGAAAATGACCTGGGTCAAGCGTAATGAATTGAATAGGTTTTTGTTGTGACACACCCTTTAATGTTGTAAGAATTAATAATGAAAAATAGAAAAATTGCTTTGACATAGGTATTAGAGTTTTTTAGATTATAAATTTCTAAAAATAATTCTATAAATTGTTGAAAAACTTTAATTTAAGTTAAATGATTATCAGAAGTTGATTTAATTTCATTATTTCTCCTTCAAATTCTGTAATGCCAACACAAAATAGCGTTGGCAAATACAAAATTTGGTTCGTGTTAATAAACACTTTTGTTCTAATAGAGAAAGTAGATTTGTTTTTTAAATAAAATTGAAATTATTTAAAAAGTACAATTTTGTGCTTGGTAATTACTGATTTTCATGAAAGTCGTAATATCAATCAATTTTACCACAAATTGTATTTAATAGAAATATATATAATAATCATTGCACTATTAAAAGAAAAATGTATTTATTTTACTCGAAATGCTCTGAAATCTATCGGATACGTTTTCGGAAACGTTTCCGGTAGGTAAATTTTTGTTTTATTAGTTTCTAAAAAATTTTATAAATTCCAAGACTGTTATTTGTTGATTTTTTTAGTTACTAATTTGTATTTTCAAGGTTTAATTTGATTGGTATAAAAAAAATACAAATTGATGATTGCTTGTACAAATTGTGGTAAAGTTGAAACCATTGTCAAAGCGGGTTTTATTAGAGGCAAGCAACGTTTGTTTTGCAAAGGGTGTGAATTGTATTTTACGATAAATCCGCCCAACGCAGCAAGCAATAAAAAATCACATCAAACGACCATTGTTGATATCGCAAAAGTTTTAGGAATTTCACCTTCAACTGTTTCAAGGGCATTAAATAATAGTTCAGAAATTAATGAAAACACTCGGCAAGAAATTATCAGAGTGGCTAACGAATTAGATTATCGGCCTAATTTATTGGCACAAAGCCTTCATAGAGGAGAAACACATACTATTGGTGTGGTTATTCCTGATATTCAAAGACCGTTTTTTGCAGGTGTTGTAGCAGGTATTCAAAAAGTGGCATCAGAAGCAGGTTATCGAGTAATGATTTGTCAATCGAACGAGTCGCATTCAACCGAAACTTTAAATGTTCAAGCTTTAATGGCAAGTAGAGTAGATGGCTTGCTAATTAGCCATACGAAAGAAACCAATTCGTTTGAACATATCAAATTGCATTTGAAAAAAGGCGTACCAATTGTACATTTTGATAGAGTTTGTGAAGAACTAGAAACCGCTAAAGTAATTCAGGAAGATTTTGAAGGAAGTTTTGCTTTAGTTGAACATCTGATTCAGCAAGGATGTAAGCGAATTGCCGCTTGTGCTGGTCCTGTTGATTTGTTGATTAGTCAAAAAAGAATGGCAGGTTATAAATCAGCACTTGAAAAATACGGCTTGACAATTGACCAAAACTTAATTTTCCATAGTGATTTTAAAGAAGAAGATACACTTTCAGCACTCAATCAATGGCTTGACATGCCTAATCGGCCAGATGGTATTTTTAATGTGCATTATGCCAATGCCATAGAAATGATAATGGCTTTAAAGCAAAAGAAAATACTAATTCCTGAGGAAATAGCATTAGCTGCATTTGGTGATGATTTACTTGCATCGATGATTGAACCATCATTAACTGTATATAATCAGTTTCCCTTTACAATTGGGCAAGAAGCGGCTAGTATATTAATAGACAATATAATAAACAAAGAAAACTTTGTACCTTACACAAAAGTTATCAAGGGGAAATTAATTGTAAGGAAATCTTCTAAGAAGAACTAAAATAAATTTTTATAAAAATGAAATACAGAAAATTAGGAAAAACAGGTTTTGAAATTTCTGAAATAAGCCTTGGTACTTGGCAAGTTGGTGGTGTTTGGGGTGAAGTGTTTAGCCATGAAAACGCTGAAAAAATTTTAAATGCGGCTGTAGATTCAGGCATTAATTTTATTGATACTGCTGATGTTTACGGAGATGGAGAAAGTGAAAAGGCCGTTGGTAAATTTGTAAAAAATCGTTCAGAAAGAATTTATGTGGCAACAAAATGTGGTCGTCAACTGAACCCTCATGTAAATGAAGCATATCAACCTGCTGTTCTAAGGAAATTTGTTGAAGCAAGTTTAAAAAATATGGGTTTAGAAACGCTTGATTTAATTCAATTGCATTGTCCGCCAACGCAAGTTTTTTATCGACCAGAAATTTTTGAACTATTTGACCGATTAAAAGAAGAAGGAAAGATTCTAAATTTAGGTATCAGTGTTGAAAAAGTAGAGGAAGCCTTAAAAGGAATGGAATATGATAATGTAACATCAGTTCAGATTATATTTAATACTTTTCGTCAGCGTCCAGCCGAATTGTTTTTTGAACAAGCCAAAAAGAAAAATATTGGTGTTATTGTTCGTGTTCCATTAGCGAGTGGACTTCTAACTGGAAAATTTTCTAGGCAATCGACTTTTACTTCGGGTGACCACCGCAATTTTAACAGAAATGGAGAAATGTTTGATAAAGGTGAGACATTTTCAGGGATTGATTATGAAACGGGTTTGACAGCCGTAGAAGAGCTCAAAGCACTTTTTCCAAATGAATCAAACTTAGCACCCATTGCCCTCAAATGGATTCTACAATTTGATGCAGTGAGTACAATTATTCCTGGAGCTTCAAGGCCAGAACAAGTTTTATCTAATATCGCATCACTTGATTATCCTGATTTGACAGATGCACAAATTACAGAAATGAATAAAATTTATTCAAAGCACATCAAGCCATTGGTGCATCACTTGTGGTGATGGTTTATTATTGATTATCATTAAAATTTTACAAAATAAATTTTACCTATTTTCACCTAATCTAAACTTTCTTTCCAATGAAAACGCTCAAAAAACTCTTTTTCCTTTTATTAATACTTCATTTTAAGACTTATTCACAAGATAAATTTTCTGAATCGAAGGTGTATCGTTGGCAAGATTTAGCGGTTGTGAATAGGCCACAAGGTGAAGCGAGATTGATTTTAGAAGGCAAAACACCGCATTTTAAGTTGTTTAAAATTCATGCCACAACTGTTTTTCCAAAAGGAAGAATGAGAAAAGAAGCTTATACACAAGAGAATGAAGAGTTAATTATTGTAAAGGAAGGAGAGTTGACGGTTACTATCGAAGGCAAAACCAAAACCCTAAAAGCTGGCGGTATTGCCCTAATATGTCTGGTGATGTTCGTGAGACTGTAAATCTGAGTGATAAAAACACTACATACTATGTTTTTCAGTATAATTCAAACGAACCTGTTGATATTGAACGTGGAAAAAAGGCGGGTGGCTCTTTAATGTTGAATTGGGATGAGACAACCTTCAAACCCCATGATAAAGGAGGAAGAAGAGATTTTTATAATCGAGCAACAAGTATGAGTAAAAGATTTGAAATGCATACAACAACACTCAATGAAGGTTTAATGAGCCATGATGCACATCAGCATAAAGCAACCGAGGTTATTCTATTAGTTAATTCACAGAACAACGAAAAGGAAAGTCAAGCTCAAGAGATTATTAATGGAGTTTGGCATGATTCAAAAGTGGGTGATGTGGTTTTTCTACAATCAAATGATTGGCATGGCTTGAAAAACGTAGGCAAAGGCACTTGTACTTATTTTGCTTTTCAGTTTGAATAAATATAGATTCTTTTTTAATAATAAAGAGATGAAATTCGTCGCATAAATTGTTTTATTGGTCGAGCTTATCTACTTTATAATTAAATAATTAGATAGCTTAGCAAAGACAGAAAATGATGTACGATAATACTCAAAAAAATACATAATAAGAACTCACAAAGCATCAAAATCAAGACTTAATTTTTAAAGAAGAATAAAAGAAACCAAACCTTTAGTAGCAATTAGAATTTTTAGACAATGAAAAAAAACTCAGCCCTTATCCTCCTTTTCATGCTTATTTGCATGCAGCAGTTAGCTTTTGCACAGCCCAACGCAAAGAATTTGTACACCTATCCGTTTGGTGTTCAGGCTTATACTTTTAGAAATCATTTTCCAAAAGATGTAGTTGGCACACTTGATAAAATTCAAAAAATGGGAATTACCGAAATAGAAACAAGTGGAGCCAAAGGCGTAACTGATGAAGAATACAAAAAACTTTGTGAGGCTCGCGGCATCACAATTCCTTCTATTGGTGCTGGTTATGACCAATTAGAAAATCTTTCGATGGATATTATAACTAAAGCAAAAACTTTTGGAGCAAAATATGTTATGTGTGCATGGATACCTCACAAAGGTGATAATTTTACAATTGAAGATGCTAAAAAGGCAGTAGATGTATTTAACAAAGCAGGCAAATTCTTGAAAGAAAATGGACTAACTTTTTGTTATCACCCTCACGGATATGAATTTAGACCATATGAAAATGGTACCTTATTAGATTATATTTTCAAAAATACTAACCCCGAATATGTTTCATTTGAAATGGATGTTTTGTGGGTTTTGCACGGAGGTGGAGACCCAGTTGGTTTATTGAAAAAATATGGTAGCCGCTGGAAATTAATGCATGTAAAAGATTTGAAGAAAGGGGTTAAAGGAGATTTTTCGGGACATACTCCTGCCGAAAATGATGTAGTGCTAGGAACAGGACAAGCTGATTGGAAAAATATCTTTAAACAATCTAAAAAGATTGGTATCAAACACTTTTTCATAGAAGATGAAAGTGAGCACGAACTTGAAACTGTGCCATTAAGTATCGAATATTTGAAGAATTTGAAATAGAATTCGCGAAAGCCAAACGTTTGTTTGGCTTTTTTTATTAGAGCATCTACCGAATTTTCCTCAAAACAAAAAATATATATAAATTACAACAATTATTTAAAAAAGAATACTTCAACAAACCCTCTTTTTCTTATGAAATTTAAGATTTTTAGTTTTTTTTTCTCACTTATTAGTTTATTCTCATACGCACAAAACTTCAGCCCCAAGCTTTTTGATAGCATGAAATGGCGTATGATTGGCCCTCATCGTGGCGGTCGAACAGTTGGAGCTGTTGGGGTTCCACAAAAACCCAATGTATTTTATATTGGCGTAAACAACGGTGGCGTTTGGAAAACCACTGATTACGGCCGTACTTGGTTTCCCATTTTTGATGACCAACCTACAGGTTCGGTGGGTGATGTGGCGGTAGCTCCTTCAAATCCAAATGTAATCTATGTTGCTTCAGGAGAAGGTATTCAAAGACCCGATTTATCAGTTGGAAATGGTATTTACAAATCAACTGACGAAGGAAAAACTTGGGTCAATACTGGTTTAAAAGATGGTCAACAAATTGGTGGTTTGGCTATTGACCCAACCAACGAAAATCGTGTATTCGCAGCAGTTTTGGGTCATCCTTATGGGCCAAACACTGAAAGAGGAGTTTACAGAACAACAAATGGCGGAAAGACATGGGAGCGAGTTTTGTATAAAGACGAAAATACAGGTGCTATTCAAGTTACCATTGACCCCAAAAATCCTAATATAGTTTATGCTGACCTTTGGGCAGCCCGACAAGGACCATGGGAAAACGGTGCTTGGCAAGGTCCGGAAAGTGGCATTTACAAATCGACAGATGGTGGAAATACTTGGAAAAAACTAACAAAAGGACTTCCAACCTATGAACAAGGCTTGGGTAGAATTGGGTTTTGTATCGCACCAAGTGATACCAAAAGAATGTACGCAACCGTAGATTCTCCTGAAGGTGGCGGTGTTTTTAAATCGAATGATGGTGGTGAATCTTGGACATTAGTAAGTCAAGACCCACGCATTTGGGGTAGAGGAAGTGATTTCGCTGAAGTTAAAGTTCACCCAAATAATCCTGATATTGTTTTCAGTGCTGATGTAGATACATGGAAATCAGAAGATGGTGGTAAAACTTGGACTGCTTTTCGAGGTGCTCCAGGTGGAGATGATTATCACCGCCTTTGGATTAATCCAAATAATCCTGATATAATGCTTTTAGCGGCTGACCAAGGTGCTATCATTACTGTAAATGGTGGCGAAACTTTTTCTTCTTGGTATAATCAGCCGACTGCACAATTTTATCATGTAAGTACCGACAATGCTTTCCCTTACAATGTTTATGGGGGCCAACAAGAAAGTGGGTCGGTAGGTATAGCCTCGAGAGGTAATGATGGATTAATCTCTTTTAGAGACTGGCATCCAGTAGGTGTTGAGGAGTATGGATATGTAGCAGCAGACCCGCTCGACCCCAATATTATATATGGTGGTAAAATAACTAAGTATGATAAAAGAACAGGTCAAACCCAAAATATTGCTCCTGAAGCAGTTCGCTCTGGGAAATATCGATTTATTCGCACCGCTCCAGTATTATTTTCTCCAGTAGATAAAAAATCGCTATTTTTTGCTGGAAATGTTTTATTCAAAACCAAAAATGGGGGAGATTCTTGGGAAGTAATAAGTCCAGATTTAACAAGAGATACCTATGACTTTGTCCCTTCAAGTATTGGGGTTTTTACTACTGAGTCATTGAAAAAAATGAATCGTAGAGGTGTAATATATTCAGTTGCTCCATCACCAAAAGATATAAATACGATTTGGGCAGGTACTGATGATGGATTAATTCATATTACTTCAGATGGTGGTAAAACATGGACAAATGTTACCCCGCCTACACCTAAAGGTGAAAAAGATGAATATTGGTATTGGTCAAAAATCTCGCAAATCGATGCCGGTCAGTTTGATAAAAATGTTGCTTATGTGGCTGTTAATAGAATTAGATTAGATGATCTGCGACCACATATTTTTAGAACCAAAGACGGTGGTAAAACTTGGGATGAAATAGTTAATGGGCTTCCTAATGAACCAATCAACACTGTTCGAGAAGACCCATACCGAAAAGGTTTGCTTTTTGCTGGTTCTGAAAATGCAGTTTATGTTTCATTTGATGAAGGAGAAAATTGGCAATCACTACGATTGAATATGCCTGCTACAAGTATTAGAGATTTAGTTATTAAAGATGATGATATTGTTGTTGGGACGCATGGACGTAGTTTTTGGATTTTGGATGATATTACTCTTTTGAGACAAGTTACTTCTGAAGTGGCAAAAAATGATGCGTTTTTGTATAAACCTCAAAATACTTATCGTGTACGTTGGAGTACATATACCGATACACCGCTTCCGCAAGAAGAACCTCAAGGGCAAAACCCACCAGATGGAGCAATCATTAATTATTTTTTGAAGGAAAAAATAAAGGGTGTCGTTAAGTTGGAAATTTATGATGCTTCAAAAAAAATAATTAGAAGTTTTTCAAGTGATGACAAACCTTACGAACTTCCAGATTTGAATATTCCTCATTATTGGATTCGTCCACAACGGATTTTATCTGCAGAGGCAGGTTCACATCGATTTGTATGGGATTTACATTATGAACCTTTGAATTTACCTCCGACTTACCCAATCTCGGCAGTTTATAAAAACACAGCTCCTGACCCAACTTCTCCTTGGGTACTTCCTGGCTATTACACTGCTTTATTAACTGTAAATGGAAAAGTTTTCGAGCAAAATTTCCTTGTTAAAATGGATCCAAGAGTTAAAACTGCAGCAATTGATTTAAAACTCCAACATGACCTATCACTTGCTTGCTATGAAGGAAGGAAGAAAGTTTTTAACGAACTTGAAAAAATGAAGGAGGCTCGTCAAAGAGTTCGAATGACTGATGAAGGATTAAAAATATTTAATCAGAAAGAAGAAGACTTGAAAAAAATACAGAATAATTTAAGTAATGTACAAAATATTTTACAAGAATCTGATAATAAGCCAACTACGCAAGTTGTGACCTCAGCCAAGGATTTATTATCAAAGCTTGAAGTTTTGTTGAAATAAAATTTAGTGTTCTACAATAATTTTTTTATAAATACTTTAAAACCATTAGTTAGGTTCTTTCGTATATGTATTAAGTCCTATTGATGAACCTTTTATTTTTCCCGTCAACTTTTGAACCTGTGAGAATCAGTAGTAAAATGATAGATACTTTTATCTCAATATCGAGTTTCGATATAAATTATGGTGGAGGTACAAGCTTTTAACTTTTTACTGCTGATTTCAATCTTCTCACTTATGCTATTTCTTTAGCTAATTTTTTGTTTTAGGGTTTAGACAATTCTCACTTTTTTTGTTATTTGCAGCCTTATCTTACTACTTAATTAATATTACTACTTTACCTATGAAAAAAGCCCTGTTATCAATGTTGATAATTGGAACATTTGCAGCCAACGCTCAAATTGAACCTTCTCAAAAAAAGTATCAAGAGACTTACCGACCACAATTTCATTTTACACCTCCAAAGGGTTGGATGAATGACCCTAATGGCCTTGTTTTTTACGAAGGAGAATATCATTTGTTTTACCAACACTATCCAGATAAAACTGTTTGGGGGCCTATGCACTGGGGGCATGCCATAAGTAAGGATTTGATTCATTGGGAAAATTTACCAATTGCACTTTATCCAGATTCCTTGGGTTATATCTTTTCGGGAAGTATTGTGGTAGATGAGAATAATACTAGCGGTTTTCAAATTGGAAAAGAGAAACCCTTGGTAGCCATTTTTACTTATCATGATATGGAAAAAGAAAAAGCTGGTCGTTCGGATAGAGAATCACAAGGCATTGCTTACAGTATTGATAAAGGTAGAACTTGGATTAAATATGATAAAAATCCTGTTGTTGCTAATAAAGGAGATGTGGATTTTAGAGACCCAAAAGTTTTTTGGCACGAACAAACAAAACGTTGGATTATGCCGTTGGCAGTTGGAAAAAAACTAGAAATTTTCTCTTCACCTAATTTGAAAAATTGGCAAAAAGAAAGTGAATTTGGAATTAAAGAAAGTACCAATGATGGTGTTTGGGAATGTCCGGATTTAATATCATTAAAGACAAAGGAAGGAATCGAAAAGTGGGTTTTAATACAAAATATAGGTAGAGGAGCTGTAAATGGAGGCTCGGGTACACAATATTTTATCGGAAATTTTGATGGAAAGACCTTCACAAATGATAACTCCCCCGAAACTAAGTTGTGGCTAGACTTTGGGGCTGATAATTATGCGGGGGTAACATGGTTTAATATGCCAACAAAGGAGCGTGTTTATATCGGCTGGATGTCGAATTGGGATGATTATGCGACAACTGTTCCAACTTCTACTTGGCGTAGTGGAATGACAATTCCTAGAAAATTATCGTTGGTAAATACACCTAAGGGTATTCGTTTAAACCAAATGCCGATTGAAAATTATAAAAATCTTAGATTAGAGAAAAAGATAATACAAAAGCAAGCTGTAACTAAAAACGTTTTGATTCATAATGCTTCTGTACAAAAAGAAATTAATCTAAATTTTAATATTAGCACTTCAACAGCAAGCGAGTTTGGTTTTATAATTTCAAATTCGAAGAACGAAAAAGTAATTATCGGATTCGATAAAATGACTCAAAAAGTATTTGTTGACCGAAGAAATGCAGGTAAATCAGACTTTTCTCCCAAATTTGCCGCGATTCACAGTGCAAATATTGAAGATAATCATTTATCAATCAAAGCTTTAATTGATAATGCTTCAATTGAGTTATTTGTAAATAACGGTAAAGTAGCCATTACAGACCTATTTTTCCCAAATGAATATTTTACCAAAGTTGAGCTTTACAGTAAAGATGGTATAGCTGACCTAATTGGCGGTGATATTTACACTCTCAAATCAATTTGGGAAAAATAGTTTTAATAATAAAAACGATAAGTATTGAATATGAAAAATATTGTTTGTTTTGGTGAAGTACTTTGGGATTTGTTGCCAACTGGTAAAGTGGCAGGAGGTGCTCCAATGAATGTGGCTGTACATGCGACACAGTTTGGTTTAAATGCAAAGATGATTAGTGCTGTTGGGAATGATAATCTCGGAGAAGAAATTATTGATTTTTTATCAAAAAGAGGTTTAGATGTTTCAAATATTCAAATAAACAAAGATTTTCAAACTGGAACTGTTGAAGTGGCTATTGATTCAAAAGGAAGTCCTTCCTATACTATAATTGAACCAGTTGCTTGGGATAATATCAGTTTTACTGTTGAAGCTAAACATGCAGTAATGAATGCCGATGCTTTTGTTTTTGGAAGTTTAGCTTTGAGAAATAACACCTCAAAACAAACCCTATTACAACTGCAAAAATATGCTAAACTTACTGTTTTAGATATCAACCTCAGAAAACCTTATTTTAGTGAAGATTTAGTCAATGAACTTTTCGAATTGGCCGATATTGTCAAAGTGAATGACGAAGAATTAGCAATGATTTGTTCTTGGTATGGTGAAAATTCAGATGAGCAATCTAATGCAATTTTCTTGAAAAATCAGTTTAATCTAAAAGGAATTATCGTTACAAGAGGTGGAAATGGTGCCTTTTTTATTGATGAAAATAATATATTTTCTGAGCATAGTGGCTTTAAAGTTAGTGTAACCGATACAATTGGTAGTGGTGATTCTTTTTTAGCTTCTTTTATTTCTAAATGGTTGCAAAATGCTTCTGCAAAAGAGGCTTTAGCTTTTGCATGTGCGGTGGGAGCATTTGTAGCTACTCAAAAAGGAGCAACTCCAATAATTACTCAAGAAAGTCTTGAGAAAGTGATGAATTAAATGTTTTAAAATATAATTTCCCAGATAGTAAGTTTTTTGTTTGGGAAATTTATTTTGTATATAGATAGGCCCAAGCCATTAATGCTAATTGTAATGGTAATCTCAACCACAACATCCATTGTGGAATCTTCTTGAATTTCCCAGAAGTAGCCATATAAATATTGGCTGGAAATACAGCTACCAAAAGTAGAATAATCCCCCAAGCAGAAAGTGCACGTGTTTGTGTAAACAGAAGTCCGATACCAAGTATTATTTCTGCAATTCCACTTAAAATAACCATCTCTTCATGATTAGGTATGTATGGAGGCATTGCTTTCATAAAGAAATTCTTTTTAGTAAAGTGCGTAATTCCGGCAAAAACGAAGAATCCTGCCATTATGTAAAGTCCAATTTCTTGCATAGGTCTCTTAAATAAATTTATTCATCGCAATTTAATTTAAAATTTAGTTTAATTGGATTATTTTGCATTCTTTCTATAATTGATAGCAAATTATTTATGAATAAACATTTACGCTTCTTAACAATCACATTATTAATTTCTACCAATTGTGCAGTTCATGCCCAAAAGAAAAACGAACCGTACTTTCCATCATTTAATGCGTGGCAAAAAAAATCACCAACAGAATTAGGATTGAATCAAAACAAGATTCTAGAAACTATGGCATTTGCCATTGAAAATGAAATTAAAAATCCTAAAAACATGGAAGTGTCTCATTATCAGTCATTTGGCAAGGAGCCGTTCGGGTTTGCAATAGGTCCATTTGCTGAAAGAGGTTTACCAACTGGTTTGATAATTCATAAAGGATACATAGTAGCTGAATGGGGAGAACCAGCAAGAACTGATATAACTCATAGTGTTACAAAAAGCTTTTTGTCTAGTGTAGTTGGATTGGCAGTTGACCGTGGTTTAATAAAAAATGTCAATGATTCAGTAGCACCCTATATTCCCCCAATCGAATTATATGGTCAACCTGTAAATCGACCAGCCGATGATTTCGGAAAGCCTGAATTATTGAAATTGTTTGATACCCCACATAATAAAACTATTACTTGGGATAATCTTCTTCGACAAACAAGTGACTGGGAAGGAACACTTTGGGGGAAACCCGACTGGGCTGACAGGCCAGATAAAGACCCTGCGTTATGGTTAAATCGTACTAGAAATAAACCAGGTACTGTGTATGAATACAATGACGTTCGTGTAAATGTACTTTCGTTAGCTGCTCTGAGTGTTTGGAGGAAACCACTTCCACAAGTATTAAAAGAAAATTTAATGGATAAAATTGGTGCTTCTAACACTTGGAGATGGACGGGGTATCGTAATTCTTGGATTGTTTTAGATGGGCAAGCAGTTCAATCAGTGAGTGGAGGTGGGCATTGGGGTGGTGGCATGTTTATAAATGCTTATGATATGGCACGTTTTGGTTTATTATCTTTACATAAAGGGAAGTGGGGTTCTCAACAAATTCTTTCTGAACAATGGGTGAATCAAGCACTTACGCCAACTGCCGCTCAACCTACTTACGGATATATGAATTGGTTTTTAAATACCAACAAAAAACTATTACCAAGTGCTTCAGAGAGGGCATTTTATCATTTAGGGAATGGAACTAATATGATTTACGTTGACCCAGAGCACGATTTGGTTATGGTTGTTAGATGGATTGCCACAGATGCAATGGATGGAGTTGTAAAGCGTGTTTTAGAATCTTTTAATAAGTAAAAATTATCATTCAATCTATATCAAAATAACACAATGAAAAAAAACATCTTATTGATTTTGTTAATGTCTGTTACCTTTTTGGGATATTCTCAATCAAAAAAAGAATTTTATGAACTTCGTATTTACGAGTTGAAATTTGGCACTCCACGTTCAAATATTGAAAATTATTTCAAGAATGCTCTTTTTCCTGCTCTCAATAAATATGGAGTTAAGAATATTGGAGCTTTTGGCGAAATGGGAGCCTCTGACCCAGCTAAAATTTATGTATTTATTCCTTATTCTTCTATTGAAGAGTATGCTGTTGTCAATGCAAAAATCAAGACTGATGCTGATTTTATAAAAGCGACACAAGAATATAATGCACTTCCTCCTGAAAAAGCACCTTATGCAAGATTTACTACATCATTAATGCATGCTTTTGATGGAATTCCTCAATTAGTTAAGCCAACCTCTGAGCAAAAACTTTTTGAATTACGTACATACGAAAGTTATGCAGAAGATGCAGCTCGTAGAAAAATAAAAATGTTTAATGATGAAGAATTGAAGATTTTTAGAGATACAAAGCTTAATTCTGTTTTCTTCGGAGAAGTTGTTGCTGGAGAACACATGCCGTGTTTGACTTATATGCTTGCATTCAAAAATATGGAAGAACGAGATGCTAATTGGAAGAATTTTAGTGCCAATGCCGATTGGAAGCGTATTTCGGGTGCTACGGAATATGCTAATACAGTTTCTCATATTATTCGTGTATTTTTAGTGCCACTTTCATATTCACAGCTTTAAAATGAAAAAAATATTAAGTTTATTATTGCTGTATTGGCTCACATTTATTACAACATTTGCCCAAACTTATGCTGAAAAGTTAGGTTTTCCTAAAGGTTCTAAAGTTGTAATCATGCACGTTGATGATGTTGGAATGTCGTATGATTCTAATGTTGGAGCCATTAAGGCTGTTGAAGAGGGTATTGCTACTTCTATGAGTGTAATGATGCCATGCCCTTGGGTACCTGGATTTGTTCATTATCTAAAAAATAATCCAAAAATTGATGCGGGTCTTCACCTAACACTTACTTCAGAATGGAAAGATTATCGTTGGGGGCCATTAGCTGGAAAACCAACCGTTCCTAATCTTGTAGATGCCGAAGGTGCGATGTGGCGTAGTGTTGAAGAAACAGCGAGACACGCATCAGCTGATGAAATTGAAAAGGAAATAAGAAGTCAATTAGAGCGAGCAAGAGCAATGGGTTTTGAGCCAACGCATTTAGATTCGCACATGGGTACTTTATTTGCTCGTCAAGATTATTTGGAAAGATATTTCAAAGTAGGAATTGAAAATAAAATTCCTGTTATGTTTCCAGGTGGTCATGATACGATGATTATGCGTGATGGAGCTGCGGGCTTAACATTAGAACAAGCTCAGAAAATTGGTAAAATGCTTTGGAATGCTGGTTTACCTGTTTTAGATGACCTTCACAACATTAGTTATGGATGGACAATGAATAAAGTAAAAAATCCTTCTGATAAAGAATTACAAAAATATAAAACTGATAAATACATAGAATCTTTCAAAGACTTACAACCGGGTGTTACGATGGTTATCATGCATTGTACTTCGCCAACAGAAGTTTTTGAACATATTTCTGATTCGGGAAATACACGTAGAGGAGATATGTTAGCCATGCTTGACCCTAAGTTGAAAAAGTATATTCAAGATAATCAGATTATACTTACTACTTGGCGTGAATTAAAAGAACGTAGAGATAAAGTTAAATAAATACAAGCAAAAGTAGGAGCGAAGCTAATTTTGCTCCTACATTTTTTCAATAATATCATAAAAATTACCTAGTTTTTTATTTTTGTGTTGATTGAGCCTAAACTCCTCAATTAAGTATAAAACTTGGTTTTCATCATAGTAGAAAGGCAACATTTTCTCTTCATGTTTGATGATTTTCTTCAAATTATTGATTTCTTTAGTGAATTTAGTTTCTGTATTTTGAAATTGGTCACCCCCAAATCTTTCAATCAATGATTTACCAAAAAATGATGACCGTCCAAATGAATAAAGTTTAGTAATTTCATTTTCTAGTTTTTCAATCTGTTTATTTAATAATTGGATTTGAATTTTTAAAGATTCATCAGATGCATTATCTACTTGAAGCAGTTCAAATTTCATATTTATTAGTTCATAAATATCATTTTTTTCATAAGCTTCAATTATCTTTTGCATAATTACATTCTTCTTCTCTTTTTCATTTTCATCTTGCTCTCGGTCAGGATGAAAGGCTTTTACTAATTCTAAGTATACCTGACGATCAGTTAATGTTTGATCTTTATTATTTTCTTCAGCATTATTATTAATTAATTTTCTTTTCTTTTTTCTGTTTTCGTATTTAAATTCATCAGACTCAAGTTGTTCATTCAGAAAGTCTTGAAAATCTTCTGGTTTATTGAAATCCATCTCATTTTCGACGCCAAAAATAGTTTTAATAGAATTTTTAATGTTTGCTGAAGCTTTCTGATTTTCTAATTCTAACATTTCATCGTATGAAATACCATCGTTATGTCGGGCAAAAATTTCATGGACTTCTTTTGACTGATTCTGTTTAATGAGTTCTTCTGCTTTTTCAAGTATAAGTTCAGAAAGCGTATCATTATCACGTTTCCGAAAATTGTTTTCGTAGTATAATTTGTCTAAAGCTGCTAATTGTTTAATCTGAACTTCTGTAAATCTTTTTTCTAGGGGTAAAATTTCTATAATAATCTTACGTTGAATAATTTCAAGCTCATTTTTTGCCCAGGCTATTTTTTGCTTCAATTCAGAGATTTTTTGAATTTTTTCATTGAATTTTCGCTGTTGTTTGGTTAATTTTTCACTACCAACCGATTTTATTTGTATAATTTCTGGCATTTTGAACTTAAATATTAATTTTAAGAAATAGAATTATTAGATGTGAGTTTTTAGGAATCTTTATGATGAAAAATGCATTTTTTGTAATGTTACTTACCATCTTATTCGATGGATGTTTTCTCTACCGACCTTGTCCGATAAAATCATGCAGGGTTGAGTTAGAACATAAACATGGAAGTAAAACATATAATCCTAGAAAAATACTTAAATGGAAAGTTCATTATATTGGAGAAAAGTCAATTAAAAGCTATAAAAAACAGCTAAAAATAACGAAGGAAAGAAGGCGAATGGAAAGACAAAGATTTTGAATGTAGAACAAGAAATTCTTGTTCTACTAAAAATCTAAATGACAATTTATCCATCCCTCATCAAATCTTGTTGGGAAGTTTTTACGATAAAATTTAATTGCTGGCTCATTCCAATCTAATACTTGCCACATCATTCCTGTACAGTTTGTATTTTTAGCTTCCTCAATTACTTTATCAAATAGTATTTTCCCTATTCCATGACCACGCATTGACTCCGTAACCACTATATCTTCTAAATACAAACGTTTGCCTTTCCAAGTTGAATATCTATAATAATAGAGCGAAATTCCTTGAACAATTCCATCTACTTCTGCTACAAAACAGCCGAAAACTTTATTTTTCCCAAAACCGTCTTTGAGCATCATTTCAACCGTATTGGTAACTTGTTCGGGAGCTTTTTCGTAAACGGCCAATTCATATACCAATTCATGGACTCTTGGTACATCGGCTTTTCTGATTTTTCTTATTTTTATCTTCATTAGGTGTTTTTTTATCTTTTTCAATAATAAATTTTAACTTATTCTGCGAATGTTTCCCATTTTTTTAAAACATTTGAGAAATCTTCTGGTAGTTCACTATCAAATTGCATCCATTTTTTTGTCGTTGGATGAACAAATCCTAGTGTTTTGGCGTGTAAAGCTTGACGAGGCATAATTTCAAAGCAATTTTCAACAAATTTCTTATAACTACCCGATTGCTGACCCCTAAGAATTTTATCACCACCATATTCTGAATCACTAAACAAAGTATGTCCTAAAAACTTCATGTGGACACGAATCTGGTGGGTTCGCCCAGTTTCTAAATTACACTGAATTAATGAAACATACTTATAATCTTTTAAAATTTTATAGTGAGTTATTGAGTCTTTCCCATGAGAGCCATCAGGGTAAACTTCAATTATCTTTCTGTTTTTCAAACTTCTTCCAATGAATTGATGAATTGTTCCATTAGGATTTTTTGGAACACCCCAAACAAGAGCATAATAAGTTCTCTCAATGGTATGTTCTGAAAATTGTTTAGCCAAAAAAGTCATAGCAAAATCGTTTTTGGCAATAACCAATAAGCCAGAAGTATCTTTATCAATTCTATGAACTAAACCAGGTCTAATTTCACCATTTCTATGAGTTGGTAAGTTTTTTAGGTAGTAAACTAAACCATTGACCAATGTGCCAGACCAATTACCCACCGCTGGGTGGACGACCATTCTTGGTGGTTTATTGACAATCATCAAATCGTCATCTTCATATACAATATCTAAAGGAATATTTTCCTCTAGTAATTCATGATTTCGTGGTGGTCGAGGTAAGGAAAAAGTAATCACATCAAGTGGTTTTACTTTGTAACTCGCCTTTGCAGGTAAGCCATTTACCTTGATTGCCTCGGCATCAATCGAATTTTGGATTTTATTCCTAGATACATTTTTAGTAAAATGAGGTAAGTATTTATCCAAACGCATAGTAATTTGACCTTTGTCAACTACAATTCGTTGGTGTTCATATAGTTCGTCCTCTTCTTCTTCGTTATCTATATTATCTAATTCTTCGCTCATTCTGATTAAATTTGTGCAAATTTACTAGAAAATGACTGATAATACTGCAAATATTGAATTTGAAGACAAAATAAAAAGAATATTGGTTCTCCCTTCTCCACTTCATAAATTTGAGAATGAAGTTTATGCAAAACTCAATTTGGAAGTATTTATTAAACGTGATGATTTGATTCATAAAGAAATTTCAGGAAATAAATGGAGAAAACTGAAGTATAACTTAATAGAAGCAAAAAAAAATGGAATAAATGAAATTATCACATTTGGCGGGGCTTATTCAAACCATATTTATGCAACCGCCGCAGTAGGTAAATATTTTGGTTTTGAGACAATTGCAATAATTCGTGGTGATGAACTAAATGAAAATTCTTCTGAGACCCTTAAGTTTGCCTCAAAATGTGGGATGAAATTAAAATTTATTTCAAGAACCGAATATAGAAATCTTAGAATAGATAAAACACCCATTCAAACAAATTCAAATAGTTTAGTAATTCCTGAAGGAGGAACAACCGTTTTTTCGTTAGAAGGTGTAGGAGAAATGGTAGAAGAAATCAATGGACAACTTAATCAGAGCCCTGACTACATCATTTGTCCAGTTGGTACCGCCGGTACGATTGCAGGAATTATTGCAAATACTCATTCTTCAACAAAGGTAATTGGCATTTGTGTTCTGAAAAATGGACAATATTTAGAAATTGAAATCGAAAATCTACTAAATCAAAGTAATAAAGAAACAAACTTAAACTATGAAATTTTCTGGGATTTTCATCATGGAGGATATGCAAAAAAATCGCCTGAACTCACAACTTTTGTTTCTAATTTTAATTCTAACCAAGAATTTGAGATAGAACCTATTTATTCGGGAAAGTTGTTTTATGCTTTTGAACAACTTGTTAATCAAAACTATTTTAAGCCAAATACTACAATTGTTTTAATTCATACGGGAGGTTTGAGGTATTGATTTATACTAATTTATCTTATAAAGCTTTCACTACAGCCCCCGAATTTGAGTTTACAAGCAGGTTTCTGTAAATATTATTTATATGAATTCTGACTGTTTACATACTAATGTAGCAGTTAGTAGCAATCTTTTATATGAATCTCCATTTACAAGTCATTTTAGAATATCTAATTCCCTTTCTGAAAGGTTATTTTAATCATTTTTTATTAATTTGGGTTGGCTAAAGTATTCTAAAACCTTTCGTGCAATGGCGGTTGTCATTGGAGAACCACCATTATAAATTTTGTGTATTGCTTCTGTAATCTCATTAATTTTTAATTCATTAGCAAATATCCAGATGCACCCGCTTGAAATGCATTAAAAAGCTTATCACGTTCTTCAAAAACCGTTAAAATTAAAATATTTACTGTAGGATATAAATCTTTAACGAGTTTTGTGGCTTCAATTGCACTCATTTAAGGAATACTAAATCCATTTCGATTACATTTGGAATTTCAATTTCCTTACAGATTTCGAGTATCAAAATAGGACTTTCGAACGCTCCGAAAAACTCAAATTCTTCTGAGTTTTGAAGTAAATGGATAAGGCTAGTTCTAAGAGTCGTGTTAACTTCGTTTAATGCTACTTTTAGTAGCCGAATCAAAGATGTTTAAAATTGTGTAGCAAATTGAGTTTTTTTTAAAAACGCAATCAGATAAATATTTAGTTTTTGTATTTTCTATAAAGAAGAATTATCTATATCTATTTTTTGTAAAAATGATAGTATTAGTTGTTTTTATCTCAAAATTTTATATCTGCGGCAAAAAATTATTAAAAATAGATTAATTTCTAACAAATTTCTAAGTATTTGCCGTTGGAAGTGTAGAGTTAAAATCATAGCTTTGAATTTAATTTTTTGAAATTTAATAAATGCAAATAGATAAATTTGAGAATGCTGAGAAATTAGCATTACATACCGCAAATTATATAATTGAGTTAGTCAAAAATAAGCCTAATGCAACTTTAATACTTACTTCTGGAGATACTCCTGTAAATACATACAGAAAGATTGTCGAACTGGCGAACCCTAAAGATTTCGCTCAAGTAACAATAATTGGTCTTGATGAATGGGTTGGTGTTCCTTCGACAAGCGAAGGTAGTTGTAGATTTATTGTTGAAGAAAATTTGCTTAAACCGCTTGGAATCAATGAGAGTCAATTTACTTTTTTTGATTCAATGTCAAATGATTTGCAAAACGAGTGTAAAAGAGTAGATGATTTGTTATTTAGTAAAGGCGGGGCTGATTTAATGTTAGTTGGAGTAGGTGTCAATGGCCACATTGGTCTTAATGAACCTGGAACCAGTTTTGATAAATATTGTCATGTGTCAGAATTAGCAGAAATTACTATTTCAATCGGACAAAAATATTTTAAACAAAGTACACAGCTTACGCAAGGTATAACTATTGGATTAAAACATTTACTTGAAGCCAAATCTGCTGTTTTAATTGCTACTGGCGAAAGAAAAGCTGAGGTTTTAAAGACATTGGTAGAAAGCGAGCCAAATGTTGATTTTCCAGCCACAGTTTTTAAGCTTCATTCAAATTCTTATGTGTGGATTGATGAGTCTGCCGCTCAATTACTATAAAGAATGAGTAAAAAAAAGCTTAATATCGTTTTTGTTTGCCTAACTATTATTTTTCCCATTCTTTATGGCTTAGTTTTCATAAGAAACTTTTCTGAACCTCTTTCAGGTGGAGGAGATATTGATGAGTGGGAATATGTTGGTTATTACTTAGCGAATAATATTAGTTTTAATCCATTCCCTAGTATCAGTTTTAATCATAATCAAACATTTTATCCTTTCGGTACTACACAAGTATTTTCAGATTGGTCATTAGAAAGTAATTATTGGTTTGCTTTTTTTTATAAAAACTGGGGGCATGGACCATGGTTGAATATTTACTACGTATTAAGTTTAATTATATCCTTTTTGGGAACTTTTTTAGTAATTAAGCCTGATTTTGGTTCAAAAAAAGCATTCTTTACTGGATTTGTAGTTACTTTTTTCAATTTTTACGCTTTAAATAAATATCCTCATCACTATAATCATAGTACAATTCATTGGGCAATACTAAGTTTACTTACTGATTTTATATTACTAAAACGAATTTGTCTAAGCGAGGGTTTTTCATTAAAATGGGTCTTTCTCAAAGCATTTATTTTATTGGCTTGCTTGGGAATGAACCTAGGATATATTTGTGGATTTGCATTAAATAGTTTCACTATTTGCATTATTTTTGCTTTAATTTTATTAATAAAACGCCATTTTGAAGGAGTAAGATACCCTCAATTACTATTTAATAATTGGCTTACTGAGTTTAAGAATAAACCCTACTTTTTTTTATTTTTATCAATCCCGATTCTGTTGGTAGGTTTCTTGTTTTTACCTCTTGTTTTGCAAATTTATTTTGAAGCAAAAACTTACAAATTAGATGGATTACCAGCCCCTCATTTTTGGAGTAATCCTTTGAGAATGCTTCTGCCCTATTTCCCTCATTTGAATGCTTTACATAATCCCTTTGTAAACATTCTAAAAGATATGCCCGAAGGATTGGGTTCTGGTAGTCCGGGTTGGTTTTGTCTTGGACTTGGTTTAATTGGCTTTTTCTCAAACCGTAGGGAATACGGATTAATTTTTATCCCTTTTCTAATTTTATTAATAATCTCAACTTTCTATCATCCCAATAGAATTCCAACCCTAAAGATTTTTCCTTGGGGAGCGTACAATCGAGTTCCATCAAGATTTACTTCATTATTGCCAGTAATTTTTGCGAGCTTCTTTTTACCAACTGATTCTCATCGAATTCCAAATTATAAAATAATCATTGGCATTTTTACAACTTTTTTTGTCATTGAGCTGTCAGTTGTATTAAAGTATAGATTTGAACAAAGTCCCTTTGTTTTTGAATCCAATTTCTTCCCATACATGGAAGTTGTGAAGAATCAAAGGGGAGAAGCTGTTTTAGATTTTCCATATTGTATCGTGGGTGGAGATGGTACTGGTTTAAAGGAAAACTTATGTCCAATTTTCACTAAAACTTGCAATATTTATGCATTAAGACGCTTTCATGAAAAAAAGGTGATTGGAGGATATTATAGCCATGTTCCACAAGGTGCGGTTGATAGATTTGTGAAGATTGGAATTGGAAATTGGGTAAAACCTAATATTGATAGCTGGCAGTTTGCTTCGCACATTGTTAATGTAATGGACAATCAACAATTAGAACATTTCATAAAGTATTTTCAATATAACGATTTTGCTGGTATCAATCTTTATGTTGATTTAATACCCAATGAATTAGCAAAACAGATTATTGAGCATATTGGTCAACCCATTAGCTCAACTATTAGTCCAGGTGCTGGAAAGGTAGTTTTTATACCAAAACCTAAAGGTTGGTACCAGTTTATTAATAAAAATAAATCAAAACAAATGCATTTTCCTTGTGGGTGTTCTTGATTAACTTGTTATGTGCATTTTTTTGGAGGATTTTAAAGGGAAATTTCATAAGTAAGTAATACACGCATGGCATCATTAATTGAATTGCAAACTTTTTCTTCCGAAGTAGGGAATCTCACTATTATTGAAAAAGTTTTGAAAAATGGGATAAAGCGTATTTTTTATATTTATAATGCCTTTAACCAAGTGAGAGGAGGTCATCGACATAAATTAACCTATAACGCCTTAACTTGTGTTAGTGGAAGTTGTAAAGTTTATGTAAATAATGGTAAAAAAGAAGAAGAATACATATTAGATTCTCCCGATAAATGTTTACTTGTAGAACCTGAAGATTGGCATACTATGTATGATTTTACCGAAAATACTGTTTTGTTAGTACTTTCTGATAGAAATTATGAAAAAGAAGATTACATATATGAAAGATATGCAGATAGAAAGTAAAAAAGTGTTGAAGAATAAACTCCAACACCTTAAATATTATAATGTTTCAATAATGATGTTATGATTTGTATAAATACAAATATCTGCGGCAATATTTAATCCCTCTCTAACCATTTCTTCCGCACTTAAATTGGCGGCATGTTTCTTTAGTGCAATGGCAGCAGATTGTGCATACATACTTCCTGAGCCAATTGAAGCAATATTATTATCAGGTTCTAAAACATCTCCTGTACCTGAAATTATTAGCATTTCACTTTCATTTGCCACAATCAACATTGCTTCAAGTTTTCTAAGATAGCGGTCAGTTCTCCAATCTTTTGCTAATTCAATTGCTGCTCGCTTCATATTACCGCCAAAAGCGTTTAATTTTTCTTCAAAGCGTTCAATCAATGTAAATGCGTCAGCCGTTGAGCCAGCAAATCCTGCTAAGATTTTTCCACCAAATAGTTTTCTAACTTTTCTAACATTGCTTTTGGCAATTGTATTACCCATTGTTGCTTGTCCATCGGCACCTAGAGCAACTTTCCCATTATGAATGATTCCTAAAACAGTAGTTGCGTGTATTTTTTGCATCAGTCTTTTGCCTCAATTTTGGTTAACTTCCATACATTATTTTCCAAATCCATTGAATAGGTATAAGTCACTGAGTATGGTCTTTTTAACTTCACAATGATTTTCGCTTTGCTGCCATTTATTGAAACAGTAGAATTGTTATTCAAAGCCGTTATTAAATCTTTAACTTCAGGAGGGTCTTGAGAAATAGTATATCTATCATACTCAAGACTATAAGCATATTTATTTTTTTTGATTTCAGCCTTCATTTGATTAAACTCTTGTTGAAGAGATTTAATATAAAGACTTGAGAATAAACCAGTTGCTTCTATTGATTTAATGTACTTTTGAATACATTTCTCATCAATTTTGTTTACCACATAGCCTTCTCCATTAAAACAATCCCCTTCAAATGGTAAATTTTCTTTACCAGTCCATTTAATAAATGCTGTTAACCTTTGTTTAGGAGATTCTTTAATTTGAGAAAAAGAATCAGAAGTATGGACAAAACAAATCCCCCATAGAGAGATTGTTAGCCAAAATACGGAGGATTTGAAAGATTTCATAAATCTTTAGAGTTTTGTTATACTAATAATTTATATGGTTCTTCAAGTAATTCTTTTAAAGTAACTAAGAAAGCTGCCCCAGTTGCTCCATCAACCACGCGATGGTCACAAGTAAGCGTTACTTTCATGATATTAGTTGCATAGAATTGACCATTTTTCACAGCAACGGTTTCTTTGATTCCACCAACAGAAAGAATACATGATTCATTTTTAGGATTATTGATAATTGAAGTAAATTGTTCAATTCCAAACATCCCTAAATTACTTACAGTAAATGTATTTCCTTCCCAATCTTTTGGCTGTAATTTGCCATTTTTGGCTTTTCCACCTAAGTCTTTAGTAGTAGCAGCTAATGTTGAAAGTGAAAGTGTATCGGCAAAACGAATTACTGGTACTACCAAACCTTCAGCAATGGCCACTGCCATTCCAATGTGCACGTGTTGATTATGTCTGATATGGTCGTCTCTCCAAGATGAGTTGATATTTGGATGCTTTTTCAGTGCAACACCGCAAGCTTTTAATACCATATCGTTGAATGAGATTTTAACTGGTGAAGCCTGATTCATTACTTCTCTAGCTTGGATAGCTTTATCCATGCAAATTTCCATGGTTAATTGGAAATCAACTGCACTAGATTGTGATTCAGCTAAACTACGAGCAATGGCTTTTCTCATTTGAGTTAAGCTAATTTCTTCGTAGCTTTCTACGCCAGCAGCTACAGGAGCTGGAGTAGAAGATGCTGTTTTTGCAGCTTCTTGTGCTTTTGGAGTAAAGTTATCAACATCTGATTTAACGATACGGCCACCTTCACCAGAACCGCTCACTTCTGCTAATTTGATGCCTTTTTCTTCGGCTAATTTTTTTGCTAATGGAGATGCAAGAATTCTTCCATTGCTGTTTGATGCATGAACTGGTGCTGCACTTGGAGTTGAAGGGGCTGGAGCTGTACTTTTTGGAGTTTCAACCTTAACTTCTTGAGCTGCTGGAGCTGGAGCCGATGGAGCACCACCAAGAAGGGCTTGATAATTTGCACCTTCCTCACCAATAACTGCAATTACTCCATTTACTTTCGCAGCTTTACCCGCTTCTACACCTATATACAATAAAGTTCCATCTTCATAAGCTTCAAGTTCCATTGTAGCTTTGTCTGTCTCGATTTCAGCTAGAATATCACCCGACTTAACTTTATCACCTACTTTCTTCAACCATGCATGAATTACACCTTCGGTCATGGTATCACTCAAAAGTGGCATCGTAACTACCTTTGCTTTGATATTTGAAGTATCCACAGCTGGTACTGCTGCTACAGGTGCAGTTTCTTGAGCTACGGGTGTAACTTCAACAGGAGCACTCGGTGCTGGACTTCCATTTAATAAACTTTGGAAATCTTCGCCAGCTTTACCTATTACAGCAATGATAGCATCTACTGGTACAGCTTGTCCTTTCTCAACACCAATATATAAAAGCGTACCATCATAATATGACTCCATATCCATGGTAGCCTTATCAGTTTCTACCTCTGCTAAAATATCTCCTGATTTTACAACATCACCAACTTTTTTGTTCCATGCCGCAATTACACCTTCTGTCATGGTGTCGCTCATCTTGGGCATTC
>OFDC01000175.1_pt1 | contig 64893 bp, 55 predicted proteins | sample 1520941 | NCBI WGS metagenome assembly OFDC01 (sample SAMEA94258168, study PRJEB24077) | hot springs metagenome | biome: Aquatic biome; feature: Water | place: India | collected 2012-12-06 | depth 5 m | reverse complement strand
TGCTTCGGTCAAGACCTGGGGGATTCAGCAGGAGCTGGTAATTTGCCGACACAAAAGTAGTAAATTTTTGACTGTCTGCAAACGTTTTCTTTTACAAAATTAATAGTTTTTTGATAATTTGATATAAAAGTCAATATAATTAACTGATAATCAGTGACTTGATAGGTAATATTATGACATTAAAAAAAATTAAGGAGATATATCATATTTTTTGAAAGCCCTTCATTGTATTTTTGTTTGTTTTGAGAATTATTCCTAACCCAAAGTCTTTAAAATTATGGTACAGAAAGTAATCTTATGGTTTTTTGTAGTAATGTTTTTTGTTTTTGCTCTTGTGCAATATAATGACCCAGACCCTTATGTATGGATTCCAGTTTATTTGATTCCGACGTATTTGTGTTATTATAAGCTGCAAGGGAAGGGCGATAAATTGATGTATTTTGGTATTGGTTTGCTTTTCTTGATGTGGGCAATCAATCAATTTCCACCAGCTTGGGAGGGCGTATTACTCAATCAAGGTATGAAAACGATAAATATTGAGTTGGGGCGTGAATCGCTTGGTTTGGGTTGCTGTACGGTTGGAATGTGGATTTGTGCGGCGTTGAAATAATAGTTAGCCTAAACTAAAACCTTACAGGTCTAAAAAAGACCTGCAAGGTTTTGACTACTACCCAAGCATTGCCATAAATTCGTCTTCTGAAATCATCTTGACGTTGAGTTTTTGAGCTTTTTGTATTTTTGATGCCCCAGGTTTGTCTCCTACAATCAGAAAATCTAATTTTCCTGAAACTCCGCTCACAACTTTTCCGCCATTGGCTTCAATTTTTTGTTCAAGAGCTTCACGCTCAAAATTGGCAAATGTGCCTGTATAAAGAAATGTCTTTCCTGCGAGTTGGTCGCCTTCAATTTCTTTTACTTCATCTTGTGCCGAAAACTGTAAGCCAGCTAATCGTAGTTTTTCGATGAAAACTTGGTTTTCTTCGTTTTGAAAATATTCTACGATGCTTTGGGCAATTTTATCGCCAATTTCGGGAGCCGTGCGAAGCGTTTCGTAATCGGCATTTTTGATATTATCAATATTTTTAAAGAAACTCGCCAGTTTTTCGGCCACCGTTGCACCTACATAACGAATACCGATGCCAAAAAGCACTTGTTTGAAAGGTGCTTGTTTCGATTTTTCGATACCTTCTAAGATATTTTGTACGGTTTTTTCTTTAAAACCTATCTTCCTGATTTTTCCTGTGAGTTGATCTTCTGTTACTTTTTCGAGTCCGAAAAGCTTTTCGTAGGTTAAATCGTATAAATCTGTAATGTCATTCACCAATCCTTTATCATAAAGCAATTCGATTTTTCCTTCACCCAAACTATCAATATTCATGGCTTTTCGGTGAATAAAATGTTCAATACGGCCACGAATTTGGGGCGGACAACCTTTTTCGTTGGTACAATAGTGGTTGGCTTCGCCTTCTTTACGAATCAATGCACCACCACATTCGGGGCAAGTTGTTGGGTACACAATTTCTTGCGTGTTGAACATATCTCGCTTCGATAAATCAACGGCCGTCACTTTCGGAATGATTTCTCCACCTTTTTCTACAAATACAGTATCACCAATTCTAAGGCCCAGACGCTCAATTTCGTTGGCATTGTGGAGCGACGCACGCTTTACGGTTGTGCCAGATAAATGTATTCCTTTGCCATTTAGTTTGTCGTTATCAAGTTCGGCCACTGGCGTGATTGCTCCCGTACGACCAACTTGATAGGTAACGGCTTTCAAAATAGCAGGTTTCGATTCGGCTTTGTATTTATAGGCAATTGCCCAACGTGGACTCTTAGCCGTGTAACCCAGTTCTGCTCGTTGGGTAATCGAATTGAGTTTGATTACGATACCGTCAGTAGCCAATGGTAATGAAAAACGTTTTTCATCCCAAAGTTTAATATATTCGATAACTGACTGAATATCAGAGCATTTTTGCCAAGTTTGCGATACATTGAAACCTAAGTTTTTAAGTGCAATGAGGCTTTCTTCGTGCGTTGCAAAAACTTCTTCATCTGATAAAAACTGATAAACATAAGCATCAAGGCCACGACGTGCAACCTCAGCCGAATCTTGTAATTTGAAACTTCCCGAAGCGGCATTTCGAGCATTGGCGTAGCTCTCTTCGCCCGCTGCTTCGGCATCGGCATTCATTTTTTCAAATGATGAGTAGGGGAGAAATCCTTCACCACGGATTTCAAAAGTTCCAACAGCTCCCGATGGAGGCGTTTTTATTTTGAGTGGTAAAGTTTTTATTGTCTTGACATTATTCGTAATATCATCGCCTCTAACGCCATCGCCACGAGTTACGCCACGTACAAAAATGCCGTTTTCGTAGGTCATTGAAAGAGAAATTCCATCGAATTTTAGTTCACAAATATATTCGTAGGCTTCGCCGTTGAGTCCTTTTTTTACTCTTTCGTCGAAATCAATGAGTTCTTGTTCGTTGTAGGTATTGGCCAACGAAAGCATCGGATAACGGTGTTCGACACTCGCAAAGTTTTTGGTAATAGTGCCGCCCACACGATGCGTTGGCGATTCAGGTAATTTAAGGTCAGGATATTGATTTTCGAACGATTCTAACTCTTTCAAGAGCATATCAAACTCTTGGTCAGAAATCTCCGAGACACTATCCATGTAGTAGCGTTGGTTATAGTAATTGAGCTTTTCAGTTAGTTCGTTTATGCGTTCGGCAGGATTCATAGTCAGCTTTTTGTCTGTTAAAGAATATTTTATTTCATTGCCGTCGGTTAAAACCGACGGCAATGAAATGAATATAAAAATGGCTTTAGATATGAGCCAAGTATAGCCCAGTTTTGACTAAAGCCCTTTTTGATGTTTTTCAGAACCGTCAGCTAAAGCAGATGGCAATGAATTTTGACTTAATTCAATGCAATTTATAAAGATTTCATTAAAAAAGCCTGCTGTTTGGAGCAGGCTTTCTATTATTTTTCACAATTTGGAAACTTGTGCTACACTATACTTGCATGATGTCTTTTTCTTTATCGGCCATTAGTTGTTCGGCTTTCGAGATGTAGCTATCGGTCATTTTCTGAACACGGTCTTCGGCTTTTTTTACTTCGTCTTCAGAGCCACCATCCTTCTGAATTTTCTTTAATTCTTCGTTGGCTTCTTGGCGTACCTTACGAATATTTACACGAGCAACTTCGATTTCATTTTTTGCTTTTTTTACTAATTCTCTACGACGCTCTTCGGTTAATGGTGGAATATTCAGACGAATCAATTCACCATCGTTGGCAGGCGAAAGGCCAATATTTGAGTTGATAATGGCACGCTCAATATCGTTGATGAGTTTACGCTCAAAAGGCTTGATTGAGATTGTGCGAGCATCAGGTGTGCTGATTGATGAAACTTGACTCAATGGCGTAGGCGAGCCATAATATTCAACCAGAATTCCATCTAGCATTTGAGTAGAAGCACGCCCTGCTCTGATTTTTGAAAGTTCGATTTGGGTATGTTTCAAGGCACGTTCCATCGTGTCTTTCGCCATATCAAGGACTAATTCTATTTCTTCCATTTCTAAATTGTTTCAGACAATAAAATGTTTTTATGTTTGATTCTATTTTTAAGTTTTCTTTTGAGTTTGATATAATCTTCGCTTTCAATATCTCTTTGATAAACTTTGCTTAATCCAATTCGAGCGTGAATTTCAAAGTTTGAAAGCTCTTTCTGAAATAGTTGAATGACATTCAGAATTTGTTTAGCAGCGTGTTCTAAATCACTACCTTTGAGTTCGACTAAATATGCACTTTTCTGTTCGCCACAACTCAAAACCATGAAATCACATTTGCGTTGTTGTTCGCCTTTGATTAAACATTCATCTACTCGAACCTTAACGACAAAATTATTTGATTTATTGATATACTCGTAAGTTTTACCTTTTTCAGAACAATAAATAGTCTTTACTTTACCGCTTTGCTCTTCACATTTACCAAATGGGTTGCAGTTTTCATTAGACATTTTTATTAGCAAATTCTAAATCAAGTAGTCTATCAAAATCTTTATTTATTTCTCCTGCAACGGCATTTAATTGCTGAATTTTAATCATTTCGGCTTCGTCATCATAAATATCCTTGATGATTCCGTTTTCTAAGAAACCTGCAAAAATCCTATTTTTATCGACCCATAATTCTCTCGGAACTATTTTTTCTACTTCTTCGGGGTTTGTTTGGCCGATTCGGTGAGCGTTTATCAGAATATTTAAAGCCCCCAAAATATAATGACTATGTGTTGTGATAATCACTTGATTGCCTTCTTGGTTTGCCAAAAGCGAAATCAAATAAGTAATATCTTTTTGTGCTTCGGGAAATAAATGTGCTTCGGGTTCTTCAACTATTATTTTAATATCACGGTTTTCAAGTAATAAATGAAATATGATATTCATTACCCAAATACTTTCTTGTTGTCCAGATGCTGCACTTCTCAGATTAATCTTATGTCCATCAACTGATGTAATTTTATCTTCATTCTTATCAACCGAAAAGTTTCCTTTTAAAACACTACTGATTAATTTTAAACAATACTCAATAGAAGCTAAATTTTCAATTTCTCCATTAAAATACTTCTTCTCTTCAATTTGTGCTAAATAATCTTTTCTGAAATTGTTTTTAATATCTCCAACAAGGTCATAAAATTCTTTTGATAAAACATCAGTTGAAGCAGGTGAGTAATTTTTGGCAATAAATGCTCTATTTGAAGGGATAAAATAAGTTGAGTTTATTCTACTGTTCAAAACAGATAGTATCCTAAATAGACTGTCTTTCACGGCTCTTTCTTCATTTAGAACTTTAGTAAGATGTTTGAAATCAAACTTGGTAATAAATATTGAGTTTTCCTCATTGAAAGAAATACCAATTATATTAAGTAAATTACTATATCCGTAGTGAAAATTAATACTTATTTTCTCTGACAAGGTGTAATCTCCAAATAACTGATTGAATCGACTATTGACTATTTCATTTAGTTTTTTATCTACATAATCTTCTTTTACAATATTATCAGATTCTTTTACTAAAAATAGAATTAAGGAAAATTCAATCTCTCGAAAAAAATAAATCAACTTCGCCAACGTACTTTTGCCAGATGCTTGTGGGCCAAGAAAAATCATATAGTCCTTTATTTCAAGGTCTATGTCTTTCAATGGTCCAAAATTTTTGACAATTATTCGCTGCATTTCGTATCTCTTCTAAACTTTACATTCAATCAATCTCCTACCAAAGTACCAACGTTTTCGCCTTGCACTACCTTCATCAGATTTCCTGCAACATTCATGTCAAACACGATGATTGGCATTTTGTTTTCTTTACAAAGTGCAAAGGCCGTCAAATCCATCACTTTTAGGTTTTTGTTGATGGCTTCTTCGTAGCTTATTTTGTCGTATTTTGTGGCGGTTGCGTCTTTGCGTGGGTCGGCTGTGTAAACTCCGTCAACGCTTGTGCCTTTCATCAAAACATCAACGCCCAATTCGTTGGCTCTCAATGCTCCGCCCGAATCGGTCGAGAAATAGGGATTTCCTGTTCCTGCACCTAAGATTACGATGCGGCCTTTTTCGAGGTGACGAATCGCACGACGACGAATAAATGGCTCGGCAACTTGTTCCATTTTAATAGCCGACATCAAGCGTGTGTTTAAACCAGCTTTTTCTAAGGCACTTTGGATGGCCATACCGTTGATAACGGTGGCAATCATACCCATATAATCGCCTTGCTCACGGTCGATACCTGAACTTTGGCTGGCTCCACGAAAAATATTTCCACCGCCGATTACAATTGCCACTTGGCAACCTGCATCAACAATAGATTTAATTTCTTGGGCGTATTGCGAAAGAATATCGGAGTTAATAATTTGGCTTTTATCGCCACCGTTTAGGGCTTCGCCACTTAATTTGAGGAGGATTCGCTTGTATTTTAGTTCAGACATTGAGGGTGTATTTTAGAGCAAAGTTAGGGTTAAATTTTTGAGTTTGGAAAATTTTGAAGGTAGAATTTTGAATTGAACCATTAAAACAAGTGTGGCACACCCATTTGTCTCAGACAAAGAGGTGTGCCACACTTCTGCTTAAATATTAGATTTATTGCCTATTTTACTCAAATTCCATGATTAACTGCCCTTTTTCTACGCTATCGCCTGTGTTAGGTTTGATACTTTTCACAATTCCATCGCCTGCGGCTTTGATGGCGTTTTCCATCTTCATGGCTACTAAAATCAATAATACATCTCCTTTTTTTACTTCATCGCCTACTTTTACTTTCATTTCATAAATCAAACCTGGCATTGGTGCTTTGAGGTTGTTGAGTTTGGCCGAAGCAGCACTGCTCATTCCCATTTTTTCTAAAAGCAAATCTGTACGATTTTTGAGATTGACGGTGTGAATTGTCCCGTTTATTTTCAGTTTAAAGATTTTTTCGGCATAATTTGTCTCTACGAGTTCAGCATTATATGATTGATTATCTTTTATGATATGAAAATGATTATCAGAAATATCACGTAAATCCCACGAAAAGGATTGATTATTTACTGAAACGGTTCCTTTGTCATCCGAAATCTCAAAAGTTTGGTTGTCTATGATTGCTTTTAGCATGGTTGAATCTTTTGTTTGAAATGTTTGATATTGTTGCATTTCGGTTTTCGTTCAACTTGTTCTTTGATAACAACATTCAACCCAAAACAACAATCTGCAACCACAATAACTATTTTTTATTTATCAAATATACACCAACCAAAATGATTGTCATACCAAAATAGTGCAAAAAAGATATAGATTCGCCATCAATGAAACCCATCAAGGTAGCCACAACAGGAATTAAATAAGTTACCGAAGAAGCAAAAACAGGTGAAGAAATCTGCAAAACGTAATTGAAAATGATTGCTGCAATGCCTGAATTGATTGCTCCGAGTAGTAGCAACATCAATAGTGGCTGCATAGTATCGGCATTGATGCGGGAAACAAAATCGGTCGAGAAAAGAATAATAGCTGAGATTACGGCCACACTAAAAAGCGTCCAACCACTCAATAAAACGGCGTTTATTCCACTCAAATGCTTGCCCACGATATTTACATTGAAGCCATACATCAATGAAGCCAAGATAATCAGCAGGGCATAGGGGTTTAGTTGATTAATTGAAAGGCCATCTTTACTCGAAGAAAGAACCAAAATCACGCTTCCAGCAAAACCTAAAATCAAACCCGCTACTTGCCAACGTTTGATGATTTGCTGAAAAAACACTGCTCCAACAATCAATACAAAAAGTGGTGTTGCAGAGTTTAAAGTGCCTGATAATGAGCTGTTTATCTTGCTTCCTGCAAAAGCAAATAAGAATGCAGGTAGGAAGTAACCTAAAAGCCCAGATGCGATAAAGTATTTGGTTTTTTCCTTCGGGAATTGTTTACGAGAGGAAATTATCCACGGTAAAAATACCAATCCAGCCGCCAAAATCCTGACTGTTCCGATTTGAACTGGCGTGAAAGAATCAAGGCTTTTTTTGATAATAATAAAAGAAGAACCCCACATGATGGCCAGTAAACTTAGTAAAAGCCAAGAAATAAGTGTTCGATTTTCGGGATTGGTAAAGGTCTTTTTATTCATAATGAATGAGTGAATACCTCAATGAGAGAATGAGTGATTGACAGAATGGTTGAATGAACGAGTGATTGAATGAGTGAATAAGAATTAATTCAATATTCATTCATTCTCTCATCCAATCATTGAGGCATTGGATTTAATCTACGCCAGCATATTCAACTTTTATTTCTTGTTTTTCGAGGACAAAACCGTCGTAAACTTTTGAAACTTCGTTGAGAATGGAAAGAATTTCTTGGAAATCCATCGAAAGGACTAAACGCATTCGGTATTCTTTGAAGTTGGGTAATCCTTTGAAATAGTTACTATAGTGACGACGCATCTCTAAAATTCCTTGGCGTTCATTTTTCCATTTCATCGAAAACTCCAAGTGTTTTTTTGCAGCATCAACTCGCTGTTCGATGCTTGGTGGAGCGAGTTTTTCGCCAGTTTTGAAATAATGTTTGATTTCGTTGAAAATCCAAGGATAACCAATGGCGGCACGACCAATCATGATTCCATCGACTCCAAAACGATTGCGGTAATCAAGGGCTTTTTCGGGCGAATCAATATCTCCATTGCCAAAAATAGGAATCTTGATGCGTGGATTTTCTTTGATTTTGGCAATCAAAGTCCAATCGGCTTCGCCTTTATACATTTGAGCTCTGGTGCGTCCATGCACCGTAAGAGCTTGAATACCAACATCTTGCAGGCGTTCGGCAACTTCTTCTATATTTTTGGTTTCTTCATTCCAGCCCAAACGGGTTTTAACCGTAACAGGCAAATGGGTATTTTTTACCACCGAAGCAGTCATTTCGGCCATTTTCGGAATATCCTGCAATAAGGCAGCTCCCGCACCTCTGCATGCTACATTTTTTACTGGACAACCATAATTAATATCAATCAAATCGGGTTTTGCTGCTGTGGCAATGCGAGAACACTCGCCCATTGTTTCAACATCACTACCAAATAGTTGAATTCCAATGGGACGTTCGTACTCGAAAATATCGAGTTTCATCACACTTTTGGCCGCATTGCGAATCAATCCTTCTGAGGAAATGAACTCGGTGTACATCAAATCGGCACCGTTTTCTTTACAAACTAAACGAAAAGGAGGATCGCTCACATCTTCCATTGGAGCGAGTAAAAGAGGAAATTCTCCTAAATCTATATTACCTATTTTTGCCATACTTTTGCTAATTCTTTTGTACGACAAGTTTCTGACTTATCGCAATAATGTAAGAACGAGTTGGAAACTTGTTCTACAAAACTTAACTATAAAAAAATGCTAATAATTCCTTTCAGAAAGCCAAAAACGGCCTAAACATTGTTAATGCAGGAAATACTGAATAATTTTACCACAAAATTACGAAAAAACTTATGAAACTTACCGATTCTCGTGAAAACCCCGCCGCTTCATCGCTTCTTGTTATTATTGGCCTGTTTCTGATAGGTTTTTTATTTTTGGGAGGTGTGATTCAGATTTTGGTGATGATGGTGGCTGGTGCTTCATTAACTGATTTTGCGAATAGTGATGGTGATTTCTCAAAATTACCCAATGCGTGGCTCGGAATGATTTTGGGGCAGGGTTTGGGGTCGTTTATCGGATTTGTTGGCACTGCGTGGTTTTATTGGATAAAGATTGAGAAAAAGTCTTGGCAAGACCTAAACTTTGCTAAAATACCTGCCTTGCCAGTATTCGGTATGGTGGTTTTAACCCAAATGGCTTTTATGGGTTTTAATGGTTGGTTGCAAGAACTCAATCAAGCGGTTACGTTTCCTGAATCATTGAAAGGCTTAGAAGCATTATTAAAGGGAATGGAGGATAAATTGGCCGAAACAACTAAGTTTTTTACTGATTTTACTTCTTTTTGGCAATTTTTATTGGTGTTTTTGGTCATTGCTGTAATTGCAGGTATAGGCGAAGAATTGCTTTTTAGAGGTTTAATCATGCGAAAATTGTTGCTCGGAACGGGAAATCCACACATAGCAATTTGGGTGTCTGCATTCATTTTTGCCGTTATTCACTTTCAGTTTTACGGTATTTTGCCCCGCATGATGTTGGGCGTATTGTTTGGCTACTTTTATTTATGGACAGGAAATATTCGTGTGCCTATTTTTGCCCACATTTTTAATAATGGCTTGGCCGTAACGATAATGTATTTGCATAATATTGGAATTGTGAAAACTGACTTAGAAAGTATGGATGATGTGCCACTTTCAATCGTAGGTTTTTCGTTGATTGCAACTATTGGCCTCATGTTTTTGTTGAAGAATTATACAAACACGCAACCGTCAATGGACGATGGTCAACAGTAAAAAAGTTTTATGGAAGAACAGTCGAAATTTAAGCAATGGTTTAAGCGGCTCGGGTGGGCTGGTTTTCTATTTTTTTTGATAAAAGGCTTACTTTGGTTAATAATCCCGTATCTGATTACGAAAGGAATCCTTAAATAGTTTAGAGTTCTGAGTGTAGAGTTCTGAGTGATGAAAGTCACTAACTCAGAACTCTAAACTCAGAACTTTTTTCAATATCCCACACTTGTATTATCGGCACGGGGGTCAGATGCACCTTCGAGTGTACCATCGGGGCGTAGCATAATGCAGTCCATTCTTCCGAGCGTGCCTTTTTGGGCATCAATAATATATCCTCTTGATTTTAAGGCGTTTACTGTTTTTTCACTGAAAGCATTTGGTTCATAAACCGTACGGTCAGGCAACCATTGATGGTGGAATTTAAGAGCATTTACGGCTTGTTGCATCGTCATTCCGTGTTCTGTTACATTCAAGATTGTTTGAAAAACTGAAGTAATAATAGTAGAACCTCCTGGTGTTCCTACTGCCATTAAAAACTTTCCGTCTTTTTCTACAATTGTTGGTGTCATTGACGAAAGCATGCGTTTTTCGGGTTGAATTTCGTTGGCTTCACTGCCAATCAAACCAAACATATTTGGCACACCAGCTTTAATGCTGAAATCGTCCATTTCATTATTCATCAAAAAACCGCCACCCGAAACTACAACTTTACTTCCATAAGCACCGTTGAGGGTCGTTGTAATCGAAACTGCATTTCCTTCCTTGTCAACCACCGAATAGTGAGTAGTTTCGTTCGATTCTTTCCCTGTTATATTTCCACCACCAATATTTTTACTATCGGTAGCTTTTTCAAAATTGAAATCTTTCCAACGTCTTTCTAAATAGCTTTTACTCATTAACTCTTTCATTGGCACTTTTACAAAATCCATGTCGCCCATCCATTCGGCACGGTCGGCATATACACGGCGTTCGGCCTCAATCATTACCTGTACGGTCGAGTCGGTGTTGAAACCCCATTTACGAAGTGGATACGGCTCAACAAAATGTAAAAGCTGCACCAAAGCCACTCCACCGCTCGATGAAGGTGGCATCGTGATAATTTTATAATTTTTATAATTGGCTGTAATAGGTTCACGCCAAGCTGAATGATATTTTTTAAGGTCTTCGTGCGAGATAATACCACCACCTTTTTTCATTTCATTGACCAATAAATCAGCCACTTCACCTTCATAAAAGCCATTTCTACCTTTTTCTTGAATAATGCGGAGTGTTTTGCCCAAATCTTTTTGAATCAATAAATCTCCTTTTACCCAATCACGGTTTTCAGGATTCATAAAGTAAGGTGTATTTTCTCCATTTACTTTTCTGAAAGTTTGTTTATTATTATTTAAGCCAAGAGCCTCACGGTCGGTCAGAACTACGCCTTTTTCTGCCAAATCAATGGCTGGTTGCACAACCTTTGCCCAAGATAATTTTCCAAATTTTTGATGAATTTCTACCATTCCATCAACCGCTCCAGGAACGCCACTTGCCAAATGCCCAAGCAGACTTAAACCTTGAATCACATCGCCTTTGGCATCGAGATACATATCTCGGTTGGCTTTTAGTGGTGCTTTCTCTCTAAAATCGAGCGTGTATGCTTTGCCATTTTTATCTCGGATAACTGCAAAACCGCCGCCGCCTAAATTTCCTGCAAACGGAAATACAACTGCCAGTGCAAAGTGCGTAGCAACGGCGGCATCAATGGCATTTCCGCCCATTTTCATGATTTCTACACCAACTTTTGAGGCTTCGGGGTGAGCAGAGGCTACCATTCCGTTTTGACCGATTACACCTTTACGGTCGGAGAAAAATGCTTTTTGGTTAGGGTCTTCTTCAAAAAGGACAAATAAATCCTTTGATTTGCTCGAAACTCCATCGGTTGTTTGAGTAGGTTTGTTTTTGCAAGCAAATACAATCGTAAATAGGCTTAGGAGTAAAAGTGTTTTTTTCATATATTCTTCAGTTTGTTGATATGTATGTAAGGCAGAGGTAGTCCCATATATCCTTGAAATTTGCCGTTAATTTACTAAAAACTACTGATTGACGAAATTCATTTCCGAAAGTAATTTCACAGACCTATTTTCGTAAAATTATTAATTCAAAAAAACTGTCCTGCTGGGCGAGAAAATATGAAAGTATTCCTACTAATATTTGAGAGTTTTCGTTTTGCGATGAATGCCTTAAAAGAAAATTTATTACGTACGGTTTTGTCGCTTTTGGGCGTAACGGTTGGTATTTTCTCAATTATTGGGGTTTATACGATGGTAGATTCGCTTGAGTCGAATATCAAAGGCAGTTTAAATTCGATTGGTACGAACGTAATTTATGTGCAGAAATGGCCTTGGTTTTTTGGTGGAGGGGATTATCCATGGTGGAAATATTTTCGTCGTCCCGAACCGAAGTATGAAGAATTTAGATACTTAAAAGATAATCTCGAAAATGCTCAAGCCGTAGCTATGATGGATTTTGCGGGCGGGGTTTCTTGCAAAAAAGGTAATAATAGTATTGAAGCTTTGTGTCAAGGAATCACTTATGATTTTACTGAAATTACCGAAGTGCCTATTATCAATGGTCGATATTTTGCTCCACAAGAAGTAGAATCGGGTAGAAGTGTAGGGATTTTGGGAGCAGATATTGCTGATGCTTTATTTCCTGATTCTGACCCAATTGGACAAACTTTCAAGATGAAAGGGCAAAATATTACGGTTATTGGTGTGCAGGAGCGAAAAGGTAAGCAAATTGCCGATTTTGGTGGTAATCCCGACGAAAAGGTGTTTATTCCGTTTCTTTCGCACAAACGTATTTTTTCATCGGGTGAACCCTATGGCGATATAGTACTGAAAGGCTTTGAAAATGATGAAGGTCTTTTTGAATTAGAAGGTGAAACTACTGGACTTTTGCGTACCAAAAGAGGTTTACGCCCAGCGGAAGAAGATAGTTTTGCTCTCAATCGTCCAGAAGCGGCTGCGGCTGCATTGGGTGAGTTATTTGCTGTTATTGGTGGTGCAGGAACAATTATTGGGCTTTTTTCTCTTCTAATCGGTGGATTTGGAATTGCCAATATTATGTTTGTTTCGGTGAAAGAACGCACAAATATTGTAGGAATCCAAAAATCTCTGGGTGCTAAAAATTCTTTTATTTTATATCAATTTCTGTTTGAGTCAATATTTCTCTGCTTAATTGGTGGATTGTGCGGTATTTTGTTGGTTTATTTTCTGAGTTTCTTGCCACTTGGCTCACTTGATATTATTTTAACTACTGAAAATATCCTAAAAGGTTTATTGATTTCGAGTGCAATTGGGGTGATTTCGGGTATTTTACCAGCATGGCAAGCCGCCCGTCTCGACCCCGTGATTGCTATTAGGAGTAAATAAAATTGTGAATGATAGAATGAGTGAATGAGTGAATGATTAATTTTGGGCGAAAATGATGGTTAAATAGAACCGCTTTAATTCAATCATTCAATCATTCACTCATTCAAAATTAGATTTAATGCCCATTATTCTCAGTATCGAAACTTCTACAAAGGCTTGTTCGGCTGCCATTCATCACGATGGTAAGTTGTTATCAGTCAGTGAATTATATAACGAAAAATCTTCTTCTGGCATGCTCACTACCCTCATTGAGCATGTGGTGAAAACAGCCAGCTTGAAACTCCAAGATATTGATGCCATAGCCGTTGCAAAAGGTCCTGGTTCTTACACTGGACTCCGAATTGGTGTTTCTACGGCAAAAGGTTTGTGTTTTATACTCGAAAAACCACTCATTGCCATCAATACTTTAGAAGCAATGGCGTATCAATTATCAATTATCAATTATCAATTGTCAATTTTACTCTGTCCCATGCTTGATGCTCGGCGTATGGAGGTTTATTGTGCTGTTTATAAGGCTGATACACTCGAAGTTGTGGAGTCCACGCAAGCCAAAATCATTGATGAAACGTCGTTTGCGGATTTACTCGAAAATCGTCAGATAATCTTCTTTGGTGATGGTGCCGAAAAATGTCGAGCTACTTTGGGCGGTAATCCAAATGCTGTTTTCTTGAACCAAATTGCCTTCCCTTCGGCCAAAAGTATTGGTGCATTAGCCACTCGTGCGTTTGAGCAGCAACAATTTGAAAACGTAGCTGATTTTGAGCCTTTTTATTTGAAAGAATTTGTGGGGACAACGCCAAAGAAAACATCTTTATAGTTGAATGTGAGAAGTTACAAAACAAATCATGCTGTAAATCGTTTTTTATTGAAAAGGATATAAGACTATATTCGACATTTTACCGTAAATGGTTTAGTGATTCATTGATAATTCGACTTTCGAGCATGAAATATTATATCGTGTTTTTTATATTATCGAGTTTTATTCAGACTATTTCTGCACAAGATTCCACCAAAAAGAGATTTCTAAGAGAAAGGAGTATCATAGCACTTCCAGTAGTATTCAGACTTCCCGAAACTCGGTTTGGGGGAGGAGTGGCTGGTTCGGCCGTTTTTGGTTTTGCCAAAGATTCGGTTGGCTCAAATCTTTCTCAGATTTCGTTTGGCACAACTTTTACTCAAAACCGACAAATCTTAGTTTTCTTTCCTTTCAAGATTTTTGTCAATAATAATAAATACTATTTTTCATCCGAAAATGGCTGGTTTCGTTACAATTATGTCTATTCGGGCATTGGTGAAAACAGGGTGCCTGACGAAAAATACGATGCCGATTATTTTAGATTTCGATTTCTTGCCTCAAAGTTGATTCGACCCAAAACCTATCTGGGACTCAGAGTAAACTTTGAAGATTATAAAGTAACGGGTACCATTGAAGAAGGACAGCTCTCGTCGGGCATAATCAACGGAAGTGATAAATCTCGAACATTGGGGCTTGGAATGAGCATTTTACGAGATACCCGTGACCAAGTTTTTTATCCAACAAAAGGTATTTTTGGTGAATTTTTTGCGGTTCCATCGGGCAGAATTTTTGGTGCAAACCGAAATTTTACAAAGATTTCGGCTGATATAGCTACTTATAAAAGTTTGGGTAAAAAGACTGTTCTGGCAAGTAATTACGTAGCTGTTGCGAATATTGGTGATGTACCTTTCAATCAGTTGGCTTATTTGGGTGGACAATTCAAAATGCGAGGAATCTTTGAAGGCTATTTTAGAGATAAAAATGCTCTGATTATTCAACAAGAATTTCGCCAAGAAATTTGGAAACGTCTCGGTGCGGTAGCTTTTGGTTCAATGGCATTTTTGGGAAGCGAAGATGATAGTTTTTTGCGTCTGAATAAACCAAAATTCACCTATGGTGCAGGGCTGAGAATTGCCACCAAAAACCACCTTAATCTTCGCCTTGACTATGCACTTTCGCCTTATGGCAGTGGAAATGTTTATGCCACAATCGGAGAAGCTTTTTAAGAAAATAGGCCATAAATTACCATTGCAGACATAACTGCTACCACTATCCAGCCAATTATTTGTAAGATTAAAGAGTGTTTATAGCTGCCCATCAAGCGAGATTTTTTACTGGCAATCAACATAATAGCCAATGCAATCGGCAAAACAAAACCATTGAGCATTCCTACAAAAACGAGTGTTTTTACTGGTTTTCCGACCCAAACAAAGATAATTGTAGAGAAAATAATAAAACCAATAATGATTTGGCGATTGTATTTCTCGAAATTTGGGTGAAAAGTACGCAAGAAAGAAACCGAAGTATAAGCCGCTCCAACCACTGATGTAATGGCCGCACACCAAATAACCACCCCGAAGATTTTATAGCCAATTTCGCCCGCTGCACTCTGAAAAACCGACGCAGGAGGATTGTCTTTGCTCAATGTAAAACCTGCCATAACCACCCCCAAAGAAGCCAAAAATAACAGGTATCGCACCACAGCTGTAACTAAAATGCCCGTAGTCGCACTGCGATTAATCTCTGGCAGATTTTCTTCGCCGTTGATGCCAGCATCCATCAAGCGATGCACCCCCGTAAACGTTATATAACCTCCAACCGTACCACCCACGAGTGTAACGGTTGCCAAAGCATCAAATTTTTGTGGAACGAATGTGCGTTGAACTGCCTCAAAAATTGGAGGATTTGACACAAAAACTACATATAGAATCAATAAAATCATCAAAAATCCCAGAATTTTGGTGAAATTATCCATGACTTTACCTGCATCTTTTGAGAGAAAAATACCTATGGCAATAGCCGCACTAATTACCGCCCCGATTTTTACGTCTATGCCAAAAAGAACCTCAAAACCTAAGCCCGCACCTGCTACATTTCCGATATTAAATGCCAAACCACCCATTACAATCAAAAACGCCAACAAGTATCCCAAGCCAAAGAAAAGTTCATTAGCTAAATCTTGGGCGGGTTTTCGGCTAACCGAAACTACTCGCCAAATATTGAGTTGAGTACCAATATCCAGCAAAATTGAAAGTAAAATCACGAAGCCAAAACTGGCAGTTAGTTGCTGAGTAAAAACCGTAGTTTGAGTCAGAAAACCTGGACCAATGGCAGAAGTTGCCATCAGAAATGCCGCTCCGATGATAGCGTTTTTGTTTTTCATAGGGGTTTTTGGTTAGTCAATGATTTACAAAGGAAGCGATTCTAAGAGAAAATTTTTAAGGTTTATTTAAAAAAAGAGACTATTTAATCTAAATTTACGAAAGCAAAAATTAAATAATATGGTAGCGGTCAGAAATTCACAGAAAAAACTTCCTAAAATACCAGCAAAGAAAATCCCTGCGTCATTGATTTATGAAGTCATTGATGGGAAACCTATTTATTATAAAGGTTACAGAGAAGTGTTAGGTGGAACAAAGAAAATTAGCGAAATCATGGGAGCAAGTACATTACAGAATATGATTATCCAATATATTCTCAGAATTTTATTTAGAAATCTTGATGAAAAAAAGTATCATATTCTAACCAACGAGCAAGGCTTACATTTAGCAGATAAAATCAATTTATCGGCTGATATAGCAATTTTTGAAACATTGAAATTGCCTATAAAAGCGGCTGATAAACATTATGCGAGTGTTCCACCAAAAATTCAAATTGAAGTAGATATTGATGCCGATATTGAAGACTTTGAATTTCCTGAGGCTTATATTAATCTAAAAACTGATAAACTATTAGCTTTTGGCGTAGAAAAAGTAATTTGGATACTCTCGGAAAGTAAGAAAGTAATGATTGCAACCAAAGATGAAAACTGGCAAATAATGAATTGGCATAAAGAAATCGAAATCACCGAGGGCATCAACTTTAATATCGGTCAATACTTACAAGAAGGGGAGTCGCCTTACGCTTAGAAAGCTAAACTACCAAAAATAAATAAATTTGCTCATTAGGTGGAAAGTTACGACTTTAGTATTTCACTTAATGAGCATTTTTTATGCACAAATCTTATATCATTGCTGTGGTTTTGTTGTCATTTGTCAATGTTTGGGGGCAAGAAAAAAAGAAAGAATTTCGTGAAAACCCTTACGAAAGAGCAAGATTTGAAAGCGAAATAACGCAAGACCCCGCAACAGGGAAAGTACCAACCGAGCGACTGGTTTCGGCAAGAAAAAATCTACAAGAGAAAATCCAAAAAGGTCGTTTGGCTTCTTCGATGAATTGGCATGAAATGGGGCCATCGGATGCGGGCGGACGTACACGTGCATTAGCTCTTGACCCAAATGATACAAACCATAAAAGAGTTTGGGCTGGTGGAGTGGCTGGTGGCCTTTGGTATAACAATGATTTCACGGATACCAATCAGCAATGGGTGAAAATTGATGATTTTTGGGCAAATTTAGCTGTTTCTTGCATTGCTTTCGACCCAAGCTCGCCACAAAAAATGTATGTAGGCACGGGTGAGGGCTGGCAAAATATTGATGCCGTACGTGGTGCAGGTATTTGGTATTCGGCAAACAATGGCACAACTTGGCAGCAGTTATCGGCAACTACTGCCAATGCCGATTTTTATTTTGTGCAGGATATTGCAGTAAATACCAACGGAAAAGTTTTTGCAGCAACTCAAAAAGGTGTTTATCGTTCAACTGATAATGGCACAACTTGGCAACAGGTTTTACTACCTACCTCTGGTTCAAGCTTTGCTGCCGATTTAGAAATTGCCTCTGACCAAACAATTTTTGCAACTTTTGGTAAAATTACCTCTTCGGGAAGTGGCATTTATAAATCAACTGACGAAGGTGCAACTTGGACAAACATCACACCTGATAATACTGGTGCAAGAACTGAATTAGCTCTCGCTCCTTCAACTTCAGGAAGTACGCAAGTCATTTATGCGGTTTCTACTTACGGAGATTCTCCTCCAAATACAGGGAAAATCAAATGGTTCAAGAAATCGGTCGATGCTGGATACTCTTGGACGGATGTTGTCGCACCCAATTTTACATCAAATCAAGGTTGGTATAATCTGATTTTGTCTGTACACCCAACTAACCCCAGTTTAGTGCTTGCTGGCGGCACAAATCTCGCCAAAACTACCGATGGTGGTGCAAATTGGACCATGCTTTATTACGGACTTCCGTATCCTGACCAGCACGCCATAGTTTTTAATCCTTATAACCCCGACCAAGTGCTGATTGGCAATGATGGTGGCGTTTTTGTGTCTAATAATTATGGAAATGCTGCTACTGCTGAGCCAACTTTCCAACGCCGAACCAAAGGCTATAATGTGGCTCAGTTTTATAGTGTGGCCGTGAAAAATATTGCAGGAAGCGGCTATGCCATTGGTGGAACGCAAGATAATGGCTCGTTAAGAATCAATTCTCCAATTTTTACACAAGGGACAGGCACCGATGTAGCCATCTTTAGTGGCGATGGTTATATTTGTTTTATCGACCGAGATAATCCAAATGTGCAGATAATTTCGGGAATCAAGAATGTCTATGAATTGCACAACCAAAATGGAGATTTCAGCGAATCTATCGTGATTGATGGTGATAAGGGTAAGTTTCTAAACCCTGCGGCGTATAACGATAAAATCAATGTGTTTTACTCGTATTCCGACACTACTTCTACCACAACTCGACTTTCGAGAGTGACTGATGTTGGTGGTGGGACAGTTTTGGGTAGCATGACCGTAAATGTAAAAATGGACATTACATTCATGAAAGCAGGCAAAACTGACCATACTTTATTTATGGGTTGCAAAGGTGGTAAAATCTATAAAATAACCAATGCTGGCATTGCTGGACAGACAGTTACGCAAATTGATAATGTGTGTTTACCCGTGGGAAATACAACCATTTCGTGCATAGATATTGGGGCTACCGATGATAATCTGTTGGTAACATTTTCAAATTATGGTATTTCTTCGGTTTGGCTAACCAACGATGGTGGCACAACTTGGCACAACAAAGACCAAGCTGGTTCGGGTTTAGAAGATATGCCGATTAGAGCGGCAGTTTTTTATCCGCTCGACCGTAAACAGGTATTTTTAGCTACTGAGTTGGGCGTTTGGCAGACATCAGATATTTCGGCAACTAACCCCAGTTGGCAACCAACAAACACAGGCTTAGCCAATGTACGCTGCGATGGTTTGGTGTATCGCTCAACTGACCGAGTTTTGGCGGTAGGCACACACGGACGAGGCATTTATATGAGTACATTACCACTTCCGCCTAACTGCAATAGCCAATTGGTTTTAGAAAAAGAAAACCGATTACCTAATGCCACCATAGAATCGTGGGATTGGATACAAGCCAATGCTAATAATGCCATCAATGCCAACCAAAAAGTAACCTACTCAGCAGGAAAATACATTTTGCTCGGACCAAATTTTGAAGCCAAGCAAGGCAGTGTTTTTCAAGCACAGATTGCAGGGTGTTCGGAGGATTGAAGTAAATTATTTATAAAAAAAATCAACTTTTCTCTTTATTTTGTTTTTTTTACTTCAAACGGGATACATTTTTCAATAAATGGAAAAACTTGTTGACGAACTAAATCAAAATTTTGACCTCTGTAAAGGTTTTCGCCACAACACCCATTAATTGGAGTAGATAAAAAGAAGTTATTATGTGGTGAATGTATCAGTTTGCCCTCTTGAAACAATGATTTTCCTAAAATATCAATATATTGATATTTTAGAGATGGAACTTCTTGATATAAACCACTAAAGAATATATTAATTCCACCATTTTCACAGGCATGAAAATTTATAAATGAGCCATATCCATCAACAACAGATGTGCCATTTCCATTCCAAATTTTGTTGCCTAAGGCATCAAATTTTTGTATATATTGAACTCCATCTTGTTGATTTAATACAAAAACATACTGACCATGTGAACTAAAACCACGTTCGGCTTTATAAAAATTTAGTGGAGTTACGTCTTTTGATGGATTAAATACAAACGAGCCATCATCATTGATAACATTAAAAAAGGTTTTAAATACATTGTCTATATATTTGCCTTCAAAATAATATTTGTATTTTTCTCCTGGATATATATAACAATTTGTATTTGTCATATTCGGAAGAATATTCGTGGTTAAAGTTCCATTAACATTAACTCTTACATGACTGTAAATTTTATCATCAACGCCTGTTTCCTTCGAAGTGATAATATATTCATCTTGTGTCGCATCTTTTAATAAATATGTTGAAAATCCAACGGCATTACTTTCAATTGTGATAGGATTGTTAAAAATCAGAGTTCCATCTTGCCCACAACGTTGGAAATTAATACTTTTAGCTATATTACCCCATTCCCATAATATACTTATGTTATTATCATTAGAAAGATTTACTGCAATAACACGTAGTAAGAACTTGCCCGAATCGAAAATTTTTCCATTAGCACCCCAACCTAAGTTTCCATCAGAGCTTATGTGTTGCCCCCATAGTTCACCTGCACCGTTAAGGCTATTTACATCAATTCCAGTAAAGAAGAAGATTCCACCATTTTTGTCTGAAATAGTTTTAATTTTTTCACTTTCAGCAACCGAGAAATCAAAAAGGCTTACTGCTTTGATACTTATACCGCAGTTATTCCATTGAGGTATATTGAATTTATTGTATTTTTGTACTTTTATAAATGCTATTTGAGGATTTGCATTATTTGTTTCTCGCCAAAAGACATAATCATTTCCTTCCAAATCTTTGTAAACTTCTAACAGGCTTGGAGTTGTGATTTCATCGGCATTACAGATAGTTGTAGGTGGTGATATATATTGAGAAAATACCGAAAAAGGTAAAAGTAGTAAAATTAGAAATAGTTTACAGGATTTCATTTTAGATTGGATTACGATATTTACAAATATCAATAATTATCTCTTGAAAATGAAAAATAATAACAAAAAAGGAGCAAAAAGCCCCTTTTTGTAATAAAATATTCAAAATTCTATATCAATTCTCAGCATAAGCCTCAACAGGCTCACAAGCACAGATGAGGTTTCTGTCGCCATAAGCAGAGTCAATGCGGCTAACGGTTGCCCAGAATTTATTGGCTTTTACGTAAGGTAGTGGATACGCCGCTTTTTCTCTCGAATAAGCTTTTGTCCAATTTTCTACCAAAACTACTGCCGCCGTGTGCGGAGCGTTTTTCAATACGTTATCGGCTTTATCTACATTTCCTGCTTCAATTTCTCTGATTTCTTCACGAATACTCAAAAGTGCATCGCAGAAACGGTCAAGTTCGGCTTTTGATTCTGATTCAGTTGGCTCAATCATAATTGTTCCAGCAACTGGGAACGAAAGCGTAGGAGCATGGAAATTATAATCCATCAAACGTTTCGCTACGTCTTCAGCTTCAACACCTGCCGAAGTTTTGAATTGGCGTAAATCAACAATCATTTCGTGGGCACAACGTCCGCTATCGGCTGTATAAAGAATTTGATATTCGCCTTCCAAACGAGATTTGATGTAATTAGCATTCAAAATCGCATTTTTTGTGGCATTTGTTAAGCCTTCACCGCCCATCATGGCAATGTAAGCGTACGAAATAGTCAAGATACTTGCACTTCCGTAAGGTGCTGCCGAGATGCCATGAATACCCGATTTTCCACCCATATCAACAACGACATTCGTTGGTAAAAACTCAGCTAAGTGCTGTGCTACACCGATTGGCCCCATTCCTGGCCCCCCACCACCGTGAGGAATACAGAATGTTTTGTGTAGGTTGAGGTGACAAACATCCGCTCCGATAGTTGCTGGTGAAGTCAAACCAACTTGGGCATTCATATTTGCACCATCCATATAAACTTGTCCGCCGTGTTCGTGAATCAAAGCACAAATTTCTTTGATAGATTCTTCAAAAACACCGTGTGTCGATGGGTATGTTACCATCAAACAAGCCAAGTTTGCGGAATACTGCTCGGCTTTTGCTTTCAAATCGGCAACGTCGATGTTTCCTTTTTCATCACATTTGGTTACAACCACTTGCATACCTGCCATTACGGCCGATGCTGGATTTGTACCGTGAGCCGACGATGGAATCAAAGCAATATTACGGTGCGAATCTCCACGACTTTCGTGGTAGGCACGAATCACCATCAATCCTGCGTATTCGCCTTGAGCTCCCGAATTTGGCTGTAACGACATTTGAGCAAAGCCCGTTACTTCACATAACCAATCGTTTAAGTTTTTGAATAATTCTTGATAACCTTCGGTTTGGTCTTTTGGAGCAAATGGGTGTATTTGACCGAATTCTGGCCAAGTTACAGGAATCATCTCTGCCGTAGCGTTGAGTTTCATGGTGCAACTTCCCAACGAAATCATCGAGTGAACCAACGATAAATCTTTGTTTTCTAAAGATTTTAGGTAACGCAACATTTCGTGTTCGGTGTGGTAGCTGCTAAACACTGGATGAGTCATAAAATCAGAAGTACGGTTTAGCCCTACGCCAAAACCAATTTCAATCTCAGATTTTAAATTAATATTTGTGCTTTTTCCACTTGCTTCGGCAAAAATATTCAATAGTTGCTCAACGTCTTTGATGGTTTTTCTTTCATCGAAAGAAACTCCCACATTTCCATTAGCATAATAACGAAGATTTACCTCGTGTTTCTCAGCAACTGCCTTTATTTTGCTATTGTCTTCGGTATGAATTGTTACAGTATCGAAATAATTTTTATTTAATACTTGATAATCAAGCCCTTCAACAGATTCTGCAAAAAGTTTTGTTAAACCATGCGTTTTAGCAGCAATATTTGTCAAACCTTTTGGCCCATGATAAACACCGTAAGCCGAAGCCATCACCGATAATAAAACTTGGGCAGTACAGATATTTGAAGTTGCTTTTTCACGACGAATGTGTTGCTCACGCGTTTGCAAGGCCATACGCAAGGCACGATTGCCTTGTGCATCAACCGAAACCCCAATGATACGCCCTGGAATCTGACGTTTGAAAGCATCTTTTGTCGCAAAAAATGCCGCATGAGGGCCACCATACCCCATCGGCACACCCAAACGTTGAGCCGAACCAACTACTACATCAGCACCCATTTCGCCTGGAGGTGTGAGGAGCGTTAATGACAATAGATCGGCCGCTACGGCAGTAAATACATTTAATTCGTGAGCCGCAGCAATCAAATCAGTATAATCATACACCTCGCCATTGGTTGCTGGGTATTGCAATAAAATTCCGTATAAGTCTTCGTTGGTCAAATCATAAGTTGCGTGATTACCCACTACAACATTGATTCCCAAAGGTTTTGCACGACCAATCACCAAATCAATGGTTTGTGGGTGGCAAAGCTCTGAAACGAAGAAAGTTTGGGCATTTTTCTTGGCAGCTGGACGCACACTGTGAAGCATCGTCATGGCTTCGGAAGCGGCTGTTCCTTCATCAAGCAAAGAAGCATTGGCAATTTCCATTCCCGTTAGCTCAATTACCATCGTTTGGAAATTCAATAACATTTCTAAACGTCCTTGGGCGATTTCGGCCTGATAAGGCGTGTATGCAGTGTACCACGCTGGGTTTTCAAGTATATTTCTTAAAATCACGTTTGGCACAACGGTATCATAATAGCCTGTACCAATAAATGACTTATAAACTTTGTTTTTTTGAGCCAATGCTTTGAAGTCAGCTAAAAAATCAACTTCCGACTTTGCTTCTGGCAAATTGAGTGGATTTTTTAAACGGATTCCAGCAGGTACAGTTTCGTTGATGAGTGTTTCGAGCGAATCAACACCAATACTTTTAAACATGGCTTGGAGTTCTGCATCGCTTTTGCCATGATGGCGACTTTCAAAGGATTCTTGCGTAATAAGGTTTACTTTCATCGGTGAAAAACCCCCTGCCCCTGAAGGGGAGTTTATTTTTGAATTGATCCATGCTTTGGGGTATGAAACTGCATGAATGGTCTGTTTGGATGAGCATGCAAATATACTAAAATTATAAATTAATTGTTGAAACAAATTGTTAGAAAATTAGAGAAATTTTATTGAATATTTTTAGAAGGCAGTATATTTAATCTACAAGAGTGGTATATTTTAGAGAAAATGTCTATCAAAAAGACAAATTGTAGAAAATGATGAAACAAAAGAAATGTCATGCTATTTAGTGTTTTTAACAAATAAACTTACTATTTACTAATGCGAAAGCAGAATAAAATATTTCTAAGTTTTGGTTTTGAATTAATAATATGGATTTTAAATAGTTTAGTTCATTAATGATTGCAGCAGAACTAATAGCTTCATGATTTTTACTTGAACACTTTTAGGGTGAATCAAAGAAATAAAAAAGCCGAATCATTCATTTGATTCGGCTTTTGCTGAAGTATATAAGATTATGAAACACTTTCAAATAACTTTTGGTCTTCTTCTATAAAAGGTTGATTGCGTAAACGCTTGCCAGTTGCTTTAAAAATAGCATTGGCGACCGAACCACCAGTAGGAGGGAGTGCTGGCTCACCCAAACCAGTTGGGTCGATGCCATTATTGACGAAACTTACTTCTATGGCAGGAATTTCATTCATTTTTATCAATCTGAAAGCATTGAAATTCTTTTGGTCGGGCGTGCCATCTTTGAAAGTCAAGTTTCCGTACATGGCGTGACCGATACCATCAACGATTCCCCCCATTACCTGATTTCTTGCTCCACTTTGATTGACTACTATTCCACAATCAACGGCTGCGTAAATTTTTTGTAAAACTGGTTTCCCTTTTTTCATCACTACTTCTGCTACTTGAGCAACATAAGATGCGTGCGAGAAATAAACACTGAAACCGAGACTTACACCTTTTTTCTTTTTACCCCAACCAGATTTTTCAGCGGCCAGTTCAATGACAGCTTTCATGCGGTCGATATTATACTTTATTTCGCCAGTTGGAGCGGTTTTGGCTTTTTCCAATAATTCAAGTCTGAATTGTACGGCATCCTTGCCAGCGGCGGTAGCGACTTCGTCAAGGAAAGATTGTTCGGCAAATGCCAAGAAATTAGTAATTGGAGCTCTCCACGGGCCAGTTGTGATCGGTGATTTATGTTCGGCTGAATCAATCAATAAGTTTGAAACTGCTCCTGCCGGGAAATTATCCTGACGAGTAGAGTTTCCTGCATTCAGACCTGCTCCACGAAGCGTGTAGCCAATCATATTACCTTGTTTATCAAGAGCCGCACGGAAACGATAACGAACCGCAGGACGATAACTTCCGCCACCCATATCATCTTCACGGGTCCACATTACTTTTACTGGGGCTTTGATGATGCTTGAAAGTTCAGCTGCTTCCAAAACGTAATCCGTACCCAAACGACGACCGAAACCACCACCCATTTTTGTTAACTCAACTGTTACTTTTTCAGCTGGAATATTGAGCAATTTGGCAGTTTGGTTTTGTGCATTTTGTGGTGTTTGGGTTGGACCAACCAGTTCGACGCCATCTTCACGCACGTGGGCGAAGAAATTCATTGGCTCCATTGGGTTATGCGGTAAAAACGGACATTGATATTCTGCCTCTACGATTTTTGCGGCATCTTTAAAAGCTGTTTCTACATCACCATCTTTTCTACGTACTTCTGCTTTTCCATCCAATAACTCTTTAAAAATTCTATTATGGTCGTCGCTACTTTCAAGGTTAGCGGCTTTCTCCCATTCGATTTTAACTAAATCACGGGCTTTTTTTACTTCCCAAGTTGATTTTCCTACGATGGCTACTTTATCTTTAAACGAAACCACTTCAATACCACTTGCCGAAGCCTTTGCCGCCGAAGCATCGAATGATTTGAGTTTCATTCCAAAGGCAGGTGGACGCTGAATCATGGCGAATTTCATGCCTTCACGATAAAAATCAAGTCCAAAAAGTGGTTTTCCTGTTAAAAGTGCTTGATTATCAACACCTTTTACGGTCGAACCAATGAGTTTGAAATCTTTTTTATCTTTCAATTTTACATCAGTTGGCGGCGTGAGTTTGGCGGCTTCTGTCGCCAATTCGCCATAACCTAACTTTTTGCCTGATGCAGTATGAATCACAAAACTTTTTTCGGTCGAACATTCGCTTGCCGAAACTCCCCAACGTTTGGCGGCCGCTTCAACCAACATTTGGCGAGCGGTTGCACCTGCTTTGCGGAGGCGTTGCCACGAATGAGGAATCGAACCACTACCACCTGCGACTTGGCGTTCAAATTTCTTGGTGTCGAGCGGAGCTTGTACGACTTTTACATTTGCCCAATCAACATCCAATTCTTCGGCCACGATAATCGGGAAAGCAGTTTTTATACCTTGTCCGATTTCTGGATTTGGTGAAAAAATCGTTACGATTCCATCAGTTTGGATAGATAAAAAGGCATTGAAGGCAGTATTGCCTGCCTCGCTTGCTATACCTTCTACCACTGTGGCTGCCGATGCCTCTTGTCCAAACCAATTGAAACCCAATAGTAAGCCACCAGCACTCAGTGCAGTTGACTTTAGAAAATCTCGTCGGCTATTATTTTTTGTCATTGTTTCTATTTTTTGACCGATTAAAATCGGAGTCTATAATAATCAATGGAATTTTGAATTTATAGTATCCGAATAAATTCGGTGGAGGGTTAAATATATTAACACTATTTTTGCATTTGTGATGCCGCTAACTGAACCGCTTCTTTAATTCGGTGATAAGTACCGCAACGGCAAATATTACCTGACATCGCCGCTTCGATTTCTTCCAAACTTGGTTTTGCATTCTTTTTCAAGAAAGCCGCCGCCGTCATCATTTGTCCAGTCTGACAGTAGCCACACTGTGGTACGTCGATGGCATCCCATGCTTTTTGTACAGGGTGGTCACCTTTTTCAGAAAGTCCTTCAATGGTAGTGATTGTTGCATCAGCAACCGCCGAAACAGGTAATACGCATGAGCGAGTTGCTTCGCCATTGATATGCACCGTGCAAGCTCCGCACTGAGCCATTCCGCAACCGTACTTTGTGCCTACAAGTCCGAGATTATCACGCAAGACCCATAATAATGGTGTGTCGGGCGATGCTTCGGTTTTGAGGGTTTGACCGTTGATTTTGAGGTTATAATTTGCCATTATCGAAATGTTTATTGAATGTCTGAATCTATAACTAAAATTACACAAAATGTTCTTGAAAATATGCTAAAAGTGTATGGTTTTAATAAAAAATTCGACCAAAATGTGATTTTTAGCGATTTTAAGGCTTCAAAACCAACTTCCCTGTTTTTACCTTTTCAATCTCTGCCCGATTCATTAGTTCGGGACGAGAACCTCCCTGCACAAACATTTCAGCTTGGTCGTCGTAGTGTTTGCTTAAAAGATGTCCTGATTGACCAGTTGGTAGTACGCTTCGACCATGTTCGACATCGGCAAAATCAACAATTCTGCGTAAAGCTGGGCCGTAAGTAACTTTATAAGTGCCGCTCGAATCGACCGAAAAATCAAGGTTATTGATGGTTTCTCGACCACCTGGTGCCGGAAGTGGCCCAACGCTGAAATATTTCCCTACAACTGGCAAAATACCGAGTGGATGATTATGTGTAAGCGTATGTACTTTTTCCCATTTCCACGCAGAAATGTCGTTGCCAAGTTGTTTCTCAAGACTTGCCAGTGCTTCATTCAGCGACGTTGTCAAGATTTCTTTGCGAGTTTCTTTGTTTTTTGTCGAAACATTGTCCCACCATGGCGAAGCATCATTTCGCATCAATGTCGCCATATTTCGCTTAAAATTACCGTTGTGTTCAAAAGCTTTAAAAACTTCGTTGCCCAATTCATCTTTGATGGTATTTACAAAAAAATGATAAAGAAAACGATAATAAATCGTTGGTTCAATGTCTTCTAAATCATGCGAACCGTCCCATTTAGCCAATTTTTCTAAACCATTTTTTGCCGAAGGACTCAGCTTGTTTTTGTCAATTACTGGTAATATATCTTTCAAAAGCCCTGTAAACGATGAAGAAGTAACATCATTGATTACTTTTCTAACGCTTTCTTGCGTCCAATCTTTTTTATCATTAAACAGAAGTTCTTCGATTCGGCTTGCTCGATTCCCAGGTACATAATAGCCAGGCACCAAGCCATTTCCCATATCGGCTGGCTGATTATTGGCCGTGTAAAGTACGCCACGTTTTGGGTTTAAGATTTGAGGATTCAGCGAGAAATCGTACCAACCTTGTGGGTCGTCGTTGCCCGTTGAGCCATCTAAAATCAACATTGGATTTACGTGAGCAGGACGCTTCGGAAGTTTTCCTGCTGCCCACCATGCAATGTTTCCCTCGGTATCGCCCCACATAATATTTAAACCTGGGGATGTTAATTTACTGGCGGCTTTGGCGGCTTCGGTGGCATTTTTTGCGTGAGCCATTTCATAAAATGCTTCTATGTGATGGCTCGGAAACTGATTGAAAACCCACCACAAAGCAATCGGGTCTTTTTGATCAGCCATCTTATCAAAACTATCATTCATTAAAATACCGTGGCGAGAAGTTTTTACCGCAATTTTTATATCGGCAGCATCTTTTATTTTTATGCTTTCTTCACGCACTTTCAAATCTTCCCAATGGTCTTTGTACCAAACTTGGTTGGTGTTGGCAGGATTTGCTTTTTCTCGGAAAAAATCAACGTCGTCGTTCTCAAACATCGTCAGTCCCCAACCACCATATTGCGAATGTCCCAACGCTCCAACGGGTGTTCCGGCTAAGAAATTTCCGTAAAATTTAAAGTTTGGGCATTCGAGATGAGCTTCGTACCAAACCGAAGGTTGCGAAAAAGCAATATGTGTATCGTTCGATAAAATTGGCTTGCCCGACTTGGTTTTTGAACCAGCAATTACCCAGCCATTTGAACCATGATACGGCGGGAAAAGTGCATTGGTTTCGATGTTTGTTAATTGGTTTGCCATGCGTGCCAAAGCCGTAGAAGAAGCCATGTTTTCTTGAGCATTGGTCGGAATCTTAGGCTCGTTTGTAGGCCAGCCTGTCATTACATCTTTCCAATATTCTGGTCCATATTTGTTCTGAATCATGGTAGAAATGGCTTCCGAGCGGAAAGCTTCGGCAAACGTAAAGCCCATGTAGCCCATAATTATCTGCATATCGGCCATTTCAAAAGGTGTCTTTTTGATGCCTGCAATCGAAAACTCAGGCGGAGTTTTGCCGTTTTCGATGTACTCGTTTACTCCTTTTATGTAAGCTTGTGCAGCTTTCACGAATGGTGCATTGGGGTTTTTCATCAAAACTGAATCAATCGTCCATTGGGCGTGTTGGCGGAAACTGAGCGTTCGGAAAAATTTATCAGATGGAAGTGCTTTTTCGCCAAAAAGCTCGGATAGGCGTCCATCTGCTAAACGACGGAGTAATTCCATTTGAAAAAGACGGTCTTGGGCATGAACATAACCAAATGCTTGAAATAAATCGTCTTCGTTTTGTGCATAAATGTGAGGTACTCCATAATCATCATAAATCACTTCGACTGGTGCTTTTAGTCCTTTGAGTTGTAGTTCGCCATCGAGTTTAGGTTTGGTGCTTTGTAACCAAAAATAGATGCCAATGCCCGCCACAACGAGCAAAATGATTATTCCGAGAAGGATTTTTTTTAATACTTTCATCGAACAGTAGTTTTTAGGTTGATTGAGTTGAAATGTAAAAATAGCAAGAATTTATTGAAGTATTAATAAAAAAAAATGTGGCACACCTCGTTTATCGCAATAAAAGAGGTGTGCCACATTTAACGACACAATTCAGAGAATTGTATTACTCATCTTTCAAAACATAGCCCATACCTGTTTTGGTATGAATAAGTTTTGGTTCGAAATCTTTGTCAATTTTTTTACGGAGGAAATTGATATATACTTCAATGACATTTAGGCTATTTTCAGCATTATTTCCTTCCCAGATTTTCTCGGCTATTTCGGCTTTTGATACTACTTTTCCTTTGTTTCTTATCAAATATTCAAGCAACGAAAATTCTTTTGGCGTAAGGTCAATATGCTTGCCTTGTCGAGTTGCCATTTTGCTCTCAAAATTAATTTCGAGGTCGGCAATTCGGAGAATATTGGCATTGGTTTCGTTTTCGGCGTAGGCACGTTTTAAGAAAACATTCACCCGAGCAATCAATTCACGGTATTCAAAAGGCTTTACGATATAATCATCGGCTCCGTGTTCAAAACCTGTAATTTTATCATCGGTTTCGCCCAGTGCCGTAAGCATAATTACAGGCGTTTGGCGGTCTTTTTCTCTGATTTTTGCACAAACTTCATACCCATTCATCTGCGGGAGATTCACATCCAACAATATCAAATCGAATTTGCCACTGAGTGCAAAACGTAGTCCAATCTGACCATCGTAAGCGACTTCGGTGTCAAAATCTTTTTCCGATAAGCCTTTTACAAGGTTTTCGGCCAATCGTTGGTCATCTTCGATGATGAGTATTTTTTTCTTTTCCATATTTTTTATTGAGATATGAGATGCGGGATACGAGATTTGAGATTCATTTTCTGAGTTTTCTACTTTCTCCAAACTCTCCTATCTCGAATCTTGTTTCTCGAATCCAAAACGCTGCAAAACCCACGCAATTCCAATAACAAGAAAACAGCCGATTGGATTGAACCAAAGGTAAGCAATCCATTCTTTTTTCAGAATTACTTGCGGAATTCCGATACCGAGAATAATTGCTTGGCTGATAACGGCTGCCCAAAAAGTGGCTGTTCCGCCAATATTCTTGAAATAAAATGCCACGAGAAATACGCCCAAAATAATTCCGTAAAACAACGAGCCAAGTACATTGACCACCTCAATCATATTACCGAGTTGATTGGCGTATTGTGCGACAAATATACAAAAAAGCCCCCAAATTACGGTCGAAACTTTCGATGCGTTGAGTTCGGCTTTTTCGGAAGGGGTATTTTTTGAGAATTTTCGATAAACATCAACTACCGATGTGGCTGCCAGAGAATTGTATGCTGAGGCAATCGAACCCATTGAAGCCGCAAAAATTACCGCAATCAATAGTCCGATAAGTCCGTGTGGTAGATAGTCGAGTACAAATCTTAGAAACACAAAATCTCGGTCGTTGGTGCTGGCCGAAGGATTATTTTTCTTGATAAGGTCAACTACTTGTCCTTTCAAACTTTTTGCCACAGAATCTGATGCGTGTAAACTACTTTTGTAAACTTCAAGTTGTTGATTATCAAGATTTTCGGATGAAATTAGAAGCTGTTTTCTTTTCTCCGAAACTTCATTATATTGTTTTTCAATCGCTGCAAATTCGGGAGCGTATTGGCTTGTACGAAGTTTGTCGGTTTCTACTTTGTTGAAAAAAACAGGCGAAGTATTGTATTGATAAAACACAAAAACCAAAACCCCAACCAACAAAATCAGGAACTGCATCGGGATTTTTAGTAGGCCGTTCATCACCAAACCCAAACGGCTTTGCGTGATAGATTCGCCTGTTAGATAACGTCCCACTTGCGACTGGTCTGTACCAAAATAGGAGAGTTGTAAAAAGAAACCCCCAATAAGCCCCGACCAAAGATTATAGCGGTCATTAGGATTAAAATCAAAACTCACGACATTCGTATGGTTGGCTTTTCCTGCAATTTTTAGGGCTTTTACGAGTCCAATATTTTCGGGAAGCATCATCACCACAATTACACCAGCCAGCACCATCGCCACCGTAATGACAATCATTTGTTGGAGGTGTGTATAAGAAATAGCTTTTGTGCCTCCAACAACGGTATAAGTCAACACCATTCCGCCCATTAGAATATTTGTCCAAAAAATATCCCAGCCAAAAATTGTTGAGAGAATAATTGAAGGTGCATAAATAGAAATTCCCGTTGAAAGTCCACGTTGAATCAAGAATAGAAAAGCCGTGAAAACTCTCACTTTTCCATCGAAACGTTTTTCGAGGTATTCGTAGGCGGTATAAACTTTTAGTCGGTGAAAAATCGGTATAAAAGTCACACACAAAACTATCATGGCCAGCGGAAGCCCAAAGTAGAATTGTACAAAACGCATACCATCGTCAAATCCTTGTCCAGTTGTTGAAAGAAACGTGATGGCACTGGCTTGGGTTGCCATTACCGAAAGTCCAACGTGATACCACGGAAGTGATTGATTACCAAGTAAATAACCATCAATATTTTTATCTTTATGGTTTTTGTAAACGCCATAAACGATGATAAAAAGTAGGGTAAATGTAAGTAAGGTCCAGTCGAGGTTTGTCATGCAAAATATAGAGTGAAAGCGTAGAAAAGTACAATAGATACGACCAAAGAAATGATTACTAAGGCATATACATTTTTCCAAGTTCCTAAAATTGGCGGAGCATCATTATCCCCGCTCCCGAAAGGGGAATTATCATTTTCTTTCATTTTTTTCTTAGGGTCTTAGGTTTAAATATGATGTTTTTATAGTTTTATTTTTTCTCCAAAACAGCCATTAATTCTTTTGCTCTACTCATCAGGCTACTTGATGGATAACCTTGAATAAACTCGTTAAGTGCTTGTTTATAAGCATCTTTTTGTTCGGTTTTAGCAAAAAGAAAGATGCGTAGCATCGCAAACTTATCTTCAATACTTGTTCCTGTATAGGTAATCAAACCATCTTCGGCGAGTTTGATAGCTGATTCGTAGCTTTCGTTAACATACAGATTGAACGCTTGCGAATAAACCACATTTGCTTTCGATTCGGTATCGCTTGTAATCTGCACATTTCCACGCAAAAGCTGACGAGCATAAGTGGAAGCAGGAAATTTCTCAATCAAAGTCTTACGATACGGACTTGCTGCCTGATTTTCAGACAATAACGTGAGTAAATATAAAACTTCTACTTCGTGTACGGTATTTGGAAATTTATTGAGTAAAGTCAAGAATGTTTCGGTGGCGTTTTGTGGCTCGTTGAACTGAAACTTATAAATTTTGCCAAGCTGATAAAGAGCTTCTTCTTGTTTACGTTTCGAGCCAACGAGTTTTTCGGGCGTGGTTGGAATTTTCTCGTAAAACTCTTTTTTCTTACCTTCTAAAGCCAATGCTTCTTTTTCTTCTTGCTTTTTCTTCAATTCTTCGGTAGAAACTTTAGTGGCTTGTTTGATTGGTTCTTGACCAACTACACCTCGCTCAACTTTAAAGCTAATCGAACCCGCTTCTTTGTCTTTTCTTCGCCAATTATCATCCAAAGGTCGGCTGCCCCAGATTTGCTGAAAATCACTTTTGTTGGAAGCCATCACGAGCGGGTCGTATAAAGCCCAACGTTTAAATTCGGGGTCTTTGTCGGAAAGTCGGTCAACTGGAAGGCTATTTTGTGAAACAATTTTTTGTGCCAATTCCTGCATCTTTCTATCATCTTCTTCTTTTTGCTTGATGATTCTCTCAAGAGCCTTATCAAGTGCCGCTGGATTCATGGCCGCCAAACGTTGGAGACTATCTTCTACAATTAAAACTTTCTGATATTTTACAAAATCGCCCAACGAAATGGCTCTTTTGGCAATGCGTTCGTAATCGGTTGAGGTTTTCGGAAGGGCAGTAAGCGTACTATCATAATACATACTGGCCACATCGTATTTATTCAAATGATTGTAATAAAGCTCCGCCAGTTCGAGGTAAGTATAAGCATTTTGGGTGCTATTCCCTTTTGAGCTTCTGAGTGAAGAATTAAAATATTCGATGGCTTTTGGGTAGTTCTGTTTTTTCATTTCCAGACTTCCCATCGTAAAATAAATCTTATCTTTAAGGTCAGAGTTTTTTCTATCGACCAGCATTTTCTTGAAGTTTTCCTGAACTCCTGCCGTACTTCCTCGTTGCGAAGCGGCGGCATCGAGCAAAGTATTCATGCGAGCATAAAACTCCATATCGTAGTTCGGACGATTTTTGGCAACTGCGGCAAAATGAGGCATTGCTTTATCGGGTTGTCCAATCATATCAAACATTTGTCCAACCGCAAAATGAACACGAGCGGTTTGTTCGCCTCTTGGCATCAATTTTAGAGCTTCTTCACCAATGGCGGCAGAGATTGCAAATTCTTCACGACGTTGGTGCAAGTAGGCTTTTACCAAATAAAAATCTCGGGTGTTTTCTTTGTTCAAATCGAGCGTACGAAGCACATCAGAAACTTTGAGAGCTGTATCGTAATCTTTTTCTTCGGTGTAGGCACGCATCAACCAAACCAGTGCGGCGTGTTTATCTTCTTCGTTGCTTTCGGTTGAGTTGATGTATTTGAAAATCTCAATTGAGTTAAGAAAATCTTCTTTCAAAAGGCGAGCTTTTCCGAGTAAAATGTAGGCTTCTCCTAAATATTTTGAGTTAGAATGACGCTCGGCAATCAAAGAGGTTTTTTCGATAACTTCTTTTAAATTGGTTGTAACGGCTTGACTTTTGGTCGAGTCAATCGGTACGAAGATGGTCATCAACGAACTATAATTTTCTACTCGTTTATCAAATAGGTCTTTTTCTGCCTGTTTCATGTTGTCACGGGCAATAATGAGCGAGTTGAAACGGGCATTAGTATTATGCCATACCTTGCTTGTGGGAGCATTGCTAAACTGCGAACAAGAGGCAGTTAGCAACGAAAATGCTATCAGTATATATAGTTTTTGCACTTAGATATTCAAGTTGATGATAGATACCTTTGTTTTCAACGGTTTTCTGAATAAAAAATTGTCTAATTTCATGCCAAAGTAAAGAGTTTTGAGTACTGAATGTAGAGTTCTGAGTTGTTTTTCGTTGAATAAAACCTAATAATAACTCAGAACTCCACATTCAGTACTCTCGAAGCTTCCCTTCGGCAGCACGAATGGCGTGTTCGTAACCAAGTTGATATATTTCTTTGGCTTTTGCCATACTTAGCCCATTATAATTATAAATTTCAGTGGGTTCGATGGCAATATCACAACGGTCAAGTTTTGCACCTGATGTGCTTCTGATGGCTAAATAAAGGCTTTTTGTCAGAATATCTTTGGCCGAATTGATAGGCATATTGTTGCTCACAGGCGTAACATTTACACCAATAATTAAGTCGCAAATACCTTCGAGTTGTTCTATTGGTAAATTATTTGTTACGCCACCATCAACCAAAACTCGGTCTTGAAATTTTATTGGCTCAAAAATACCAGGAATACTGCACGAAGCTACCACTGGTTTTATCAGTTCGCCTTCGCTGAAATAGACCGCTTCGCCTTTTTCAATATCTGTTGCACACACAACGAGCGGAATTTTGAGTTTTTCAAACGAGTTATGTGGAATGTATTTCAAGAAAATCTCTTCTACTTTTTCCATTTTGAACAAGCCAAAACGATTAAAAGCAAATTTGATTGAATTCATTATTCCCAACGATTGGATGGTTTCAAAAATAAAATCGGGAGAATATCCTGCCGCTGTAAATGCCCCCACGAGTGAACCTGCACTTGTGCCTGCAATCATTGTTGGTTTGATACCCAGTTCTTCGAGTGCTTTTAATGCTCCTAAATGAGCAAATCCTCGACTGCCTCCGCCTGATAATGCAATTCCTATTTTCATGGATTTAATGAGTGAATGAGTGTATGTGCGAATGAGTGAATATTTTTTAACTTTTCAACTTTGTACTTTCTCAAAATCGCCAACTCGGTAGCCTTTTTCGGTTAGTTGAATGGTGGCGGCTTCGTGTGTTGGGTCGTGGTCGAAAATTATTGTCCAATTTCCTTCCACGGCTTGCTTCAATAACGCTTCTTTTTCGGACATTGTTTGTAGTGGCCTCACGTCGTAGCCCATTACGTAAGGCACAGGAATATGTGCGTACGATGGAATAGTGTCGGCAATGTATAAATACGTTTTCTCGCCAACGCTTATTTTGGGCATAATCATTTTTTCGGTATGACCATCAGCATAAAGTAATTCAATGTTTTCTCCGAAAGGTTTTTCTATTTTATCCGTAAACTTCAAAGCCCCCGTTTCTTGCATCGGCATGATGTTTTCTTTCAAAAACGTTGCTTTTTCTCTTGGATTTGGCTTTGTTGCTGCTTCCCAATGTTCGGAATGCGTCCAATAATTGGCATTTTGAAAAACTAACTCAAGTTTATCTTTGGCCGTATTCCATTTTACGCTTCCGCCACAATGGTCAAAATGCAAATGCGTGCTAAGTACATCTGTGATTTCGTTGGGTGAATAACCTGCTTTTTTGATAGAATTTATCAAATCACCTTCGCCATGACGAAAATAAAAACCTTGCCAGCGTGCATCTTGTTTATCGCCCATGCCGCTATCTACCAAAATGAGTTGTTTTCCTGTATCAATCAGCAAGCAACGCATCGCCCAACTGCAAAGATTATTTTCGTCGGCTGGCATTTGTTTGTTCCAGATTGTTTTTGGGACAACCCCAAACATCGCTCCGCCGTCTAATTTAAAATGCCCAGCATCAATTACATGAATTTGCATATATTTTGCTAATTGTTTCTTAAATTTGTTTTGGGTCTGACCCGATTCAAATTTACTCATAATTACGTTTTTAACAAAACCGTATTCGTCACAGCCTATTAAAGGTCAGACCTGCGGTACAGACCTTTATGCAAATACGTACTAAAATAGCGATTCAGTTTACGATAATCATTGCGGCAATTTTGATTATTTTTTCATTGGCGATTTATTATACCTCCGAAAATTTTCGTAAACAAGAATTTTATAATCGTCTGACCGACCGAGCGGTTTTGACGGCTGGGCTCTTGAAAGAATTGAAAATTACTGAAAAAGATAAAAAGAAGCTTCGTGAAGCCAATCAGACTTTTTTAACCAAACTTAATGCTGAAAAAGTGTTGATGTTTAATGAAAAAAATGAATTGGTTTATTCCAGTTATAAAGCTGATTCTATTTTGTTTAGTCCAGATTTTTTGAATCAAGTACGTAAACAAAGGTACGTAGAAACCAGCGACTGGGAGAATCAAGTGATTGGGAAAATGTATGAAGATGAAGAAAAGAAATCGTATGTGGTAGTGGCATCGGCCAGAGATAAATATGGGCAAGAAAAACTCAAAAACATCAGAGATACGCTCATGATTAGCTTTATTATTGGTATATTATTGACCGTTTTTTTGGGCGTAATTTTTGCTGGACAATCACTCAAACCGATTGCCGATATTAATGAAGAAATTACAAATATTACGGCCTACAACCTCAAACAAAAACTCAATACAGGCAATGATAAAGATGAAATTGCTCAACTGGCCATTAACTTTAACCAAATGTTGGAGCGTTTGGAACGGTCGTTTGAGTTGCAGAAAAGTTTTGTATCGAATGCTTCACATGAATTGCGGACACCGCTTGCCGCAATCAAATCTGAAATACAAATTGCTCTCGAAAATAACCGCACAACAGACGAATATAAGTCTATTTTACGTTCTTTATTAACTGATAATCAGCGACTTATTCAGCTCACAAACGGGCTTTTGCAATTGGCAAAATCTGAAAATCGAGATAATAGTTTGGTGATGAAGCCGACTCGTTTGGACGAACTTTTGTTTAAAGCCCAAGAGGAAGTATTGAGTCAGAATAGCGATTATAAAATTCTGATTGATTTTGATGATATTCCCGATGACGATGAGTGGGTGAGTGCCAATGGTAACGAAGCCTTATTGCTAACGGTTTTTACCAATTTGCTCGAAAATGCCTGTAAATATTCGCCTGACCATCAAGCTGAAGCAAAGATAAAATTTAATAATAAACATTGTATTGTAACCGTAAAAGATAACGGAATTGGTATTGCGGCCAGCGAATTGAGCAAGATTTTTGAGCCATTTTACCGTACACCAAATGCCTCAAAATATCGTGGACACGGCATTGGCCTATCGGTTTGTCGAAGAATCATTGATATGCACCAAGGGAAAATTGACGTGATGAGTGAAGAAGGAAAAGGTAGCACATTTAAAGTGACTTTGCCGCATTTATAAGTTGTAGAGCAAGTTTCTAACTTGCTTCATTTAGGAAACGTTGAATAATTGCTGATAAAACTGTGAATTAAGAATTAAATGAAATATCTATACTTTATCATTTTTGCTGTTTCCTCCATCGTTGCTTTGGCTACTCCCAAACCTTCGGTGAAATTTGTCCGAAACGAAGGGCAATGGGAGACTTCGATTCGTTTTCGGGCAGACATTCCTGGCGGATATTTATTGGTAAAAAACTCAGGACTTCAATATGTTTTTTATGATACGCAAGCATTGGCTGCTATTCACGCAGGAAATTTAGACCCAAAATCTGGTCGAAAATCTATCGGAGCTATCAAAGCACACGCCTACGAAATGACTTTTGCAGAAGCAAACCCAACGCCAAAAATTGAAGCACTTTCGCCAACTTCTGCTACTTATAATTATTTCATTGGCAATGACCCCACCAAATGGAAAGCCAATGTTGCGGCTTTCGACGAAATTTATCTTCGAGATATTTACCCAGATATTGATTTCAAATTATATAGTTTCGACCAATCGCTCAAATACGAATACATTGCCAAGCCTCGTGCCGATGTTTCAAAAATCAAGATGAAATATGAAGGCTTAGAAGGAATCAGCATTGAAAACGGACAGCTTCAATACAAAACTTCGGTCAATGTCGTAAAGGAATTTGAACCTTATTCGTTTCAGACTCGCAATGGCAAAACAGTCGATGTAAAATCAAATTTTCGAGTCAGTAATAACGAAGTTCGTTTTGAGTTTCCCGAAAACTATGATGCTTCTCAGCCACTAATCATCGACCCCGAATTAGTTTTTTCGACGTATTCTGGTTCAAAATCAGATAATTGGGCCCAAACTGCTACTTATGATGCCGATGGAAATCTGTTTGCAGGAGGTTCGGTTTTTGGCCTTGATTTTCCTGTAACTAATGGTGCTTTTCAAGTAAAAGGAAGCCCCACAACGGCATCAAGTGCCGAAAGTATCGCAGGGTATGGTATTACTGATGTGGTAATCATGAAATTCAGTGCTGATGGCTCAACTTTACTTTATTCGACCTATTTGGGCGGAAATGCCTCCGATGTGCCGCATAGTTTGGTTGCTAATTCAAAAGGTGAGTTGGTGATTTTTGGAACAACCTCTTCCAATGATTTTCCCATTGGTCGGTCTTCTTATCAAAAAACATTTGCAGGTGGCAGTTTGATTGGTATTTATTCATCTTTTTCAGCACCCGACCAAGACCCCAATTTTACAGGTATTGGTTTTGAGCGAGGAACTGATATTTTCGTAACCGTTTTGAGTGTTGATGGTAAAAGTTTAGTTGGAAGTACATACATTGGTGGAAAAGCCAACGATGGTTTCAATGATACACGTGCCTTAAATATTAAAAACTACGGTGATGAATTTAGGGGTGAAGTTGTGGTCGATAAAGATGATAATATTTATTTTGCTTCGATTACTGCCTCGACTGATTTTCCATTGGTGAAACAATCGCAAGGAGTAAAGGGAGCGGGGTTCGATGGTGTAGTTTGTAAATTGAATAAAACTTGCTCAGAATTACTTTGGAGTACATATTTGGGTGGAAATAATTTCGATGCAGCCTACGGAATAAAAGTGACTGATGCTGGAAAAATCTATGTTTCAGGGCAAACTTTTAGTGCAAATTTAGCCGTAAAAGATGGAGCTTACAGCAAAACTTATGCTGGCAGTGGCGATGGTTTTATAGCAAAATTTAGTGCTGATGGTGCAATAGAACAGCTCACATACGTAGGCACTACCGAAGCTGATGTGAATTTCTTTTTGGAAACCGATAAAGAAGAAAATGTTTACGTATTTGGCTTAACACAAGGCGATTATCCAGTTTCGAGCGATGTTTACCGCAATGCCAAAAGCGGCCAGTTTATTCATTGTTTTGATAAAAATTTGAGTAAAAGTATTTTTTCAACTGTAGTAGGAACTGGCCGAGGAGTTGGTAAAATCGACATTGTACCGACGGCTTTTTTGGTCAATGATTGTGGGAATATTTATCTTTCAGGTTGGGGTGGAAAAGTAAATTCATCAGTTGGGCGAAACCTTAATCGCAATAGCACCACAATGGGCTTGCCAGTGACTTCTGATGCTTTTCAAGCTACAACCACAGGAAGCAATTATTATTTTATGATTCTCGAAAAAGGAGCAAAATCTTTGCTTTATGCCACATTTTTCGGTGCATCAGCCCCACCAACCCCCGAAGGAGAAGTCGGCGACCATCTCGACGGCGGCACCTGTCGATTCGATAAAAATGGCATTATTTATCATACAGCTTGCTCGTGTTTACCACGTCAAGGGCAGTCGATTGCAACTTTTCCAGTAAAAAATGCCTATCAACCACGTCACCAAAGCACTAACTGCAATATGGCGGCTTTTAAGTTTAGTATTGATGCTCTAAAAGCTGATTTTGAGATAAAAAATGAATCCAATAGAGTTGTTACAGAGGTTTGTAGCCCAGCCAGAATCAATTTTAATAATCTGAGTGTCGGGGCGAAAACTTATGAATGGGAATTTAATGGAAATGTAGTTTCTCGTCTGAAAGATGTCGTTTTTAACTTTACAAACCCTGGCGAATACACCGTAAAACTCCGAATTTTTAATAAAATCACTTGCCGAACAACCGATTCTACGGTCAAAAAGATTTTGGTCAAAGGTTTCATTGCCAAAGCTGGTCGAGATACCTTGGTTTGCCCTGATTCGCCTGTGCAACTTTTGGCCGAAGGGGGTGATAAATTTACATGGTCGCCCGTAACCGACTTGAGTAGTTCTACTATCGCCAACCCAATTGCCAAACCGAAAACTACTACCAAATATACGGTTTTGATAGAAAAAGATGGCTGTGCCGTATCGAAAGATGTAACAATAAAAGTGGAAGATAATAAAATTGATTTTCAAGCCAGCGGAGGAAAAGAGATTTGTGCGGGGCAGAGTGTCACGCTTACTGCATTGGGAAATGCCACAAAATTTACGTGGTCGGGTATAGGAATGAAAGATACAGTTGCCACGAAAATTACTGTAAAACCCTCACAAACAAGTACTTATTCGGTCAAGGGTGAATATCCCGACGGTTGTAAACCTACACGAACAACCACAGTTGTAGTCGATAATTCATTCAAACCTGATTTTGATTATGCCATTATCCAAGATTGCGATAAACCTTATCAGCTTACATTTACCAATAAATCGACTAATGCCAGAAGCTATGTTTGGGATTTGGGTAATCGAGATTCGTTGAGAGTAGCCGTCCCCGAAAATTATCGTTTTCAACAAGGTGGAACTTATGCAGTTACGTTGAAAGCTTACAATAGCATCGGTTGCGAACTTTCGACCACAAAAAATATTGAAATCCCAGAAAATGATGGGAAAGTTCCGAACGTTATTACACCAAATAATGATGGAAAAAATGATACCTTTGCAACAGGATTTAGAAATGCAACGCTCGATATTTATAATCGTTACGGAAAATTGATTTTTAACTCAAAAAACTACCAAAACGACTGGGGAAATGGCATCGCATCAGGCACTTATTATTTCGTACTAACTACTCCAACTGGCAATGAATGTAAAGGCTGGGTAACGGTGGTAGATTAATTGAGCGAGTTTCAAACTTGCTCAAGTACAATTCAAAGAATTTTGTTACAAAAACAGTAAATTTTAAAACAATTATATACAATCAACAATGAAAAAACTCATCACACTTTTCGCAATTATTTTCGCAGTAAACATTTCATTTGGTCAAAAATATGATAGTTTTGGCGAAAAAATCAAACCAAGCGGAGCAATTCCAACCGCAGAATTAGCTAAAAAAGCCGCTGAAAAAGGTACTGTGGATGCCAAAGTAACAGGTGTAGTAGAATCAGTTTGCCAAGTAAAAGGCTGCTGGATGAAAGTAAAAATGGAAGATGGACAAACCATGCGTGTAACTTTCAAAGATTACGGTTTCTTTGTACCGAAAGATATTGCAGGAAAAACCATCGTTTTTGAAGGAAATGCTAAAACTAAAACTACTTCGGTTGACGAACTTCGTCACTATGCTGAAGATGCTGGTAAAAGCAAAGAAGAAATCGCAAAAATTACTGAACCTAAAACCGAACTGGCGTTTGAAGCAAATGGTGTTTTAGTGCCTAAGAACTAATTTTCTGAAAAATATAGTTCAAATATTGAGGTCTTCCCATGAAAGGAAGACCTTTTTTATTGAATGCCTTTAAGAAAAGTCATTTTAGCATTTTTTCGTAGCAAATTTTTCAAAAAACTACTATTTTTAGACACGCATTAAAATGTCTAATTTCTTCCTAAACTAAAAACATCTAAATGAAAAAAACTTACCTATTTGTCCTTTCTCTTGGCTTGTCGGTTTCTACCTTTGCCCAACGTACGCTCATTCATTGCGGTACTTTGATTGATGGAATAAGTAATTCTCCAAAATCTCAAATGACAATTATTGTTGAGAAAAACCGTATCACTGACGTGCAAAGTGGCTACACAGCAGCACAAGCAAGTGATAAAGTGGTTGATATGAAAACAAGAACTGTTACGCCAGGTTGGATTGATATGCACGTTCATATCGAAAGTGAGACCAGTAAAGACCAGTACATCAAACGCATGAGTTATGGCATGGCAGATATTGCTTTTGAAGCTCAAAAACACGCTAATACCACATTAATGGCTGGTTTTACAACTGTTCGTGACTTAGGTGGAACGGGAGTAAATATTTCACTGCGAAATGCTATCAATAAAGGTTTGGTGATTGGACCGAGAATTTTTACTTCAGGAAAAACAATTGCTACAACTGGTGGACACGGCGACCCGACCAATGGTATTAGTTCTAAATTCACGGTGCCAGATGATGTAACTGATGGAGTTGTGGATAGCCCCGAAGAAGGACGTCAGGCCGTACGTCAACGTTATAAAGATGGGGCAGATTGTATTAAAATTACGGCAACAGGAGGCGTTTTGAGTGTTGCAAAAAATGGAAAAGGTCCCCAGTTTACCGAAAGCGAGATTGAAGCTATTGTTTCAACTGCCAAAGATTACGGATTTATCGTGGCAGCTCACGCACACGGAGCCGAAGGCATGAAGCGTGCGATTCGTTCGGGTGTGACAACTATCGAACATGGAACTCTTATGGACGATGAAGCTATTGAATTATTTAAAAAATATGGTACCTATTACGTGCCTACGATTATCGCAGGAAAATCAACCTTAGACTCTGTAAAAATTCCAGGATATTATCATCCATTGATAGTTCCTAAGATTTTGGAAACAAGCAAACAATCGGCCATTACGTTTGCAAAAGCTTATAAAGCAGGTGTAAAAGTTGCGTTTGGAACGGATGCGGGTGTTTTTGCTCACGGCTATAATGCCAAAGAATTTATGTATATGGTTGAGGGAGGAATGCCAATGATGGAGGCAATAAAGTCGGCAACAATCGTAAATGCTGGAATTTTGGGTATGAAAGATGAACTGGGTTCAATCGAAAAAGGTAAACTGGCTGATATTGTAGCCATTGATGGAGACCCATTACAAGATGCAAAGGCCATGATGAACGTGGTGCTTGTAATGAAAGAGGGTAAAATTTATAAGCAGAAATAATGACAAGTAAAGCAAAAAAGGTTTCTTTAACTCTAGAGAAACCTTTTTTGTAAATTTATATGAAAGTTTAAATTTGAAAATAAACTAACCCGTAACCATTTTTCCAATAACCAATTTCCATTTTACTTCGGCATCGTCGGGCGAACTTCAACCTTACTCGGTAAAGTACGAGCAGGCATTTTAATTAAATCCGAAACGATTTGTCCAATATCTTCTGGCTGAATTTTCCACGCATCTTTTTCACTTAGTTCGTGATTATTGAAATGCGTAGCCACCGAACCAGGCATAATCGTAGAAACTTTGATGCCCTCATTTCTCAAATCAAGCATAATTGCTTGCGTAAAACCAACCAATCCAAATTTACTGGCATTATAGCCACTTGCACTTGCAAAGAAGTTTGTACCAGCCAAACTTGCTATACTAATAAAGTATCCTTTTGTCGCTTTCAGAGCTTCTAAAGAGGCTTTGATGCTGTAAAAAACACCAGTTAGATTAATATCAATCATTTCATGCCATTGTTCGGCAGAAAGCGTTTGAATAGGAGCGAAGTGTCCAACACCTGCATTCGCAATAAAGTAATCGAGTCTTCCCCAAGTATTAATTACTGTATCAACTGCCTTTTGTTGAGAATCGAAAATTCTAACATCTGATTCGATTCCGAGAGCGTATCCTGCTTTTATTTTGTTCAATTCTGCGGCGGCTTCATCGGCTGCTGCTTTTGAGCGGCTTGTGATAGCTACTTTTATGCCATCTTTTATCAGTACTTCTGCTACACCGTAGCCAATTCCTTTTGATCCTCCCGTAATGAGTGCTGTTTTTATTTCTGACATGTAATTTTGTTAGTTTATGTATCAAGAGTAACAGTAAAATGTAGAAGATAGTTTGAAACTTCGCAGGAAGTCTTCGGACTGGGCGTCCCCCTCAAAGCGAAGACTTCCTGCGAAGTTTAGTGTTGCTTCAACGGTTTCAACAAATATTCCAATCCATTAACTTTAATTTCGTACATTGTGGCAAGCAACATTCCAAGTTTCCCTTCGGGAAAACCTTTGTTTTGGTACCAAATTAAATAATATTCGGGCAAATCGCAGATTAATCGACCTTTATATTTGCCATAAGGCATTTGAAACTTTACTAAATCTTGGAGTATTTGGGAGTTCATTTTGTAAATGTTTAGCAAAGAACCAATGCTTCAAAAAGGCATTCAAGCGTTTGTAAGGCATCGGTAGAATAACCTGGATGAGTTTTTGAAGTCTGAACAATCGTACTTCGAGTGGCAGTAAGCCAGCGAAAACGTGAAGCAATTGGTAACATTCCTATTGGGCCACCATCTTTTCCGCCGAGGCAAATCTTTTCCCAAGTTTGTAGGTATTTTTCTAAATCTTCAAAGTCGAGTTCTGCACCGAAAGCACTGAGGCGTTGTTTGTCGAGAATATATTTTGCCTGTAAAAAACCTTGTTTTTTGCAATAGAGAATAATGCCAACGTTCAGAAATTCTTCACGCTCAACTTTTGGCACAACCCTAATTACGGCATACTCATATAGTTGATTTTCTTGCATTTTCTATCTCTTTTATTACAGAATCTATCATTTTTACTCGTGTTTCTATAAACTGAGCATAAACTTGACGACGTTCTTCGGGCGAGTCAAGTACTGAGTAATCGCTCAACCATTCATCAGGAATCAAGTTTACAACATCGCTGATGAGTTTGGGCGTAAGTGTTGCACAGAATTCTTCAACAACAGCTTCAATCTCAGTCGCTTGTGCCAAAAGAACATGGTCTTTGATGGCTAAAAATGCTCTTTTCGATTGCTCTTCCCAGTTTTCCCAAGAATGATGAAAATATAGCGAAGCACCGTGGTCAATCAACCATAATTCTTTGTGCCACATCAACATATTTGTATTGCGTGGTGTGCGGTCAACGTTGGTCAGAATGTAGTCGAGCAATACAATTTTTGAGGCAATTTTAGGTTCAATCGTCTTGACGATTGGGTCGTAGGTAATCGAGCCTGAAAGGTAATGTACGCCCAAATTTAGCCCAACACTCGCTTGAAGTAAATCTTGGATTTCTTCGTCTGGTTCGGTTTTGCTGAAAGAGTCATCAAGCGTAGCAAAGACAATTTCTGGCATTTTCAAACCCAACGCACGAGCTAATTCGCCCCCAATTAATTCAGCAATTAATGCTTTTACACCTTGTCCTGCCCCACGGAATTTGAGTACATACAAAAAGCCATCATCAGCTTCAACAATGGCAGGCAACGAACCACCTTCTCGCAAAGGCGTTACGTAGCGAGTAATATTTACGGTTCGGAGGTTTTGCATTAAAGTTTTGGGTTATCTTACAAAATAAACCCTTTTAATTTTATTATTTTCAATCTGATAAATGGCGGTGGCTTCAAAAGGCGTGCCTGTACCTGTAATGTATTCTTTATCAATAACGGTATTGCCTTGAATGATGCGGTTTTTTATCTCACAATGAAGGTTTGGTGTTTTCTGGAAGTAGGTATCATAAGATTTTCGCATTTCGTCTTTTCCTTTCATGCGTAAAGTATTCGGAAAGGTGTAAATCTCGACGTCATCGGCATAGGGCTCTAAAAAAGCCTCAATATCACGAGCATTATAGCCATTTAACTGTTTTTGGGCTAAAGTTTCGGGTGTAATTTCTTGTGTTTGGGCAAACGTTAGGTTTGTCAGTAGAAATAGAAAGAAAAAAAGTTTTTTCATGAGTATTAGGGTTTATTCTTTTCCAAAAATACTATTCCAAATGATACTATAGACATCAGTTGCCAAAATTTCATTAGAAGTAGTCTGATTACTAATCAAAACTGGATAATACTCTTTACCAATATCAAGCGTACCGTGCGAGCCTTTGATGAGCGTAGCATCGAGCGGAATTACATCCATTCTGTATCTGAAACCTAAGAGTTTTCGAACCAGTTTGTAAGCGGCACGTAGTTTGATGAATGGATTTTTAGGGTTCATAAACATCTCCACAGGGTCGTAGCCTGGTTTGTTATGAATATCAACACTTCTTGCAAAATCAGGAGCGAGTTTATCGTCCAACCAATAATAGTAGGTAAACCAGCTGTCGGCTTTTGCCATCAAAACTAAATCTCCTGCCCGTTCGTGGTTGATTTTATGCTCAAGTTTTTCGGCTTCGTCCATTATCAACGCAATTCCTTCTACTTTCGATAAAATAGACTTGATTTGCTCTTTTTGACTTAAATCATTGATATAAATATGGGCTATTTGGTGGTCGGCGGCGGCAAATGCTTTTGAAGCACCACCATCAAGAAGTTCGTGTCCATTTTCAACTCTGACCGAAATCAAACCATTTTCACGCAAAATACGATTAATATGAATCGGGTTATTGACGTTGTTAATTCCGTATTCGGAAAGCAGAATTACGTTGGTATTTTTTGTTTCGTAATATTCTACTAATTCTTTCACCAAATCATCAATTTCATGCAAATCTTTGGCAATTTTATTGAAATCAACGCCAAATTTTTGTAAACAATAATCTAAATGTGGCAGATAGATGAACGTAAGCGTTGGGTCATGTTCTTTGTCAACTTCTAAAGCTGCATTGGCAATCCATTTTGAACAGTCAATGCTGGTATTTGGCCCCCAAAACTTAAAAAGAGGAAAAGTACCAAATTTGGCTTGTAACTTATCTCGCAAATCAGCAGGGTAGGTGTAGCAATCAGGCTCTTTTTTTCCATCAGAATGGTATTGCGGGCGAGGCGTTGCAGAAAAATCTGCCGATGAATACATATTATACCACCAAAACATCTTTGATACTGTAAAATTTGGATTTTTACGTTTGGCTGCTTCCCAAATTTTTTCAGCCCGAACGAGTTTATTCGACTGCTTCCAAAATTTCATTTCGTTGGCTTCACGATCGTACCAGCCATTACCCACGATACCATGTTCATCTGGATTTTTCCCTGTAACATAACAACTTTGCGAGGTGGTCGTTACAGCGGGAAAAGGTGGTTTTATATGTATTAACTTAGTTTTTGCAATAAATTGCTGTAAAAAAGGTGTATGCTCACCAATTATACTTGAGCTGAGCCCAACTATATCTATAACTACTGTTTTTTTCATTTTTGAATTTAAAGAAGTTTTTACCACAGAGATAAATGAGTTTATCACGGAGTTTCACAGAGAATAAAACTCCGAGAACTCTGTGCAAAACTTTGTGAAACTCAGTGGTTAAAAAATTATAAAAGCCCTTTCACCCAATTAATTTCTCTGATAATTGATTCATTTAAAGGTGCTTGAAACTCAGTTGGTAAAACTCCCCAAGTATAAGTTTCGATTTCGAGATGATTGGTGAAGGATTTATTTTTATGAACATTAATAGTATCAACAATATCAGATTGTGTAGAACTCAACATACCATAGTTTTCTAAAAATAGTGGTACATGGAAATGTACTCGCCACGAGCTAATGTTTTCATCAAAACCCTCAATTGCCTCTGTCAAATCTGGGAATTTCTGAAAACTTCCATCTTTCCGCTGTGCTACCACTTGGTGCAAATACGTTGGTTCGTTGTATTGAGCAATCACTTTTAGTTTCTCTTCGGCATCGCTCGCAAAATCAACTTTTAGTGCTGAGCTAATTTGTATTTTTCCAACTTTCAACCCCTCGATTCCTAACTTATCAATTACAGTTTGCGGTGCTTCAAAACCTACTGCAAAATGGCAAACATCATAACATAATTGAATATGTGTTTTGATGGCTTCAACTGCTTTTTCGCTCGAAAATCCTTTGCTTGTAAGTTGCTCAATTCCCATTGGAAGTAAGTAATTATTATACCAAGCGATATATTCGTCAGAATTTTCGAGAATACCATCAGGCTCAGGCTCTATATCAAGATGTAGTGTTTTGCCAGTTGTCGTTTGTAAATCAATCAAGGCTTCAACTACTGAAATGATATTTTTTGTAGCAATTTTAGTTGCTTCTTTGAGTACTTCGGGAGTTTTCCACCAAAAACGGTAGGAGAGAGGCGACGTAGAAATTCCGCCCTCAGTCAAATGATTTGGTAAAAGTTGAGCCAGTAAACCAAAACTTCTGATAGTATAATTAGTGCGTTCAGGCGTTGTCCAATCGGGAGCGTGAACTTGGTCTTTTACAACTACATTATGAAAGCCTCCGTATGGAAAACCATTCATCGTAAAAACATAGCAGTCATTTTCTTCGAGCCAGTTTTTGAAAGTATCAAAATTAGATTTTTCCGATAAATCAATGCTCGCTTGATTAGCCAGTCGTAGGCCAATACCCATCTTTTCGTTCGGACAAACAGCCGCTTTTATTTCGGGAATACTGCTTTGAAGTACCGAAAAATGAGCTGCCCATTCTTCGCCAGGGTGAATATTGCTACAATAAGAGAGATGTCCGTATGGGGTTTGCATTTCAAATTAACTTAATGTGATTTGAGAATTATGCCGTTAGGCGTTTTATATTGGTAGAAAATAATTATGTATTGGATGTAAAGTCCTGTAAGGACGAAATATATCATCCCTAAGAGATTTTATAGGCTCTATTTTCTTTATATTGACTACCAATATTAAATTTAATATTATTTAAACAGTCACTTTCAATTCATCCACTGCCTGTTTCATTAGCTCAAAATCTACTTCGTGGATTTCTCGGCCTTTGCCCAACTTTTCTAAAATCGTGATAGTGAGTTGTCCGCCTAAGTGTTCTCTAAATTCATTTAGCCCTTCCCACAAATTTAATTTGTCGTTCTCACCGAGTTTTTCGTGGTAAAGCTTGAAACCAAGATTTTTGAGCAAATGAATGATTCTGTTTACTTCTTCTTGTGAAATAAGGCCTAAAAGTTGCGAATAAATCGAATCAAGAGCAATTCCAATGGCAACAGCTTCACCGTGGCGAATCTCGAAATTCGTTAAATACTCCAATTTATGAGCAGCCCAATGTCCAAAATCTAAAGGTCGAGCTGAACCCATTTCAAATGGGTCGCCACTTGAAATATGATTAGTATGCAATGCAGCTGAACGGAAAATTTGTTCGTGCATTACTTCCATATCACGGTTTGCCATTGCATGAGCGTTAGCTTCGAGCCATTCAAAAAATGGTAAATCTTTTATCAAAGCTACCTTTACTGCTTCCGAAATTCCCGATCGCCAATCACGTTCAGAAAGTGAGGTCAAGAAGTCAGAATCATTGAAAACCGCAACGGGTGGAGAAAATGTGCCGAGAAAGTTTTTCTTTCCTAAGAAATTAACTCCATTTTTTACACCAACACCCGAATCATTCTGCGAAAGAACGGTTGTGGGAATGCGTATATGTTTTACGCCTCGGTGAGCAATCGTTGAGGCATAGCCAACCATGTCCAAAAACGCTCCTCCACCGATGGCTGCTACAAATGAATGTCGGTCGATGCCATATTTATTGATGGCCAAAAGCGTTTGGTCTAAATACTGCGTATCGTTTTTTACGATTTCGCCACCGGGCATTACCAAAATTTCATCAACTAAAATAATATTGGGGTGATTTTTGAAGTAAGATTGAATAGAACCTGCCAACGAAGGATGGTTTTCGGCTACTCCTGCATCAATTAAAAACAAAATTTTCTTTTGAAATCGAGTATCACCAAAATTTGTCAGAAAATTACTAAACTCTTGATTATTAGATGAAAAAAGCCCTTTCGTAAAAACAATATTAAATGAATACGGAACTTGAAAGGCTTGTTGAATAAGGTTCATTATATTGGGTTAGTGCTAAAAAATTATAAATTGTCGTTTTGTTGGTACTAAGTTACGGCAAAAACTTTTGCCAACTTCATCGAAATCGGTAATAAAGATAAAACTGCGATAGCAAGAAAAATGTTGCCCGAAACACTCACCCATGCGGCATCCATTACTATGAGCGAAAGTACGCCTGCTTTCACGGCTTTACCGATATTTGGTCCAATTGGATTTGAAATTGCCGTAATTAAAGGTTTGAATATCAAATAAATATGCAAAATTACGAATCCTGACGTAATTAGTAGATTTCCTAAATTAAAAGAGATAAACAACTGAAAAGTGCTGACCAAAACGTATAAAAATGCCGCAAAATACAGTGTATTTTTATTTCCTCCGTGTACTTCGCCTCGGCTAATCATTGTGATAGCAGCAATGTAGCAAACTGGTAAAATTCCAATCCACCACCATTGTGGAATAGCTGCCTCAATGATGCTCATTCCCAAAATCAAATTTCCACCTCGGCAAAGTCCCATATTGATTGGACCCAGAAACGAATGATGTTTGCCGTATTTATCATAAATCAAAGCACAAACGGCTACTGATAAGGCAATTAAGCTACTTGCTAAACTATGAGCCAGTGCTGCAAAAACGCCTAATAATAATAACAAAACGCCGAAAATGATTGCATTATTTTTGCTTACCTTTCCACTCGGAATAACTCTCTCTGGACGCTCGTTTTTATCTAATTCTAAATCAAAAATATCATTAAAGACAATGCCTCCACCGTACAAACCAATAGTAGAAAGGCACAAAAAGACAACTTTTGTTGGGTTTATCTCTTCAATCGAAAATGAGAAGGTAGCAATAGCAACGCCAGCCAAAATATCAGCAATGGCCGTGACAATATTGGCAGGTCGGGTTAGTTGTAAGTAGGCTTTTAGGTTCAAGGTTGTAATTTGATTTTTGATATTCTGCTCAGTTCAGTGAATAAAGCGAAGGGTCGCACCCTCACTGTTTAAAGGAACAACGGATTTACTTTAAAGTATATTTAGCGACTTAAGTCGCTAAAGTGGAGTAGTAACCTTCCATTGTTCCCTTAGTTGCCCATTTTAATGGGAGAAATATTGAGTAATTAACTAATTATCAACGAGTTTTTATCCACTCTCGGAATTTGCCCACCACGTAAAACCGTATTTCCATTGAATTTGAGGCTTTGGTCAATCACTTGTGGAGTCTCAAAATCAGCCACGTTGATTTGCCCGCTTTGGGCAAAAGCATCAATGGCATTTTGGTACGTTACTAAGCGAATATCTTCGTCGGCAATTCCTTTGATTTTCATTAGAGCTGCTGTTTTTGGCACAGCTAAAGGATCGCTGATACCCCAGTCAGCTGCTGAATTGACCATAATTCTTTCTGAACCATATTTTTTTACGATTTCAACCATACGCTCATTACCCATTTTTGTAAATGGATAAATCGTAAATGCTGCCCAAAAACCTTTTTCAAGCACACTTTCTACGGTTTCTTCATTATTATGGTCGATAATTACCATGCTTGGGTCAATGCCGTGTTCGAGAGCAATGGCCATACTCAATTCAGTTCCTTTCTTTTTGTCACGGTGTGGCGTATGCACTTGTACTGGCAAACCCGCTTCTTTTGATAATTCGAGCTGCAAACGATAGTATTTTTCTTCGGCGGCAGTTTGGTCATCAAAACCAATTTCTCCTACACCAACAACCCCTTCTTTATACAAAAACAAAGGTAAAATTTCCATTACTTGCTCTGCTAAAGCCTCATTATTAGCTTCACGAGAGTTTAAGCCAATCGTACAGTAATGCTTGATTCCAAATTGTGATGAACGAAAACGTTCCCAGCCAACCAAACTGCTAAAATAATCTTTGAAAGAAGCCAAACCTGTTCGTGGTTGACCCAGCCAAAAAGCAGGTTCAATAATGGCTACCACACCTGCATCAATCAAAGCAGTATAATCGTCGGTGGTGCGGGAGGTCATGTGAATATGTGGGTCGAAGAACTTCATGCCTTTTGTATAATCAGCATAATTCGCCTGTACTGTTTTTGATGTTATGAGTTCTTCAGCTGTGCCTTCAAAGTGCGAAGGATTTTGTGATATTTCAGAATGTTTTTGACACATTTTATTGATTCTATTGTTGTTAATACTCCGTTTCTAAACCTCAAGCATTGACCAGCTAAAAGTTTCGTTTTGTAATTCTTGGTGTTTTTTTAGTTCTTCTTTGGCCGCTGAAAAATCAGTTTCGGTACAAACCAAAGTAGCCGCTATTTGGTCATTTTGATTTTGAGATACAAATAGGGTACAAATATCTTCAAAAATTGCTTCATTCATAAATTTACTAACCAATCGCCAAGCTTGAGCAGGAATCGTGCGACCAGCAGCCCAACGTTCATGTGCCAAATATGAAATCGAATTAGCCAGTTCTTGATTTGCTCGTTCGTTTAAACCTTGAATGCGGTGAATAGGTTTATCATTGAAAATGCACTTCAAAACCAGTTGATTCCAAGCCAGTTCAGAGAAATCTTGCATCGGATAGGGGTTTTGAAAGGCAATAGCATCAAAAACTAAACCGATATTTGACCGCACAGCATCAGTAGCACGCAACATCCAATAATCAGAAAATGCCAAAAAGGGTAGGGCAGATATTAAAGCAACTGCTTCATTGTTTTCAGCGGTTTCAAATAATGTGTCAAGGGCTTTCGTGTAGGTTTCTTTGTCCGAACCATCAAATTTTGTGAGGAAGTAAACCCGCACTAATCTGTCCAGTGTCCAATTGTTGATGTCAACATTATTGATAGAATCAGCAGATTCAATGGTCGTTTTACTGACAAATCGTGGTGTTGCTACAAAGGCAGTTTGTAAAGACTGTAAACTGCCAGTACTTTTGGCTTCAATCCAACTAATTTCTTTTGGAGAAGCGAATTCTTTTATTTTTTCGAATATCTGTTCAGAAAAACTCATTTGTTTGGTTAGGCAAAATAACGATTAAAATAATCGTAAATATTTACGATGAAAATTTTGTATGCTATGACGCATGTCACTTTCCGATACAAAAAGCAACTATTTTTTTAATGTACTTATAATCAATTAGTTATAAGTAATAATTTTTTATGAGGTACAAATAAGGTACAAAATCAATCAAATAATCAATTAATTACCTCAAAAGTACGTATTTATTGGATATTCATTTTTAACCCCAAACCATCTAAAATTTTTAAAAAAGTAGATAACTGAATATCTGCCTTACCGTTTTCGATTCTTGATATAAATTCTTTTTTCATATCAATTTTTGAAGCTAATTCGGTTTGAGTGAGGTTATGGCGTTTTCTTTGCTCTTTTAGTTCCTCACAAATAGATGCCGCCTTTTGTTTGACTGTATAATCGTTTGGCATACCTACGGCTTGCAAAGTGCTTATTGCCTTTGATAATTGCTCAGGGAATAATACTTGCTTACTGTATTGGTCGAGGTCAGCATTGTAGTTGCTTGCTTGTAAGTTTGTCTTTTTCATTTTGTTTTTCTTTTTGCCAAAAATCCTTGATAATCTTTTCCTTTCTCGAATAACTCCCAATGTTCGCCTAAAAGCCCATAAACTGTAAAATCTTTTTCTATCTCAGTTAAATTGTTGCTTATACCCATACGATACAATCGGGTTCTGCTTGGTGTAACTCCTACGGCATAAACCCACGCATGAGGGTATTTATCAGTAAAAAGATAAAGTGTACTTGCTACGGTGGCTAATACTTTATTACTATCTTGATTGTTGGTTATGGCTTTATCATCAATGAATCCTTCTTCGTTTTTATCCCCAAAACCTAAATTATAAACGTCTTTGATAGGTGTTTCGCTGTACTGAACCAATTTAGTAATACTTCCTTTTGTGCCTATACTCACAAACTCAAAAACGGTATCCAGTAAGTTATTAGTAAATAAGTATCGTTCTTTGGTCATAAAATATTAACTAATTGATTAACAAAAGTAAGGTAAAAATAATTTCTGTGCAATTAGCAATTTACGGTTTTACATTAGCGGCTAAATCGTTGAGTAAACCTTGAGCGATTGTTTAGTATATATTTTTGATACCATTTCAATAATAAATTTTGAAATTTTTATATAATATATTCTTCAATTACAGATTTTTTGTGTCTTCGGAATGTCGTAAGTAGTAGAACATAAATTAATGATAGATACTCATGGTATGACTTGGTGTAATTGATAGTAAGTGGTTTATTTTTAATCATGCCATGAGTAAAGGGCATTTTTTATTGGCTAAAAAGATTGGTTTGTTGTTCTACAAACTTTTTGAACCATTGGTTATTGGTAGTAATCATCTGCACGTTTTTTTCGCCCGAAATTGGACAAACGCCTAAATGTACTATCTGTAACAAACCTAATTTTTCAAATTTAGCTTTGTATCTACAACCATCGGCTCTCGAAATACCTGTTTGTTTCTCAAAGTCATAGACTGAAGTTATATGAGTTAAAAAGAACTCATAAAATATGAATTCATCAGTTTTTCTATGAATATTTTCGCTTTTTCGTTGCAAAGATTCTCTATACTTTGTACTACGCTTTTCGGGGTCGTACTTTACAACTTTGTTGAAGTCAAACCATTGGGCGGCTTGCTGTGGAGGTGTCTTCTTATCTATGTCCTGCATAGATTCGTTGATAGCTTCTTGAATTATTGGGCGAAACAACGCAACCAAAAAATTCTGCACTTGGACTAAATTTGGTACTTCCATAAATATTATTGTTTGATTTATGAAGCAAGTTTAAGACATAAAAAAAGACACGGAAATTCGTGTCTAATTATTTTTCGGTGTCCTTTTAACTATTTGTTAATCAGTAATTTATGTAGTTTTATTTTTAGAGTCGTGGTTTTTATGTCCAACCAAAATCTTCCAATAAATTTACTTTTTTAAGTATTTCTTTATTGGATTCCATTGCTCGTATGAATGTTTTATCAGAAATTAATTTGTTCTCTTTGGTTTTGAAATTCCGTTTAGTTGCAAATTTTGAATCTTTAACGTTTTTATTTTCTCTTTGCTGCACATAGTAGTTGGTCATGTCTAAATCTCTAATATTTTTATCCAAAGTACGTTGGTGTATTTTTTTTATTTTTCCCTCCGCTTCGCTTGGTGGAGGTGTTTTAATTTCATAATATTTATTTTTTGTTTCAGTTTGTTCAGTTGGTAATAAAAAACTACGGAACATTTCAAGTCTGTTTAACTGCACAAATAATTCACTATATCTAAATAAGTCTTCTAATGGCTTACTTATATTAAGGTACATTTCAAATTCTTCTAAATCAAACTCCCAATATTCATTCTCATTAAATTCATCTATAACGCATTCAATTAACAGCATTAAGTTTGCTTCTTCTTGAATTATTAAAATCAAATCAGTCTCATTTGGTTTTCTACTTGCTGGATAAATACTCCATAATTCTTCTAAATTATAATACAAAGGCTTCTCATCTTTATTACTTTCAAAAAAAGTAAAAACAGGATTGAATGAGTTAAGGTCGTATAAATAATTTTCATAAAATTCATTTAGCCAATAGTCATATCTTTTTTCAGGTTCCATAAATTCATGAGGAATGTCGGGCTTACAACTTTGTAGATATGCAAAGCTTAATCCTTCATTACCAAGTTTTTGAATCTTATCTTTTATGATATTAATTTGATTCAAAGTTACTTCTTCTTTTTCTAAATCAGTAGAACACAAAATATACAGTAACCTATCTTTATCATTATAATAGGTATCTGTCTTGAATCCATAGTAGTCATCAATAAAAGCTTTTATGAAACCACTTTCGATTATTTGATTTGTTTCCATAATTATAAATATAAGTCTTATTATATCTGCTGCTTTCTCTTGGTAGCTTAAATAATCTTTACGTAAATTTTTAATATATTAATTTTTGTATGCTTCACAATATAAATATAAACAAAACAAACCAATAGAAAAACAAAATAAATAGGCAATAAAAAACCGCTAATTGTTTAATAATTAGCGGTTTATCTATGATTATTGTATGTTTAATATTTGCTTGTTTAGGTCGGTTACTTTCCGATACAAAACTTACTAAAAATATTGGCCAATAAATCGTCGGAAGAGATAGCTCCTGTAATCTCACCGAGATGATGCAACGAAAGACGAATATCTTGTGCTAAAAAGTCACCCGTTATGCCTAAATCTAAACCATTCAATACTTCACTCAATGCTTCGTTGGCTTTGACGAGGTGTTCATAGTGGCGTAAATTCGTGAGCATTGTATCAGCTTGCTTTTTTGTTTTTGCTTTAGCTACGATTGCAGCTTTGAGTTCATCAATACCGATGTTGTTTTTGGCGGATATTGCCAAACTTTCTACATTTTCAGCTTTTCCCACCAAATCAATCTTATTTCTTACCCTAATAATTTTATCTTCATCAAATTCCGAGATAAAATCTTCATTTGAATCCTCACTATCTGACAACAAAAGTACAATCTCAGCTCTACGCATGGCATCTTTTGAGCGTTCGATACCAATAGATTCTACTACATCTTTTGTTTCTCTGATTCCTGCGGTGTCAATAAATCTGAATTTTATGCCATCAATAAACAATACATCTTCAATCACATCACGAGTTGTACCTGCAATTTCAGTTACAATCGCTTTTTCTTCATTGAGCAAGATATTCAATAACGTCGATTTTCCAGCATTGGGTGGACCGATTATCGCCACAGGAAGACCTTCTTTTATTACATTCCCAGCATCAAAAGAATCTATTAAATTTTTCAGAAAATTTTGAATTTTCAATATTAAAGATTTTAAATCATCTCTTTCTGCAAATTCTACGTCTTCTTCGCCAAAATCTAACTCTAATTCAACTAAACTTGCAAAGTGAATCAATTCTTCACGCAAGGCTTTTAATTGATTCGAGAAACCTCCACGCATCAAACTCATGGCCGTTTTGTGTGCTGCTTCTGAGTCAGCCGCAATCAAATCGGCAACTGCTTCGGCTTGTACTAAATCAAATTGACCATTTAAAAATGCACGTTGTGTAAATTCTCCTGCTTGGGCCATTCGGCAACCGTTTTGGAGTAGAAGTTTTAGAATATACCTTATTATATAGTCGCTCCCGTGACAAGAAATTTCTACGACATCTTCTTTTGTAAAACTTTTAGGAGTTTTAAAAACAGCTATCAATACTTCATCGACAATCACGCCACCATCCCGAATCGTGCCAAAGTGAATCGTGTGTGAATCAACTTTTGTTAAGTCTTTTCCTTTGAAAATTTTATTGACAATCTCAAATGTACGCTCGCCCGAAACACGAATAACGCCAATCGCTCCGATACCCTGTGGGGTTGATAACGCACAAATTGTTTCTAATTGAATCATTTATTGTAGTTAAAAAATCTTTTCTAATCTTTGATTAATCAATCTTGCAAATTCTGTAAATCTTTTAATCGTGGTTTTAATTACTTATTTTTGCAAATCTACCAACTAAAATCTTAAAATCAGTGATTGTAGATAATCAGTCGATAATTTATTTGAAACGATCGACTTACAGCTCTGTACTTTCGACCTCTGAAATATGTTAAAAGCAAAAACTCTGTGGTATCTCAACGCAATCTTATTGGTGGTTGCTTTATTTATTGCCTATCAAATTTGGTTCGCTCCACGTAAAGATGCATGGAATTTTGTGCCAGACAGTGCTTTTTTGGTTGTCGAAAGTTCCGAAATCCAACAATCCCTTTATTCCAAAACCGATCCAACTCAGCTTGCCGATATTCCTTTTTTTTATGATGCTTTGGCTCAACTAAAAAAGATAGGCGAAAATATTGATAACCAAGAAATTGCTAAAAAGTTCTTTGAAAAGAAACTTATCACTTATTCGCTTCACCGAGAAAACAAGAAAAATCTTGAATACATTATCTATATTCCAGCGGGTACTTTTGGCGATGAATCTTTCTTGAATAATCTTTTAGTACCAGATGCTACCAAACGAAAAGTTTACGGACGCAATTATAAAGGTCTGCGTATCAACGAATTATATGATATAAATAGCCGTTCACTATTCAATTTTTTTGTGCATGATGATTTCTTAATTTGTAGCGGTTCGAAAGTACTACTCGAAGAAGTAGCCAACCGAATAAAGTCAGGTGTATCAATCGAGCGAGTACCATTCAAAGAATCTCGAAAAGGAACTGCCCATATTTATTTCAAAAGCAAGAGTTTGCAAGATGTGGCTGATATTCTTCCGTCACAATTATCGCCTAATCTGATTGAGTTTTTCGGAAATATCACGCCACGCAATCCTGATATTGTTTTCGAGAAACAAAAGCTGCCTAATATTATTTCGGCCTACATTTACTCAAAAGGTACAAATGCCATTCCTTTTTTGGGGATTTTTGCCCGTCAAAAACCACAGCCATTTGCATGTACGGGACTAATTCCCGAAAATACCGCTATCACCATTCGTCTGAGTTTCAAGAATAAGCTTTTGTTGGCACAAGAGTTTAATACTTTCATGAAAAACGAAGAACCAGAACTCGTGGCAGAAAAAGATAGTGTGAATCGCTTGCTGAATTCCAATCTTAATAGCTTGTATTCGATTCTGAAAGATGAAGTTGTTATGTGTGAAATGGAAACCTCATCAGACGAACCATCGAAGAAAATCCTACTCATCAAAACCGAAGATTCGGCCGAAGCTCTTAATTTATTTGATGATTTAGCTACTGATGCCGAGAAAATCTCCAGCTATTTCAAATCTCAGCCTTTTACGTACCTCAATAACTACGTAAGAAAAATTGATGTAAGCCAATTGCCCGCCATGTTGTTTGGTTCGGTTTTTAAAGGTTTTTCTGACTGCTACTACACTCAAAAAGATGACTATATCATTTTGGCAAGCGATGACGATGCCATGCGAGAATATCTCAATAACCTCAACACAGGTCAAACTTGGGCAAAATCAAGTATTTACAGAGATTTTATTGCCAAACTTAGTCCACAGTCACAAGTAACAGCTATCATTAGCCCGCAGAGAGTATGGAATAATATTTATTATTCGTTACCCAAAAAATGGCAAGCCTCAACACTCAAGCACGAGAGTAGGGTGAAGGATTTGCGTTTCATGGCCATCGAAAACTTTGTGATTAATAGCACTTTTGGTACTAAATTTTTGATAGAAAAAGTCCCACAAACACAGAAAGCGGCGGTCGTCAATAAATTATTCTTACAAGATAGTTTGGTGGTGAATAGTCCATTGGCTGGTGTTCCTACAATAATAAAGAATCCAGTCAATGCTGCGGATGAAATTATTGTTCAGCAGGCTGATAGTCAACTGAAATTATTATCAAATACTGCCAAAGAAATCAACGCCATTCCGTTGGGTCAGGCAATCAATACCAATTATTTATTGCCAACCGATTATTTTCAAGATGGACTTTTGCATTATCTGACCACCACCCCAAGCGATTTGGTAGTTTTGAGTCGAGATAATACAAAAGGAATTGTGGCCAGTTCGCCCGAATTATCGCTTGATGGTGGAGTGAAAGCCTTAGCCGCCAACGAGACTAAAATTTACGTTGTTGATGCTTCGGGAGGGATATATATCATTAATGAAGAAACCCAAAAAGTTAGTAAGATTAAAACACCTACTCAACTCGGCAGCATAGTTCAGATTCAGCCAGTTAAGTATAAAAATAATGCTTATTTGGCGGTCCTTCAAAAAGATGGTACACTCAATGTATTTTACGAACAAGGTCCAAATCTGAGTGGTTTTCCTAAAGTACCGCTCACGGCTCGACCAATCGGAATGATTGTAGAGGAAGATATTAATAAAAACTCGGTAATTACTTTACTTTCTGAAATTGGAGAAATCAAGAAAGTAGATATGCTCGGCAATAGTATAACCGATGCCAATATCCAGTTGGAGCGTCCTGATAAAGGAACTGTATTTGAATTATTATTCGACCAAAACCGCAAAGATTGGTTAGTGGTGCGTCGTACACCAACTTCGATGGTAATTTTTAATAAACAAGGTGCCTCGGTGATAAAAATCGAAAGCACAGACTTTATGAAATCGCAACTGAAGTATTTTGATTTAGGAAATGATTTAAGAGTAATTTCAATTTTTGACGGAAAGAATAATACATTTTTCGACCTAAAAGGAAAAACAATCGGCGATAAACCATTGCCAGCCAGTGCATTACCCGCACTTTCGTATGCCGAAGCTTACAATAAATTATACATTTATAATCCCAACAAAACCAAGTTTGAAGTCTGGACGGTGAAGTTGAAATAAATATAAAATATTTCCACTAAACATTTGTATCTAAAAAATAAAACTTCTACCTTTGCACTCTCATTAAGAAACGGAGTATTCTTCTCTGGTCAAATGAAGTCCCAGCTCATGTGGGAAACCAGTTTGACTATTGACCTGTTGAGTCGTCTGAATTTATTCACTACACTCATTTGAAACGGTCTCCGAAAGCTTTTGAACATTTACAGGAATCATTGCAAGGTAACAAGGAATTGTCCTGCACCTTTTGGTCCTTACCCATGTGGTTTGCAATGCAAAGTTTAAGTTGGCAATGGTCAACCTCTGAAAAAAGTAAATAAATTATTGGCTTTAACTTGTAATCGTGCAATATTTTCACGAATTTTGCACCCCAGTTTACGTTGAACTGGCGAAAAGATGAAAGTTTAGGTTAAATTAGCAAAATAAAGCGTAAAATACCATGTCTGGAATTATTGGAAAGAAGGTTGGAATGACAACTATCTTCAACGCAGAAGGTCAAGCAGTACCATGTACTTTGATAGAAGCAGGCCCATGCGTTGTTACACAAGTTCGTACGGAAGATAAAGATGGCTACACAGCTATTCAATTAGGTTACGGCGAAAAGAAAGAAAAAAATACAAGCCGCTCGCTTGTAGGTCATTTTAAGAAAGCAGGTACAACACCTAAGCGTAAGTTAGTAGAATTCAAAGAATTCGAAAAGGAATATAATCTTGGCGAAACAATTCGTGTAGAAGATGTTTTCGCTGAAGGTGATTTCTTAGACGTAACTGGAAACTCGAAAGGTCGTGGTTTTCAAGGGGTTGTTAAGCGTCACGGATTTGCTGGGGTAGGTGGTCAAACACACGGTCAGCACAACAGAGGTCGTCACCCAGGTTCGATTGGTGCTTGTTCGTTCCCATCACGTGTATTCAAAGGTGTTCGTATGGGTGGTCGTATGGGAAATACTCGTACTACAATCCAAAACTTGAAAGTATTAAAAGTACTTACAGAGCAAAACCTTATTGTAGTGAATGGTTCAATCCCAGGAGCGAAAAATTCTTACATTACATTACATAAATAAGATAACCCCCAACCCCTAAAGGGGAGTTATTGAAAGAATAGTTTTCTAAATTAGGCTCTCCTTTAGGGGCGGGAGGGTTTTTAGGTCGAAACTGAACGACATCGAAAAAATGCAGTAGTAATCAAATGAATTTACCAGTATTAAGCAAAGACGGGAAAGACACAGGTCGAGTAGCTACATTAGCTGACAGTGTTTTCGGAATTGAGCCAAATCAACACGTTGTTTACTTAGATGTAAAACATTATTTGGCTAATCAGCGTCAAGGAACGCACAAAGCGAAGCAAAGAGCTGAAATCGCTCGTTCTACTAAGAAAATCGTTCGTCAGAAAGGTTCAGGAGGTGCTCGTCACGGTTCTACCAAATCTCCAACTTTCGTAGGTGGTGGTCGTGTATTCGGGCCAGTTCCACGTGATTACGATTTCAAATTAAACAAAAAAATCAAAGTGTTGGCTCGTAAGTCGGTACTTTCTTCAAGAGCTTCTGAAAACAATGTTTCAATCATTGAAAACTTCACTTTTGAAGCTCCAAAGACAAAATCATATTTGTCATTCCTCAACGCACTTTCTTTAGCTGGCACTAAAACCCTATTCATCATAGGTGATTATGATAGCAACGTATATTTATCAGCACGTAATATTCCTAAAACTAAGGTATTGAGTGTTGATGAAGTAAGTACTTACGATTTAATTAATGCTGACAAAGTTTTAATTAGCGAAGGTGCATTGTCGAAAATGGAAACAATATTGAATTAAGACTTATAGTTGCATTGCAGCTTATAAATAATACAAAAATGAGCGTACTCAAAAGACCAATCGTTACCGAAAAATCACAAAAACTTACTACAAGTGGTAAATTTGTGTTTGAGGTTGAGTTGAATGCGAACAAAATCGAAATCGCAAAAGCTGTCGAAAAAATGTACGGTGTTACTGTAACAGACGTAAACACTGTTCGCCAAATCGGCAAAAAGAAATCGAGAATGACTCGTAGCAGAGCATCATCAGGTATGACTTCTACTTTTAAGAAAGCAGTAGTAACATTGAAAGATGGTGATTTAATCGATTTCTACGAAAATTTGTAATAAGTGCTAAAAGTAGCCAAGTATTACACAATTTACTAAATTAAAGTATAGCCTTTGGCTGCAAAAGATTAAGTAACAATGGGTATCAAAAAATTAAAACCAAACACACCTGGCCAACGTCATAGAATTGCTCCTGATTTTTCAGACATCACAGCAAGTAAGCCAGAGAAAAGCCTAACCACTACTATCAAGAAAACTGGTGGTAGAAATAGCGAAGGTCACCGTACTGCACGTTATATTGGTGGTGGACACAAACGTAGATATCGTTTGATTGACTTCAAAAGAAATAAAGTAGATGTTTCTGCTGAAGTAAAAACTATCGAGTATGACCCAAATCGTACAGCACGTATTGCTCTCGTACAATACACTGACGGCGAGAAGGCATATATTATTGCTCCTCAAGGATTGAAAGTTGGACAAACTATCATCGCAGGTTCAAATGTTGCACCAGAAGTTGGTAACTCACTTCCAGTAGGAAATATGCCACTTGGTACAATCATTCACAACATCGAATTACAGCCTGGTAAAGGTGCTCAAATGGCTCGTAGTGCTGGAGCTTATGCTCAAGTATTAGCAAAAGATAGCAAATATGTTACTTTGAAAATGCCATCGGGTGAAATGAGAATGATTCTTGCTACTTGTGTTGCTACGGTAGGAACAGTATCAAACGCTGATCACATGAACGTAACGCTTGGAAAAGCAGGTCGTAAACGTTGGTTAGGAGTTCGCCCAAGAGTAAGAGGTGTTGCAATGAACCCAGTTGACCACCCTATGGGAGGTGGTGAAGGCCGTTCGTCAGGTGGTCACCCACGTTCACGTAACGGTTTATTAGCGAAAGGTAAGAAAACTCGTGATACGACTAAGCCTTCATCGAAGCTTATCATTTCAAGAAGAAATAAATAATAATCAAGCAGTTTAATGGCTTTTTGATTTAGAAATAGACAGAGAGTTCAAAACTTAACCGTAGCGAGAAATCGCTCAGAATAATAAAAAATGGCACGTTCACTTAAAAAAGGACCATACATTGATTTTCGCCTCGACAAGAAAGTTGTTGATATGAATAACTCAGGCAAAAAATCAGTTATCAAAACCTGGTCACGTCGCTCAATGATTTCACCAGATTTTATCGGGCACACCTTCGCAGTACATAACGGAAATAAATTTATTCCTGTTTATGTAACTGATAACATGGTAGGACACAAACTTGGTGAATTTTCACCAACTCGTAACTTCCGTGGTCACGTAGCAAAAAAAGATAAAGGTAAAAGATAATAATTATAATGAAGAATGAAGAATGAAGAATGTAGAATGTAAAATGAAGTGTGATTACTAAAATGTAAACATAATTCTTAACTCTTAATTCTTAATTCTAAATTCATAATTCTACATTTCAAGAATAATGGAAGCAGTAGCAAAACTTAATGATTACCCTACCTCGCCTCGTAAGGCAAGATTAGTGATTGACCTTATTAGAGGGAAAAAGGTAAGTCAGGCTTTAGGCATTTTGAGCTTTCAGCCACAACACGCCGCACCAGTGGTTAAGAAAGTCTTATTATCGGCAGTTGCTAACTGGCAACAAAAGAACGAAGACTTGAAAATCGAAGACGCAGAATTGTACGTAAAGTCAATTTTCGTTGATGGTGGACGTATGTTGAAACGCATGAGACCAGCTCCACAAGGACGTGGATACCGTGTTCGTAAGCGTTCTCACCACCTTACAATTGTAGTTGATAGTGCAAATTAATTAAATCAAATAGCAAACGATACACTACTCGTATTGCTTAATAAAGTAAATTACCAATGGGACAAAAAGTAAATCCGGTAGGTCTAAGACTTGGTTATATC
>OFDC01000174.1_pt1 | contig 65055 bp, 57 predicted proteins | sample 1520941 | NCBI WGS metagenome assembly OFDC01 (sample SAMEA94258168, study PRJEB24077) | hot springs metagenome | biome: Aquatic biome; feature: Water | place: India | collected 2012-12-06 | depth 5 m | reverse complement strand
GCCCGCGCATTCAAAGAAGACTGAATGGCCACCACATTCCGAGCAGGGGTGATGAATTCGCCAGAAGCGTGCTAGCCTGCACGTGAAGCTTGGGGTCATTTCATACTTGCGAGCGGGTCTACACATGCGACGTTGGTTCGGGGTGGTGCTGGCGGTGGTGACGATCGCGCCATGTGCGATGCTTGCTGCGACGGGCTCAGCCAAGGCGGCATCGCCGCAATACGCCGACGGGGCCATGCCAGCCGTCGGCGTCATCACGGGGCACGGCGGACCAGTCCGGGCGCTGACGGCACTCGACAGCCTCGGCGCGATCGTCACCGGTGGTTTCGACAGCGCGATCATCGTCTGGAACCTCAAGTCCGGTTCGGCTCGAAGCGTCCTTCGTTTTCACGACAGCACCGTCAACGCGGTCGTGGCGCTGAAGGGCGGCTGCTTCGCGTCGGCGGGCGAGGACGCGCGGATCGCCATCTGGTGTCCAGGCTCGAACGAGCCACAGAAGGTGCTGACCGGGCACACCGCGCCAATCTCGGCGCTTGCCGTTTCGCCCGATGGGCAAACGCTCGCCAGCGCGTCGTGGGACCACTCCGTCCGATTATGGGCGCTCGACGGGGACAAGGGATCGAGGGTCGTCGAAGGCCACAAAGGGCCCGTCAACGGGATCGCCTTCCTGCGCGACGGCTCGGCAATCGCATCGGCCGGGTACGACGGCCAAATTCGCGTCACGTCGTTAACTGATGGCGTCGCCGCTGTGTTCATCGCCACCGAGGCGCCCGTCAATTGCATCGCGATACTGCCGGATGGCAATATCGCCGCCGCGGGTGCGGATGGGAGGCTGCGGTTTTACACACCATCATTAATGTTGACGGACGACGTCGAGATCGGAACGGGGCCGCTGACGACAATCGCGGTCTCGCCCGACGGGGCTGTGATGGCGACGGCTGGAATGCGGACACCGGTCACGCTGCTCAGCGGCGTTACCCGTCGTATCACGCACGAGATACTCGGGCCGGGATTGCCGGTGTGGTCGGTGGGGTTCTCACGCGATGGCGGAGAACTGATCACGGGTGGTGCCGACCGCGCGGTGCGCCGTTGGGACGCGCAGACCGGGAAACCAGCGGGAGACGATCTGGCAGCGGCCGTCGAGGACGTGACGGCGAACGATACCCACCCGGGCGCGGGGGTTTTTCGGGCATGCAAGGCATGTCACAGCCTGGCGCCCGGGGATTCCATCCGGGCCGGGCCGACGTTGCACGGCATCATGGGGCGGCGGGTCGCCTCCGCGCCGGGATACGTCTATTCGGAGGCGCTGAAGCGTCTTGATATCATCTGGTCGCCCGAGACAGTCGCCCGGCTGTTCGAGGTCGGGCCAAACGCTTACTTGCCCGGCACGAAGATGCCCGAGCAGACGATATCCAATCCGGAGGACCGGAAGGCGCTGGTCGAATGGCTGCTGGAGAAGGCGCGGCCATAGCCCAAAGAGCGATCACGGCGTCAGCCTCAGGCGTCACCGCGCTTGATGCGTTCCAGCATCGCGTTTTCGCGCGCTTCGGCTGCCTCCCGCTCCTTGAGATAGTCATCGGTGGTGCGGACTATGGGACGGGGCGGCGCACCATAGGGGTCGATCGCCTCATTGGTCGCGACCGCGATGCGGCAATCCTCGCACATACGGATCAGGTCGAGCCGCTTGCTCTGCTCGCCGGTAAACATCCAATGCTTCTCCGCGAGCTTCGCCGTCACGCGTTCAATGGTGCTCTTGACGCCGAAAGGCTTGCTGCAGGTGATGCAGCAGAACGGCTCCTCCTCCTTGACGACGATGGGGCCCGCCTCGAACGCGTTGAAGTCGATGCGAGGTTCGAGAGAGATGACCTTCTCGGGGCATGTGCCCTGACAGAGTCCACACTGAACGCAGAGGCTTTCATCGAACCTAAGTGCAGGCCGGTCCTTCTGGTCGCTGAGGGCGCCGGTCGGGCAGCTCGATACGCACGACAGACAGAGTGTGCAGCCCGAGGTTTCGATCACCGCTCGACCGAATACAGCGCCCTTTGGCAGGGGCACGGTATCGATGGGAGTTGGCGCAGAGCGGCCGAGCTCGCGAAGCGCAAGCTTCAGCACGTCGCGCTTGCCGCCGATGGGCATGAATGATGAGGGCTTGGCGGAGGCTTTTCCGGGCGCCGGCAACCGCAAGATCGCCGCCAGCTCGTCCGGGTCGTCGGTCGCTATCCGGGTTACCGCGCCGGACCCATAGCCGAGCGCGCCGAGTAGCATATCGGCGGTGGCGATGGTCTGGTCCGGTCCGGCGGGGTCGTGGCGAGGCTTTGAGCGCGTCAAAAGGCTGACGCCCGTGGCGCCATAGGCAAAAGCGGCAGCGACCGTTTCGAGCCCGACCTGTCCGATCTCGTTGATCTCGAGTGGAAGTACGTTTGCAGGCAGACCGTCGGAAAAACGGGCGGTTGCCTCGATGAGATCGCGGCCGTGACCTCCGTCGTGGAACAGGATGATCGCGGACGACCCGCCTGCCGCGCGATAGGCAACCAGCATCTCGCGGAGCCTTCGCATCAGCATATCGGCCGCCGGCAAGGCGTAACTCGCGGCGCCTGTTGGGCAGGCGGCGGCGCACTGTCCGCAACCGCCGCAGGCGAAAGGGTCGATCGCGACGTGATTGCCTGCGGGCTCGATCGCGCCGGCCGGGCACAGGTCGAGGCAGCGGCGACAGCCGACGATGCGCGAACGGGAATGGGCACACAGCTCTTCGCGGAAGGTGACGTATCGCGGCTTGTCGAAGGTGCCGACCAGATCGGCGGCTTTGAACAGCAGGCGCTGGACGGCGGCGGGGTCGCCCGGATCGGCGCGGAGGTAGCCGTCGCGCAGGTCGTCGCCGGGGAACAGGGCGGGATTGCCGGTCAGGTCGATCAGTATGTCTGGTTTGGAGACAGCACCGTCGCGGGGCGCACCGAAGGCGTATGCGGCGCGCGAAGATGGATGTGGCTCGGCGAAACCATCAATCGTGACTTCGAATGCGCCCAGGTGGCCTTTGGCTAAGCGGATGCAACCCCGACGGACCGGAAATACAGTGCGCGAGGGCGGTATGACGTCGCTGGAGTCGGATAGAATGACGGTGACGTCCAGGCGATCCTGCAGCAGTGTGGCGGCGTCGATGGCGGCTTGGCTGCATCCGTAGATCAGCGTTATGCCCTCGCTCTCCATGGTGACGCCGGCAGGTGGGGGTGGCTCGATCGCCGCGGCGGCAACCAGCGCCGCCATCTTGGGGCCGGCAATCCTGCCATCGGTCGACCAGCCGGCGGTCTCGCGGACGTTGACGAACGAAATGCTCGCCTTCAGGCCCTCGTCCTCCGCGATATCGGTGAAACGCTGTGCCTCCTGTGTGCATCCGACTACCAGGTCGCCTTCTGCGGCCAGTGATTTGAACCGAAATAGTTCCGTCCCGCACAGATTGCTTACGGTCGCGAGTGTCTTGTTGGGGCAGCCTGCCTTGATGCGGACCGAGTCGAGCGTCATGCTGTCCTCACACGAGCAAAGCACGACCTTTGTTGACTTCTCTGCCATTCTTAGTGCCTCGCTGGCGGGCTTTACGGTGCGCGTTTCGATACGCATATGATAGGATATAATAATTAAGGCTAGGATGAGCAGACCGTTTCCGACAACCACCACAACATTATCCGGCTTGGACGCGGGCCGGTTTCGTCAGAACTTGCAGGCTTGGCGGTGAGCGGCTAGCCCATTGCACCTGTTGCTCGGCCGGCCGGCGGCGTCGGATACTCTGCGGAACGACACTCTTTTGATCTCATGACCGAACCCCTGCCAAAGCGCGACTTTCCAATGCGTAATGCGACGGCCGGGCTCGACCTGCCGCCGGGCTTCAGCGCTGTTCGGCTTCGTGAATCGAAGGATGCGATGGCCCATGCCACGTCGATCGCTTCGGATGGAGGCGCCGGGACGCTGGTTTACGTCAGCCGTTTCGACATGATCGAATTTGCACTCGTACTGGAGCCGGACGAGCCGCTGGCCGCGGCGCGGCGGGCGATCTACGCGGTGATGAACGCGGTCGCGGATTCGATCTCGGCCTACGTTTCACCAGAAAAACCCGTGACCTTCGATTGGCCCGGAACGATCCGCATCGACGGCGGGATCGTCGGTGGAAGCCTGCTGGCCTGGCCCGAGGGTACGGCCGAAACCGACGTTCCCGACTGGCTCGTCGTTGGAATTGTGCTGCGCAGCATCGTGCCGCTCAGCGGGGGAACGACTAACCCTTACGATTTTCGTTCCGTCGTCGGGACCGGCCTCGAGATCGAAGGCGTTGAAATGCTCGGAGGGAACGAAATTTTCGAGAGCTTCTGCCGGCATATGATGGTCTACGTCGATCGATGGCAGGAGATGGGGTTTGCGCCCGTCGGCAGAACCTATCTCGACAGGCTGGCGGTCGCGCCGTCGCGCCGTTTCACGATCGCCTCGAATGGCGATCTCGTCGAAGTTGCGGGTAACAGAGGCGAGCCTGGAGGTAGAAGCGCGCTTCTGGCGGCGCTTTCCAAGCCAACCTGGCGCGATCCCAAGACCGGCGAACCTTGGTTGTAGCGAGGCAAACATGGCGTCACTGCTAGGCCCGACCCCGAAAATGGCTCGCAAGCTACTGCATACGATACGGCTCGATGCGTCCGACACGTTCGTTTTTCCGCTGGCGGCTCAGCCCGGAGAGTGGGCCGTGCCCGGCACCTTCACGTTCTGGGACCAAGATCTTGCGGCGATTGCGGGACGCGAGAAACAGGCCTTTCGCTCCGGTTTTCTGGGGTTGTCGACGTTCGGGTGGTCCACGCTCGCGGTGGTCGTGGAGGCCAGCGAGGAGGAGATAGGCGGGGCGGTCGAGGCGCTGGCTCGGCATCTCATTGAGCGGCACGGCGCGCCTGACATGGGTGCGGCGCTGGCTGCTGCTAGTGAAGAGCTGGCTTATGCCGAAGAACTGGCCCAGCATCCCGTCCAGACCCTGATCGCGCTCAATCGAAGGACAACCGCGGATGGCGGGATCTCCGAGCAGTTCCGTACATTCCAGAAGGCCGATGCGCACCAGGCGGTGTCGATGCCGTGCAGTGCGGGCGCGTTCGCCATCGTCGATGACGACGCGAATGCCGCCGAATTGGATGCGGGTCAGGGGGGGCGAGGTGATTGATCTCGCTGCCATGGCGGTGGCGGCGCGTAGTTCAACCGTGGCGGAGTGACGAGGATGAAGGACACTCTGGCCGCGTCCCCGGCCGATTTCTGGGAATCGAGCGGGCATGTGCTGCTCGATCACGGCGACGACGGTTATCTGCGGCCGACGGACGAATTCTGGAAGGCTTATCTCGCGCGACCGGAAATTGTGCCGCCGCCTGAGGCTTGTCTCGTCGAGCGGGCAATCTATCAGCGGTTGCTGCGAGAGCCACTCGGGGTGGTGCCGCGGGACGAAATCAAGTCGATCTCGGATCGCGACGCGCAGGAAAACTGGCGCTATTTCATAGCGTTCCGCGATCACCTTCAGAAGGCGGGCGCGATAGAGGCCGGCTATCACTCGCTGTTTCGCGAGGACAGGGTCTCGACGCCCGCGCTCTTTCTCAATCAGATGGTTCATCTCATCCTGCGCAACGTTCTCGACGGCGAGCGGGACGCCTTCAAGCTGCGCGCCGCGGAAATGCTGTTCCGGCCTCAGCGCCTGTCGATCCGCGATGGCGTTCCACTTCTGGCCGATGACGAGGTCGTGGGCGATGCTTCGGTGCCGGATCATCATTCGCCGCTCGTTGCCGTATTTGCGGATGCGCGATCGCGCGATCTCGACGTTTTGACATCAGACAACGCGCAGTCGTATTTCGGCCGAAGCGACGCGTTCGACATGGTTTTGGATTTCCGCTTCGGTGGTGCGGGCCGGACCGCACTTGCCCGTGTCCTGGAGCAGTGGACCCGCCACATGACAGGGGCCGAGGTTGCCATCGAGCCGATCGACAGGGTCGAAGGCGATTGGCGGTGGTTCGTTGGACTCGACGCTGATGGTACGCAGATCGGGAACGCGTTGTGGCGGGGCGAGGAGCCGCCAGATCAGGGGCGTGAGCGGATCGTGGCGCTCTACCGGCTCGAGTTCTTGGACCCGGGCGACATGCAGGAAGGGGTGCGCGGTGCTCCCGTGTACCTCATCCTTGGGATGTCGCCGAACAGGCTCGTGAGGCTCAAGCCTCAGAATCTCTTGACCGGACTGCCACTCAAGACCAACGATCATCTCGTCCTAATTTGAGCCTGCTTGTCCCTTTCCAGAGGCAGAAGTCGGCAACCAACATCACAGCAGGGCTTTGGCCATGATCGAGGAACGCCTGACCATCGGGCTCGTCGTCGAGCGGCGGCGCATCGAGAATGCCTGGGCCGAGGCGCAGGGCATGCCCTACACGTGGCGGCCGGTCGTCGTGTTTCCGGTGGCGCCCGAGGTTGCGCCATGGACCCCGCTCGGCGCAGGTCCGGGCGGCGAGCGGTTCTACGCCGGGGCCGTCGATCTTCATCTCTATTCGACCGAGACCGCAAACTATCGGGACAACCTGACAACGGAGTCGCCCCGGCTGTGGGTTGTCTTGAGGGCGGACGGTCGCGAGCCGCCGATCGAGGTTGCCGCCGTCACGGCGGACCCCGCCGAGGGCGAGGCTCACACCGAGGCCGGTAACAACACGGTCGAGACGATCGACATGCCGCCGGAAATTGCCGGCGAGATCGCGCGCTTCATAGAGGCGCATCATGTCGAGCGACCAATCATCAAGCGCAAGCGTGATCGTGGAGAGGCCGAGGTCCGGTGGCGGCCCGGCGAGGGGCCAGACGCGGCTGGGCGCGGCGACGACTTGATGCCCCGTGACGGCAAGGGTCGACGCGACAGGGAGGGCGGAGCGTGAGCGACAAACCTTCATCTGACCGCTCCGATGCGAGCTTTTTCGAGCGCTGGTCGAGGCTGAAGCGGGGGCAGGCATCGAGCGTTCCACCGTCTGTGGAGCAGGCCGCGGGCCGGGATGGCGGTCCTGATGCGGGTTTGGCGGCTGTCGAGAATTTGCCGGCTACTGCGGACGTGGAGGCGCTGCTGCCGTCGATCGACGAACTCACGGCGGAGAGCGATGTCAGCGCCTTCCTGCAGAAGGGCGTATCGGAGGAACTCAAAAGGCTGGCTTTGCGCCGGGCATGGTCGCTCGATCCTCAGATCAGCGGCTTCATCGAGGTGGCCGAAAACCAGTACGACTGGAACACGCCTGGTGGTGCCCCGGGCTTCGGCGATCTGGCCGCGGGAACCAAGATCGAAGAACTTCTGGCCCAGGCAACGGGCCATTCGGCTCCGGCAGCGGAGCCTGTGTCGGAGGATACAACTGCGACAAGCGAAGTGGCGGATGTGTCCGTGGAACGTGCCGCGGGTACCGATCAGAGCCAGATCGGCAGTTCGGGTGACGCAGAGCAGGCTGCGGAGCCGATCGTCATTCAGGCGGAAGCACCGGCCGGCGAGCCTGGCCTTAAAAATGAAGACCCACCAAATGGGAACCTGCCATTCGGCGGGGACTTTCCGCCTGTCCGACGGCGGCATGGCGGTGCGCTGCCAGGATGACTGGCCCTCGATATTCACAAAAAAACATAACGATTAGCAGGCAAGATTGGTTCTTGTCACGACCTTTTAGTGTAGACTTTAGTATTAAATTGGCCCATAGGCTCTCCCTATATGTCGCAGTCGTGGTAACGTTTGAAATACGACTGAATAAGAACTGGGCAGAAATTCATGACCCAGACGACAGGGGATGGGACGCGGGAAAGGGGCGTGACACTGGCCATAGAGGCGGCCGGTGGCGTTGGTCCGCTTGCGCGAAAACTCGGCATCTCGCAGCCATCCGTTTCTGGATGGACGCGCATTCCGGCCGACCGGGTTGCGGCGGTGGAGGCGGCGACCGGTGTCAGTCGCTCAGAGCTTCGGCCTGACCTTTTCACCGCTTCGGACGGGCCAGTCGATCAGATCGCAGAAGCTCGGGCGCAGGAGTACCTGCTTCTGGCGGCGCTCTTGCTGCAGCCTCCGCGGGAAGCGATCCTCAGTGAAATCGGCGCAGTCCGGGGCGACGTCACGCCTCTCGGCCTTGCACATATCGCCCTTGCCGATGCCGCCCGTCGCGCCAGCGAGGCGAGCGCCGGGGCTGAGTACTTCAAGCTCTTCATTGGCGTTGGCCGCGGCGAGTTGCTGCCCTTTGCGTCCTACTACCTTTCGGGTTTCCTCAACGAGCGGCCGCTCGCCCGGGTGCGAGAAGATCTGCGCCGGCTCGGGGTTGAGCGGAGTGAGGGCGTTTTTGAACCCGAGGACCATATAGGCACGCTGTTCGAGGTGATGGCCGGTCTTATCGACGGCACCATTCCCGGCGGCGAATTAGAGGCGGACCAGTTCTTCATCCGCCACTTGAAGCCCTGGGCGTCGCGCTTCTTCGCGGATCTGGCGATCGCAGAAAGCGCGGACTTCTACAGGGCGGTGGCGGAGACCGGCCGTGTCTGGCTGGAACTTGAAACGACGGCGCTGGAACTTGAACCAGCTCGACGCGAGCCGCCGCCCGGCATCGTTACGAGAAGCGGATAGGCATTGTGATCGGAAAGCGGCGAGGCCGCATATTCGGATAACGAAACGTCATTGCGAGGAGAGCAGACCATGAGCAGCGGAAACGAAGAAAAGGGGCTCGATCGCCGCGGATTCCTGAAGGCGTTCGGCGGAGGCACGGCGGGTGCCGCAGCCTCGCTGACCGTTGCCGGAATATCGGGCGCGAGCGCTTCGGAGAGCCCCGCCGAAAAGAAGAAGAAGCGGTACCAGGAATCCGATCATGTGAAGGCCTACTACCGCACCAACCGTTACTGAACGAGGTCGCTACGGCGCGGCCGGGGCAGTGCCCGGCCAGACGCCGCGTAAAGTCAATTCGGGAGAGACAATCGTGCTCATCAAACGAAAAGAAGCCAAGGCGCGCCAATCGAGGATGTCGGGTGTAGACGCGGGCTCTGCATCCACAACCCTCGATCGCCGTTCGTTCCTCGCGCGTTCGGGTGTCGCGGCCGGTGCTCTGGCTGGCGTCGCCTCGCTTGGCGCGCAGTCGATACGTCCAGCAAAGGCTGCGGGTCCGGCTGCCGCGGGCGCCGCAGTTACGCTCAAGAAAAACCTCTGCACCCACTGTTCCGTGGGTTGTACCGTGATCGCCGAAGTGCAGAATGGCGTCTGGACCGGACAGGAACCGGCCTGGGATAGCCCGATCAACCGGGGAACGCACTGTGCCAAGGGTGCCGCGATCCGCGAGATCGTCCATGGTGACCGCCGCCTCAAATATCCGATGAAGCTCGTAAACGGCGAGTGGCAGAAGCTGTCGTGGGCGACGGCACTCGACGAGATCACGGCCAAGATGGGCGAGATCCGTGAGAAATCGGGCCCGGAGTCGGTCTGGTGGCTCGGCTCGGCCAAGTTCACCAACGAAAGCGCCTACCTCTACCGCAAGTTCGCAGCGTTTTGGGGCACTAATTCGGTCGACCATCAGGCTCGCATCTGTCACTCGACGACCGTTGCCGGCGTGGCCAACACTTGGGGCTACGGGGCGCAGACGAACTCTTACAACGACATCCGCAATTCCAAGACCGCCATCATCATGGGTGGCAACCCTGCCGAGGCGCACCCGGTTTCGCTGCAGCACGTTCTGTCGGGCAAGGAGATCAATCGCTCGAACCTGATCGTCGTCGATCCGCGCATGACGCGCACGGCCGCGCACGCGACCGAGTACGTCCGCATCCGGTCGGGTACCGACATCGCCGTTCTCTGGGGGATGCTGTGGCACATCTTCGAGAATGGCTGGGAGGACAAGGAGTTCATCAAGGCCCGCGTCAACGGCATGGATGAGATCCGGGCCGAGGTGAAGAAATACGATCCCAAGACCGTCGAGGACATCACCGGCGTTCCGGGCGAGCAGTTGAAGCGCGTCGCCGAAATGTTCGCCAAGCAGAAGCCTTCGACGCTGATCTGGTGCATGGGCCAGACGCAGCATACGGTCGGTACCGCCAACGTGCGCGCCTCGTGCGTGTTGCTCTTGGCCACCGGCAACGTCGGCGCACCTGGCACCGGCGCCAACATCTTCCGTGGCCACACCAACGTGCAGGGCGCGACCGACCTCGGTCTCGACGTCATCACCCTGCCGCTCTACTACGGCCTCGAGGACGGCGCCTGGAAGCACTGGGCCCGCGTTTGGGAAGTCGATTTCGATTGGCTCGACAGCCGCTTCGACAAGAAGGACGGCCCGGACGGCAAGAAGATCAACTATCGCAATCTGCCGGGAATTCCCTCGACCCGCTGGTTCGACGCCGTCACGCTGCCGAAGGAGCAGGTCGACCAGCGCGAAAAGCTCAAAGCGGCCATCATCTTCGGCCACGGAGGCAACACGGTTCCGCGCATGCCCGAGATGATCAAGGGCCTCGCGGCTCTCGATCTGCTCGTCGTCGCCGATCCGCATCCGACCAACTTCATATCGCTCGGCGGGCGCAAGGAGGGGACCTACCTCCTGCCTATCGCAACGTCGCTCGAGCAGGACGGCTCGCGGACGGCCTCCAACCGGTCGATCCAGTGGGGCGAGAAGATCGTTGAGCCGATCTTCGAGGCGGCGACAGACAACTGGGTCATGTACGAGATGGCCAAGCGGCTCGGGTTCGCCGACAAGATGTTCAAGAACATCAAGATGGTCAAAGGCAAGTTCGGTGACGAGCCGGAGGCCGAGTCGATCCTTCGCGAGATCAATCGCGGTGGCTTTTCGACCGGGTACTGCGGACAGTCGCCGGAGCGGCTCAAGGCCCACATGGCGAACCAGGGCAAGTTCGACATCGTCACGCTCCGCGCGCCCGCGGCGGCTGGCGACGTTGCCGGCGAATACTACGGACTGCCGTGGCCGTGCTGGGGCAAGCCCGAGCACAAGCACCCCGGCACGCCGATCCTCTACAATACCAACCTTGCTGTGAAGGATGGCGGCGGAACATTCCGTGCCCGGTTCGGCGTCGAGCGCGTCATCAAGAAAAAGGAGAAGGATGCCGAGGGCAAGGAAGTCGAGACCGAAATCAAGCAGAACATGCTTGCGGAAGGCTCGTTCTCCAAGGACAGCGAGATCAAGGATGGCTACCCCGAGTTCACGCTCGCCGTGCTTCAGAAGCTCGGCTGGGACAAGGACCTGACATCTGAGGAACTCGAGGTCATCAACAAGATTGGCGGCAACGAGCCCGGCAAGGTCTCGTGGGCGATCGATCTGTCGGGTGGTATACAGCGCGTGGCGATCGCCCACGGCTGCTCGCCATTCGGCAACTCGAAGGCCCGTGCAGTCGCTTGGAACCTGCCCGACCCCGTGCCGACGCACCGCGAGCCGATCTACTCGCCGCGCGTTGACCTTGTCGCCAAATATCCGACGCGGCCCGATTTCAAGAGCTTCCGCGTCCCCAACATCGGCTTCAGCGTCCAGAAGGCTGCGGTCGACAAGGGCGTGGCCAAGGAGTTCCCGATCATCCTCACCTCCGGCCGACTGGTCGAGTACGAAGGCGGCGGCGAAGAGACCCGCTCCAACAAATGGCTCGCCGAGCTGCAGCAGGACATGTTCGTCGAGATTAATCCGGCGGACGCTCAGGCTCGTGGCATCTCGGAAGGACAATGGGTCTGGGTCACCGGACCGGAGTCGGGATCACGGACGAAGGTCAAGGCACTCGTCACAGAGCGCGTCGGCAAGGGCGTCGCCTTCATGCCGTTCCACTTCGGCGGTTGGTACCAGGGCGAAGACCAGCGCAAGAACTACCCTGCCGGCACAGACCCGATTGTGCTCGGCGAGTCCGTCAACATCGTTACGACATACGGGTTCGACCCGGTGACGGCGATGCATGAGGGCAAGGTCACGCTCTGCCAGATCAAAGCCGCGTAAGGAAAGGAAACTCTACTATGGCTCGCATGAAATTCCTTTGCGACGCGGATCGCTGCATCGAGTGCAACGCCTGCGTCACCGCCTGCAAGAACGAGAACGAAGTGCCCTGGGGCATGAACCGCCGCCGCGTTGTCACCATCAACGACGGCAAGCCGGGCGAGCGGTCGGTGTCGATGGCCTGCATGCACTGCACGGACGCTCCGTGTGCAGCCGTCTGCCCGGTCGACTGCTTCTACACGACCGAGGATGCGGTCGTGCTCCACTCCAAAGAACTGTGCATCGGCTGCGGTTATTGCTTCTACGCCTGCCCGTTTGGCGCGCCGCAGTATCCCAAGACCGGAAACTTCGGCAGCCGCGGTAAGATGGACAAGTGCACCTACTGCGCCGGTGGACCCGAGGCCGACGGCACCCAGGCGGAGCGTGTGGCCTACGGCGCCAACCGTCTCGCCGAGGGCAAGTTGCCGCTTTGCGCCGAGATGTGCTCGACCAAGGCGCTTCTCGCGGGTGACGGCGAGATCATCGCGCAGATCTACAAGGAGCGAGTGGCCAAGCGCGGTTACGGCTCGGGCGCCTGGGGTTGGAAGACAGCCTACAAGGAAACGATCGCGACCTGATCGGTTCTCCGCCACCGTGAGCGGCGGCCAATATCGGCCGCCGCGCAAGAAACAGAACTGCCTGGGGAGATTGAGGTAATGACTCCACGTTTGATGTCGGTGCTGACCGCCGTTGCGCTCGCCGGGCTCGTCCTCGCGGGCGGCGCCCAGGCTCAGCAGCCGAACTCGGTCAATCCGACCGCCAACTCGGTCAAGGAGCAGCAACTGCTCGATGCTCTGAAGCCGGCCGAGGCCGTCAATGGGCGGGTGACCATTCCCGACGGAAAGTCGTCGAGGCTCATTCAGCCGGAAGGCCGCAAGTACAAGTCTGATCGTGACCGCAACGCTGAGATCGGCGGCTACGCCATTCTTGGAATGTTAGGTCTGCTCGTCATCTTCTATCTGTTGCGAGGCCCGGTTCGCATTCCCGGCGGCCGCTCCGGCAGGACGATGGTGCGGTTCGGCTTCGTTGATCGTTTCGCCCATTGGCTGACGGCGACGTCGTTCCTGGCGCTCGGCCTTACCGGGCTCAACATAACCTTCGGCCGTTCTCTCTTGCTGCCGCTCGTGGGGGCCGAGACCTTCACCCTGGTCAGCCAGATGGGCAAGTTCGTCCACAACTACGTCAGCTTTGCATTCGTGCTCGGCATTACGCTGATGCTCCTGCTGTGGGTGAAAGACAATCTGCCGTCTCCCCGCGACATCGTCTGGTTCGCGCAAGGCGGTGGCCTGATCGGCCTGGGGCATCCGCCGGCCGACCGCTTCAACGGCGGACAGAAGGCGATTTTCTGGGCAGTGGTTGGCGGTGGCGCCGCGATTGCCGTGACGGGATACATCCTGATGTTTCCGTTCCAGTGGACGGACATCGCCGGGATGCAGTGGGCGAACGTTTGGCACGGCCTTCTTGGTCTCGTGCTGTTTGCCGTAATTCTCGCGCACATCTACATCGGTTCGGTCGGCATGGAAGGTGCGTTCGAAGCCATGGGCTCGGGCGATGTCGACGTGAACTGGGCCAAGGAACACCACTCCGTGTGGGTGGACAAAGTAACGAGTAAAGGCGGCGCCGTCGCCCCTGCCGAATAAATTCAAGGAGACGACGTCATGAAAGCCTTCCTACTCGCGGTCCTTGTGGTCATCGGCATCGGCTTTGCCGCTTCGGTGACGCTTGAGACGTACCAGCGCACCGCTGAGAACGTCTTTGTCGGATCGGGTGCGCGGCCTTAATTCGACGCGCCTGTCTGCAGGAGCCTGGTTGCGACAATCCGTGTCCCTGCAGGTTGTCGAAATGATATGCTCGCGGGCCGCCAGTGATGGTGGCCCGCGTCTGTTTTACCGTCCTTCCCCACATGACCGAGGGCTCGCCAATTGGCCGTTTCCCGTGACGATGTGCTCGCCGTTCTCGATCAAGTGAAGGCTCCCGATTTGCAGAGCACCGTTCGCGATCATGCGGTGGGCGAGAGCGTCGTCGTGAGAGACGGTCGCGTTCTGGTCGCGATTGACATCGGGGCGTCCGATCCCGGCTCATGGGAGAGTGTGCGGGCCGGGTGTGAGTTGGCGATTTCGGCTCTTGCCGGGGTAACGGGCGTGCTTGTGACACTCACCGCCGAACGGGCCACTACATCGAGCGCGGGGCGGCCGGCGGCGGCTCCGGGCTTTGCCACTCCGCCGGCGCCGGCGAAATCGGAGCCTGTTCCACGGCAATCTCGCACTCAGCCTTCATCGCGCGTCTTTCCCGCGCTGGCAGGCGTCAACAAGATCATCGCCGTTGCGTCGGGGAAGGGCGGCGTCGGCAAATCGACGACCGCCTGCAATCTCGCGCTGGCGCTTGCTGCGCGTGGGCTGAAAGTGGGCGTACTCGATGCGGACATCTACGGTCCCTCGATGCCCAAGCTATTCGGGCTCAAGGGACAACCGCAAATCACGTCGGGCCGGACGCTGATCCCACTCGAGGCGTTCGGATGCAAAGTCATGTCGATCGGGTTCGTCGTCGATGCCGACAACGCCATGGTCTGGCGCGGACCCATGGTTGCTTCCGCCATCACGCAGATGCTGCGTGACGTGGACTGGGGAGAACTCGACGCTCTGGTCGTCGATATGCCGCCTGGGACCGGAGATGCGCAATTGACGCTGGCGCAGCAGACGCCACTATCCGGCGCGGTCGTCGTCTCGACGCCGCAAGACCTGTCGCTCATCGATGCGCGGCGGGGCATCGCGATGTTCCGCAACGTTGGAGTGCCGGTGCTCGGCATCGTCGAGAACATGAGCTACTTCGTCTGCGACGATTGCGGGAAGCGCCACCATATCTTCGCTCATGGCGGTGCGCGCGAAGAGGCGGCGAAGCTCGGCGTTCCGTTCCTCGGCGAGATTCCACTCGAGCCGGCCATCCGAGAGCGCTCCGATGCCGGGTTGCCGATCGTCGTCTCCGCGCCAGACGATCCCGGCGCGCAGGCCTATCGAGAGATTGCCTCGTTGGTGTGGGCTCGGCTGGAACACGGTTGAGCCGGTTCAGGGGTGTTCCGACATGGCGTCGCGCACCGTCTTTGCCTTGTGGCGGAGGTGGCTGGATAGAAGCCTCGCGAGCTTGCGGCCGTCACGCGCTTCCAGTGCGGCCAGCATCTTCTCGTGCTGCTCGATCGCCTGTCGCCAGAGTTCGGGCGACTTCCTCATGACGAACCGAACGGCGTGCGTCTTGACCAGTAGCTGCTGGTAGAGGGCTGCCAGAGACGCGTTGCCGGCGGCAGCGAAAATCGCCTCGTGAATCTCGCGGTTGAGCTTGATGTAGGGCGTCCATTCGCGGCGTTCGAAGTAGTGCACCATGCGCTGGTGCTTGCGCTTGATCGCGGCGATGGTTTCGTCAGTGATGTTGGCGCATGCCAATTCGCCGGCAAGCGCTTCGAGCGCGCCCATGATCGGGAACAACTCGTCGATCTCGGCGGCCGTGATCCGTGAGACGATTGCGCCTCTGTTTGGCTGTAGCGTCAATAGCCCTTCGGCCGCCAGCACCTTCAGTGCCTCTCGCATTGGCGTTCGAGACACGCCGAGTGTGCGGCACAGCTCCGCCTCCGGCACCTTCTCGCCCGGCTTCAGGTGGCCTTCGATCACGAGATCGCGAACGCGGGCGACGAGCTCGGCGTGCAGGCTCGGCCGGACTATTCTCAGGTGCTCGTTCATCGATCCGACTGCGGTTGTTTCCGGAACAATCCAAGTGCGCGGGTGCCAGGCCCCACGGCTGCGCTTCAGGTCCGCCGGTGCGGTGTGCAGCGCCGTGAATTATGTTGCGCATTATGCATTCTGAATGCAAAAACTTGTCAAGTGAGAAACGCCGGGTGGGGAGTGCGGAGATGGTTGTTGCGGCGATGTCGGCGTTCGAGCGGAGACTACGGGCGGGCGCGGCAGGCACTATCCTGACCGACGCTTTCTCCCGTGGCCGCTACGCCACCGATGCCTCGCACTACCAGATGATGCCGGCCGCCGTATCCGTTCCCCGGACAATCGCGGAGGCGGAAAACGCAGTCTCCATCGCTGTCTGCGAAGGGGTGCCGGTTACGGCGCGCGGGGGCGGTACGTCGCAATGCGGTCAGACCATCAACAACGGCCTCGTTGTCGATTGCTCGAAGCATCTCAATCGCATCCTGTCGCTCGATGTCGCGAACCGCACCTGCACGGTGGAGCCCGGGATCGTGCTCGACGAACTGAATCGGCAACTCAAGCCGCACGGGCTGTGGTTTCCGGTCGATGTCTCGACGGCGTCGCGCGCCACCATCGGTGGCATGACCGCCAATAATTCGTGCGGCGGGCGCTCGCTTCGCTACGGGACCACGCGCGATAACGTCATCGCGGTCGAGGCGGTGCTCGCCGATGGGCGCAAGGCCCGGTTCGGAACCGCCCGCGCCGATCTCGGCGACCTGCCTGCCGGCCACGCGATGCGTGACCTTTTCGGCAAACTCGTCGCCATCGGTGCCCGCGAGGCGGACGAGGTCGCCGAGCGATTTCCGGCCGTCCAGCGGCGCGTCGGCGGATATAATCTCGACGCCCTCGTTGCGCGAAATGGCGATGACCGCACGTGTGGGCAGGTGAACCTCGCCCACATTCTTACGGGCTCGGAGGGCACGCTCGCGTTCACGACCGCGGTCGAGCTGAAGCTGTGGCCGTTGATGGGGCGCCGTGGTCTCGGGGTCTGTCACTTCGGCTCATTCTACAGGGCGATGGATGCGGCCCAGCATCTCGTCAAGCTGTCGCCGATCGCCGTCGAACTCGTCGACAGCACAATGATCGAGCTGGCGCGCAAGATCCCGATGTTCCGTCCGACGCTCGAGACATTCGTTCGCGGAGAGCCGGAAGCCTTGCTGCTCGTCGAGTTCGCGGAGGACGACGCCGAGAATGCCGGACGGTTGCGGGCGCTGCACGAGTTGATGGGCGACCTCGGCTTTGGATGGGACCGGGCCGGCGCCAACTGGGGCGGGGTGGTCGACATTCTCGATCCCGGCCTTCAGGCGGCCATAGCCGATGTGCGGACGTCGGGGCTCAACATCATGATGAGCATGAAGGAGGCGAGGAAGCCCGTCTCGTTTGTCGAAGATTGCGCGGTGCCACTTGAGCATCTCGCGGAATACACGGCCCGGTTGACCGAGGTGTTTGAGCGTAATGGGACGCGGGGAACATGGTACGCCCACGCCTCAGTCGGGTGCCTTCACGTGCGGCCGGTGCTCAACTTGCGGCTCGACAAGGACGTCGCCGCCATGCGCAACATTGCGGAGGAGGCGTTCGCGCTCGTCCGGGCCTACAAGGGCTCGCATTCGGGCGAGCACGGAGACGGTCTCGTGCGGTCGGAGTTCCACGAGCAGATGTTCGGCGGGCGGCTGATGAGGGCGTTCGAGGAGGTGAAGGACGCGTTCGATCCCAAGGGGTTGATGAACCCCGGCAAGATCGTCCGGGCGCCGAAATTCGACGAGCGGTCGATGTTCCGCTTCGGACCACATTACGGATCGACCGAAACCAAGCCGGCGCTCGACTGGTCGGCTTTTGCCGGTGGTTCTGGCGGTCTCTCGGCGGCCGCCGAAATGTGCAACAACAACGGGGCGTGCCGGAAGCTTTCTGGCGGCGCGATGTGTCCGTCCTATCGGGTGACGCGCAACGAATGTGACCTGACGCGCGGGCGGGCCAACACCCTTAGGCTCGCACTTTCCGGACAACTTGGCCCGGAGGCGATGTCGTCTGACGACATGGCCGAAACAATGAAACTGTGCGTCTCGTGCAAGGCGTGCAAGCGCGAGTGCCCGACGAGCGTCGACATGGCGCGCATGAAGATCGAGGTCCTGGCAGCGCGCGCCGCGTCCGGCAAGCTCTCCTTGCGCGACCGCCTCGTTGCTTATCTTCCCCGCTACGCGCCCTACGCGGCGCGACTGCCGTGGCTCTTCAACTCGCGAGATTGCGTTCCGGGGCTCGCCTGGATGAGCGAACGTATGCTCGGGCTGTCGGCACACAGACGCCTGCCGCGATGGCGGCGCGACGTCTTCTGCGGCCCCGACCTGCCGCCGGATGCGATCGGCGGTGGCCAAGACGGGCGCGACGTCGTCTTGTGGGCGGACACGTTCAACACAAACTTTGATCGCGAGATCTTAGATGCAGCGGTTGCGGTGCTGAGGGCCGCGGGATACCGCGTTCATGTTCCCACGGCGGTCGATGGATCGCGCCGCCCCCTTTGCTGTGGCCGGACTTTCTATTCCGCCGGTCTAGTCGATGAGGCGAGGCGAGAGGCGGTTCGAACGCTTGATGCGCTGGACCCTTACCTCGCCCGCGGTACGCCTATCATCGGGCTCGAGCCGAGCTGTCTCTTTACATTTCGGGACGAGATGACGGCGCTCGGTCTTGGCGATCGCGCGGACAAGGCTGCAGCGTCCGCCCTTCTTCTCGAGGAGTTCCTTCTTCGGGAGCATAAGGCTGGGCGTCTGGCGCTGTCGCTGCGCGCGCTGCCGGGCAAGGCTCTCCTGCACGGACACTGTCATCAGAAGGCTTTCGGCGCGATGGGCGCGGTGGAGGGGGCGCTGCGGCTAATTCCGGAACTGGCGGTCGAGACGATCGAGTCGAGCTGCTGCGGCATGGCCGGTGCGTTCGGGTATCAGGTCGAGACCATCGACGTGTCCGTGGCGATGGCAGAGCTCACCCTTCTGCCGGCTGTGAGGCAAGCGGACGCGTCGGTCATGATCGTTGCCGGCGGTACTTCGTGCCGCCATCAGATCAGCGATGGGGCCGGGCGCAAGCCACTGCATGTCGCCCAGGTGCTCGCGCGGAGCCTCGATCACGGGGGCGTTGCGGGTGAGTGCCGGACAGCCTGACGCATCGCGTTCAAATTCATACCACCGCCATCAATTTTTCTGCCACGCCCCCGAAGAGATCTCATGACACCTACAACCTCCACCATGGTGACCACGACGTCAGTGACGTCGGACGGGGCTTTCTCGGTATCGCCGCAGAGGCCACGCTCGCTCGGTCCCAACGAGGCGCTCATCGGGCGGCCCGGCGGGCGGCTCGAGCTGGCGACTCCGTGCCTCGTTCTCGACCTGGCGTCGCTCGACCGGAACATAGCAACCGGGGCCGCCCATGCCAGGTCGCGTGGGATCGCGTTTCGACCGCACGCGAAGTCGCACAAATGCTCCGCCATCGCTGCCCGTCAGATCGCAGCCGGGTCCATAGGGGTCTGCGCGGCGAGCGTCGGAGAGGCCGAGGCGCTGGTGGTCGCTGGAATTGGCGACATTCTCATCACATCGACTTTCACACAGCAGTCGAAGATGGAGCGTGCCGCAAGCCTTGCGGCCACGGGGGCCAGGATCGGTGTCGTGGCGGATGATCCGACGATCGTCGACGAGCTTGCCGCCGTCGCGTCTCGCCGCGGAGTGACGCTCGAGGTTCATGTCGATGTCGATCTCGGGCGGAAGCGGAACGGCGTGACCTCCGTCGAGCAGGCGCTGGCGGTCGCCCGGCGGATCGCGGCCCATAGGTCGCTTTCCCTGGCGGGGCTGCAGACCTACGCCTCGCACATTTCCCACGTGCCGGATTTTGCCGAGCGGCTCAACCAATCGCACCGCTCCGCGGAGACCATCAGGCGCATTCGCGATGCACTGATCGGAGACGGGCATGAGGTAAGCACGGTGACCGGCGGGAGTACGGGCACGCTGCTCATCGACATAGGGCTCGACTGCTACACGGAGTTGCAGGCGGGGAGCTATGTCTTCAATGACGTTGAATATCTCGACGTCGATTTCGATGGGCAGCAATCGAGGGTGTTTGATCCTGCGCTCTTCGTTCGCGTCTCGGTGATCGGCAGAAACGTGCCGGGTCGCGTCACGTGCGACGGCGGCAACAAGCAGTTCTCGGCCAAAGGTACGCTGCCGGGTTTTCTTATTCCACCAGCACTGGGGGCCATCTACCGGCCGGATAGCGACGAGCATGGCATCATCGAGCTTCCCGCAGGCGTGGAACAGCCACCCCTCGGGGCGGCATTCGAACTCGTCGTTCCCCACTGCGACCCGACGGTCAACCTCTACAACCATTTCCACGTGGTGGAGGGCGACACACTCGTCGATATATGGCCGGTCGACGCAAGGGGCGCGTTCTAGTGTTTTGCCGACTGCGCCTCGGCCTCCATTGCAGGCGGGTTGTCGGCGACCTGGCCGCACAGCAGCAGGTAGATGTTGCGGGCATAGATCAGAACGCCGAACTGGCCGAGTATGATGACAGGGTCGAGCTTATAGAGACCATAGGACAGGACCATAAGTCCGCCGACCATGCTGAAATACCAGAATGTCGTCGGCACTACGGACTGACGCACCCGTTCGCTGGCAAGCCACTGAATGATCCAGCGGGCCGAGAACATCAGCTGGCCAATGAGGCCGACCGCCAGCCACGTCTTGTCTATGACGGGTGTCGACTGCCACCACATTGCTAGTTTGGCGAAGAGTTCCATCTGGCAGGTCCTCGGCTGGATCGACGGGTGGGTCTCGCGTGCGGGCTGCCGTAGTTCGCTCACTGATCAGGCGCGATCGTGGCGGACGGGTCGCCGGTTGCCGCTTCTAGCAACTCGCGTGGGCTGCGGTTTGCGGCAAATCCTCGCGAGGGGCCACGGTTGCCAGCCGTTACTGTTCGCCTGGTTAATCCCTTAGGTAAATCAGATGCTTAAGTCTTGTCCCATTTGCGTCACACCGGACGTTCAGTGGCCGAAACCGTCTCGACCACCTTGGGTACGACGGTGCGCTGGCGCAGCCAGGTTACTCCGATGAGATCGTAGAGGCCGACAAGAGCGCGGCGCAGATTGTTATATTTCGATACGCCGGCGGTTCGGGCGCGATCGTTCACGGGGGCATAGGCGCATTGGAGGCCATATGTCTGGAAAAGGGCCGGCATGTATCGATGCTGGCTCGCGAACCACGGCAGTCGCACGTAGGCGTCGCGCCAGTAGACCTTGAGGCCGCAGCCGGTATCCGGGCATCCGTCGCGCAACACGGCGTCGCGGATCCAGTTGGCGGCCTTGCTGGCGAATTTCTTGGATCCCTCTGCCTGGCGGTTGGTGCGGACACCGCCGACGAGTGCCGGGCCATCGGTGCCAGGGGCTGCCAACTTTTCGAGCAGATGGGGAATGTCGGCCGGGTCGTTCTGCCCGTCACCGTCCATGGTGGCGATGACTGGGGCGGTTGCGGCAAGCACGCCGGTGCGGACCGCGGTGCTCTGGCCCGATTTTGCGGCGTGCCGCACGAGCTTCAGGCCGGGGAAGCGACCGGTGGCTATCAGCGCCTTTATCTCATCGGGCGTGGTGTCCGTCGAACCGTCATCGACCACGATCACTTCGGCGAGATTCTCCGCGGGCACCCGAGCGTAGGTCTCCTCGACGAGGCGGCCTATGTTACCGGCTTCGTTCAAGGCGGGAATGACGACGGCGATGCGGTGCGGCATGTTGCGGGTTCGCAGATGTTGGCGGCGGGCTAATTCGTCGATCCGGCCCTATAGCCTCTGATGCGGGCTGGGGCTACACCGGTCGCTCCGAAGGGATATCAACGAGCCCTGGCAAATGAGCGCAAGTCGAATGGTTTGGCCTGATGGGGGCCGCGGCCCAAGTTTCGGGCTGGTTGCCGCCGTGCTGTTCATACTGCTCGCCATCCGGATTGCCGCGCTGGCGGCGAATGGGACAGACCTGTTCTTCGACGAGGCTCAGTATTGGCACTGGAGCACGACGCCGGCCTTTGGGTATTATTCCAAGCCGCCCCTCATTGCGTGGCTAATCGCCGGGTCGACCGCCGTCTGTGGCGGCAGCGAGTTCTGTGTGCGTCTGCCGTCGCCTGTCCTCCACACGCTTTCCGCGCTTGCGGTGCTCTGGCTTGGGACACGGCTCTATGACGCGCGGGTCGGCGGATTGGCGGCACTTGCTTTCGCGCTGCTACCAGGGGTGTCTTTCTCGTCTGGGATCATTTCTACCGACGTGCCGCTTCTGTTGTGCTGGGCGCTGGCGCTCATCGGTTTTTCTGGCCTGCTTGCGGCCCACGAAGCGGGCAGTCGGGGTGGCACGCCGCCGTGCGCAGCCGTGCGACCCTGGTGGCCATTCCTGTTGCTCGGGGTGGCGTTCGGGCTCGGCCTCAATGCGAAGTACGCGATGGCGTGGTTCATCCTGTGCGCGGCGGTTTTCATCGTCTTAACTCCCGAGCGGCGGGGCCTACTGCGGGATTGGCGATTGTGGGCCGGGCTTGCGCTTGGGCTCGTGCTGATCGCGCCGAACATTGCCTGGAACCAGGCCAACAGTTTCGCGACCTTCGCGCACACGGCCGACAACGCGAAGTGGCAGGGGGCGCTCGGGCATCCCAGCAAGGCGGCCGAGTTCTTCATCAGCCAGTTCGGCGTCTTTGGGCCCTTCTATTTCGCTGGGTTGCTGGTGATCGCCGTGCGGGCCTCAAGGACCAGACTGCCGGAGCCTGACCGGCTGCTGCTCGCGTTCAGCATCCCCCTGATCCTGGCGGTTACGGCCCAGGCGTTCCTGTCGCGGGCACATGCGAACTGGGCCGCCCCTGCGTACGTCGCAGGAACGGTGCTGGTGGTTGCGACAATGGTGCGTGATTTATTGTGGGGATGGCTCCGGGCCTCCTACGGCCTCCATGTGATCGTCATGGCGGTTTTGATCGCTGGGACGGCGCTGGCCGGCCGGGTGACGCTGCCGGGTGGCGCCGATCCGCTGGCTCGTACGATGGGGTGGCGGGCCCTGGCCGATGCGACGCGGGTGGAACTCGCCACGGCGCGGGGGGCCGGGCGGCCATTCGCGGCGGTGCTGACGGACGACCGGTCGCTTTCGGCAACGCTGCTCTACTATCTGCGCAACGAGCCGACACCCGTCCGGGCCTGGCGCTGCGGTCCACGCCCGCTCGACCATTTCGAGCTGACTAGGCCCTATACAGGGGCAAATGGTGAGCCTGTGCTGCTGGTTTCTCTACGCGGGCCCGTCTCAAACCACAGCGCCAATCAGCCTGGGGCGATGCCGAAGGCCGAAAAGGCCGACGGTCGATCCACATGTCCGGCCTTCGCCCACTCCCAATTGCTTGGCGAGAGGTCCATTCCGGCGGGCGCCAGTTTTCGGCGCGTGACGTTTTTTGCATTGTCTGGCTACGCCGGGAAATGACACAAGAAGCCATGACCAATACACTACCTTCGTCGTATGATCGGCATGGGGGCGAACCCTATGTGCTGCTCGACGATAACACCGGACTTGGCGGGCCTTCGGCGCTCTATACCGATCTCGTCGAAATCGTCCGTGCCGACGAGCCATCCGAGGTTGCCGGCGCGCTGGAGCGTCTGCAGGGTGCTGCCGGCCGGAACCTTCATGCGGCGGGCTTTTTTGCCTATGAGCTGGGCTATATTCTGGAACCCCGGCTCGCCAAGCTGCTGCCGCGGGAGCGGAATGTGCCGTTGCTGTGGTTCGGGCTGTTTAGAGCGCCGCGCCTGATGGCGAGTACAGAGGTCGAGGCATGGCTCGAAAGGTCCACGCACGGACAATCCGCACGCCTTTGCGACATCAGGCATTCCTGGTCGGAGGACGACTACAAGGCGCGGTTTGAAAAGGCGCTGGCGAACATACTTGCTGGCGACATCTATCAGATCAACCTTACGTTCCGAGCCCGTTTCCGGCTCGAGGGCTCGGCGACTGCGCTCTATCGCGAGTTGCGCCAGAAACAGCGTGTGGCATACGGCGGGATCATCGAGACGGGCGATCATACGATTTTGTCCGCGTCGCCTGAGTTGTTCATCGAGCGCTTCGGGCGGACCATCTCCACGCGACCGATGAAAGGGACCAGCCGGCGCGGCGCAGATGCGGCCCGTGACGAGGAGATGAAGCGCGTGCTGGCTACCGACGCCAAGCAGCGGGCTGAAAACCTCATGATCGTCGATCTTATGCGCAACGATCTCGGCCGGATTGCCGAGGTGGGGAGCGTAGAGGTGACCGATCTCTTTACGGTCGAGACCTTCAAGACGCTTCACCAAATGACGTCAGGAGTGAAAGCGCGTCTCGTTGACGGGGTATCGCTCGACGCTCTACTGACGGCGATTTTCCCGCCGGGCTCGGTGACGGGTGCGCCCAAGATCCGCGCGATGGAACTCATAGCCGAGCTGGAGGATAGCCCGCGAGGGGTTTACTGCGGGGGCATCGGGCGGATCTCGCCCGACGGGCATTCTCTGTTCAATGTTGCCATTCGCACTCCCGTGTTCCAACGGGACGGAACCGGCGAGATGGGGATCGGCTCCGGCGTTGTCGCCGACAGCGAGGGCGGGCACGAGTATGCCGAGTGCCTCCTCAAGATGAGGTTCCTGACCGACCAGTTGCGAGACTTCAAACTCATTGAAACGCTGCTGTTCGATCCGGCCCTGCAGGGGGCGGGCGGCGGCTTCTGGCTACTCGAGCGGCACCTTGAGCGTCTCGCGGCGTCGGCGGCTCATTTCGGATTTGTTTTCGACCGCGAGGCGATCGTCAACGCGCTCGACGAGGCCGTCGGCATGCGCCGGGACGCGAGGCTCCGTGTGCGCCTTCTCCTGTCTGAGGACGGGAGCACATCCGTCACGGTTGCCGACCTTCCGGCGCCTGCGGCCATGATGGGGTTCATCGTGTCGCCGACGCGCGTCGATAGTCACGATATCTTCCTGCGCCACAAGACAACCCGGCGGGAACTCTACGATCGCGAGTGGCAGCATTATCACGATACGGCTGGGGCGGACGAGGTCATTTACCTCAACCAGCACGGGGCCTTGGCGGAGGGTAGCCGCACTTCGATCTTCGTCGAGAGAGACGGCGTGCTGTTGACGCCACCCATCGAGGCTGGCGCGCTGCCGGGGGTGCTGAGGGCGGAGCTGATCGCGAGCGGACGGGCGAGGGAAGCGCGGCTGACGCTCGACGACCTCAAACCGGGCGCGACTTTCCTCGGGAACAGCGTCCGCGGGCTTGTCGCTGCGGAACCCCTGCGCGTTCAGATCTCGGCCGCCTGATTCCAGGCGGCGCGTCGAAGGTCTTTCGATCAGCCTCAGTTCCCTGGGCGGATGTAGCCTGAGCCATCGGCAGACGTCGATCTGCTCTCCTGCTGGGAAAGCGCGGAAATCAGTTGGATCAGGGCCGCGAAGGTCAGAGCGACCGCAACGCCAATCTCGATCGCCGAGAGCCGTACTCGTCGCGGAAACTCAGTATCGTAGGCTTTGTCTTCTTTGAGCGGCTTGGTCATAGCCATAAAGTCTAAAGCGCCACCCAACCTTCACCAGCCCACGGTACGCCGCGCGTCGGAATAGCGCGCCTCGACGCCCCTCAAAAAATTGTGCGCCGCGGTGGAGATAGGCGGTTGCCGGGGGCTCTAGAGGTGCCTCGTCAGGGAGCCACCCGCAAGCAAACCGTAAGCAACCAGCAGCGCCCAGAACTCGTGGTCCTTGATGACGGGGACGTTCGCACCTGCGAACTTGATCATGAGAACCGCAACGACGAGAATGATCGAGACGAGGAACGTGATGATGTTCGGTGCTTTGAGGCCCATGGGTCTGCAATTCCTTCGCTCAAGCTGGAACGTGGCCGTGGCTATTGTCAGCGCCACGATCCGAAACCGTCATTCTGCTTCCTAGGGGCATTCGTGCGCACATTGAAGTGCGAAATGACGAGGACGTGGGCCGTGCGGCTCTGCGCCGTGACCTTCCCACTACACCTGTTGATTGCCCCCGGCGCGTGCCTGGCGGCCGCAATCATGCAGTTTTGCGGGCCGGCGGGGTGGTCGTGGGGCGTCGCCTCGTCCCGAAAACGCGCCAGAACAGCAGCAGAATTACGAGCGCGGGTAGGATGCTCAGGGAGATGATGAAGGGATGCCGGTCGAGCAGGAGCCGGGCCGCGATCCGACCATCGAACGCGGACTGGAAATCGGCGAGAATTTCCGCGGCCGTTCCGACACCCTCGCGCAGCATCATGTCGACGGCCATGGCCTGGTCGCGGCTCGATAGAATGGCGTTGCGCACAACGTCCGAGGATATGACGCGGATCTTCTGCGGGCTCGTTGAGACAACCTTCAGAATGCGTTCGCGCGGCTTCCGTTCGAGGCCGGTCAAGTAGCCCGATAGGGCCGTGAGCTCGGCTTCCGGGAGGCTGCGTGCAAGCGCCTTCAGCCCGGCCGCGTCGAGTTCGAAGAGAGGTTCGCGCACGGCGGGCTTCAGGCTGGCGAGACGCGAGATGGCGAGCTTGTCCTCGAGGGACAGCAATCGCGACAGTGACGTCCTGTTGAAGTCGTCGGCAGAGGCCCGCTTGTGGATTTCGTATTCCACAGTCCTGGGCAGCAGGTCGCTGGCAACGGCGTTCCACTTCAAGGCCATGTCGAGAGAGCGGGTGTCGCGCGCAATCGTCATGGCATCGGGCGTGAGCTTGCTTACGGCCGTATCGAGGGTGCCATCGGCAAGGCGGCGCAAGACGGCGGCGTCGGCGCCACCCAGCCCACCTTCATTCGCGATGATCAGGCCGACGACCTCGTCGAGCCGCGGCAGGTTCTTGGCGGCCGTGCCGTCCAGGAACGCGCGGAATTTCGGGTCGCGTTCGGCAAGCTCCAGCGCCTTTGCATGCGCGCGGCGGAACTCCTGCCAGATTTCGACGATGCGACCCGCCGACTTTGCGGCGAGTTCCTTCAGGTGCTCGCCAATCTGCTCGCCGATCGATTTGGCGAGCTCGGCCTTGACGAGGTCCTTCGTCGCCTTCGACTTCATTTCGGTTGCGATGATGGGCAGGACACCGCTGCGCAGCTCCCAGATGTCCTTGGCAATGAGCACCGTGCCCACGCCGCCGGCGGCGACCGATACGAGCTTGGACAAAACGCTGCCGACGATGCGCTGGCTGATGCGCGCGGCCATGTTGGCGAGCTGACGCCTGACGAGCAGGATCGCGGCGCCCGTGAGGCCGCCGCTCGACTGCTGCAGGACGGCACCCGTCGAAACTCCGGCACGCCCCTTGGCGGCGTCGATGCCGAACTCTTTTTCGGCGTCTGACGTGACGGCGGAAGCGACCGTCTCTCCATATCTTGGCCCGAGGAACGCCCTGAGGCATGTGATTGCAGGTTCGGCGGCGTCCTGGCTCGCGAACTCGAGGCTCATGCCGAGCGTGCGGCCGACATCGGCGGCAACCGTCTCGATCCCCGTCTTGATGGCATCCGAGCGGTAGACGCGCTCGGCGACGGCCGTGGCCAGTTCCTCGGCTTTCTTGCTGTCGGCCAGCGACTGCAGCAACTCGGCCCAGCTGCGCTCGTTGCCGATCTCGGTGACGGCGCTGTCGACCCGTTTGTCGATGATTTCGTCCATGCCGTGGCTGCGCCAAGCATCGGACACGGCGCCAGCGTAGTTGAAAGTCGAGAGCGAACGCTTCAACGAAGCATGCGTCACGTTCTCAATCGTTGCACGGAACGTCTGCTCGTCGCGGGATTGACAGGCATCATAGTCGGACTTGGTGAGCGAACCCGGGGCCTCGGCGGCCAACGCCGGGTGCGGACCCGTAACGGTGGCAAGCATGGACGCCGATGCCATCGCGGAGGCGACCGCCAGGCTAACGACTTTGCGCACTACGCTCACGATGGCACGTCTCCACAGTACTCTGGTCCGCATCTGTCCAGACGGCACGGGCCGGCACCCGTGCGCATAGCCCGGCGCGGGGGGTATAACAAGACGATGACCGTCACATCGAGCCGCGACTGACCTTCACTGGCAGGAAAATGTTTTTTCAATATGATGGGAAGTGGCTACTTCGTGCGCCGGGTTTTTCGCGCGCCGCGGTTGAAAGCCGGCGAGACGTATCGAGGGACGGCGCGACGCATGAACAGCGTGCTTTTGGCAATATTCGCCTACGTGCTCATGCAGTTCGTAATCGGCATCGCAGCGTCCAGGCGGATGACATCGGCCGCCGACTACATCCTCGCGGGTCGATCGCTCGGGACGGGGCTAGTCGCATTCTCCGTATTCGCCTCGTTCTTTGGCGCCGAGGCGCTCGTGTCGTCGGCTGGGGCGGTCTATGAGAAAGGCCTTCAGGGCGCCGCCGTCGATCCGATCGGTTATGGGCTTGCGCTGGTGCTCGCGGGGGCGGTGTTCGCGGGGGCGCTATGGAGGCGCAACCTCACGACCTTCGCCGACCTGTTCCGCCAGCGCTATTCGCCCGGGGTCGAGAAACTCGTCGTGCTCATGCTGCTTCCAGGCTCGCTATTCTGGGCTGCCGCGCAGATTCGTGCATTCGGCCAGGTGATGTCGGCCAACTCGTCGCTCGATTTGCCGACGGCCATAACGCTCGCGGCGGTCATCGTCGGGTCGTATTCGATCGTCGGCGGCCTCCTTGCCGACAGCATAACCGACGTCATTCAGGGCGTTGTACTGATCGTCGGACTTTCGGTGCTTTCAATTGCGGTGGTTTCAGTGCCGCTTGGCGCTGACGCGTTGTCGGAGGCCGGTGCCGCCATGGCGCAGACGGAGGCGGCCGCCATGGCGGGCGATCCCGGCGGGACGCTTACCCTGCTCGGATGGATCGAGAAATTGTTGGTGCCGATTTGTGGAACGATCGTGTCGGTCGAGTTGATCTCGCGCTTTCTCGGCAGTCGGTCGGCCAACGTCGCGATCATCGGCACGACCGCGGGTGGCGGTGTCTATCTTCTCGTCGGCCTGCTCCCGATCTACCTGGGGCTATCGGCGCAGTATCTTCTGCCGGGGCTGCCGGAACCGGAGCAGGTCGTGCCCAAGCTGGCGGAAAACCTGCTGCCGGGGGGGCTCCGGATCATCTTCGTCGGCGCGATCGTGTCGGCGATCCTGTCGACGGTGCATTCGGCGTTGCACGGGCCGGCCGCGCAACTTTCTCATAATATCCTGACCCGACTTTACCCCGAGATTTCGCCCGGCCGGAAATTATGGAGCGCGCGGCTCACCGTGATGGGGCTCTGCATGGTCGCTTTCGCGCTTTCGCTGACGAGCGACAGGATAAAGGATCTTGTCGAGACGGCATCGGCGTTCGGTAGCGCGGGCGTGTTCGTCGTCACGGTGTTCGCGCTGTCCACACCGTTCGGCGGTCCACATGCTGCGTTTGCAGGAATGGTGATCGGCATGAGCGTATGGCTTGCGGCCAAGTATGTTGTGGGAAGCGAAATTCCCTACCTCATGGCGCTCGTGACGTCGCTGGCCGCCTACGTTCTGGTGGCGCTAGCGGAGCACAGGTTCGCCGCCCCGCCCGCGAGCGGTAGTACCGTGGACTAGCAAACCGAAGGCGGGCGCGGCTCAGCGCGGTATCGTTGCGCTCTGTGTGTCGCAGCGGGGAAGCGGCGGATTTGCCGGCGCGCGCTTCCAGGTAAAGTCCTCACTCAGGAACTTCACGCCGACGTAGCCTGTCACGGTGAGGGTATCGGGGTTCTTGAGCTTGATCGCGAGGTCGAAACGGTCGCCGGTCTTTGGATCGTAGACCCAGCCAGTATCCCAGGTTCCGTCCTTCTGCTGGACGAGATTGCCGATGACTTGGAGGCCGCAGACAGGTTGAGTGCGGCGTGATTTGTCGGGGTTCAATTCGTCGGTCTGTGGTTTGCCATTGCGTGCGAGCGGCTGCTGCAACCATACGACATTGCCGCACAGCTTGCCGCCGCAGGGCGTGATCTCGACGGCGCCTCTGCCTGTGTCGTCGATCCAAACACCGGCCTCGGGAGGGACTGCAGCTTCCGGCGCGGGTGCTACGGTCGCGGCGCCCGGCTTTGGTGGCTGTGCCAGCGCGCCGGTCGCCAGAGACGCGAGCAACGCTGCAATCGCTAGTCCGCGGGGCGCAGGGCCGGCAGCGGTGCGATCTGCGAGCGCCGATATGATGCGAGACGTTTTGACGGTCGACACGGTGAATCAGCCTTCGAGCAGTTTCAACATTGCATCGATCTACCACGCTGATTGGCGGATTTGTGGCCCAGAGAGCCACAGGTCCGGGGATATCGATGTCCCGGATAGGATTAACGAATGCCGTGCAATATGATTGACAGCGCCGCAGGGATAGTTCCCGAATGTTTTTCGCACCAGGACGGAATCGCGGTGCGAAACAGGGCCAGGATTGCGGCCGAAGAGACATAACGGTGAGCCAGCGGCAAATTTGCATTTTGCCGGCCGCGACATCATCTCGCCACAGGGGCAGCTTCCCACGTCGTGGTTACCGGGGTACCACACCCTCAGGACCCGGGCGGCGGAAGCCGAGCCTGGGGGCTGCCGTTTGTCATTCGTCGATGCGGTTCATTCCGGTTCGGTTTCGACGCCCGCCTGTCAATCCATGGGTGCCTTAGCCCACCTCGCTGGACACACCTGATGATCCTCACGTTGGCGTTCCGTAATCTCTGTCACGACCGAATACGGCTCGCTGTTACGCTGATCGGCATTCTATTCTCCGTTGTCCTCGTTGCGATCCAGCTCGGGCTCTATATCGGGTCAAGCCGCGATATCACGGCGCTTATCGACAACGCCAAGGGTGAGCTCTGGATTACCGCATACGGTGCCAAGTCGTTCGAGGACGGAGGGACGCTGCTCACGGCCAAGGAACGACACCAGGCGCTCGCCACTCCGGGCGTCAAGTCGGTGGCGCCTGTGCTCGCGGTATTCGCTGAATGGCGCAAGCCGGCCGGAGGCTCGACGCGCGTCGTTCTCGTCGGCGCCGATCGCGAAGATGGCGGTCTAGCGCCCTTCAACGTGGTCGAGGGTACCTGGGCCGACATCAAGGCACCCGGCGGCATCGCGGTCGATACGTCGTATCTTGCGGAGCTTGGCGTCGAGGGTATCGGCAGCACGGCGCAAATCTCGGAAGGCCGCGTTCGAGTGAGAGCGCTAACGCAAGGCATCCGCTCTTTCACTCAGTCGCCCTACGTATTCGCTCCGATCGACCGGGCCAGAGCCTTGATGGGCGCCCCGGAACAGACGACGACGTTCCACCTCGTGAAGCTCGAGGAGGGGGCCGACAAGAAGGCCATCCAGGCCGATCTCGCCAAGCGCGTGGCGCCGGCGGAGGTTCTGACCAAGGACGAGATGTTGTCGCGCAGCCTCACGCAGTGGCTCTTTAACACAGGCGCGGGCGCGGCTCTCATCGGAGGCGCGCTGCTCGGTACGCTCGTCGGAACGGTCATCGTGGCGCAGACGCTCTATTCGAGCACCAAGGATCACATCAACGAGTTCGCGACGTTGCGTGCGCTCGGCTCATCATCGGGCTACATTTACAAGGTCATCCTGGCCCAGGCCGCCATCAGCGGCGGTCTCGGTTATTTGCTCGGCATGGCGATCTCGATGCTGGTCGTCTACGCATCTCAGGGAACCGCTATCGCCATTCAAATGACGCCGGAACTCGCGCTCGGGCTGTTGGCACTGACTGTTGCGATGTGCTCGATCTCGGCGGTTTCGGCCATCTTCAAGGTGACAAAGATCGACCCAGTCACGGTGTTCACGCGATGAGAACAGATTCTCCGGTTCTCGAAGCGCACGGTATCGTCAAGGAGCTCGGGCAGGGGGCGGGGAAGGTCGTAGCCGTCAAGGGCGTCGACATTTCGCTCTATCCGGGGGAACTCGCGCTGCTCATGGGGCCGTCCGGCTCTGGCAAGACGACTCTGATCTCGATCCTGGGGTGCATTCTCACGCAGACCGCTGGAACGGTGAAGGTCGCCGGGGTCGATACGAGCGGCCTGTCACCCGACGAACTGGCGACGCTTCGACGTTCGAATATCGGCTATATTTTCCAGTCGTATAATCTGTTTCCTACGCTGACGGCGCTGGAGAACGTCCGGATCGCACTCGACGTGGCCGGCATTACAGGCCAGGAGGCGATCGACCGCGCCACCGAAGCGCTGACCGGTGTCGGTCTCGCGCGGAAGCTCAACAGCTATCCGGCCAATTTGAGCGGTGGCGAGAAGCAGCGCGTCGCAGTGGCGCGTGCCATCGCCACGCATCCCTCGATCGTGCTTGCTGACGAGCCGACGGCGGCGCTCGACGGTGAGAACGGTCATGGCGTGATGCGTCTTTTGACTGAAATTGCGCGGGAGCAAGGGCGGTCCATCCTGGTCGTCACTCATGATCCGCGCACATTGCAATACGCCGATCGGGTCATTCACATCGAGGACGGCCTGATCGTCAAAGAAGAGCGGCGAACGCGGGGCGTCGCTGTTGTGGCTGGCGAGGCGCATCTCGTCGAAGACGCGCACCACGGTTCCGAGGCGCACCATGCGGCCGAGGCGCTTGTCGAGCATGTCGGTAAACGGCGACGAAATCGCAATCGCGGGAGGCGGGCCGCAAGGCGAGCCCGCTGACGAATTAAGTGCGCGAGGCGCGGTCTTCGTCCCAGCGACCGGACCGGCGTGGCCTCGAGCCTTCGAAGTTCAGAATGTGAAAGGTGGCAGCAAGATGCTCGGTTTCAAGGCGACGTCACTCTCCTCGGTTTCGGTCTGCTCGGCGATTGCGCTGGCGATCATGGCCGGGGCCGTGTCGCTGATGCCGTCCGCGCCCGCGGCACAGGGATCGGCCGACCAGACCGGCCAGTCGCGGCAACAGTGGGCCGCGTCAGCAACCGGCCGCGTCGAACCGAAGAACGGGATCGTGGTGGTCTCGACGCCGAGCCCGGGGCGCGTTGTCGATGTGGCCGTTTCGGCCAACGACGAGGTCAAGGCTGGCGATCTGTTGATCCGGCTCGAGGAAGAGGATCTTCTCACTCGCGTCACTGCGGCTGCGACCGAGGTGCAGGTTCGCGAGCGGGAGCGTGATGAGGAGCCCGTCAAGGGCCTCGCGCTGGAGCGGCGGCAGGCCGAGGACGCCGTGTCGGCCGCGGAGCGCGCACTCTATCGTGCCCGCCTCACGTTCGACGAGAAAGCGTTCCGGGCGCGGACGAGCGGCGGTATTTCGCCGACCGATGTCGACCATGCGCGCGCCCAGATCAACACGGCCAAGGAGCAGCTTTCCTACAGCCGCGCCAACCTGCTTCGGGTCCAAGGCAAGGAGGGCTTGCCGCTCGCGACGCGGCTCGAGTCGTCGGTTGCGACGGCCCGCGCTGAGCTTTCGCTGGCCGAATCCGCTGTCGAACGCGCCCGTGTCCGCGCACCGTCGGATGGAACGGTCCTCGGCGTCTATGTCAAGTATGGCGAGCTTGCCACCCCGTCGCCCGAGGCTCCGCTGATCCTGATGGGCGATCTGACGAGCCTTCGGGTCAAGGCGGAGGTGGAGGAGCGCGATGCGCCGAAGGTGCGCGTCGGCCAGCGGGCTATCGTGAAGGGTGATGCGTTCCCGGACAAGGAATTCGAGGGTGTCGTCACATCGGTCTCGCAAGCCATGGCCGCGCCTCGCATCCAGCCGCGCGGCGTTCGCCGACCGACCGACGTCGAGGTGATCGAGGTCGTCGTCTCGCTGACTGGCAAGACGCCGCTCCTTTCGGGGATGCGTGTCGATGTGTTTTTCAAGGGTGATGCGGCCGCGAGCGGAACGACGGGCGGTTCGGTCGGCCAACCGTCGTCAGTGCCGCTGGGTGCACGGGCCAGCGCGAACTGAGGGCACGGGCGTAGCCTACCCCGCTTGGGCAAGGCCTGCGGGCCTTGCACCAGTTGCATCATTGTTTCCGGCCGGTCGCCTCTGGGCGTTCGCTTAAGCCGCCAGAATCAGGCCACCTGGCTCTTCATGGCGGCCTCTATGTGGGCGGCGAGATCGGGGGCGATGGCGAGCTTACTAGCCAGGTCGGCGAGAAAGGCCTTCTCGGCGGGGCTGTCGAGCGTCACCGCCATGCGGGCCGCGGTATAGACCTGGACTGCCTGCTCAGTGCCGATGCACGAAGCGGCAAGTTCATCAGCCGTCGCGGGAGCGTTGAGTTCGCCGGCGATGAATTCTTCGGCGGCCGCGTCGAAGCCGGCTTGTTTCAGGTGGCCGACAATGTTGGCCATCTCGGCCGGGTCCACACGCCCATCGGCCGCGGCCGCCGCAATCATAGCGCGGATATAGAGGAGCGCTGCCTCGTTCGTCACGGAATCGGGCTCGAAGCCGCTGCCGTCCGGGGCCGCCTCAGCCAACGCATCGGCTCCCGTGATCAGAGGCTTGCCCGCCTGATAGTTCGTATAGGCTTTGTATGCGAGGCCGCCGATCAGGGCGAGGGCGCCGAGCTTCGCGGCATTCGCTGCGATGCCGCGCCCGGTTTCGGTTCCCAGTATCACGGCGCCCAGGCCACCGGCCGCCGCGCCGGCGCCGAACTGGTTCTGAGCCACGAGTTCCTTGAACTTGGCGAGCAGATCCTCGACCGACTGTCCGCCGGTCAACTTGCGGATGGCTTCGCTTGCCCCGGACGCCGCATCCATCTTGCCCGCGCCTTCGCGCACGCCTGACGTCGCCTGGCCGAGCACCTGGCCCAGAACGTCCATGATGTTGGGTGGGGTGCCGTGGTCCTGTCCGCGGCCCGATCCCTGTGCCTGGCCGATACCCGACTGCACGCGGCCGAGGAGGTCGCCAAGGCCTCCTAGAACACTGCCCGCGCCGGCGCCGCTACCGGCCGGTCCCTCGGCGGCGCTGCCGGCTGACCGGCCTCCCGCATCGCTCGCGGACTGCCCAAGGTTTGCCGCTGCGCCCGTGATCTGGCGCACGATATCATCGAGGCCGCCCGCACCGGTCTTGCCGCCCGGCGCCGCGTGGCCGAGTTGGCCGAGCAGTTCTCCAAGGCCACCGGCATCTCCGGTTGGGGTGGGGCGCTGGGGCGCCGCGCCTCGTACCATCATTTCAAGAAGCGATTTCGCGTCGAACATGAGTGCCTCGCGGATGAATGCAATCGTGGAAAATGGATACGAGTCTGCTTGGTGTATTCACCGTCCGTGACAGCAACAAGTCCGATGCCGGCGTAAGTGTCACTCGGCGGCGAGAGGCAATTTGGGCTTCTTTTCCGCCGTTTTCGACGCCAACGGGGGAGGCGCCGGGTTTACCGTCGTGGTCTCCGGCTCGTCGGTCGGGCCGATCATCGGGGCGAATACGCGCCCGACGACCCAGCCGACATCGTCCATAACAGTGAAGAACGATGGCACGAAAACGAGCGACAAGGCGGTCGAGACGATCAGGCCGCCAATCACGGCGATAGCCATGGGCGCGCGGAACTCTCCCCCATCGCCGATGGCAAGCGCGGCGGGTATCATGCCCGCCACCATGGCGATGGTCGTCATGATGATCGGGCGGGCACGCTTGCGGCCGGACTCGATCAGCGCCGTAATGCGATCGGTTCCGCGCGAGATCTCCTCCACGGCGAAGTCTACGAGAAGAATTGCATTCTTGGTGACGATACCCATCAGCATCAGCAGTCCAATGTAGACGGGCATGCTGACCGGGTTATTCGTCACCAGGAGCGCGGCGACCACCCCACCGAAGGATAGCGGCAGCGACAGCAGGATCGTGACCGGTTGGAACACGCTGCCGAACAACAGCACCAGAACGCCGAATACGATCATCAGGCCGGTTGCCATCGCGGACAGGAAACCGTTGGCGACCTCGTCCTGAATCTCGGCGTCGCCGGACGCCTCGAGCCTGACACCGTTGGGCATGCCGATGCGTTCGACAATCTTCTGGAACTGTTCGCGTGCGTCTCCGAGGGCAAGCCCAGGCGCCAGATCCGCACCGATCACGGCGCGGCGAACGCGGCTGAAGCGGTCGATGGAGCTTGGGCCGCGGCTGAACTCGACATTCGCCACGGAGGCGAGCGGCACTGCCTTGCCGGACACCGACAGCACGCGCAGTTGCTCGATCGTCTTCAAGTCGGTGCGGGCCTTCTCGTTGATCTGGACTCGGATCGGAACGAGCCGGTCGCCGGCGTTGAACTTGGCGAGATTGGCGGCGACGTCCCCGAGGGTGGCGACGCGCACGGTGTCGGCAATGGCCTCGGGCGTGACGCCGACAGCCGCGGCGTCGTCGTAGCGGGGCGTGATGCGGATTTCCGGGCGGTCGATGGCGCCGACGGAGGCGACGTTCCGGAAGCCTGGCACCGCGCGCATCTCGCCTTCGAGCCGGCTCACGAACGATGACAAGGCCGCGCCGTCGCTCGACAGGATCGAGAAGCTCATCTCGCGCTCACCGCGCTCGTTGACGAACCACGATCGGCTATCTGGTATTTCGGCGAGCTTGGCCGAAATCAGGCTCTTGACCTGCTTCTGCCGCAACTTGCGCTCGGTCTTGGGGACCAGCTTGACGATCATCGCGGCGCGGCGGACTTCCTGGGCGCCGAGCGGGCTCGTGCCACCGAGCACCAATATACTCTTGATCTCCGGCATCGATGAAAGGGTCGCGACCATCCGATCGGTCGTGTCGCGGACATCTGCCAACGTTGCTCCGGGCGGCAATTCAGTCGAGACGACGATGCGCGAATTGTCCTCGTCGGGCATGAAGCCTGTCGGCAGGGCTGCCGTCGCCTGGATCGCCGCAATGAAGATGCCGACACCTGCAAGGAGGGTGGCGAAACGCGTCACGCGGTTCTTAAGCGTCGCCCTCAGAAGGCCTGTGTAGGCGCGCATCAGCAAGCCGTCGCCGCGCTCCTCGTGCGGGGTCTCTCGCATGAGGTAGGCCGCCATCATCGGCGTAATCAGGCGCGCGACCAGTAGCGAGAATAGCACCGCCACGGCCACGACGAGGCCAAACTGCTTGAAGTACTGGCCGGCAATGCCACCCATGAACGATACGGGCGCAAAGATCGCCACGATGGTGAATGTTATGGCGATCACGGCGAGGCCGATCTCGTCGGCGGCTTCCAACGCGGCGCGATAGGGAGACTTGCCCATCCGCATGTGGCGCACGATGTTCTCGATCTCGACGATGGCGTCGTCGACGAGCACGCCGGTGACGAGCGTAATGGCGAGCAGGCTCACGAGATTGAGCGAGAAGCCCATTGCGCTCATGGCCCAGAATGTCGGGATGGCGGCAAGTGGCAAGGCGACGGCCGCGATGATGGTCGCGCGCAGGTCGCGAAGGAACAGGAATACGACGAGTACCGCCAATGCGGCGCCCTCGATCAGGCTCACCATGGCGGATTCGTAGTTGCCGCGCGTGTAGGCGACCGCATCGTCTACTTTGGTGATCCTGATGTCGGGGAAAGCTACGCGAAGCTCATCGACCTTTTTCTCGACCGCATTGGCGACGGAAACCTCGCTCGAGCCCTTTGCCCGGAACACGGCAAATGTAACGACCGGATCGCCATTGAGGCGGGCGAACGTGCGCGGTTCACTGTTGCCGTCGACGACGCGGGCGATTTCGGAGAGACGCACGTCTCGCCCGCCGGGGATTGCGATCTTAGTGCCGGCGAGCCTCAAGACCTCTCGGGCTCCCGCGAGCGTGCGGATCGTCTGTTCCTGTCCGCCAACCTCGCCGCGGCCACCGCCCAGGTCGACGTTGGTCGCCCTGATCTGTGCGTTGACGGCGCTTGCGGTGATGCCGAGCGCGAGCAGGCGGTCGGGATCGAGTATGATGCGGATCTCGCGGACGACGCCGCCCTGCCGCTCGATGCGGCCAACGCCTTTCAGCCCCTGGAGCTGGCGCTTGATCACGTCGTCCACATGCCAGGAGAGAGCCTCGAGCGTCATACCCGGCGCGGAGGCCGCGAACGACATGATCGATTGCCCCTCGACGTCGATGCGCTGAATGATCGGCTCGTCGATGCTGCGGGGCAGATCGGTTCTGATCTTGGCGATTGCGTCTCGGACGTCATTGAGCGCGCGATCCTGGTTGATCTCGAGCCGGAACTCGATTGCGGTCACCGACGAGCCGTCGTTCAAAGTCGAGATCAACTTCTTCACGCCCGTGATATTGGCGAGCGCGTCTTCGACCTGTTTCGTCACCTGCGTTTCGAGTTCGGCGGGCGCTGCACCCGACTGGGTGATCGTCACCGAGATGACCGGCACATCGATGTTGGGAAAGCGCGTCACCGGCAACGAACGGAAGCTCAGGACGCCAAGAAGCATCAGCACCGCGAACAGGACTATCGACGGCACGGGCTTGCGTATCGACCAGCCTGAGATGTTGGTCGCATTGCTCATTGGGTTACCCCGCTGACCTTTGTCGGCGCGACGATCGGCCGGACGACATCCCCGTCCCGCAGGAAGCTGCCCGACTTCGCGACGACCAGCTCGCGTTCGGAAAGGCCCTTTCGAATTTCGACGTACTGGCCCGAGATTATGCCCGTCTCGACCGTTCGGGTGACGACGCGGTCGCCCTGGATCGCCTGAACGGTTGCGCTGTCCTGGTTGAAAATTACCGCCGAGGTCGGGACACCGACGCCACGGCTGCGGCCGGTTTCAATCGTGCCGCGCCCAAACGCGCCGATCTTGAACGCCCGGTTGGTGCCGATCCCGATCTTGACCTTGCCGATCCTCGTCGTCCGATCGACCTCGCTCGAAATGAGGCGGACTTTCCCGGCCGCGTCGCCGGCTCCCGTCACGGTTATGGATGCGGGCTGACCCTCGCGAATCTTACCCAGGTCGCGCTCGGCGACCTCGGCGTCGAGCTCGATTTCGCCTTTCTCTATCAGCCTGAATAGTGGCTCGGCCTGAGCGCTCGCGACGGCCCCCAGACGCGCGGTGCGGCGGCTGACATGGCCGTCGACAGGGGAGCGGATTTCCGACTTCGAGCGGCGCCATTCGAGTTCGCGGCGGGCGGCAGCGAGCGCCACCTTGTCCGCCTCGGCGCTTTTCAAGCTTTCGCGTGCGGACGCCAGGCGGGCTTCGGCGGTGCGTGCGGCGGCCTCGCGCTGATCGAAGAGCGCGCCGGAAATCGTGCCTGACTGCTTGAGGGGGCGGGCCCGGTCGAAGGCGGCGTCGGCTTCCTTCAAGGCGGCGTCCGCCTGCACGATTGCGCTGCGGGCCACGGAGATCGCGGCATCAGAGCGGGCAATATTGGCTTCATTCTGGGCCAGCTGGGCTTCAAGGGTATCGCTCGTCAGGCGCGCGAGGAGCTGCCCCTTGGTGACCCAATCGCCTTCCTCGGCCGCGAGCTCGGTAATGCGGAAACCTTCAATTTCGGGAGAGATCATGACTTCGGACCGCGCCACGACTGAGCCCGTAACGAGAACGGTTTCTGTGAAGTCTACGACCGAAGCCTCGACCACCGACACTGTCGGCGCAGCGCTCGTCGCGCCCTTGCCTTCCGGCAGCTTGCTTGGATTTGTCAAGGCCGAACGCGGCGGGGCCGGTTCCGCGCTGTCGTGCCGGCCGTGGAGCAGGTACCAGCCGCCTATCAGGGCTGTCAGGATGACGACCACTGGCATGAGATTGCGGTGCATCAGATCGTTTCCTCGGCCTTCGGGTTGGCGTTGATTTGGCCGCTATTCAGAAGGCTTGCCACGAGCGACGCCAATATCGGCACCATGGCTTTGCTGTCGAAGCTGGGGTCGACCGCGCGACGCCAGAACAGCCCATCACCCAACATGGCCAATGCCATGGCGAGCTCCCGGGCACCGTGTCGCGGGTTGATCTTGCCGTCGGAAATTGCGCGTTCGAACAATCGCTCCAGTCGTTCGAGGATTTCCTCGTCGCAAGCGCGGAATATCCGGCCGACAGCGCCGTCGCGCATTGCCTCGCAACCGATCTCGACGACGAGCTGCTGCTTGTGGCGCGGCTCGTCGACGGCATAGTGCTCACCTAGCTTGGTCAGCGCGTCGGCGATGTCGGGGGCGTTTGCGACCTGAGTGAGCTGTTCGGCGATTTTTGCGCGGTCGCGCTCGGTTATGCCCGCGATCAGGTCCTCCTTCGAGGCAAAGTAGACGTACAGGGCTCCGAGGCTGACTTGGGCCTGGCGAGCAATGTCCTGCATGGTCGTGCGATGGAACCCAGCCTTGGCAAAAGCCAGCTCCGCTGCGTCCAGGATGTGCTGGCGGCGCGCGAGTTGGGTATCCGGCTTCAGCTTGGGCACATCGGGCTCCTGGAGGCTCCGGGACGACGAAAGAAAGTGATACGGATGAAAGGTGCTAGTGGTGTCGGAGCGCAACCACTTAGGCACGTAAAACGATCGCTCGTTTTTTTTAGATCATCGTTCGGGCTCAGACAAGGCGGGACATGCCTGGCTGGCGTCCCAGCTTTGATAGTTGCGCAGGTCTGGGGCTCCGCACGCTCAACTCCGCCTTCAGAATTGGAGCAGGACGGTCATGGCCCCATATGGAGAGGAGGCGTCGCTCGAAACGCCGACGCCCTTGCTTCGATTGCGGACGACATCGGCCGAAAATCCGCCGGAAGCCGAGATTTCCCCTCCAAACCAGTCGTATCGGACAAAGACGCCAATGCGAGCGTTTCCGTAGTTCTGCTGGCCCGGAAGCTCGACGACCTCGCCGGCAAGGTCTGTCCTGTTCAGGATCGCCTCGAGCCCCAGTGAAACTTCGGTTTCGATCCGCTGACCGAAGCGCAGGCGGGCATCGACCGTCTCGCGCGTGTCCGTGTAGGCGGCGTCTAGGGAGGCCCATGTGACCTCGCTCCAATCAAGCCAGATCTCGGTTGCCAGCTTGAACCCGTGATGGAGCTTCGAAAACCGGCCGTCGATGCCGCCGGTGACCGTGAAATCGCGCGCCAGTACGGCCCAGCCGGCGAATGCCTTGATTGTCGCGTTGTCGAACTCGGCCTGGTATCCGACCGAAAGATCGGCCGCGGCCTTCTCGACTTTGACCTTGGTCGCGTGATCGTAGTCGTAGCGATAGCGGCCAAAACCGGATGTCGCCCGCAGGCGAAGCCCATCGGCGTGGGTGTCGCCAAATGGCGCGTGGGTCATGCCCGAATATGCCAGCCAAGTCCGACCCGCCACGTCGGCGCCGGTCCAGACTTCGTAGGCACCCACCCTGTCAATATCGTCGAAGGGGTCGAGTTCGGCGGCATTGGGTGATGATCCAGTGATAATCGTGGCCGCGGCCACAAGTGCGGCGCGTCCGGGCCATTTCCGGAGGTGGCTGCCTGTGTCGGGCGAATGAATGTGCGCTGGGCGCGATTTTGCGCCGGTTCCGGTTACGCCGGTCCCGTTACTACGCTGAGACGCGCCACTCGACCCCATGACCCCGGCACCCGGTGACCCACGCGGCTCCTCGCCAACACGATGTCGCGCGGGAGATCGGAAAACTTATGCACAGAAAATTGGTCGCATCAAACTGGTCCGCATACATCCCCATTTCATCGGGGTCAGTCGGGGTCCGCGCTCTCGATTTTGCGGTGCACACGCCGGCTTTCGTCTGAAGCGCCTAGCGCTTTTTTTTGCGTTGAGGGCATTATAGTGCCTTAAGTGGACACTATATGCCGCCATGGCGCGGGTGACGTTCCCGGCTTTGCTGGACAATCGTGATCGGGTTTAAGAGGGCTCAATGTTCGATTTTTTTGGCGTGCAGAGTACGGCAGGGTGGCCGACGAGCGTCGTGGGGGACGCCTGGGTGAAGACGGTCGGGCGTATGCAAGTCGAGACGGTCGCCTTCTGGACGAGGCGCATGATGGCGAGCCTGGAGTTGCCGCAGGCGCTGGGCCAATGCTCGACCCCGGAGGAAGTGCTCGCGGAACATGTGCGCTACTGGCAGGTGGCCCAGCGGGAGTACATGCAGAGCCTGGAAAAGATTTCGACGCTTATGGTCAGTCCTCCTGCCGCTTCAGTGGCCGGCGCAGCGGCGAGGTCGAGAGACTATTTCGTCGTGTCCGATAATCCCGTCCCGGTTCAACGCGAGATCCGGCTGCCAGCGGAGCAATCCGTCCGGCAGGAACCGCTTTACAAAAAATCGGCCTGATCCTTCGGATCGATCAGCTTCTGATCCACCATAGAGCGTCATGCGAGAGGCCGGATTCGATTCCGGCCTCGTTCGGGCGTCGACCGCGGCGATCCATGCCGGGTTACTTCAGCGCTGCCAACGCTTCCGAAAATCCCTTGAGCGAGATTGGGATGCCAATGCCCGCCTCTTCCGTCTGGAAGATAACGAAAACGGCTGTCTTGCCGGTCTTCAGGCGCTCCACCAGTTTGTCTTCGGCGACGACCTGGGCGTAGCAGGCAAAGTTCTGGCAGCGCAGGAATGGCGCGTGGCCCACGTCCTTTTCGTCGATTTTCAGTCCCAAGCCAGGCGGCAATAGAATTCCGACAGGGGCGAAGACACGCAGTACGCGCGTGCCGTTCGAGAACTTCTGGAAGTAGACCGTAAGGCCGACATTGTTGCGGTCCTCGGCCGTCACGCTCTGAACCAACGCGCAAACCTCGCCCTTGGCGCCGGGAGGGGGATCCTTGCAGACGATCTGCCAGTCGCCGTGCTGTCCCTTTACGGTCCCTTCTTCGGCCGCGGTCGCTACGTTCGCCGATATGGCCATGAGCACGAGCATGAACAGGGCTGCGGCAAACCGCCCGCCGCAATGCAAAAATCGAGGGCCGGGAGACGCTCGCCGGGCCGCTGGAAAATTGAACGATCGATGGAACAGGGGACGCAAGCTTTGCCTCTCAAGCGGGTCTAGGCTTCGATGAATCGATGTCTCAGACCGTGTCTATCGTAAATCGAGGCCGAATTCTGACTCCGGCAAAGTGCAACGCACTAAGGATCTGAGATTGGAACAACTTGCGCGTGACAGGGCGCGCATGCGCGTTTATTTGCCGCAAAGCTGCACACTTGTTTGGCTGCGACAGCTTGTGTTGCAGTCAAACTGATTTAGAACGTTAGTTTGAGGTAGTCGGCGATATTGTGCCCGAGGCACGATAGGCGTCGGTCTCAATCTGACAATTCGATATCGATGCTGACCCGATAACGAGGCCAGCCGATGAATGAACGGCATACGAGGGAGCGCAAGTATGGTGGCGAGGGAGAAGACCAGCACGTGGCTGGTTCGGCTGGGGCTCGTATTGCTGATGGCGGCCGGCTTTGCAGGTGCCGCCTGGGCGATCGGGCAGCCGGAGCCGGGCCAGATCGGCCTGTCTAAGCCGGCAACTGAAGTGATGTCGCGCATCAATGAGTTCTACGACCTAGTCACGTATATTATCATTGCGATCGCGGTTTTCGTGCTGGGCCTGATGATCTACGTGATGGTCCGGTTCAATGAGAAGGCGAACCCCACGCCGTCCAAGACCACGCACAACGTCGCGCTCGAGGTGGCCTGGACGGTCATTCCGATCGCTGTGCTCTTGTTCATCGCGATCCCCTCGTTCAAGCTGCTCTTCCTGCAGTATAATTATCCAAAGCCGGATCTGACCATCAAAGCCGTCGGCAACGCTTGGTACTGGGATCACGAATACGTCGATCATAAGGGCATCTCGATCACGTCGAACATGCTGACGGACGAGGATGTCATCAAGGCCGAGATCGGCGACAAGGAATTCGCGGCTCGCTTCGGCAAGCTCGAGGACGGCAGCCTCGCCAAGATCAAGGCGCTCCAGGACGCTTCCAAGCCGATCTGGGAGAAGCGCAAGGAGCCGCGGCAGCTCGCCGTCGACACCGAAATCGCCGTGCCGGTCGGAAAGGTCGTCCACCTTCTCGTGACTTCGAACGACGTCATCCACTCGTGGACGATCCCTGCGTTCGGATCGAAGATCCAGGCTGTTCCAGGCCGCGTGCACGCAACGTGGTTCCGCCCCACTGTGACGGGCTCCTTCTATGGGCAGTGCTCGGTTCTTTGCGGAAAGAACCACTCGAGCATGCCGATCGCGATCAAGGTCGTCAGCGAACAGGCGTTCAATGACTGGCTCGCCGCGGTCAAGGCGAAAGACAGCAAGAAGGCCAAGGCCATCCTCAAGGCCGATCTCGACAAGTCTGGCAGCAAGCTCGCACAGGCTCAGTGAGCGCGTGGGCTCGAACCGGCTGTGCCGGTCGAGCCGCATGACTTATGAAACTAATTCGTTCCGGCAAGGGTTCCGACATGGGTAGTCAATCTCACGCGGCGGCCGATCATCACGATCACGCTCCGCCCTTCTTTACGCGCTGGTTCCTTTCTACGAACCACAAAGACATCGGCACACTCTACCTGCTGTTCGCGATGATGGCGGGCGTTGTAGGCAGCGCGCTGTCGGTTGCGATGCGGCTTGAGCTCCAGGAGCCCGGCCTTCAGTATTTCGCCAATCCGGGCCTCTACAACGTATTCGTCACGGGCCACGGCCTCATCATGGTGTTCTTCATGGTGATGCCCGCTATGATCGGCGGCTTCGGTAACTGGTTCGTGCCGCTGATGATCGGCGCGCCGGACATGGCGTTCCCGCGCATGAACAACATCTCGTTCTGGCTGCTGGTCGTCGCGTTCGCCCTGCTGCTGGTCTCGCTGTTCGTTCCCGGTGCTGCCGGTACTGATGGCGTCGGGACAGGCTGGATCGTGCTCGCGCCTCTGTCCAGCAAGGTCGGTCACCCTGGCCCGTCGGTTGATTTCGCCATTCTGTCTCTGCACCTCGCCGGCGCATCGTCGATCCTTGGTGCGATCAACTTCATCACGACGATCTTCAACATGCGCGCGCCGGGCATGACCCTGCACAAGATGCCGCTGTTCGTCTGGTCGGTGCTCGTGACGGCGTTCCTCCTGTTGCTGTCGCTGCCCGTTCTGGCCGGCGCCATCACCATGCTGCTGACCGACCGCAACTTCGGCACGACGTTCTATGACGCGGCTGGCGGCGGCGATCCGCTGCTCTACCAGCACCTGTTCTGGTTCTTCGGTCACCCCGAAGTCTACATCCTGATCCTGCCGGGCTTCGGCATGATCAGCCACATCGTCTCGACGTTCTCCAAGAAGCCGGTGTTCGGCTATCTCGGCATGGCCTACGCCATGGTCGCCATCGGCGTGGTGGGCTTCGTCGTGTGGGCGCACCACATGTACACGGCCGGCATCAGCGTCGACACGCAGGCCTACTTCGTGTTCGCCACGATGGTGATCGCGGTTCCGACCGGCGTGAAGATCTTCTCCTGGATTGCCACGATGTGGGGCGGCTCGATCTCGTTCCGCCTCCCGATGGTCTGGGCGCTGGGCTTCATCTTCCTGTTCACGGTGGGTGGTGTCACGGGCGTGATGCTCGCCAACGCGGGCGTCGACCGCGCGCTGCACAACACCTACTACGTCGTCGCGCACTTCCATTACGTGCTGTCGCTCGGCGCCGTGTTCGCTATCTTCGCGGGCTGGTACTACTGGTTCCCCAAGATGACGGGCTACATGTACAGCGCGTTCTGGGGCCACCTGCACTTCTGGCTGACGTTCATCGGCGCCAACGTGCTGTTCTTCCCGCAGCACTTCCTCGGCGTCGCCGGCATGCCCCGCCATTACGCGGATTATCCGGATGCGTTCGCCTATTGGAACTACTGGTCGTCGATCGGCGCCTACATCACCTCGCTCGGCACGGTGGTCTTCTTCATCGGTATGATCGTCGCGGTCATCCGTCGTGAAAAGGCTGCGGCCAACCCGTGGGGTGTCGGCGCAACGACGCTGGAATGGACGCTCTCCTCGCCGCCTCCGTTCCACTCGTTCGAAAAGCTGCCGCGCATCAGCGGTGACGACCATCACTGAGTAAAACGATGCGGCGGGCCTTGGTCGGCTCGCCGCATCGGATTCAGTTTAAGTTCAACGTCTTTCAGGGTTTCAGAGATCGATATGGCCGACCTTGGAGTTCAGATGCAGGCAGCTCAATCGGAGCCTCTGGCGCCGGTGAAGGTGCGTGCGGTTTCTCCTGGCGCGTCCGTCAACGATTTCTTCCAGCTCATGAAGCCGCGGGTGATGTCGCTTGTCATCTTGACGGCTCTGACGGGCATGGTTCTCGCCCCCGGCCACATTCACCCGCTGATGGGTTTCATCGCAATTCTCGCGGTGTCGGTCGGGGCCGGCGCGTCGGGCGCACTCAACATGTGGTTCGACGCCGACATCGATTCGCAGATGCAGCGGACGACGGCGCGGCCGATTCCGCGCGGCAAGGTCAGCGCAGATGATGCGCTTGCGTTCGGCACATTCCTGTCGTTCGCCTCGGTTCTGGTGCTCGGCCTTCTCGTGAACTGGGTGGCCGGACTTCTGCTGGCGATCACGATCGGGTTCTATATTTTCGTCTACACGATGTGGCTGAAGCGCCGTACGGCACAGAACATCGTGATTGGAGGTGCGGCCGGCGCATTTCCTCCCATGATCGGCTGGGCCGCTGTTACTGGCTCTGTGTCGATCGAGAGCGTGCTGCTGTTCGCGATCATCTTTTTCTGGACGCCGCCGCATTTCTGGGCACTCGCACTCTATCGCTGCCGGGACTACGAGCGCGTCGGCGTGCCAATGCTGCCGGTTGTTGCCGGTGCAGCCGAGACGCGCCGCCAGATCGTGCTATATTCGCTTTTGCTCGTTCCGCTCGCAACTGCCCCCTATTTCGTCGGAATTGGCAGCATCGGTTATCTCGTCGTTTCCGTCGTGCTGGGGGCCGTCTTCTTGAAGCTCTCCTTCGACGTGCGACGTATCACCGAGGGCCGTGAGGGCGACGCGGCGGCCAAGAAGCTGTTCGCATTTTCGATCCTCTATCTATTCGCCCTTTTTGGACTTCTCTTGATCGAAGGCCTCGTCGTGAGGTTGTCAGCATGATCGATCAAGTCGCCGCCCCGAAGTCGACCGAGGAAGAGACTGCGGCGGACGCCCGTGAGCGGTCGCGCCGTCGAGACATTCGGTCGATAGCCATCGCGCTGGCGCTCGTCGCGCTCGTGCTGCTGTTTTATGCGGCCACGATCGTTCGGCTGGGCGGCAATGTCTTGAACAGGGCGCTGTGATGTCGGAACAGTCCAACATCGGTTCGCCGGGTGGCGCCTCCGCTCAGGATGCCCTGCGGATGGAGCGTGCGAAATCGCGCGTCGCCATCGCCTGCGCATCGATCGTTGCGGTGATGACGGGATTGTCCTTCGCCGCCGTGCCGCTCTACCAGATGTTCTGCCAGGTGACGGGCTATGGCGGCACGACGCAGCGCGCGTTGAAGCTGTCCAACCAGGTGGTCGATCGCCCGATCGAGGTTCTGTTCGACGCCAACGTGCGGGGGCTCGCCTGGAAGTTCGAGCCGGTGCAGAGCCGGATCGAGGTCAAGCTCGGCGAGAACGCTCTGGTATTTTACCGGGCGACGAACACCGGCGACAAGCCGCTGTCGGGAACCGCGGCGTTCAACGTCGATCCACCAGCCGCCGGCATTCACTTCCAGAAGGTCGAGTGCTTCTGCTTCAAGGAGCAGACGCTGCAGCCGGGTGAATCGATCGAAATGCCCGTGACATTCTTCGTCGATCCGGCTCTGGCCAAGGACAAGGATGCCCGTCACATCGGCCGGATCGTGCTGTCTTACACTTTCTATCCGACGGTCGACACCAAATCGGCTGCCGCGACGAAGGCCGAGGACACCGACAAGCCGTCAATCAACAAGGGGACCGACAAGCGCGGGACCTGAATTCAAGCAACGGACTGAGGAGCGTGCGGGCTGTTTCGACGGTCCGTGGGAGGGAAGGAAAAAGACATGGCAAGCACCGAGACGAAACAACACGACTATCACCTCGTAGACCCGAGCCCCTGGCCACTTCTGTCCTCGCTGGGCGCGCTTGTCATGGCCGTAGGCGCCGTTTGCTGGATGCGCAGCATTCAGGGCGATGCACTTTTCGGCGTCAAAGGGCCTTGGCTGTTTTACGCCGGCACCGTGGCGGTTATCGCTTGTGCGTTCTTCTGGTGGCGCGACGTGATCCGTGAGTCGCACAAGGGCGATCATACGCCTGTCGTGCAGCTTCACCTGCGCTACGGCATGATCCTATTCATCGCGTCGGAAGTGATGTTCTTCGTCGCCTGGTTCTGGGCTTACTTCGATGCCTCGCTTTTCCCGGCCGGCGTCAAGGCGCTGCAGAACAACACCGCGATCGTCGGCATGGTTCAGCGCAACGAGGTGCTGGGTGGACAGTGGCCGCCGGTTGCGAGCGGAGCGTTCAAGCACACCTTCAATCCGTGGGGCCTGCCGCTCGTCAACACGCTCATCCTGCTGCTGTCGGGCGTCACGGTCACGTGGGCTCACCACGCACTGCTCAAGGATGACCGTCGCGGGCTGATCATCGGCCTCATCTGCACGGTCGCTCTCGGCGCGCTGTTCACCTACTTCCAGGTTGTTGAATACGGTCATGCCGCGTTCAACTACTCGGGTCACATCTACGGTGCGACCTTCTTCATGGCGACCGGCTTCCACGGTGCGCACGTGCTGATCGGCACCATCTTCCTGGCGGTTTGCCTCCTGCGTGCGCTCTCGGGCGACTTCACCAAGGAGAAGCACTTCGGGTTCGAAGCGGCTGCCTGGTACTGGCACTTCGTCGACGTCGTCTGGCTGTTCCTGTTCGCCTGCATCTACGTGTGGGGCGCCGGCAAGGCTGTCGCCGGTCACTAAGGACCGACGAAGGCAATGAATCGAGCGGGGTGGCCTACGGTCACCCCGTTGTCATTTCGGGGCCCTCTTGTGCGACCTCGGCGACTTTTCTTCCAGCTTGTGAGGATGACCCGATGACCACACAGAACCCCATCCTCAACGGATTGGCGGCCCGTTGCCCGAAGTGCGGCAAGGGCCCACTTTTCGAGCGCGGGCTTGCAGTCAGGGAGGCCTGTCCCTCGTGTGGGCAGAGCTATGCCTTCGCCGACAGCGGCGATGGACCGGCGGTGTTCGCGATCCTGCTGCTCGGGGCCGTGTCCCTCGGTGGGGCGTTGTTCGTCGAGTTTCGTTATGAACCACCGGTGTGGGTTCATTTGGTTCTGTGGGGTGTCATGATCCCGTTGCTGGCTTTCGCCAGCCTCAGGATACTGAAAGGCCTGCTGATCAATCTGCAGTACGCGAACAAGGCCGCAGAAGGTCGCCTCGACGACCGTTGATGCCGTCGCGCCCGTCACGTTCAAGGTATACAGGGGCCCATCATGTTCGAACGCTTGTCGAGATTCCGACTCGTTGTGCCGTTCATCATGACGTTGATCGGGCTGTCCATCCTGATCGGGCTCGGCACCTGGCAACTGCAGCGCCGGACCTGGAAGGATGGCATCATCGCCCGTATCAAGGCACAGCAGGGCCAGCCGCCCGTCTCGGGCACGGCATCATGGCCGGACCTGCCTTGCCGAACGATCAGCGAGAACACGCTCGATGATCCGTGCGAGTACCAGCCCGTTTCGCTGCGTGGCGTGTTCGACCACGCCCAGGAGCGCCATATCTTCACGGCATCGCCGAAGGCGCCGGGAGTACCAACGACCAGTCCGGGGGGATACTGGGTCTTTGTGCCCATGCGGATCGATGGCGGCGCCCGGACTGTGTACGTCAATCGCGGGTTCGTTCCCGAGACGCTCAAGGATCAGTCGCGCCGCGTGACGGGCCAGCCCACGCAGCCGGTCGAGATTACGGGGCTATATCGCTCCTCGCAGAAGCGGGCGATGCTCGATGGCGCCAATGACCCGGCCAAGAACATATGGTACGTGCGGAACCCCGCCGAACTATGGGCTCTCGGAGCGGCGGCTCCGGCCTATCTTGACATGGCGGGCCCTGTTCCTGCGGGTGGATGGCCGTTGCCGCTCGCCGGGAAGGTCGAGCTTTCGAACCGTCATCTCGAGTATGCCCTCACGTGGTACGGACTTGCCGCGACACTCGTCGGTGTGTTCGGCGTGTTCGCGTGGGGGCGTGTGAGTGCGAGCGGCCGTACGTGAGCCAGCTCGCGTCCGTCCGAGCCGCCGTCAACTTTTGACGGCATCGGCCATCTGCCGATAAACGCCCTGCAACCTTTCGCGAAGTGGTTGGAAGCCGCAGCGGCGGGAGATTGCAGCATCGGCGAAGCGGTCGGGATCGAGGTTCGGCCAATATAGCTGCTGGCCCTTTATAATCGATCGGGCTTCACTCGTGCCGCCCACCTGAACCAGCGCGGCCGCAAGGGTGAAGAACGCCAGTGGATCACGGAAAATCTCGTAGGCATGCCTGCCCGCCTCCACGGCCTTTGAGTAGTCGCCGTTATTGAGATTGAGGTGGGCGAGCCAGGCGAGTGTCAGCCAGCGGCTCGGATTTGATTCAGAGAGCATGTTGTCGAGGGCGGTGATCGCACCCAGCACCTCCGTCGGCGCCGAGCGGCACGCGTAGGGGACCGCGGTGGACAGAAGCCGCGCCTCGAAATGGTGGGGATCGAGCTCGAGCGTGCGGCGGGCGAACCTTGCCGCCTCCTCCATCCGCCCGGAATAGAAGTGATGCAACGCCACGCCGAATGTCGTCTCGGCACTTCTCGGCGCCAATTCGATGGCTCGGTGTGCGTGTGCGGTTGCCTGTTCTCGGCGTTCCGGCGTGTCCGAAGGCGGGTCCACGTTCGCCAGATAGCTCAGGGTCTCGGCCATCACCGAATGTGCGAGCCCGGATTTCTGGTCGATTGATGCACGCTCGGCCAAGAGGATGCGTTGCTTCTCCCAGGCAAGACCGTTTTCAGCGACGCTGGGGTGGCCGAAACTCAGCAGGAAAAGTTCGATTGGGGTCGCCTGTGACAGGGGGCGACGTTCGATGTCCTTCTTCGCGGCGATGTAGAGTTCGGGCCGAAGGTCGTAAATCGCGTGTCTCGTCAGCATCTTCGTCATGTTGCCATCGACGGACTGATAGAAATGCGACCACACCGTCGCGCCGGTGGCACCGTCGACGAGGGCGACGCCGACGCGTCTTTCCGAGTTCATCTGGCTGACCGTGCCTTCGATGAGCCATCGCACGCCGGCCTGCGCAGCGACATCGATCGACTTGCCCTTTTGTGCGGCGAGCTCGATCCGTTTGACTTTGAAGAGTTCGGATTTTGCGAGCGCGGTCGTCATTTCGCTCGTCAACATGCTCGCCGGATTCGCTTCGTCGCGGGGCGCGTTGAGGATCACGAAAGGCAAAATGCCAACCGTGTTGACTTCAATTGGTGTCCCGCCAGAGGCGACTTGGCCGTCATTGCTACTGTTTTTCCTGATCTTTCCAGGTCCGAGGGTGAATAAATATGTGATGGTGCCAAGGACAAGCGCCATGGCTATTGCGGCTAGCAGGCGCCGAGCGTCGATGGCAGCACGGGCCCACGGCATCGAGAAAGCCAGGTGCTCGGTACTCTTCGATCTGAGTGTGGGTTCGTCGACCGCGGGATCGGCTGGTTTTTGAGGAACCGGATCAATGTCGTGCGGAGCCGTATCGTCGTCCGCTCGGACGGACTGGAAAACCGGAACGTATCCGCCCCGGGGAATTTCGATTCGGATTCGATCGTTCTTTCCTTCACCCTTGTAGTAATTCACCAGAGCGTTGCGCAGCCGGCCCGCCTGTACGCGGACGATTGTATCGGTCGAGGGATCGAAGCTCGGATTGCGGCCAAAAACGTCGACGGCGATCGAGTAGGCCTTCACGCTGCCGGCTCGACCCGACAGGGTCTCGGTTACGACGTACCGGAGGAGTTCCTGCAACCGGGGAGAGCCGTGGAAAGACCGACTCGCGATGATCTTTTCCAGCGCCTCCTGGATTCCTCGTTCATCTGGAGTGTCGAGGGGGACGATCATCGCGGCTCGGTCAGCTGACTTGCATCACTTCACGCTACACGAACTACGCCAAATGGAAACCAGCGGATTAGGGACATGTTAAACGATGGAGTAACAGGACGTTTACGCACGTTAAGATGGCAGGTCCCAGCGTTAACTGCAACGGACACGTCGGAACGAAAGTATAGGCAAACAACTGGTTTCTCTCTCGCGCGCACACTTTAAGTTGTGAAATTAGATTACATGTTTCTCGCTGGTTGTGGTGTTTGCGCTAAATGATCCGACGTAATGCATTTGTTACATTGGTACTGAGCTTTTATTCATCAATGTGTTAACCAATGCGCCTCGTGATTCACTTCCCTGTCATAAAAAAACACCTATCAGTCGGCGCCCCGGATGTGGTTTTCGCGCGCCTTGCGTGTTGCTCGATCACGTGTGGCTCGATTTGCCTCCGGTAATCACGAGAGAGGAGCATCAGGTGGCAACGATGAAGGTAATGAAGGCAGGGGACAGCCGGAGCGCGATTGTGGATTTGAAAGACCGCTTTCTGGCTATTCGCAGCCAGTTGCAGTTGATCGATACACTGGAGGCCGATCTTTGCCGGTCCGGTCTTGGATCTACGGTGATCGAGGCGACGCTCGAGCAGCGCCGCGACCGTATACTGGACGAGATGAAGAGCCTCTCCGAGGCGGCGGCCCGCACCACCTCTCGCTCCATCGAGGAATTGCGCGACAAGGCCTGGATCTGGCTCGAGCGGTATATCCCTGAGTCGAACGACGATGTGGCCAATCTAGCAGCATCCATCTGCCGCGACGTACTCGATCAGTGCTACATCAACCGAGAAATCGGTGAAATCGAGATGGTTTACGATTTGCCCATCCGGAACTGCTCCCGGTAGTCACCGCACGTCCTCAACAGCCCCGATTTCCGCACCGCTTGTCCCATGCTCATGGTGGGACTAGGTATGCCAACTCTAGACCGTTCCTCCCGACCGGCGCTTGCGCTTTGAGGCCGGACGCGAGGCGATCAGGAGCAAGAGTGCCCGGCGCACCGGACCGAATGTCCGGGCCGCGCTGTCGCAAAAGGCGGTGATGTGAAATATATTTCTACACGCGGGCAGGCGCCCGCGCTCGGCTTCGAGGACGTTTTGTTGGCAGGTCTCGCCCGTGATGGCGGGCTATACCTGCCCGAATTCTGGCCGCAGATGTCGCCGGTTGAGATCGCTTCCCTCGCCGGCCGGCCATTTCACGACGTTGCCGTAGAAGTTATCTCGCGGTTCACCGGCGGGGCGATCTCAAGGGACGACCTCGCCCGAATGACCCGGGATTCATACGCTTCCTTCGGGCATCCCGCAGTCACGCCGCTCGTTCAGACCGGCACCAGCCAGTTCGTGCTGGAATTGTTCCACGGGCCGACCCTGGCGTTCAAAGACGTGGCGATGCAGTTGCTCGCACGAATGATGGACCATGTGCTCGCCAAGCGCGGGGAGCGTGCCACCATCGTCGGGGCGACGTCGGGTGACACCGGAGGCGCCGCTATCGAGGCGTTCCGCGGGCGCGAACGGGTGGACGTCGTCATCCTGTTTCCGGATGGGCGTGTTTCGGACGTACAACGCCGCATGATGACGACGCCGACAGAGAGCAACGTCGAGGCAGTCGCGATTCGCGGTACGTTCGACGATTGCCAGGGCCTCGTGAAGGCGATGTTCAACGATCACGGCTTTCGCGACCGCGTGGCTCTGTCGGGCATCAATTCGATCAACTGGGGCCGTATCGTCGCGCAGGTGACGTATTATTTCGTGGCCGCTGTCGCCCTCGGCTCGCCATGGCGGCCAGTCTCGTTCGTCGTGCCGACGGGCAACTTCGGCGACATTTTCGCGGGCTATGTCGCGCGGCGCATGGGTTTGCCCATCGAGCGGCTCGTTATTGCGTCCAACGCGAACGACATCCTACCGCGAACGCTCGAAACCGGCGTTTACGAGACGCGACCCGTGGTGGCGACGAGCGCGCCGTCGATGGACATCGTCGTTTCTTCGAACTTCGAGCGCTATCTTTTCGAGGCTACCGGTCGCAACGTCGGCGCGGTCCGGGCTGCGATGGGCAGTCTTGCCCAGTCGGGCCGCTTCGAACTCGGCGCCGCGCACGCCGCTATGATCGCGGACTTCGCCGCGATACGCTCCGGCGAAGAGGAGATCGCCGCCGCGACGCGCCGGCTCAAGGCCGAAGCCGGCTATGTCGTCTGCCCACATACGGCGTGCGCTTTTGGACCGCGTTCTTTTGAAACCGCGGCGGCGACGCCGGAGATCGTGCTCGCAACAGCCAGCCCTGCGAAGTTTCCCGACGCACTCGTGGCAACGACCGGCGAACGGCCCGGCCTGCCGCCACGGTTGTCGCGTTTGATGAGCGACCCCGAGAGGTTCGACGTTCTCGACAACGATCTCGGTCAGGTGCAGCGGCGCGTCGAGGCGCATGCCGTCAAATCCGGCGGCAAGTCCGCGATGCCACAGGGGGCCCAATGACCTCAGCGACCCTGCCGGGTGAGACGGGGGAGGGCGAGGCTATGGCGGGCGATACCGTGGCGTCCAACGACGAACTCACGCGGCTCACGACGCTCGAAAACGGCCTGCGCATCGTGACGGCGCGTATGCCCCACGTCGAGACGACATCGCTTGGGGTGTGGGTCGGCGTGGGAGCCCGGCACGAGAGCTTGGAACAGTCGGGCCTGTCGCACCTTCTGGAGCACATGGCGTTCAAGGGAACGGATACCCGGTCGGCCAAGGACATTGCCGAGCAGATCGAACAGGCCGGCGGCGAGATCAACGCTGCGACGTCGCTCGAGCAGACGGCGTACTACGCGCGCGTGCTCAAGGGCGACGAGGCGCAGGCGCTGGAAATTCTAGCCGACATTCTGCAGAACTCGACGTTCGAGGCGCGGGAGCTCGAGAGGGAGCGCGAGGTCATCCTCCAGGAGATCGCCGCTACCCAGGACAGTCCCGAGGAGATCGCCTACGACCTCGTGCAGGAAGCCGCGTTTCCAGGGCAGGCGCTCGGGCGGCCGATCCTTGGCTCGCCGCTCAGTGTCAAGGCGGCTTCCGCAGACGATCTCAGGGTCTTTCTTGCACAACACTACAGGCCGCAGGCCATGATCGTATCGGCCGCCGGGGCGGTCGATCACGATGAACTCGTGCGCCATGCTGAGGCCCAATTCGGCGCGCTTCCTAAAGGCGATCCGGACGCTGCCGCTGGCGAGGCGAAAGCCCGCTACGTGGGCGGCGTGCGTTCGTCGCAAAGGGTGTTCGAGCAAAGTCATGTTCTTCTGGGCTTCGAGGCCCCGGCGTACGGGCAGGACGATGCGTTTACGGCGCAGGTGTTCTCAGGCTTGCTTGGTGGGGGGATGTCGTCGCGATTGTTTCAGGAGGTGCGTGAGAAACGCGGCCTCTGCTACGCGATCTATTCGTCGGCCTGGGGGCTCAAGGACAGCGGAATGTTTCAGATCCACGCAGCGACAGGGCCGGGCTCCGTTTCAGAATTGGTGGATGTCGTTTCGTCCGAGCTTGCTGAAGCGGGGGAATCCGGGCCGACCGAGCGCGAGGTCGAGCGTGCGAAGGCCCAGTTGAAGGCCGGACTTCTGATGAGCCTCGAAAGCTCGGGAGCGCGGGCCGAGCAAATGGCGCGGCATTTGCTGTGTCATGGCCGTATGATCGGGCCGGGCGAGCTCGTCGAGAAAGTCGAAGCGGTCGACGTCGCCAAGGTGCGGACGTTTGCCCAGCGGTTGGTGAGACAACCGCCGAGCGTGGTGGTCGTCGGGTCGGGACGCAAGAGCGGGGCTCATGCTTCGCGGGCCAGCGATGCGCTGCTCTCCATCGGGGGGCGGGGCGCTGCCACGTCGTAGCGAGTGCGTGGAACTTTGGACAGAGGGGCCACGGGATGGTTTTCCTGTTGGGCAGCACCGGACCGGAGGGCTACACCGTAAACGACGCGGTCGTGGGACTGCGCGCGCTTCGCATGTCCGATTTTGCCGAGTGGGCGGAGATACGGCGCGTCAGCCGCAACGAGCTGACCCCGTTCGAACCGCAGTGGACCGAGAATGAGCTGTCGCGCACTTCGTTCAAGCTGCGCGTCAAGGTGCATCAGCGCGAGATCGCTGGTGACACCGGTTATGCATTCGGCATCTTCCGGCTCACCGACGGGCAACTCATCGGCGGCGTTTCGCTATCGAACGTCCGGCGCGGCGTGACCCAATCGGCGGAACTCGGGTATTGGCTCGGTACGCCCTTCACAAAGAACGGGCATATGAGCGCCGCGGTTCGGCTGATTATCGGATATGCGTTTGGCACGCTGTCGTTGCACCGGTTGGAGGCAGCGACCCTGCTCGATAATTACGCATCGATCCGTGTTCTCGAGCGGAACGGTTTCCGTCGCGAGGGCGAGGCTCGCAGCTACCTCAAGATCAACGGTGTATGGCGCGACCACGTGCTGTTCGGGCTCGTCGAGGACGAAGCACGGATCGTCGTGATGTCCGCTGCCAATATCGCAGTGGCGGCGGGGTGACGGCGCCATGAGCGGTTTTTTCGCCATATTTTCCCGGGTTCTGCGGTGGTTCCTGCCGCAGATGGTCATGATTGCCGGACTGGTGGCCCTCGGGCAGCCGGCGGCCGCGCTCAAAGCGATCTCGGTGTCGCCGGACCAGGACCGGGTTGAGATCACGTCACTCGGCGAACTTTACGACAGTCGCGGGGATAGTCTTCAGATCGAGACGGCAGCGGATTCGGGTGTGGTCGCGGGCCGCATGACGGTGCGCGCGGCAACTCAGGGCACCAATCCGAGCTGGATCGCATTCGCGCTCCACAATGGTACCGACAAGCCGGTCGAGCGCTGGCTGACGGCTGAGCGATATACGATGTTCGGATCTGGCGCCGTTTGGCCCGATCTCGATGCGCGCCGCATCGAGGCGCTGACGCCATCGATCGGCTTCGTGCCGGAACGCATCCGGAGCGACAAGGCGGACATCTTCCGCATCACGATCGAACCGGGGCAGACCATCACATATGTCGCGGAGCTCGCGGGCGAGCGGTTTGCGCGGGTGTACCTGTGGAAGCCCATCGACTACGAGCTCAAGGCGCGCGACAAGCAGCTCTTTAATGGCGTACTTCTGGGGCTCACGGGCCTTCTCGCCATCTTTTTGACCGCGGTATTCGCGGCCAATCACAAGGCGATATTTCCAAGCGCCGCGCTGGTCGCGTGGTGCGTGCTCGCCCATCTCACGGTCGATTTCGGCTTCTTCCACAAGCTCTTTCAGTTGAGGCCAGAAGACAACGCCGTGTACCGCGCGGCGACCGAGTCGGCCATGTCCGCCTCACTGGTGATATTCCTCAACACGTTCCTGCGCCTCAGCAGGGCGCCGAGCCTCATACGCATGCTTCTCGGTTTGTGGGTCGCCGGGCAATTGGCGCTGGTGGCGGTTTCGGTGATTGATCCCAGGCTCGCGGCGACGTTCGCGCGCGTGTCGTTCCTCGGGATCGGCCTCATCGGAGCCTTGACGACCGTGATGCTCGCGCTGCGGGGCGAGGACCGGGCACTGGCGCTCGTGCCAACCTGGCTGCTGTTTGCGGTGTGGGTGTTCGGGGCGGCTGTAATCGTGACCGGCAGGCTCGCGACAGAGATCGCCGCGTCCGGCCTTCTCGCCGGGCTCGTTCTCATTGTGCTGCTGATTGGTTTCACTGTCACGCAGTTCGCATTTCGCTCGCTAGAGCCCGCCTATGCCGCCGGGATCGGCGCATCCCAGCAACAGTTGTCGGCGCTCGCGGTCGAGGCATCGGGTTGCGGGCTGATCGAATGGCTGGTGCAGAGGAACGAGATCAAGGTTTCGCCGGTCGTGGACGCGATCCTCGGGCTTGCGCCCGGAACTCTCTCGATCAAGCTCGACGAATTTCTTAGATACGTTCACGAAGCCGACCGGGAGCGTCTGCGCCTGGCGTTGTCGTCGGTACAGAACCGGCCGGGAGCTGCGCTCTCGACGCAGTTCCGGCTGCGCCATGCCGATAACAGTACGCGATGGTTCGAGGTCGAGGCCGCGGGGCTTCCGGGCTCGGATCCGAGGTCGAACCGCTTCGTCGGGCTCATTCGCGACATCACCGAAGTGAAGCGCGCGCACGAGCGACTCGTGCACGACGCTGTTTATTGCAGTCTGACGGGCATTCCCAACCGGGCGATCTTCCTGGACCGGCTGGCGCATGCCATGGAGCGAGCGCGGACGGACGAGAGGTTGCGCCCCGCCATCATCCTCATCGACCTCGACCGGTTCCGCACAATCAATTCCCAACATGGGATGCCGGTCGGCGACAGTCTTCTGCTGACAATCACCCGGCGCCTCCAGCGCCATGTGGTTCGCAAGGAGCTGCTTGCACGTATCGGCAGCGACAAGTTTGCGATCCTATTCGAGGACGAGAAACAGCCGCACGAGTTCGCCCGAGACGCCGAGCAGATCCGGCGTGCCGTCCGGGCACCGATTCGCATCAACGGGCAGGACATCGTGGTTACCGGGTCGCTCGGCATCGCCATCTTCGATGGTACGGAGGAGGGGCAGAGCGATCTTCTCGAGGCGGCCGAGATTGCCGTTGCGCGCGCGAAGCAGGGTGGGGCCGACCGGATCGAGATTTACAGGCCCGAGATGAGGGTCGACCGCGGGCGGCGGCACGATTTGGCGGCCGATCTTGGACGGGCGATCGAGCGCAATCAGCTCAAGGTCCTCTATCAGCCGATCATATATCTGCCTACCGAGGAACTTGCAGGGTTCGAGGCGACTGTCAGGTTCGAGCATCCCCAACTCGGCGCCGTCGATCCGGTCGGGATCGACTTGCCGGGCGACAGCGATCTTGTTCCGCGAGTCTGGGCGTATGTTCTCAACCGAGCCGCCAAGGATGCGGCGCGCTGGCAGAACGAACTGCCGAGAACCGAACGGCCGCTTTTCGTCAGCTTCAACGTCATGAGCGAGCGGCTGTTCAAGCCGGAGCTCGGGCGCGACGTGCGACGGATTCTCGATCACGGCATACTGCCAAAGGGCAGCCTGCGCCTCGAGGTCGGGGAGTCGCTCGTGATGGACAACCCGGAGCAGGCTGGCGAAATTCTCGAGCTGCTGCATGGCGTCGGCGCCGAACTGACGCTCGACGGTTTTGGTGGCGGATATTGCGGCCTTGCTTATCTGAACCAACTGCCGTTCGACACGGTCAAGCTCGATCGCTCGCTCGTTCAGTCGTCGGGCGGAGGAGATGCGTCCGGCGCGCCGGTGGTTCGATCGCTCGTCGCGATGTCGCTCGAGCTCGGCAAGAAGGTGGTCGCGGACGGCGTCGAGGACCCTGAGGCCGTCGCGTTCCTGCGCGGGATCGGATGTGTTTACGCTCAGGGGTTCTATTACGGCGATCCGATGCCGGACCGTGAGGTGCTCCAGCTCCTGAAACTCGTTCGCAAGGCGGAGCGTTCGCTCGAGCCCCGCGGGCTGTTCCGGATGAGTTTGCGCAAGTCCAAGAAGGGGGGAGGCGATGCCGCGTCGACTGGTGGTGCGTCCCCATCGAAGCCGGCGGCAGAGGGTGCGGCGGCTCCAGGGCGCGGGCGCGTGAAGCGCCGGCAGGGTCCCGGCGAGAACGGTGCGCCGTCACGAAAAACCGTCCAGGCACCGCCGGCGGTTCCGGCCCAAACTTCCGCCGTTGGGCCGACGGAGCAGCATGCTCCGTTCGGCGCTCCGACAACTTACCCCGACACGCCGCATCCGGGCGCATCATACCCCGGCGCATCGTACATGGCGCCGATGCATTCCGGTGGGCACTTCGCGGCGCCGTATCCCTCTCCGCCGCCCGGACCATATGACGCCGCTCACGCCACGCATGCGGCCTCGGGCGGCCATGTGCCGCCGATGTCCGAGCCATATCCTTTCAATGGCTCCATGCCAGGCGACATGCCGGACAACGGCTCGCCGCCTCCCGGATCGGATTTCGCCCATCCACCGCCACCGCCCGATCCGGCGCATGCCGCTGGCGCGAACGGGGGCGGATACGGCTCGCCGACCGATACGCTAGCCGAGGATCTTGCGGTTGTGTTTGGACGAGCGGGTCAACCGACAATTTCGACCGATCCGATGTCCGTGCTGGCGGCGACGGTCGGTGCGGCGGGGCCGGCGAACGGCCATCGCAGCGAGCAACCACCCCGGCCGGCGCCTCCGCCACCCGCGCCGCGCGCACTGCCCGAGGGTACGCGTGTTCGAACACAGCGGGCCGCACCCGATCTTTCCAAGCTGCCGCCGGGACTTGCGGCCAGCCTTGCCAAGCTCGCCACCAACAGTGCGCCAGCGGGACCGGGTGGGGCTACTCTGGCGGACGGCAGGCCGTCGACGATCCCGTCGCTCAGCGCCGTTCAGCCGGGCAAATTGTCGGATGGGCAGAGCTAGACGGCTGGAGCGTTCTCAAATGCGCGGTCCAGCGGGGGCTCTCGTCGGCGCGGAAATCAGGCGTTCGGGAGTGCCGGAGGGGTGAGCTCCCCCTTCGATTTGGACTTCAATCGTCAGGCGTGGCCTACGTCTCCGACGAGACGGGCGAGGTCCACGCCGAGCTTGGCTAGAGCGCGATTGTACTTGTTTTCAATGTCGGTCGAAAACACCAGTTCTGGATCGGCGGGGCAGTGGAGCCAGCCGTTTGCCGCGAATTCGCTCTCGAGCTGTCCCGCGCCCCAACTCGCGTATCCGAGTGCCAGGATCGAACGGTCCGGTCCCGTGCCGGCGGCGATGTCGCGCAGGATGTCGACCGTTGCGGTCAGGCTGACGGTCTCGTCGATCTGGAGGGTCGAGTCCGTCGAATTGTAGTCGGATGTGTGCAACACGAAACCGCGGCCGGTCTCGACGGGGCCGCCCACGTGGACAGTCCGGTTCGAAAGATCGGCTACGATTTCCCGGCTGTCCTTTGTCACGATGCCCAGTCGTTCCAGCAGGTCGGGATAGGCCATGTTGGGTGCGCGCTGATTAATGACCAGCCCCATCGCGCCATCATCGGTGTGCGCGCACATGTAAACGACGGACCGCTGGAAGCGCCGATCCGTCATGATCGGCATCGCAATCAGGAGTTGCCCGTCGAGAAAGGCGCGGTTGCGCCTCAATCCCGCACGGCGAGTGATCTTCTTTGGGGTGCGTACCATAGCTAGAACCTATCCGACGCCTGCTCCCGTTTCCAGTCCGACACTCGCCCCCTCGTCAATTTGCCAATCGGCGGGGCAAGTTTCAACCGGCGTGCGGACGGGAGGAAAATTGCTTGCTCTGCCCGCGCGCCTCGCGGATACCTTTCGCCACCATCCCATCGACAACAGGGCAGCAAATGATCGACGCATTTCGTGCCATGGGAATAGCGGCATGCGCGGCAGCCGTCTGGTGCGCCACACCGCCTGGTCTCGGTGGCGCTAATGCCGCCGAATTCGCGACCGCGTGGAGCACCGGCAAAGCGGAGACCAAGGCGCGGCTTCTGGCAGGAGACGCGCCGTCCCAGAGTGCTTCGAAGCTCGTGACGGCGGCGATCGAAATCACCTTGGCCCCGGGATGGAAGACCTACTGGAAGTTTCCAGGGGATGCGGGCGGCGTGCCGCCTCTGTTCGACTGGGCGAAGTCCGAGAACCTGAAGAGCGCGAAGGTGCTTTTTCCGGCGCCTTCGCGGATCACGGACAAGACCGGCGATCTTCTTGGATATACCGACGCCGTGATACTGCCCGTTGCCATCGAGCCAGCGGATGCCTCGAAACCCGTGGCGCTCCGGTTGACTGCGGAATATGGGGTTTGCCGCGATATTTGCATTCCGGTCAGCGCCGAGCTGTCGCTGGACGTTCCCGCGTCCGGGCGATTGGCCCTGCCTGCGGCCGTCGCGACCGCGCTAGAAAAGGTGCCGCGGGCGGCTGACCATCGCCGCAAGGACGACCCGAAGCTTTTGAAAGCGGAAGCCAAGCTCGACGGCGACAAGCCGACACTCGCAATCGACGCCGAATTCCCCGGCGGGGCGTCAAAAGCGGACGTTTATGTCGAGAGCCCTGATGGCTACTATATTCCTCTACCCAAAGCCCAAAGCGCGAAGGAACTCGGCGGCGGTCGGCTGCGTTTCGAGATCGATCTCACCGGTGCGGTCGAGCTACAGCAAATCCGTGGAAAACTGGCGACCGTTACCATGGTATCGGAACGCGGTCTTTCGGAGGCCACCTTCAAGATAGAGTAGCTCGACCTTCCGGGCCGGCGACCTCCCGCTCAAGCCGACAACTGCCGGTAATTCAGCATCATCAAATCCCATGGAGCCGTCTGATCATGCCAATTCAGCCTGGTGACAAGCTACCCGACGTGACGTTCACGATCATGACGGCCGACGGGCCCAAACCGGTCACGACGGCCGAAGTGTTCAAGGGTCGAAAGGTGGCGCTGTTTGCGGTGCCCGGCGCCTACACGCCAACCTGCCACAAGTCGCACATGCCGGGCTTCGTCGATCGCGTCGACGAACTCAAGGCCAAGGGCATCGACGTGGTCGCCTGCACGGCGGTGAACGACATCTTTGTGCTGTCGAACTGGGCGAAGGATACCGGGGCGGAGGGCACGATCACGATGCTGGCCGACGGCAGCGCCGATTTCGCCAAGGCGGTGGGTCTCGAAATCGATCTGACGTCTCGTGGCCTCGGCGTTCGCTCCAAGCGCTACTCGATGCTTGTCGAAGACGGGACGGTCAAGGTCGTCAATGTCGAGGATGCGCCGCCTCAGCATTCCGTCAGCAGCGCCGAAACCTTGTGCTCGATGATCGACCGCTCGCTCTGATGGCGGCATTTGTGCCACGTGTAGGGCGGAAGCCACCGTGGCCCCCTCTTCGACAGAGACGTTTAAGACTAGTGTGGTTCGTTCCGAGGACAGCGAAGATGCAGGGAAATGCAGATATGGCTGCTACGGGACGGCGCGCTTCGGCGAGAATTGTGATGGCGTCTCGGTTGCTGGCGCTGCTGGGGTGCGCAGCGATCCTGTGCTCCGTTCTGCCTTCACTGGGCACCGCCGACGACATCCCGACGCCCGACGAGTACGTCAACCATGTCGGTGGAGACGCGCAGATCGTCGCGCCGGGGCAGTTGAAGCTCGACGGACAATCGATGGTCTGTGGTCAGCGTCCGACGGTGCTCGACAGCCAGCTCGACGACTATGGTGCTGCATATCCCGGCTTCCTGATCCTCAATCCGCGGCTGCTGACCCGAACCTCGACTGCGGTCAAGATGTGGATTTTCGCGCACGAGTGCGGCCATCAGTTCCGCGGTCCCGACGAGGAAACCGCCGATTGCTTCGCCGTCCAGCGGGGCAAGCGCCAGGGCTGGCTAACCGAAGAGGGCCTCGATGAAGTCTGCCGCTTCATTGCTCCGGCCAAGGGCGACAGTATGCATTTCGCCGGGTCTAACCGGTGCTCGTACATGCGCCAGTGCTATGCGGACCCAAATATTCGCTGATCTTTCAATGCTTTGACTTGGGGTTCCGTCGGTTCGCGACGCGTTATCCCCGGGACCGAATATCGGGCGAGACTCCGGTGGTGCCAATCCCGCGGGCTCGCTCCTGTGCAGTTATCGCTATATACAATCAAACTATTGGCCTTGGCGGAGACGCTCCACCGTTGGATCGGCGTGCTCTCAGGGCTCGACCGGGCCAATCGGGAACGCGTGGCTGAGTATGCCGATAAGATTGCCGCAACGCTCGCGCGCGCAGGCGCCGCACTCGAGGCTCTCGACCGAGCCCCGGGCGATGCCAACGCCCGTCTGGCGGCGCTTCGGGAGCTCGGGCGAATCAGCGGCTATGTCGAGACGTTGGTCGGCGTGCTCCAGCATCACCTTGACGGCCGCAAGATCGCTGGCATTAAACGGCGACTGGAGACGCTAGGGGTTCGTCGGCTCTCCGAAGAGGTCGAATCGGAGGCAGTATCGACGTTCCGAAAACGGCGCTATGCTCGATTATTTGCGGCAGAGGGCTATTTCCGGGCGCTGGCGGACGGACTGAGAGCGTGAATAGCGTGTTTCGGGCCGACCGGGCGATACGGCGCGAGGACGTTCAAAATTGGCGCCGGCTCAGCCTTGCCGCGTCCGCAAAGGAGAATGACGGTGGAGAAGTTTACGACGCTGACCGGGATCGCCGCGCCGCTGCCGCTGCGCAATATCGATACGGACATGATCATCCCGAAGCAGTTCCTCAAGACGATCAAGCGGACCGGTCTGGGCAAGTCGCTGTTCTTTGAGATGCGCTATGATGAGGCCGGCAAGGAACTGCCGGATTTCGTGCTCAATAAGCCGGCCTATCGCCAGGCACAGATCCTCGTCACGGGAGAGAATTTCGGGTGCGGTTCGTCGCGAGAGCATGCGCCTTGGGCGCTTCTCGACTTCGGCATCCGCTGCATCATCGCTCCCGACTTCGCGGATATTTTCTATAACAACTGCTTCAAGAACGGCATTCTGCCGATCAAGCTTCCGCAGTCGGAGGTCGACAAGCTTCTCGACGATGCGAACCGTGGCGCCAACGCGACCATCTCGATCGACCTCGAAAAGCAGGAAATCCGCGGGCCAGACGGCGGCTGCATCCACTTCGAGATCGATGCGTTCCGCAAGCATTGTCTGCTCAACGGTCTCGACGACATTGGCCTGACACTGCAAAAAGAGAGCGCGATCAACGCATTCGAAGGTGGCACGGCCGCCAGCCGTCCCTGGGCCTGAAGGCTTTAGCGCACTCATCCCGTACCCGGAGATACTCATGGTCGCCGCCCCGAAAGCCGCCCACATGATGGTTCGTGTGCGGGATGAAGCCCGATCGGTGGATTTCTACAGGAGTGCGTTCGGCCTGGAGATCGCAGAGCGGGCTGAATTCGAGACCTTCACTCTGATTTACATGCGGAATTCAGCCTCCGATTTCGAGGTCGAACTCACGGTCAACCGCGACCGGACGGAGCCCTACGAGCTTGGAAATGGCTATGGGCACATCGCATTCGTGGTCGACGATCTCGTCGGTGAGCACGAGCGCATGAAAGCCGCGGGGCTCGCGCCACGGGACGTCAAGGAGATGGCGCTCGGAAGCCGGCCGTTCGCCCGCTTCTTCTTCATTGAGGACCCCGACGGCTACAAAATCGAGGTCATCCAACGCGGCGGACGTTTCGCCTAGGTGGCCCATCGGGCTCGTGGGGCCGGTGGAACGGTTGCGATCGTGAGTGGGGCGGCTCATAAAGCGACAACACATACGGGGCTTGGTGTCGCCGGTACGCGGTGCCACCAGTCCACTGTCGTACTGGATACCGTCATTGTCGATCACGGTGTCATACGGGGCCAGCCGATCGTGGCGCCATCTGCGGACGTGGTGGAACGGTAGACACACGAGACTTAAAATCTCGAGTTCGAAAGAGCGTGCGGGTTCGAGTCCCGCCGTCCGCACCAAGTAAATTCGGGCGACATCGCGGCAAGATCGTCAACTGATCTGCCATCGTCGTTTCACTCCATAGCGGTCTCCAAGCGGGATGACGGCTCCCCCCCCCCCCCCCCCCCCCCCCCCCCCCCC
>OFDC01000173.1_pt1 | contig 65117 bp, 56 predicted proteins | sample 1520941 | NCBI WGS metagenome assembly OFDC01 (sample SAMEA94258168, study PRJEB24077) | hot springs metagenome | biome: Aquatic biome; feature: Water | place: India | collected 2012-12-06 | depth 5 m | reverse complement strand
CAATTCTCAATTCTCAATTCTCAATTCTCAATTCTCAATTCTCAATTCTCAATTCAATTTCATCATTGTTCGGGCAAAAGTATCGTATAGAAATTGTTTATCGCCGTAAAGTTTCGTAAACATCGTAGCTCCCTCAAATTCCATGATGGTTTGTTGAGCTAATCTAAATGATTGTTCTGGACTTTTTTTATTGACAAAAATTGTTTGTAAAGCCTTGGTCCAATCGTCCATAATTATTCGGAGAACGGGCTGAAATTCAGGTACAACACCCACAGTTTCGAGCGTTGTATTACCAATTAGGCAGCCACCTTCTTTTTCCAAAAGCAATTTTCCCATCTTTTTCAAGAGCTTTTCCATCCTTTCTTCGGGAGATAAAGCTTCATCTTGAGCAATCGGGAAAATTTTTTCCATTAACAAGCGATGAATCGACTCCAGCAAATCTTTCATGAGCATTTCCTTACTCGGAAAATGATAATAAAGACTTCCTTTCAATAAACCACAGGCTTCAGCAAGGTCTTGCATAGAGGTATTATGATACCCTTTCACCCGAAAAACATCGGCCGATTTTAGCAATATTTCTTCTCTTGTAATTTTTTGAATTGGCATTTTACTTCTCTTCTAAGCTTAATTTCAAACAAATATAAAAACGATTTTTTATTTACCAAACGATTGGTAGAATAAATCTTTTAATTTTTTAAGATAAATTCTTTTACCAAATCACGAATCATACCGCCTGCGATAGAGTTTTGATGAAGATTATCAGGTGTTAATTGAAAACCATGCTTAGCTGTAACGTAATCCCAAGATTTTCCGAAAATGTAATGCCAAATAACCGAGTAATTGAGTAAGGTATAGGTCTCTTCAAAAGTATGTTTCAAAGGCTGAGGATTGTTTTCTAAAAAAGCCTTTTGTTTTTCGCGTAGAGGTAAATACAATAAGTTTTCATCACTGGCTAATTGTTTAATAAATTCGCTGTATTTATCAGCTCGTAAATTTGCCTTATGTGCAAGGTCTTCGCCCATCACAGGCAGCGACATCACCGCAATTTTAGCCGAAGTTTTTTGCTTTAGAATCTGAATAATTTGTTGATAATTTGCCTTAAAATCTTCAAAGTTTGGAGAAATATCTTTTCCAATTCTACCTAATTGTTGGTAGCGTTTTTCCATTTTTATGTTCATTGTGGCATTTACATCATTTGTCCCTATCAAAATCGTAATAAAATCTGGCTTCGCGGCAATCACATCGGATATTCTTCGGAGCAATGTGTAAGTCAAATCTGAGTTAACTCCTGCATTAAACACCCAATAATCATCGAGTTCCGAACGCAAATCATTTACCCAGTTGTAACTCACATTTCCATGTGTATTACTATCACCAAAACAAACTAAGGTCTTTTTATTGGAGTCAATTTTTTGTAGATTGGCTGCATTCGGGTAGTTTTCTGGAATATGCTTCGAAACTTTCTGGTATAACCAAAAATAGATAAGCAACAAAGCTAAAACTAAACAAACAATGGTATAAATGGCTATCATTTTATATTGGGTTTATCTTGTAAGACTCATAGTAAATAGTAAATTTAGTAAATTGTTTGGTGTTAAAAAGTGTTAAATAAAGCATAATTTAGTTTTTAAGACGTTAAATTCGTGGAATAATAAAAATTAGCGGTTTGCAGTGAATTAAATAGTTGTAATCTGCCAATTGAATTTTAATAATTGCGAAAATCGAGGTATGAATTTCCGAAATATCATCATAGTAATGCTATTGGCCATGTTAGGCCTCATCGCCTTTCAATGGTATTGGATAGAAAACGCCATTTCTGTAAAGAAAGAGCAGTTTGACCGAGATGTAAACGATGCTTTGTTGGCAACAGTGCAAAAAATCGAAAAACAAGAGGTTATATTCTTGGCCAATCAGCAAATGAAGGCTCAAGAACAACAAAAACTTTTGGCCATTACACAACACAAAGCTGCTAAGAAAAGAAGACCTAAAGCTGTTGTGCAAGATGCATCTACTCAAAATCAGACCGAAGAAATAGTTGTAAATGTCGAAAATCTTAATCCAAGCCGTGAAAACCCCAAAGTAATATTAATGCCACAAGGCATGAACACCCACACGATTACGATGGCTCCCTCGGATATTTTTTTGGCAGAACCAACATTTGAGATTCCTGAGCGACAAATGGGTTTAATTAAGGAGATGCTTGAAGAACAAAACTTGGCTTGGGAAGAACTTACTCAACCCACTCGTTCATTATTGATGCGTCAGCGAAGTGTAGAAGATTTGGTTAGTGAAATCAACCGACAGGTCATTTTTATGAGTAGAAATCGCCGACACCGAGAGCCCAAAAACCTACAATTTCAAGTAGAAAATCAACGCGGTGTGGTTACTTACAAATATTACTTTAATAGTGGCCAAGTAGGCGATTCTTTGAATGTTTCAAAACAAATGGCCAATAAAGTTGACCGTCCTATTGAAATGAAGAAAAAGAGTGAAGAAAAAATCTTCCAAACAAATTTCGATAGAACAAAAAATAAGGCAGAACTGGTAAAAAATGTTTTGACCGATGTGATTCATGGTACAAGAAACATTTACGAACGCCTCGACCGCCAATCGCTTGATACGCTACTTAAGAAAGAATTACGTAGCAGGGGTATCACGATTCCATATCAGCATGGCGTGAAGAATGGTTCAAACATGATTTTTTCATCATTTGCCGTTAATTACACGCCTGAGTTGATAAAAAAAGCGTATAAAGTTTTGCTTTTCCCAAATGACCTCCAGCCTCATAATCATTTTCTGTATGTATATTTCCCTGATACACAGAGCTTTATACTTCGAAATATGTGGTCGGTTTTCTTGAGTTCAGCACTTTTACTTTTGGCTGTTGGTGGAATTTTTTATAGTTCAATTAGCACAATGATGAAGCAGAAAAAACTGGCAGATATTAAAAACGACTTCATCAATAATATGACCCATGAGTTCAAAACGCCAATTTCTACTATTTCTTTGGCGGTTGAAGTAATGAAAGATAGTGATGTAAAGAAAGATGCGGGAAAAATGAACCGTTATCTGAATATCATTCAAGATGAAAATCGTAGGCTGGGCACGCAAGTAGAGAAAGTATTACAAATGGCCTTACTTGATAAAGGAGAAGTAAAACTTCGAATGGGCGAGGTTGATGTTCACGAAACCATCGAACAAGTTTTGACTAATCTAAGCGTGCAGATTGAACAGAAAAATGGCATTGTAAACCTTGAGCTCGAAGCCGAAAACTCAGAAATTATCGCCGATGAAGTTCATTTGACCAATATCATTTATAATTTACTTGATAATGCCAATAAATATTCGCCAGAAAACCCAGTAATCACGATTCGCACAGAAAATGTGGGTAACTTATTGAAAGTGAGCATTGCCGATAAAGGAATCGGTATGAGCAAAGACCAAGTTGCCAGAATATTTGAGCGTTTTTATCGCGTACCAACTGGTAACTTACACGATGTAAAAGGTTTTGGTTTGGGGCTTAGTTATGTAAAGAAAATGGTAGAATTACATAATGGGCAAATCTTTGTTGAAAGTAAATTAGGTGAAGGAAGTAAGTTTGAAATTTTGTTCAATCCTAATCCATCGGTTGGAAAGGCTTAGTTTGCAATTCCTCATCAAACATTCATTAAATTTTAAAAGATTTTATTTGAAAATACTATGGCAAAAATCCTTTTAACAGAAGATGACCCTAATTTGGGAATGCTCCTGCAAGAATACCTTCAAGCAAAAGGTTTTTCGACTGATTTAGCCAAAAATGGCGAAGAAGGGCTAAAATTTTTCTTAGAAAAAGGTGGATACGATATGTGTATCCTTGATGTAATGATGCCAAAAAAAGATGGGTTTTCGTTGGCTAAAGAAATACGAATGAAGGATAAAGAAATTCCAGTAATTTTTCTGACGGCCAAATCTATGAAAGAAGATACCATTCAAGGATTCAAAGCAGGTGCCGACGATTATATTACGAAACCTTTTAGCATGGAAGAGCTATTAATGCGAATGAAAGCTATTTTGCGTAGGGTTAATAAAAGTGAACCAGAAAACCAAACACAGAACTTCAAGATTGGAGCCTATGAGTTTGATGCTCAGACCAATAGCTTAAGTATCAATAATAACCACAATAAACTTACCACCAAAGAATCTGAATTGTTGAAATTGCTTTGTCAAAATAAAAATCAGTCGGTTAGTAGAAGTTTTGCCTTAAAACTTATTTGGGGTGATGATAGCTATTTCAATGCCCGCAGTATGGATGTTTATATTACAAAACTAAGAAAACATCTTCGTGAAGACCCTTCGCTTCAAATCATGAATATGCACGGCGAAGGTTTTAAATTGATTTGTTAACGTGGGTTCGAGATTATATATTTATTTTCTACCGATATGAAGCCCCTCAGTGGCAAATAATAGCTATAATTTGCTACAACGAATAATCAATGCTTCGTAAAGCAAAAGGAGGTTAGTAACAAACTAGCCTCCTTTTACTTTTATCTATTTCAAAAATTATCTCATTCTATCGGCATCTCTAACCTTTTTCTCATCATTTCTGATAAGTCGATTCGCTACCCAATTGAGTGCTAAGGCCAAAAATGCTCCCCAGAAGCTAATACCAAACTCTCCTTGATTTTCTGGTGAGAAAAGTTTGTTGGCATCCATCTGAATATGATAAACAGTTGTACCCAATAAAGCGGCTCCTACCAATGAATTGAGCGAAACCAATAACATTTGACGTACACGATTTTTATATTGGAAAATCGTAAAAATTGAAAGTCCTGCCGAAAGTACAGCCAAAACAGCTAAATAATAAACAGGCGTGTTTTTCACAATTGAGCCTGCTTTTACATAAGAAAGTGTATAAGCATTGAGTGAAATTTCTTCTGTACCTACGGTTTTGTGCCAAGTTTGTGTTCCTAAAAACACAATCATACAAATGGCAACAATTAATAATAACAATGATTGCGGGCGTTGTAACATTTTGATTAAATTTTAAAAATTGTACGCAAAAGTACGTAATTCTATCATTCATTAATTCTCTCAATCAGAATTATTCGTGGCTGAGCATTTCAATTACAGACTTATGCTGCGGAAATTCAGCTAAAAGTACCGCTCGATTAGGCATTTCAAAATCGGCAAAATCAAATCCTGGGGCTACCGTACAACCAACCAAAGCATAAGAATTTTCTACGGCTGGTTTACTACCAAACCACACGCCAGCAGGCACTACCGCTTGAAAAACTTCGCCTTTTTCTGGATTATTACCTAAGCGAATCACTTGCATAATTCCCTCATTATCAATATAATAAATATTCAAGGCATCGCCCGCATAGAAATGCCACATTTCATCCGACTGAATTCTATGAAAGGCTGAAAAATGGTGACTTTCCAACAAAAAATAAATACCTGTGCTGTAATTTCTATCACCCGAAAAACGTTTAGGTAAAGAATTTGCGGTAATTACTTCGGAAGAACGGTAGGTCTCCACAAAAAAACCACCTTCGGGGTGGGCTTGCATCTGTAATTTTTCGACCCAATATTTTGCAGGAAACATATAAAAAGCAACAATTAAGGAATGAATGTTATATTTTTGCACAAAACTACTGAAAGTTGCTTGCTTTTGGCTATTCGCAATTAGCTTTTAACAAAAACATTAGACTATTTTCAGTAGAAGTTTGCCCCTAGAATTATTAATTTTTAGTTAGTCGCTAAAAGCAATATAATTAATGAAAAACAAATTAGTTGTAGCCTTACTCATCATTGGCGGAATCGTATTATTAAACATTGCCGCATCATTTTTTTTCTTTCGCCTTGACCTGACCGAAGAAAAACGTTATTCTCTTTCTAATGCTACGCAAAGCTTACTGGAAGGTTTGGCCGAAAAAGACACAGCCGATGTTTTTGTTAAAGTATATTTAGATGGCGATGAACTTCCCGGAGGATTTGAGCGATTGAAACGTGCGGTCTCGGAAACACTCGAAGAGTTTAAGGTTTATGGCGGTACCAAGATTAACTATACTTTTATTAACCCAAACTCAGAAACCGACCCAAAAAAACGTGAAGAATTTTACATGCAATTGGCTCAAAAGGGCATGACTCCTACACGTATTGTTGATACTAAAAATGGACGTCAGGTAGAAACCATTATTTTTCCTTACGCCCTCGTATCTTCGGGTAAGTTTGAGTTGCCAGTTTTACTACTAAAAGGTACACAAGGCAAAACTGCCGAAGAAAAACTCAATCAATCTTATGAAAATGTAGAATATGAATTAGCTACTGCAATACGAAAATTAACACAAACTGACCGCAAAAAAATTGGCCTTTTGGCCGAGTTTACGAAGCTCAAACCACTTAATTTCTCCGACTTAATTGCCTCTTTACAAGAACGTTACGATTTATTTATCATCAACTCTAAGCAATCCTCTACTTTCGAAGGGCTCGATGCAATTATTTTGCCTAAACCTGATATGCCCGTAGATGATAGCACAAAATACAAAATCGACCAGTTCATTATGGGCGGTGGCCGTGCCTTATTTTTTGTTGATGGCTTGAAGGTAGATTCAGTAGGTTTAGAAGGAAATTATGCCCAACCACTTGATTTGAATCTTACAGATTTGCTATTCAAATACGGTGTTCGTATCAATAATAACATCGTGAAAGATGGAGCAAGCTGTGCGGTTATTCCGTTGGTAGTTGGAGAATTAGGCGATCGACCAAATATTCAACCTGTTCCTTATCGTTATTTTCCACTTATAAATAATTTTGGAAAAAGCCTCATTACCAACAACATAGACTTAGTTTATAGTCGTTATGTAGCTTCAATGGATACTGTAAGGGCTGATGGTGTGACCAAAGTTCCTTTGCTCATGACTAGCCCATACACAAAAGTACTCAATGCCCCTGCATTTATTACATTCAATGACGCACGCACCGATACCGACCAAGCGGAATATAAAGGAGGCGTAAAAACGATTGCTTATTTATTGGAAGGGAAGTTTCAATCGCTTTATAAAAATCAAATCATCGACCCTAAAGCTACAGGTTTTAAGGCTGAAAGCGAGCCAACGAAAATCATAATTTGCTCTGATGGCGACCTAATTGTCAATGAAGTGAGTCAGAAAACAGGTAATCCATTGCCTTTAGGCTATGACAAAGCAACACAACATACTTTTGGCAATAAAGATTTTGTGCTAAACGCCATTGACTATTTGATTGATGAAAATGGGGTAATTAAAGCCCGTGGTAAGGAAGTAAAACTTCGTCCGCTTGATAAACTTCGTACACGTGATGAGCGAACTTTTTGGCAAATTTTAAATATTGGGTTGCCCGTAGGTTTAGTTATAGTGTTTGGATTTGTATTACAGTGGCTTCGCCGAAAAAACTACGGAAGCGTTTAATTCAAGTATAACTCATTGATTATAAGTTTAAAATAAACAGTTATTAAAAATAATTTTTAGTCAAAAATACTTAATTATTTTCTTGAAAACGTACAAATTTACTAAGGTTAAATTATAATAAAACACATAAAACGTTGTAAAAAAAAAGGCTCTTTTTGAGCCTTTTTTTGTGTAAAATAGCGGAATTTTACCAAACAAGACAATATATTACTATTAAAATAAGTTTATTAGAAATTAGATTTTTTTTAGAAAAAAGCACTTATATTTGCATAAGTGTATGACGAAAGGAACATTTTAGTTTTTTTCTATGTTTAAAAAAAATATTGAAATTATTGGTTTTGTACAATATTTGTTAATACATTGCACTTATAATTCTAAGCAAAACAGAAAATTATTCTTTCTCCTATGGAAGACTACAATAAAATAATCGAATCTCTTGGCGTAAAATTTGCCAAAGCACGCCACATTAGAATCTTACAAACAATTAAGATAAAAAACGTTTATGACGTTGAAAACACCATTTTGGTTTTATATAATGGTGAAGTTAAACTCGATGGCAATGAAGAAAAAGTAGAGCCAGGTGATTTGCTTTTCATTCCGGGAGGAAAGGCCGCTACACTTACTTATGGAAGTGGTGAGCCAAAAAATATCTCGTATGAAGAGTTTATGACTCGCCGTGAAAGCTACTGGGAAACCATGACTGACCCTTCGACAATCGGCCAAGTACCTAATTCTTTTGGATTGGTAGCTTTCGAAGCAAAAGTTTTCGACTCGGTAAACTTCTTTACTTCGCTTGACATTCCACCGTTTTTCATCAAAGCACACAGCAAATTAGGCTCTTTAATTTATGACATATTGAAAGAAGATTGTTCTGATGAAGCTGGCCGTGGCCGTGTAATTAAAAATAAAACCGAAGAGATTGTTATCGAAATCGTACGTCACATCTTAAGAAACCGTATGTTTGTTGAGCAATTAGCCACCAACAGTACGTATTTCAAAGACCCTCGTTTGATTGACATTTTTACGTATATCAAAAACTCACTTCCTGGCGATTTGTCTAATAAGCAATTAGCAAACGTTGCCAACGTATCAGAAGATTATGTTGGTCAATATTTCAAAATGCTTACAGGTATCAATCCACAAGATTATATCGAATACCAACGCATGGAAGCAGCCGTTACCCTTCTTCGAACAACGAAGAAAAGTATTCGTGCCATTGGCCACGAGGTTGGTTATAAAGATACGGCATACTTCTGTCGCCGTTTCAAGATGATGTTCGGTATTCCTGCCGGAAAAATGCGTAGAAGAGAATCTCTCATGATTGGCTAAAAGCCTCCGTTGTCGCAATTAATACTTCATATAATTAGAGCCGCTCGTTTCAGTCGAGCGGCTTTTTTTGTAAAATAACTAATCAATCAATTTCTTGAGTAATTTTTGATAAATCACCGAAAAGTCTTGTAAATTCGTTTTTGAGAAAATACCAAAACAACACTCCAGATGTCATTGACAAACCCTAAACCAAATACTCGTAGAAATTTCCTAAGCACTACATTTTTAGCTGCATTTGGAGCTTCCAACCTAAAATTCCATTCGCTAGACAGTAATCTGACGACAATCAAACCAGCTGCTCTAAAAAAAGGAGACACCATTGGCTTGGTTTGCCCTGCTTATTCAGCTTTTATAAAGGAAGAAGTAACAGTAGCGGTGGAAAGTCTGCAAGCGATGGGGTTTAAAGTTTTAATTGGAAAGCACGTATTCGACCGCTACGGTAATCTAGCTGGAAAAGACCAAGACCGAGCCGAAGACATCAACGAAATGTTTGCCAATAAACAAGTAAATGCCATTATGGCCATGCACGGAGGCTGGGGAAGTGCTCGAATTTTACCACTTCTTAACTATGATTTAATAAAAAATAATCCAAAAATACTCATTGGATACAGCGACATAACTGCCTTATTGGTAGGTATTTATGCACAAACAGGCCTTGCAACATTTCATGGCCCAGTTGGCTCTTCAACTTGGAATAGCTTTACAGTTGATTATTTCAAAAATACTTTGATTGATGGCAATGCCACAAAAATGGTCAACCCAATTAAGAAAAACGATACACTTGTACAAACTGACGACCGAATTTATACCATTTATTCGGGTAAAGCTTCTGGAAAACTTATTGGAGGAAATCTTACCGTACTTTCGCATATTTTGGGCTCAAAATTTGTTCCAGACTTCAAAAATGCCATTCTCTTCATAGAAGATATACAAGAGGATACATATCGAGTTGACCGAATGATTACCCAACTAAAGCTCGCAGGTATTTTAAATAATATTTCGGGCTTTGTTTTTGGAAAATGCACTGATTGTCCACCCTCTAAAAATTACGGTTCACTTACGCTCGAAGACATTTTCGAAGACCATATCAAGCCTCTCAAAATTCCTGCTTTTTCTGGCTCGATGATTGGGCATATTAAAGATAAATTCACAGTACCAATTGGTATAGAAGCAACTATTGATGCCGATGAAGGAAGTATTAAACTTAAAGAACCAGCAGTTATTATTAAATGAAAACTAAAATTATCACACTCTTTAGCTTATTAGGCGTTTTTACAACAAAAGCACAAAATTGGCAGCATATTTCAAGCGAAGATGGTACGCTCCCGCTTTCATGGAAAAATACCCAACAAACCGCTTCTTTGGCATTTGATATCGACAAAGATGGGATTGATGAGTTTGTTGTATGTGGGCGTGGTCAAGGTACTTCAATCATATATTTCAAATTCGACCGTGCTATTGGATGGAGAGAATTTGCTATTGATAAAGAACAAATTCCGCTTGAAGCGAGTGGAACTGCTTATGATATTGACCAAGATGGTGATTTAGACCTCATTTTTGGTGGAGACACGCAAAGTAATAAAATTTGGTGGTGGGAGAACCCCGCACCTTTTTATAATCCTAATGTGCCATGGCATAGATTCGAACTCAAGACAGAGGGAGAAAATCAAAATACCGACCTTGTTTTCGGCGATTTCAAGCAAATTGGTAAAGCCCAGTTGGCATTTTGGAGCCAAGGTGGCAAGCAATTGGTGATAGCTACCGCTCCCGAGGAAGTCACTGGAAAATGGAGTTTCGAAACTATTTACACTTCCACTCAAAACAATAGTGGTAGTGCTGTTGCCGATGTTGATGGCGATGGAAACAAAGATTTGGTGGCAGGAAATATGTGGTTTAAGTATGTTGATGGGAAGTTTAAACCAACCAAAGTAACAGAAGTAACTGGTCGAGTAGTGGCCGCCAAGTTTAAAGTTGGAAAGAAAATGCAATTATTATATGCTCCGGGTAGTAAAAATGGAGCGTTGATGCTCTATGAATGTAATGGAAGTGCCGAAGTATCAAGCAATTGGAAGGGAAAAGATTTAATCGGGAGAGAACTTACTCACGCCCAAACACTTGAGGTAGTTGATTATAATGATGATGGAAATTTAGATATTTTCTGTGCTGAGATGGTGAAATGGGATGAAAAATCTGAAAACCTTAATGCAGAAGCTTTCATTCTCTTAGGCGATGGAAAAGGAAATTTCACGAAAACTATTTTTCAAAAAGGGGTTGATTTTCATGAAGCTCGCATGAGCGATATTGATGGTGATGGCGATTTTGATATACTTTCAAAATCTTATCTCTGGAAAACTCCACGCATTGAAATGTGGCTTCAAAATGGTACGGGCGAACGTATCCCTAACATCGGCAAAATTCTAGGAGACCGCATTGGTTTGGAACTATATAGTTTAAGAGACTATTTTAAAACCGATATAGTAGGTACATTGGCTTATGTAAAAAGTTTAGGAATCACAGATGTAGAAGTAGCTGGAACTTATGGCATGAAAACCGAGGCCTTTAAGGCAGAACTAGATAAAGTCGGACTGAAACCTTACAGCACGCTGCTCGATTATAATTTATTCCGCGATAGCCTCAGTAAAGTTGTTGCTACTTGCAAAGCTTTGGGTATCAAATACGCAGGTTGTGCTTGGATTCCGCACATTAGCAATAAATTCGGGAAAGAAGATGCAGATAAAGCTATTAAAGTTTTCAATAAAGCAGGTGAAGCTTTGGCAAAGGAAGGTATTAAATTCTACTACCATTGTCACGGTTATGAATTTAAACCTACCGAAGATGGTACGCTTTTCGATTATATTGTGAAACAAACCAACCCCGAAAATGTAAGTTTCGAATGTGATGTGTATTGGGCCTTTCATGGCGGGCAGGACCCAGCCTTACTGCTCAAAAAGCACAAAGGGCGTTTCTTGGCATTACATTTAAAAGATATGAAATACGGCCAAGAAACTGGTGAATTATCGGGAGGTACACCACTAACTTCTGATGTTGCTATCGGAACGGGGCAGCTAGATTTTCGCAAAATTCTTAGAGCGGCTATTCAAACAGGTGTTAAGTTTTATTATATCGAAGATGAAAATGAGGTCGTTAAAGAGCACTTACCTGTTTCTTTGCGTTATTTAAAAAACCTCAAATAATTACCTCCACTTGATACTTTCAAATACAATTTGGCCGTAATTACTTTTTTCATAAAGTACCCCTATCTCATTTTTATTGAGTTTAACGATGTCGGAGTAAGCTGCATAGTCGTTTACTTTGACATCGTTGCTTTTTGCCACAACCTTTACTACTTGCCATGTTTTTCCTTCATCATAACTAATCCTAAGGGTTAGATTATCTCTCTTTTGAGTATCGGCAGCATTACAAAAAGCTAAAATATGCTTCTTTTTTTCTACCCCTAACGATAAAATCGCACCTTCACACACTGGGTCAGGCAATTTTTCATCGAAATAAGTTTGGCTCCAAGTTTCTCCACCATTCTCACTAATAGCTACAATTCTCTGACGAATATCGCCTTTTTGGTTTCTCATATTCATCATCAATCTATTACCTGATATCTCGGTGGCTGTGGCTTCATTACTACCTGCAATACTTATATTTTCGCTAAGTTTAAATGTTTTTCCGTGGTCATCCGTAAAAAAACCATGTGCCGTATAATCCGTAAACTCTTTTTGTGGTTCTCCTGCCGAATGATTGGCTGCCACGTAAATTCTACCCCTATACTTGCCGTACTGAAACTGCATGGCATGCCCCGGTGTATTGGCATACGAACGCCAATCTTCCTGAAAATTATAATTCTTATTTACGTTTGTTTGCTTTGGTCGGTGCACTTGTGTGGTGATATTTACACCTTCACTCCAAGTTATTCCTCCATCGCTCGAAGTTTTATACCAAACTTCACGCAAACCCTCGCCCTTTCGAACCTCATTCTCATGGTTATTGCCAGTATTGTAAAACAAAAACAAACGCCCTTTCGGAAAAGCGGGGTCTGAATGATCAAAAACTGGGGCAGGGTTTCCAGCTTGAAGCGAATCATAATCAACAATGGTGCTCATACTACTCCAAGTTTTCCCATTATCTGAGCTCCTTTTCATCACGATGTTTATATCGCCAAAATCACCACTTCCTTGCACGCGTCCTTCAGCAAAAGCTAATAGATTTCCATTAGGTAAACTAATAATCGCAGGAATCCTGTATGATTTATGCCCTTCTGTACCTGAAATAAAAACAGAATTTTGAGCTAATAATTGAGAAAAAGCTAAGCAAAGAATTATAGTTCGTAACATACTTTAAATGATTTGTTGACCCAGAGCCCTAAAATTAATCAAAATCTATGGCACATACTTGCCGAATTTCTTGTTTAATGATTAAATAAGTACTTTTGATAAAATTTCACCATCCATAAGTCTGGTTCATGCCTCATATTTTTTATTTACCCATCAAAGTTGTTGCAGAAGATATCGACGAACTCAATCACGTTAATAATATTGTTTATCTTAGATACGTTCAAGATGCTGCCGTTGGCCATTGGAAAACTGTACCTGAAGAAATAGCTTCGCAAATAATATGGGTAGCTCGCCGCCACGAGATTGATTACCTAAAACCTGCCTTCATGGGTGATGAATTAGTGGTCAAAACTTGGGTTGATAATTTTGTTGGAGTAAAGAGTCTCCGACACTGTGAAATCATGCGTGGAGATGAGGTTTTAGCTCGTTCGGTTACGCATTGGATTTCGCTTGATGCCCAAACTTTTCGCCCCAAACGCATTACAGAAGAGATTGTGAAGCAGTTTTTCCCTGATACCGAATAAAAGATAATTCAAAAAATCTCCGATTTTCTAATAAAATACCCCTATTTTTGTCGAAAAAAGGTGTATTGCTCAATCATTCACCAATAACAGTTAACCAATAATTGCCCCATGGGACTTTTTGATTTTTTTAGCAAGGATAAAAAAGAAACGCTTGACAAAGGCTTAGAGAAAACAAAAACCAGCATTTTTGACAAAATCTCGCGAGTAATTGTCGGAAAATCGAAGGTGGATGAAGAGGTGCTCGATGAGTTGGAAGAAATTCTAATAAGCTCTGATGTGGGTGTAGATACAACCGTCAAGATTATTCGCCGAATCGAAGCTCGTGTCGAGCGAGATAAATATACTAATATTCAAGAATTAGACCGCATTCTAAAAGAAGAGGTTGCTGCACTTTTAGCCGAAAATAATTCGCAAGACGTAAAAGATAGTTTTGAAACCGAACATTTACCAAAACCTTACGTATTGATGGTGGTAGGTGTGAATGGTGTAGGAAAAACAACTACTATTGGAAAATTAGCTCATCAATTTAATAAAAGAGGTAAGAAGGTAGTTTTAGGAGCAGCCGATACTTTCAGAGCTGCAGCCGTTGACCAACTCAAACTTTGGGGCGAACGTGTTGGAGTAACAGTAATCGACCATGGAATGAACACCGACCCATCTTCGGTGGCTTTTGACGCTGTAAAAAAAGGCATGGAGTTGGAAGCAGATGTAATTATTATTGATACTGCGGGGCGTTTACATACAAAGATAAACCTAATGAATGAATTAGGTAAAATTAAGCGTGTGATTCAGAAATTCTTGCCCGAAGCTCCGCACGAAGTAATGCTTGTTTTAGATGGAAGTACTGGCCAAAACGCTGTAATTCAAGCGAGAGAGTTTACGAAAGTAACCGAAATTACTTCATTAGCCATTACTAAACTCGATGGAACTGCCAAAGGTGGTGTTGTGATTGGTATTTCTGATGAATTTAAGATTCCAGTAAAATATATTGGCGTAGGCGAAAGAATGGACGATTTACAGGTTTTCAATAAAATGGAGTTCGTTGATTCTCTGTTTAAAAAATAAATTTAACCATGAATATAATAGCCACGATAACAAAATTATCGTGGCTATTATATTTTACACTGTATCAAGCACAATTCTAAAGGTAGTTCCTTTATCAACTTGTGTTTCTTTCACGAAGAGTTTTCCATCGTGATAGTTTTCAATGATTCTTTTTGCCAAAGTTAGCCCTAATCCCCAACCACGTTTTTTAGTACTAAAACCAGGCTTAAACACTTTCCGAATATTGGTCTTCGAAATTCCTTTTCCAGTATCTCTTACATCAATGGCAATTTTTCTCCTTCCAGCGTGCGTAAGAGTTACATACAAATCACCTACCCCACCCATGGCATCTACGGCATTTTTGCAGAGGTTTTCTACTACCCACTCCAGCAAATGTTTATTCAAGCTTACTTGCACTTCATCCGAAATCTGACTATCAAAATGAACCTTTATTTTAGTAGAAATTCTACGCTCAAGATAATGTAAGGTTTGATAAATCAATGGTGAAATTTGCTCTTCGCTCATTTGAGGTACTGAACCAATATTTGAAAAACGAGTTGTAATAGTCTCCAAACGTTTGACATCCTTTTCCATTTCATCGCCAATCGTTGCATCAAAGCTTGGGTCTGAGCGAAGCACCTCCACCCAAGCCATTAAAGCTGAAATAGGTGTGCCTAACTGATGTGCCGTTTCTTTAGCCAAACCAACCCAAACTCTATTTTGCTCAGCTTTACGTGAAGAACTATAGGCGATAAACGCCAAAGAACCAAAAATCAGAAAAGTACCCAATAAAATATACGGAAAATAACGTAACTGCTTGGCTAAAACAGAATTACTGTAGTAAAGTGAAACTTTATCTTTTCCTATCGAAAACTCAATTGGTTGATGTTCATTACCCATTTCAGAAATTTTTGTGTATAAAATCCTTTCTTGCTCTTTAGGCTTCCATGTACGGGTAGAGTCTTTGAATTCTGGAATATTGATATTGGCAATCGGCACACCATTTTGGACAACAATAGCAGGCACAGTTTCGTTGGCTTCCAATACTTCTTGTACGAACGTGTAATCACAGGTACTTTCTACACTCATTTCGACGAAAAACTTAATCCCTGCCGCATACAAAAGCACGTATTTTTTTTCTCGTTCTTCTACCTCTTTTCCTAATTGATTAAAATAATAAAGTACACCAACACCAATGCTCATCAAAACAGCAATAGCCACAAACCTCCAACCGGTGATTTGCTCATAAATATTTACAAAAACCTCTCTTTTCGCCATAAAAAACTATTTATTACCTTATCTTATTTAATAACGCATTTATTTTACTAATGCTGTATGCTACAAGATTGTTTAGAATTATTCTAAATTACTTATTCTAAACTCTTTTCTCATATAAAAGAAAACTTTTTACTTAAAATCGACGTAAATAATTTTACAAATGGCCTGATTTTTAGTTGTCTATAATTTGTTCTCAGTTTTGTATTTTTCTTAGTTATGAGCAAAATAAACGCTTAAATAATTTAGAATAATTCTAAATTATAAAAACTGACAGAAATCATATCAGTTATAAAAAATCTGACCGTAAATTTGCAAACTATTTTAGAGATAATGCACGGACTATTTAAAGCAATAACGATTTCGCATAAAAAAGCCTCTTTAGAATTAAGAGGTCAAATTGCACTTAACGAAGAGGAATCAAAGGCATTGATGCTTAAGATTCGTGAGGCGTTTGATGTTTCGGAAGTGCTTGTGCTTTCTACTTGCAATCGTACTGAGGTATATTACGTTTCGGAAAATAATTTAGGTGAAGAAATTATTCGCCTAATTGCCAGCCAAAAGATACTTGTTTCGAGTGAGATTTTACCATTTTTTGAGATAATTTCAGAGCACAACGAAGCGGTTAGATACCTTTTCGAAGTAGCAATGGGCTTGCACTCGCAAGTTGTTGGCGATTTGCAGATTCCTAATCAAGTTAAGCACGCATATCAATGGGCTGCCGATGTTCAGATGGCTGGACCGTTCTTACACCGACTCTTACACACTATTTTCTTTACTAATAAAAAAGTTGTTCAAGAAACTTCATTCCGCGATGGAGCGGCTTCCACTTCCTATGCAGCAGTTGAGGTAATGGAAAGTTTCTTGCCACTACTCAATAATCCGAAGGTTTTGGTTGTTGGTTTGGGTGAAATCGGTGAAGATGTATGTCGTACTTTGGCTGATAAAGGCTACAAAAATATTACGCTTACGAATCGTACGAAGGCAAAAGCTGAAGCATTAGCAAGTCAGTTGGGCTTTGAAGTAGCAGATTATCAAGATGTAAATAATAATATTCTTGAATCTGATATCGTCATATCATCAGTTCGTTGTGAAAGCCCAATCATCACGAAAGAAACATTAAAAGATAAAACACTTGCTGTCAAATACTTAATCGACTTATCAGTGCCTAATAGCATTGCCAACGATATCGAAGAAGTAGCGGGTATAGTAGCTTATAATCTTGATGAAATTCAAACTCGTGCCAATGAGGCTCTCCAACGCCGCATGGATTCTATTCCACAGGTTATGGATATTATTGGTGATGCAATCGCAGAATTTAATAACTGGTCGCAAGAGATGATTGTCTCGCCAACGATTCAGAAATTAAAAGGAGCATTGGAGCAAATCAGAAAAGAAGAAATGGCTCGTTATGTGAAAGAGTTATCGGCAGAAGAAGCAGAGAAAGTAGAGAAAATCACTTCGAGTATGATGCAAAAAATCATTAAATTACCAGTAATTCAGTTAAAAGCCGCTTGTAAACGTGGCGAAGCTGAAACACTGATCGATGTGTTGAATGATTTATTTAATTTAGAAAAACAGACGGTATAAATTGTAGGACAGGTTTGCAACCTGTCAACCATTGAAGTTTAAAAAGACAGGTTACAAACCTGTCCTACAAAATAAAAAAAGGCGTAGTTTCTCATCGAAATTACGCCTTTTTTGTGGTTTAAATTAAATTTTAAAATCCACTATTTACAAAATGTAATTGGAGGGAATTTAATCTCAGAAAGTATATTATAATGTTTATCATTTGTAATAATAATAATATCAGCACTTGAAGCAACATAGGCATCTACAAACTTATCATCATCTGAGTCTTGATTGATTAATAGCCAATTGAACGAAATTGGATTAACTTTTACTACATTCGGTAAATCAATAAACACTTTTATGATATTCTCAGCATATTCGGGTGAATAAAAACGGGCTAATTGTTCTTCATACTCCAGTAAAATTTCAGTACTTATTACCAATTCAACCTCATCCGCTAAAATTGCATCAAATATCCATCGAAAAGGAGATTTCTTAGGAACGGAAACCAACAAACAATTTGTATCAAGAATAATTCTTTGCTTCATTTCTTCAAATCTTTTTCTAAGATTTCAAGCATTTTGGCTTCATCATACCCCTTTTCTTCCCAAAAATTATCCATGAGTGCATCGGCTTTTTGGGCATAAAATCTTGCTGTAAGTTGCTGTAACTCATAGGTCTCTTGGTCATTTATTGGCTTTTCGCTAAAAAAACGTAATAAATGCACTTGTATCGGACTTAATTTCTGTGCAGCACTCACCATAAAATTTCTGTTTTGATACACAAATATATAAAAACCAACCTAAAATCATTATTTATAGTGTTCTTTGGGCTTCTTCGATGGCGGCTTTTGGGCTTTCTACATCAACTTTTTCTATCCCAAATACATTATCCCGTATGGATTTTATATCGGCGACCGACGCTCGGTAGCTAATCGTAAACCCCGATAAACATCATGCTGTAGGTATGAAACATTGTGTTAGCTGTTGTATTATACCCAAAGAGTGAAGCATTGTCAATTTCAATCCTTAACTTTAAAAATAGTAGGTGTTTCTGAATTAGGAGTAATTGTAGGCTTTTTAATTTTCAAAATGATTGGCATTGGAAAATCTACTCCTGCTAAAACTGCTTCACTTGAGGCTAAAATTGGCAAAAACTCAATGCACTTTTTGTTGCTTCTGAACAAGCGTACTCTATAACTTCCCTATCTCGTTGATTTATAAGTCGATGTACTACAAATGTACCAAATTGGCTCAAAACTCCTTGTGAAATATCCCTCGGCATTTGAGTAGCAAGTACAAGAAAAAGATCTTGTTTTCAACATTCTTTTGCTATTTTTTCAAAAGCGTTGAGTTCAACTTCTCAAGAATATTTATCTTTTTATTTAAAAACTGGTGTGCCTTATTAAAATTAATTTATGATTACAAATTGAGACTTAAGCTTTAAAACAAATATACCAAAATCACAAATAAAAGAAAAATCTTTTGGTTCTCTAAAAGTAAACCTATAAATTTGTTCTCTATCAGAAAACTTTTTATGTTCAATATCATCACAAGAAAAACATTATTGGCCTATTGTAAAAAATATCCAAAGGCATCGAATGCATTGTTAGCATGGTATTACGAACTAATTGAGGCTGATTTCCAAAGTTTTCAAGACCTAAAGACTGTTTACTCAAACGCAAGTTTGGTCGGAGATGATAGAGTAGTTTTTAACATTATGGGAAATCATTTTCGTTTGGTAGTTCGTATTGTTTTTACCTACAAAGCCATACAAATCAAGTGGTTTGGTACTCATGCTGAATATGATAAAATAGATGTTTCAACTGTAAAATACAAAGATTAAGACCATGACTCTAAAACCAATCAAAACCGACCAAGAGTATGAAACAATGCTCGAATGGATAGATACTCAATTCGATTTATCGCCAGATATAGATAGCCCCGTGGGAGAACAATTACAAATTGCGTTACTCTTAGTCAAGGCTTATGAAGATATACATCACCCAATTCCAACACCCGACCCGATTGAAGCTGTGAAGCTAAAGATGGAGGAAAAGGGTTTACTAAACAAAGATTTGGTTAGTTGGATTGGCAGTAAAGGCTATGTTTCGGCATTGCTCAATAAAAAGAAACCTTTAACGCTTAAACTGGCTAAGATTTTTCATCAACAGTTGGGTATCCCTGCTGAGGTTCTATTGTCGTGATATTCTGAAAACTTACGGTAGATTCACATTTTTTCCCTACATTTCGTAAAAATTCAACCTTCTATCAGCATGAACAACTCTCACGACAAAAAACAACAAAACTCACGGCGTAATTTCCTCAAAAACAGTGCATTAGCCTCAGCAGGCTTTATGATTGTACCACGCCATGTATTGGGGAAAGGATTTGTAGCACCAAGCGATAAACTCAATATTGCAGCCGTAGGCTGCGGAGGGAAAGCCGATTTCAATATCCAACAAGCATTCAACAATGGAACAGACAATATCGTAGCACTTTGTGATGTTGATGACCGTATGTCAGCAAAATACCGTGCGAAATTCCCGAATGCTCCGTACTTTAAAGATTATCGAAAAATGCTTGAGTCAGAAGCAAATAATATTGACGCAATCATTGTGAGTACACCAGACCACATGCACTATCCAGTGGCGATGTCGGCTATACAACTAAAAAAGCACGTGTATGTAGAAAAACCACTCACGCATGATATTTGGGAAGCTCGTCAACTCACTGAAGCAGCGGCTAAATTTAAGGTTGTTACGCAAATGGGGAATCAAGGAAGTAGCGGATACGGCACACGTGTTACCGAAACTTTGGTACAAAGTGGAGTGATTGGCGAAATACATACAGTAGAAGTATGGACCAATCGACCTGTGTGGCCACAAGGTGTAAAATCGCCGAAAGATAAAGGTGAAAAACAACCCATTCCGAGCGAAGTGGACTGGAATTTATGGCTTGGCACCGCTCCTATGCGTGATTATCACGAAGCCTACATGCCTTTCCGTTGGCGTGGATACTGGGATTTCGGCACTGGTGCATTAGGCGATATGGGCTGTCATTTCATGGACGTTCCATTTAGGGCTTTAAACTTAGGATACCCTACATCAGTCGAATGTTCGGTTGGACAAGTTTATGCCGATTTCTTCAAAGAGGCATTCTTCGATGATGTTTGTCCACCTTCGGCGGCCATTCACCTTAAATTTCCGAATCCTTCGAGCAAAACCCATAAAGAATTGAGCTTATCTTGGTACGATGGCGGTATTCGCCCCCGCTTACCCGAAGGCTGTGATTATGAAAAGGTATTTGCCAATATTGATGGGGGAATCATGTTTATTGGCTCAAAAGGCGTAATTGCTTGTGAGCTTTTCGGGAATAATCCTAAAGTATATATCAATGGTAAATTGGCTGCAGTAAAACTACCTGCACCGAAGCGACCGTTGGTAGAGGGTGATGTAAACGGACATCAACAACAATGGGTAAAAGCTTGTAAATCTGGTTTTGGCACTTATACAAGTTCATCTTTCGATCAAGCCGGCCCTCTAACTGAAATTGTATTGATGGGTAATTTAGCCGTAAGATCTTTCTTACTCCGTGATGCTAAAAATAAGTTTATTGGACGTAAAAAATTATTCTGGGACGGCAAGAATATGAAGATTACTAATTTTGATGAAGCCAACGCATTCGTAAAGCGAAATTATCGCGAAGGAGGTTGGATTTAAACAAAAAACGTCGGCATGGCTTTGAGCCATGCCGACGTTGAAATTTGACGTTGAAATTTACTGATAGAAATCTTATAACCTTATCTTCACCGCCAACAAGAAGTTTGTACCCGCTTGCGGATAATAGAAATTCTCGGTAGTTACTTGTTTATCATAAATATAGCTGTAAGTGTATCCATTCGACTCATATAAATGATTGAAAATATTATTTACTAATAAGCTAAAAGTCATTTCTTTCAAAAACTTTGGTTTAATGGTATAATTCGCTCTTACATCATTCACAAAAAAAGCATTGAGGCTACGATTATCATCACCTGTATTATCCATAAATTGTTTACTCACATACTTAGTCATCCAAGCCAATTCTACATTTTTCACTGGAGCAAAAGAAAGTTGTCCACCAGCAATCAGATTTGGTGAAAACGAAATATCTGTTTTCGAAAATTTATTGATTTTGTCGGCATCTCCATCATAGTTCACGATGGTTTCACTGAAGTTTTTAATTTTATTTTGACTAAAAGTCGCATTACCCGACAAGGTCCACTTTGGAGCAAATTTCCAATTTGCCATTAATTCAATACCTGCTCGGTAGCTTTCAGGTACGTTAACTCTAATCGCCTCGCCTACACCATTGACTTGCCCTGTTAATACTAATTGATTCTTGTAATCCATGTAATAGAAATTCGCATCAAAACTTACTTTCGAACCCGCTGTGCGGTATCCTACTTCTAAATCACGAAGTGTTTCGGCCAATGGTGCTTTTGGAGCATTATCTACAAAGTCTTGGCGACTTGGTTCTTTATTTCCAATGGCATACGAAGCATACACAGCCGATGTTTTGCTCAACTGGTAATTCACCCCAAACTTTGGATTAAAAAACTTATAATCAGTCTTCTGTGTAATGTCTTGGCGTTTATCACCCAAACCTTTCATATCATAGGCCACTGTTCTGTACTGCAAATCAGCAAAAAAGTTCAAGGCATCATTCACTTGGTAATACCCTTTGGCATAAATATTAAAATCGGTTTTTATTGAATGACTTTCGTACCAACGATAACGAATATTAGAGGTTGAAGCATTTTTTGCCCAAATAATTTCACCAAAGTGGTTTCCATCATATTTATTCCAGCCACCACCAATATTTGCTGAGAATTTCTTATTCGATTGATAATCAAAAGAATAAACCCCGCCATAAAAATCATTATCTAACCACTTACGACGAACCAAATCAGTACGTTTAATGGTTTGCCCTCCAATAACTACATCTGGTAAACCATAAGTAGAATATTTATCATCTGGTCTGAACTGCTCATAAAAACCACGTCCTTTCGTATAATGAAGTGTAGGGTTAAAAGTCCAATGCTGATTCAATTTAAAAGATGAAATCAACTGATAATGGTCTTGTTGATAATCATCTACTTGATTATCATAAGTGTAAGGATTGTAGGTACGATTTGTTTTCAATAAACTTTCGGGTACACCTTCCCAAGCTTGGTAGGTTTTCTCTTTTCCTGAAAAGACATTCAATCTTACAAAATTATTTTTACCATAATATCCGCCCGAAACATAAAACGATTTAAGGTCAGATGAAGCACGGTCGATGTATCCATCAGAAGTAAGTTTTGATAAACGAGCATCTACTACAAACGAACCACTTTCTGATTGATTTTTCAATAAACCTGTACTAGCTAAAATATTTGTTTTGAGCGTATTAAAAGAACCTACCGAAAAATTAGTTTCACCATAAGCATTTGGTTCGTAGCCCAAAGTATTAATATTGATACTCGCCCCAAAAGCTCCTGCTCCATTGGTCGAAGTTCCAACGCCACGTTGTACTTGAATACTTTGTGCCGATGACGCAAAATCAGGCATATTTACCCAATAAGTACCTTGTGATTCCGAATCGTTGTAAGGAATACCATTTAAGGTTATATTGATACGTGTTGGGTCGGTTCCGCGAATACGAATACCCGTATAACCGACACCCGCACCAGCATCAGAACTGACAACCACTGAAGGTAGTTGATTAAGTAAAAAAGGCATATCTTGACCTAAATTTACTTTTTTGATGTCTTTCTGATAAACATTGGTGAAAGCCATACCAGTTTTTTCGTTGGCACGAGTAGCACTTACTACGACTTCGTTTAGTTCACGAATCTTGGTTGAATCTTGGGCGTTAATTACCAGCCCCAAACTAGAAGCAATAAATAAAAGGATAAATGTTGTTAGTTTTTTCATTGAGTTTGAAATTTATAACAACAGGTAAAGGAGTAAAAACCTGCAGACAGCGTACCATCTTGTTGGTTTAACATAAATTAATTTTGGTAATCGTATAAGCAATTTATCAGGAGGTCATGAATTTCCTAATAGCAAAGCTCTCTTTTCCCTGCGGCGGCATTATCCGTGTACAGGTACGATGGGTATAATCTCAGCCCGTTGTATTAAGGCACCCCTTTTTGAGATAAGTACTGCAAAATAAACGTTTTTTTTGCAAATGTTGTTTATATTAGTGTGGAAATTTAGTACGAAAATAAGTTTACAGTGTAGAAACTTACTGATTATTAGATTTTTACGATTTACTTAATTGCATTTTAATAAAAGCCCTTTAGCATATTATGAGCCAATTTATGGTTGAGTTTGATTTACCAAACCCATTTCCCGAAGCATTTATGATGAAAATACCGAGTCAAAGATTGGTAATTAATCAAATGCTTGAAGATGGGAAAATCCAATCTTATGCACTTTCAATAGAGCGTGATCGCCTTTGGTGCGTAGTGAATGCCGATGACGAATTAGACGTTTTAAGAATCATTGGAGAATTTCCATTAATTGATTACATGAAGCACACCATCACCGAACTCATGTTTAATAATGCCGTAGTGATGAAAGTACCTGCTTTTTCTTTGAATTAAATTATTGATTTCAAACTGTGAAACAAACATTTAAGTACATTTTACTGGGCTTGATGTTGGTGAGCCAAATAGTAGTAGGCTGCCGACAAGCAAGTAAACAAGAGTCGTTTAAAGCCACTGAACCTACATCTGAGAAAGTGGCAGTTGATAATACAGACAAAGTACAAAAGCCTAATTATCAAGCACAAAAGCAAAGCAAAATTCCGAAAAAAGTTTATGAGGTTTTGAATTATGTGAAAGAAAACGGAGTTGCTCCAGATGGCTATGTTGGTGGTCGAAAATTTGGAAACTACGAAAAGATTCTACCTCAAAAAGATGATAGTGGGCGGAGAATTAATTACCAAGAATGGGATGTAAACCCTAAAAAACAAGGAAAAAATCGAGGAGCCGAAAGGCTGGTAACTGGTTCGGATGGACGGGCCTATTATACCAACAATCACTATAAAAGTTTCGTTGAAATTAAGTAAAAGTTTCGCTTTTAACCCTAATATACATTTCAACTTACCCAATATTCCTTTATGTCAAATTTTCTTATTACAAATAACTTAGATTCTTTACAAGGTTATCAAATTATTACAATCGATGGCCAAAAAGCACATACCTTGCGTGGCTTTTATGAGGAAATGGCCAAAGGCTTGCAATTTCCTGAATATTTTGGGTTTAACCTCGACTCGTTTGATGAAATGCTCAACGACCTTTCGTGGCTCGATCAAGAGAAAATTGCCATTTATATTACCAATTCTGAATTATTTGTTGAGAAAGAACGCAATCCTGACAAATTACCCACTTTACTCGATTTATTAGATGCCACTTGTGAAGATTGGAAATGGGTAGAGGAAGATGATGATGTAAAGAAAAAAGATTTAGTAGTCGTTTTCTCACCGAGCGAGCGAATCACAAAACTACTTGATAGTCAGGAAATTAGTTATGAATTAAGGTAATTATAACCCAATGCCTCAAGACTATACTCTTCGTCAATGGCGGCTAGGCGATGAAGAATCGCTCGTTCGAAATGCCAATAATTATAAGATTTGGAAGAACCTTAAAGATATTTTCCCAAACCCTTATACCATAGAAGATGCTGGGGCTTGGGTAAGAATGGCCACCGATTCGGAAGAAACTTTTGCCATTGTCATTGATAATGAAGCAGTTGGTGGTATAGGAATTTTGCTCAAAGAAGATATTTACCAAAAAAATGCCGAAATAGGTTATTGGCTCGGGGAGGACTATTGGGGTAAAGGTATTATTTCATCAGCTATACCCAAAATTGTTGATTATACATTCAAAAAATACGATATCCACCGCATCTATGCTGGTGTTTTTGAGTATAATTTGGCTTCCATGCGAGCGTTAGAAAAAGCGGGTTTCGAGAAAGAAGCCATTTTAAAGGAGTCTTTATTTAAAGAAGGACATTTTTATGATGAACATATTTATGTAAAATTCAAATAATAAGAAAAAGGGGCTCTTTAATTGATAACCCCTTTTTCTTATTCAATATCCCTTTACAATCTAATCGGCACTTTTATTTCCGTATTTTCCCAATGTAAAATCATATCTGCCCCACCTTCGGCGGCGGCAAAATCAATTTTAAATTGTTCCATCATTTCTGCGGTTTTTCCAACTGGCACATCAACTCTCAAAACATCACGTTTTTCATCATAATTAGTTCCCCACTGCCCAGTTTCGTCATTCATGATTATCGTCCACTTATCAACATTCGGTATTGTCCAAAGCGTATATTTTCCAGTTTTAAGCGTCTTATCTCCAATTTTTACGTCTTGTTTCACATCAAAAATTGTGGCTTCGTTGGCACCTGTACGCCAAACCTGACCATAAGGTAGAAGTTTCCCAAAAATCTCACGACCTTTTTTATAGGGTCGGCAATAATTTACTTGTACGGTTAGGCCATTTTGGTCGAATTTAGCAACATCGGCTGGGCTCTTTGTTTTTGTATAACTTTTGAAGCCAAAATAAAGAGCTACCAACACCGCTACTACAATTAATACAATCCTTAAGATTTTGTTCATTTTTTTAGATTTTAGAGGTTAAATACTCTACTCGCAAACAAGATTCAATCATCGAAAAGTTCGGTATAAAAAATATATAACTGATAAATATTTGACTCATTTTCCGATTAAAACATGCACAAAAGTGTTTTTCAAAAAAAAAGTAAAGAATATTTAATGATTTCACCTCGAAAAAGGGCAATTTTGCATCAGGCGAACAGTTTTTAGATTTAGTGTGTTTAAAATATGATGGTTTGCACATTTCAAACCTGTTTTACATTTCTTAATCAAGGCTTCTGAGAGAATCAGACCTTGAATTGCTAATAGTTTTTTTGAGATTATACCAATGCTTGATATTATTCATTTACTACCCGATTCTATTGCCAACCAGATTGCGGCGGGAGAAGTTGTGCAGCGACCAGCATCGGTGGTGAAAGAACTTTTAGAAAATTCGATTGATGCCCGTGCCAGTAATATTCAGTTAATTGTGAAAGATGCTGGACGCACCCTCATTCAAGTAATTGATGATGGAATCGGAATGTCGGCTACCGATGCTCGTATGAGTTTCGAACGACACGCTACTTCAAAAATCCGTACGGCTGATGACTTATTCTCTATTCTCACGATGGGTTTTCGTGGCGAAGCTCTTGCTTCGATTGCAGCGATTGCCCAAGTTGAGTTGCGTACACGTAGGATGATAGATGAAGTAGGAACTATGATTCGGATAGAAGGCTCAGAGCTCAAATCGCAAGAATCAGTTTCATGCCCTAAGGGAACAAATTTTCAAGTAAAAAATCTCTTTTTCAATGTTCCTGCTCGTAGGAATTTCCTAAAATCAAACCCTGTCGAGATGAAACATATCCTCGACGAGTTTCAAAGAGTAGCGTTGGCTCACCCCGAAGTAGCATTTACACTTTACCATAATGACGTAGAGGTTTACAATCTTCCAGTAGGAAAATTAAGCCGCCGAATTATTGATATTTTCGGGAAATCATACCGTGAACAATTAGCGGGCTGTGAAGAAGAAACGCCTTTTGTGAATATTTCGGGATACGTTGGAAAACCAGAATCGGCTAAGAAAGGTCGTGGCGAACAATTTTTCTTTGTAAATAAACGCTTTATTAAGCATAGTTATTTACACCATGCAATATTAAGTGCCTTCGAATCTACAATTCCCGAAGGAAGTAGCCCATTTTATGTTTTATTTATTGACATTGACCCTTCACACGTTGATATCAATATTCATCCAACCAAAACTGAAATCAAATTCGATGATGAACGGGCAATTTATGCAATTATCCGTTCGGCTGTAAGGCGTGCCATTGGTGTTTATAACCTTACGCCAAGTCTTGACTTCGAGTCGGATATTAATTTTGGTAATTTAACAAGTACCAATCGTTTTAGCGATTTACCAAGTCAATCAAGCATTAACCCAAGCGTTTCTGGCATTGCCGATTTCGAGAATGCTCGCACCCAACCACATAATTATCAAGCTTCTAAAGAACGTGATGATAATTATGTAGAAAAGTCTAATTCACAAAACTGGCGAAAACTTTTCGATGGTTTAGAGAGTTTTAAACCAAATAATCAGTCGAGTTTAAGTTTTGAGCACGAACCGTTTACTGTTGGAAGCAAGGCGAATGATATTGCAGATGAGAGTCGTCATATTGCCGAATTACAAGAAATAACCGCTATTCAAATACAGAATCGTTATATTGTGGCACAAGCCAAGAGTGGTATGATGCTCATTGACCAAAGAGCGGCCTATGAGCGAATTTTGTATGAGAAATATTATAACAATTTAAAAAACAAAAAATCGTTTACACAACAACTGCTTTTCCCGAAAACGATCGACTTTAGTCCGCTTGATTTTCTGTTAGTCATGGAAATTCAAGACGAAATCAAAGCTTTAGGGTTTTCGTTTGAAGAATTTGGGCAGCATACCATCAAAATCAATGGTGTACCACCAGAAGTGCAGGAAGAAAACGAAAAAGAGATTTTTGAGGGTTTAGTTCAGCAATACAAAGTAAATCAAGCTGAATTGCAATTAGATAGGGTTGAAAACGTAGCACGCTCATTTTCGAAACGTTCATCTTCAAAATATGTTGGAGAACTTTCAAAAATCGAAATAAATTTATTAATTCATCAGCTTTTTGAAACGGCAGTTCCGAGTTATACACCCAATGGTGAACCAATTATGTCGATTTTATCGTTAGACCAGTTGGCTGAACTTCTTACTAGAAAGTAAAAGCCTTTTTTAACGAAAAAGCTAAACAAAAAATTAAAGTATGTATCAGGTTACACCTATAGTTCGTAACTTGCTGATTATAAACATTGTTGTTTATGTCATACAGCATATCCTACGAATCGATTTAGCCGGTATTTTCGGCTATCATAATTTTTCGCTGTATGAAATGGGGCTTTTCAACCCCGTGCAAATTTTCACTTATATGTTTTTGCATGGCGGTACTGGGCACATTTTTAGTAATATGTTTGGTTTGTATATGTTCGGCCCAATGCTTGAGCATTTTTTAGGAAGTAAAAGGTTTCTTACGCTATACCTTGTATCGGGTATCGGTGCTTGCGTTTTACATGGTGTGGTAAACTTATATGAGATTTCTCAACTCCCAATCGACTCTCCAGAATACACCATGATGATGAGTATTCCAATGGTTGGGGCTTCGGGAGCAATTTTTGGTATGTTGGGAGCATTCGCACGATTATTCCCTAATACCGAAATGATAATTTTTCCATTGCCAATTCCTATAAAAGCGAAATATTTAGTATCTTTATATGCACTTTTCGAAATTTTCTCAGGCATATATAGTATAATGCCGGGAGTGGCTCATTTTGCTCACATTGGCGGCTTAATTTTTGGTATTCTGTTGATAAACTACTGGAACAAGAAAAAAGATAGATTTTATTAAAAGTGGCAAGTTTTATTGACGACATCAAAGCTCCTTTCAAAAAAGGAAATACCTTGATACAGCTCATGCTTATCAATACAGGAGTTTTTTTGTCTTTAATTATCATAAATTTTATTTTCTCCTTCACCCCAAATGGTGATAGAATAAGCGAATTACTGAGTAGCAACTTCGATTTGATTGCCCCCGTAAAGCAGTTCATACGCAAACCTTGGACAATCGTTACCTATTGCTTCACCCACTACGGTTTCTTGCATTTGCTATTCAATATGCTAACCTTCTTTTGGTTTGGAACTTTAGTGCAAGAATTTATTGGAAGCCGAAAACTCTTAAACATTTATCTGATTGGAGGTATTTTGAGTGGATTATTTTACATTACAATTTATAATCTTATTGCTTTAGCCAACCAGTCTGGTTCTTTAAACTTAAATAATATTACGCCTACAATTTTGGGGGCTTCGGCCGCTGTTTATGCCGTAATGTTTGCAGCAGTAGCCTTACTACCCGAATATGAGTTTTATCTTTTCGGAATTGTCTTAATCAAAATTCGTTACGTAGCTTGGTTCTTCTTAATTCTTTCGTTCATAATGCCAAGCAGCGGTATATCACATTTAGGAGGTGCCATTTCTGGTTATTTTTATATTTATTTTCTTCGTAGAGGCGTTGATTTGGGTAGCCCAATCGAAGCTGTAAGTGAATGGTGGGGAAGACTGTGGCGACCAAAACCAAAGGTGAAAATTCCACAAAGACGTTACAGCGAAACAACAGTTGCTAGTAAGAATAATGGAGGAGCTAATCTCGACCCTAATTATTTCCCTGACCAAGATGAGGTAGATGCTATATTAGACAAAATTGGGAAGTCAGGCTATGAAAGTCTTACGAAGGAAGAAAAGCAAAAACTCTACCGAGCGAGCCAAAAGAAAGATTAATATTTCTAAATTTTCCGTACATTTGTAACTTAATTTGCACTTCAAAAAACAAGCACAACTTCAAGTTCAAGAGAATTTACATCATGTCATACGTAAAATTGTTATTTAGAACTAAACAATTTTAACTGTGTTCAGTTTTAGAAAGACAATCTAACCTTAATTGGTCAAAAGATATGCTCATAACGCCCGGTGATATATTAAAAGACATCAACATTCCTGCTGATTTAAGAAAAGTTGACCGCGACAAACTACCTCAAGTAGCCGACGAACTCCGCCAATACATTATTGATATGGTTTCGGTTTATGGAGGACACTTTAGCTCAAGCTTAGGTGTTGTCGAACTTACCGTTGCACTTCACTATGTTTTTAATACTCCCGATGACCAACTCGTTTGGGATGTAGGTCATCAAGCTTACGGACATAAAATCCTAACAGGTCGTCGTGAAATATTTCATACTAACCGAGTTTATGGGGGAATTTCTGGTTTTCCAAAAAGAAAAGAAAGTGAATATGATGCCTTTGGCGTAGGCCACTCTTCCACTTCTATTTCGGCAGCTGTTGGTATGGCTGTTGGCTCGAATCACAATGGCGAAAAACAGCGTCAACACATTGCCATTATTGGTGATGGCTCGATGACAGCGGGTATGGCATTCGAAGGAATGAATCATGCTGGAGCATTGAAGGATGCCAATGTATTGATTATCTTGAATGATAATTGCATGGCCATCGACCCGAACGTTGGAGCATTGAAAGAATACCTGACCGATATTACTACCTCAAAAACATATAACAACGTAAAAGATGACGTTTGGCAACTTTTAGGCAAAATGAGTACTTTTGGTAACAGTGCCAGAAAAATTGTAGCCAAAATAGAGAATGCAATGAAGGGTGCTTTGCTTAGTCAGAGTAATTTCTTTGAGGCTTTAAATTTACGTTACTTCGGCCCAATTGATGGCCACGATATCGACCATCTAGTTAGTGTTTTAGAAGACTTAAAAAATATTCCAGGGCCTAAAATTCTACATTGCCTTACAGTAAAAGGTAAAGGTTATGCCCCTGCCGAAAAAGAACAAACCAAATGGCACGCACCAGGTTTATTCGATAAAGTAACGGGCGTTATTCAAAAGAAAGTATACGATAGACCAATGCCACCTAAATACCAAGATGTATTTGGAAATACAATTGTGGAATTGGCCGAAAAAAATAGCAAAATTGTAGGTGTTACTCCTGCCATGCCATCGGGTTCTTCATTAAATATCATGATGAAGGCCATGCCAGACCGTGCATTCGATGTGGGAATTGCAGAGCAACATGCCGTGACATTCTCGGCGGGTATGGCCACGCGTGACTTGGTTGTTTATTGTAATATCTACTCAAGTTTCATGCAGCGTGCCTACGACCAAGTCATTCATGATGTGTGCTTACAGCAATTACCAGTAATCTTCTGTCTTGACCGTGCAGGTTTTGCGGGAGCCGATGGCCCGACGCACCACGGAGCTTATGATGTTGCATATATGCGTTGTATTCCGAATATGGTGGTAGCATCGCCGATGAATGAAGAAGAACTTCGTAATTTGATGTACACTTTCCAATTGGAAGAAACTCAAAAATTAAAAACCGCCTTCACGATTCGCTACCCAAGGGGAGAAGGTGTAATGCCCGATTGGAAACGACCATTCCAAAAGCTTGAAATAGGTAAAGGTAGAAAGATAAAAGATGGAGAAGAAGTAGCCATTCTTACAATTGGACATATAGGTAATTATGCAGTAAAAGCTTGCGAAATACTTGAAAAAGAAGGCTTAAATCCCGCTCATTACGACCTCCGTTTTGTAAAACCTCTCGATGAAGCCATGCTACATGAGGTTTTCCAGAAATTCGACCGTGTAGTAACGGTTGAAGATGGCTGCTTACAGGGTGGTATGGGAAGTGCCGTATTAGAATTTATGATTGATAATGGTTATACAGCCAAAGTAAAACGCTTGGGAATTCCTGACCGTATTGTTGAACATGGCGAACAAATCGAGCTCCAACGCGAATGTGGCTTCGACTCAGAAGGTATAGCCATGGCCGTACGCGAGTTAGCCGCAAGTACTGTTTTGATTTAGACCTCAGTAATAAAGAATATTTTATAGCATTTAAAGCCATTACTCTTTTGGAGCAATGGCTTTTTATTTTCTGAACCTCCACCCCGCTTTTTTCGTTATCTTTGTATAAAAAAAGGCAAAAAAATAGTGAGCGATAAAAAACTGAACGACATAGACCTAACGGGCTACGAACAAATAGAAGTATTAGGTGCGAGAGAACACAATCTCAAAAATATTGATGCAATTATCCCACGTAATAAATTAGTGGTAATTACGGGTATCTCGGGCAGCGGTAAATCATCTTTGGCTTTTGATACCATCTATGCTGAGGGACAACGCCGCTACATGGAGAGCTTTTCGGCGTATGCTCGTAGTTTTATTGGAAATATGGAACGCCCCGATGTAGATAAAATCAATGGGCTTTCGCCAGTTATTTCTATTGAACAAAAAACAACTTCTAAAAACCCTCGTTCAACTGTTGGCACTACCACCGAAATCTATGATTTCTTACGTTTGTTTTATGCTCGTGCTGGTGAGGCCTTTAGTTATATAACTGGCAATCGAATGGTTAAGCAAACGCAAGACCAAATCATTGACCAAATACTTCAACAATTTGAAAATCAGAAGGTTATATTACTTGCTCCAATCGTAAAAGGGCGTAAAGGTCATTATCGTGAGCTTTTTGTACAGATTGCAAAATTAGGTTTTACGAAGGTGCGAGTTGATGGAGAAGTACTCGATATTAATCCTAAAATGCAACTCGACCGCTATAAAATTCACGATATTGAGATTGTTATTGATAGAGTTGTTCCAAAAATCGAAGACCGCTATCGCTTGAGTCAATCGGTAGGAATTGCCCTAAAACAAGGCAAGGGCTCTATGATGCTTTTGGATAGCAATAACCAAACACAATATTTTTCACAAAATCTCACCGACCCCGAATCGGGAATTTCGTACGAAGACCCTTCTCCTAACAGTTTTTCATTCAACTCTCCTTATGGAGCTTGTCCAACTTGTAATGGTTTAGGTACTATCGAAGAAATTACGGAAGAGTCAATTATGCCTGACCGTAGTTTGAGTATTACACGTGGTGGAATCGCCCCATTAGGAGAATACCGTGATTTATGGATTTTCAAGCAAATAGAAGTAATTTTGAAAGCCTACAAATCAAATATTTCAACACCTATTGAGAAAATTCCAGAAGAAGCACTCAAAACAATTCTCTATGGTAGTGAAACGCCACTGCCTGTTCCATCAAAAAAATATCCCGGCACCGAATGGAACTCTACATTCGAGGGCGTAATTACATTTTTGAAACGTCAGCAAGATTCAGATAATGATAAAATTCAAGAATGGGTACGTGATTTCTTAGTTATTAAAACTTGTCCAGATTGCGAAGGACAACGATTAAAAAAGGAGTCACTACACTTTAAAATTGCCCAAAGAAATATTGCTGAATTAGCCGAAATGGACATCCGAGAATTATCGGAATGGTTCACTGATTTAGAAACCCGCTTATCTGACCGCCAGAATGTTATTGCCAAGGAGATTTTGAAAGAAATTCGCAAAAGAATTGGATTCTTGATGGGTATTGGATTAGATTACCTTACCCTAAATCGTCCATTACGCACACTGTCAGGCGGAGAATCACAGCGTATTCGTTTGGCTACGCAAATTGGAACGCAATTAGTTGGTGTACTTTATATCATGGATGAACCAAGTATTGGTTTACACCAAAGAGATAACGTCAAACTTATCCAAGCACTGAAAGATTTAAGAGATTTAGGCAATACGGTTTTGGTTGTAGAACACGACAAAGACATGATGCTCGAATCAGATTATATTCTTGATATAGGGCCGGGGGCTGGACGTCATGGGGGTACAATTGTCGGTAAAGGGACACCGAAAGAATTTATAGAGAATCGCAGTATTACCTCTGATTATTTGAGTGGACGCTCAAAAATTGAAATTCCAGCCGAACGCCGTAAAGGAAATGGCAAATTTTTAGTTATCAAAGGAGCTACTGGTCATAACCTAAAAAACGTTACGCTGAAACTACCTTTAGGTAAAATGATTTGTGTAACAGGTGTGAGTGGAAGTGGAAAGTCTTCTTTGATTCATGAAACCCTATTTCCTGTACTAAATAAACACTTTTATAACGCCAAAAGAGAGCCTCTTCCTCATAAAGCCATTGAAGGTTTAGAGCATTTAGATAAGGTTATTGAAGTTGACCAAAGTCCGATTGGTCGTACACCACGTAGTAATCCTGCTACCTATACAGGTATGTTTTCAGAAATCCGAACGCTTTTTGCTGAGCTTCCTGAAGCAAAAATTAGGGGTTACAAGCCAGGTCGTTTTTCTTTCAATGTAAAAGGTGGCCGTTGTGAGGATTGTGAAGGAGCAGGAATGAAAAAAATCGAAATGGAGTTTTTGCCTGATGTACACGTAGCTTGTGAAACTTGTAAAGGAAAACGTTTCAATCGTGAAACTTTAGAGGTAAGATACAAAGGAAAATCAATTGCTGATGTGCTTGATATGACCGTTGAGCAAGCAGTTGAGTTTTTTGAGAGCATTCCGAAAATTAATAGAAAAGTTCAAATTCTTAATGAGGTAGGTTTGGGTTATATTACGCTCGGACAGCACGCCACTACACTTTCGGGAGGAGAAGCTCAACGAGTAAAACTAGCAGAAGAACTCTCGAAAAAAGATACAGGCAAAACCATTTATATTCTTGATGAACCTACCACTGGTTTACATTTCCGTGATATTCAAAAATTACTTGAAGTCTTACAAAAATTAGCTGATAAGGGTAATACGGTACTCATCATTGAACACAACCTTGATGTGATAAAAGTAGCCGACCATATTATTGATGTTGGCCCAGAAGGAGGTAGTAAAGGCGGTACTATTGTAGGCGAAGGCACACCCGAACAAGTAGCAATGGTAAAAGGTAGTTATACAGGTTATTTCCTTAAAGAGGAATTAAAAAATTGACTATTTCACCCAATAATTCATTAACAAAGATTAAAATTTATTAATTTAGTTACAAAAACTACATATCATCAGTTACTCAAAAGTTACTTTTGCTTATTTTTATGTCAAATAAGCAAAAGTCATCCAACCTTTTCCTAACTAAAAACGTCAGTATTTAAAGTTTAAACGATTTTGTAACTATTAAAGAAAGTTACTTTGCTGTTGTATTTCTAATCACTTTTCCTTATAATGAGTATAATTAAAGATTTAATTAGTGAACTTTTAATTTTTTTTAGAATTAATGGTTTGGTAGATATCATCCATTCCGGCAATTATCACGCATTACTAACCTTTGAGGGCTTTCTCACATTCATTTCCCCTATTACTCCCTTAATCATTATTTTTGAAATTCTATGGTTGTTCATTCAACATGGGTTCAGAAAAGAGAGCTATAAGGTGCCATTTCTCATTATTCTTACTAATAGAGTAATGAGCAGATTAATAGGTATTTCTGTATTACTTATTGCGATAGGTATCTTCCAAAAGTATGCCATTATTCATACAAGTATAACGTGGTATTGGTTTATATACAGCTATTTGGTCTATGAACTAAATAATTTTGTTCGACACTACCTGACGCACAAAGTCCGCCTATTATGGTGTTTCCATTCTGTGCACCATGCCTCAGAAGATTTAAACGCGTCTATCACGCTTACTACTTTTTTTGTTGAAAACCTCTATACTGAGTTTTTCGCAGCTATGTTTTGTATGCTTTTAGGCGTACAGCCGCTCATGCTTTTTACAATTATGATTATTGATAGCATTTGGGGGGCTTTTGTGCATATTAGTGAGCGAAGTCTTAAAAACGCTAGATTAGGTTTCCTAGAAAGATTTATTCTAACACCATCACACCACCGTGTACATCACGGTAGGAACCCTTTATACATGGACACCAACTTTTGTTCGATTATTAATGTTTGGGATATAATTTTCAAAACTTATCAAAAAGAAGAAGAGCAAGTACCAGTAGATTATGGTATCACTCGTCCGATAGATGCAAACAATTTTACTGATGTGTATTTTGGTGAGATTCTTAGTCTTTGGAAAGATGTACGTTCGGCACCTGGCCTTAAAAATAAAATAGCTTATATATTTATGCCACCGGGCTGGAGCCACACTGGAGAGTTTCATACAGCACAAAAGCTTCGTCAAGAAGCCTTGAAAGCAATCAAGCATTAAAAAAAATGGGGAGTTTTCACTCCCTATTCCTTACTTCCAATAAAATCTTTTCTACCTCTTTCCTTACTACGCTTGTTGGTTTCGTGAAGTTATTATTCATTAAGCTAAACAACATGATTTTGCCTTTCTTTGTAATTAAATAGCCACTTAAATTATACACGCCACTCAACGAACCTGTCTTGGCAAAAACAAAAGGTTCTCCCTCGGTTTTAAACATATTTTTCACCGTACCAGCCTTACCGCCAATAGCCATGATAGAAAACAGTTTTTCTTGAGGAATTTCGGCGTAGATTTTTTCCAAAAGCTTTATAATCGAACGAGGCGTAAATAAATTATATCTTGAAAGCCCCGAACCATCGACCCATTTCGGAGCATCAGGCAAGTCTTGCAAGTATTTTTCTTTGATTGATTTTATCACAAATGAAGAATTAATTGAGTCTTTAAGTGTTGTTCCGCAAAGTAAAAGCAACTGTTCGGCGAGCATATTATCGCTTTCTTGCATCATTAATCTATACACAGGCTCAGTAGGCATGCTATAAATAGTTTTTGCGGTAGTAGAAACTGGGATTTTTAATAAACTCACATTTCTACGCAAAGTATCCATCAATAGTTGTTGAGTTAAAGCCGTTGAGGTTTTAACGGGAATATCTTGCTGATAATTAGGCTTATTCAACAGCGATTTAGGTAATAAAAACTGATTATCGGCTGGTGTTCTTTCTATTTCGTATCCTGTATCTTTTTTATAAAACGTATTTTCAAAAATACTTGGTTGGGGCTTTATTTCGCCATTTTCGACTTTTGCACGCACAATATTACCATACATTGGTAGCGGTGACATCTCTACGGTATAATAGCTATTATAATCATCCCAAGCCCAACCCGAACCAAAATAAGGATTAGTAAAATTTCCATCTGAAAAATAGAACTTTTTCGTATGTTTATAGGCTTTCAATAAGTCGAAAGTCTTGGTACTTGTCAAATCTGGATGAAAGAATGTTGGGTCGCCAGTTCCCCAAAAAATCAAAGAATCAGCTTTAATTTCATAGCGAAGAGCAGGAATTGAATCGCTAAGTGTTTTTAGACATGCATAAAAAGTAAAAAGCTTAGTATTAGATGCGGGAGTAAAATAACGACTTGCATTACGTTCGAAAATCATCTTTTGTTCACTCAAATCAAACAAAGCCATGCCCGTCATACTCTGCGATAAGATACTCGATGTATCAATCATCTTGGCATAAGGCGATTTACTATAAATATTTTGTGAGGTTTTACAAGAAATGCTAATGAATGAAACAAATATGATTACTAAAGCTTTACGCATAAATATCATGAGCTTATTGAGAAAATACGATTAAATGCCCCAATTTACTGAAACTTTGGGTAAACAAAAAGCCGTAGAAGCTCAAAACAAACTTCTACGGCTAAATGAAGCGATTGATTGATTATTTATTTACTACAAAGCGTTTTACAACAACTCCGTTTTCAGTATATAATCTAACCATATATGTACCCACGGTGAGGTCTCTCAAATCAATTTTCTGATTGAAAGTGTTTACTTCAGGTAAAAACTCTCTTTCCATGACTTTTACCCCCTTCGAACTAAGCACTTCCATTTTAACACGGCCTGGTTTTGCCAAATTTGTTGAAATCAAGATTTCATCTGGACTCGGATTTGGCGTAAGTGTCAGTACTCGTTCAGCACTTTGTTCGGTTGCTAAAACTGGTGGTGGTGGTGGTACTTGAACTTTCAGGTTATCAATAACCCAGCCCCATCCATAAGTTAATTCATCAGCAAATAGTCTAAAACGAATTAAAACTACATCTCCAGCGGCAAAATCACCCGATGAAAGCATTTTAATCGTATGAGTTTTAAATAAAGCTGAAGTTGCCGTTCCTCTCGAATCTGAAGACTGATAAGACTTGCCATCGGCTCCTATAAATGTACCATTAACTCCAGCACTATTGAAAGCTTTTTCCCAGCTAGCATCTCTCGAAGCATCATATCCATCTTCGAATGGTATCCATGATGCACCACCATCATACGACCCTTCAACCACTACGTAATCATAAAAATTAGAATCACCGAATGTAGAACCTGATTCTCCTGGCTCAACCAAAGCTACTTCATCGAAAGTTATTGTTGCCGAATCTACATCTTGTTTTAATTGGATTGGGATTCTCAATAATGCAATCGTATTTGACTGTAAGTCTTCGTTTCCTCCATTTTTATAAGGGTGAGCAGAATGTAAAGCACCATTCGTAAAACCTGTTGGCTGTGCAATACCCCAACCTCCAATACCAGCAATGTCGTCGTTGGCGGTATCAAAAGTATTCGAATAAACTGTTACTGGTGTTTGGGTTTTTAAATCACTTACGATAAACTCATAATAATCGGGTGTTGGTACTACATTCGTACCCGGAGTATTTAAGTAAGCTGGAAGCACCGTCTTATTCTTATTTTTCGACTTATCTATTGCTACAATTCTATAAAGTACACGGTCATTTTGCTTCAATGAACCAAAAGGTGTTTTTGCTAAATAAGAAAAAGCATCATTACGTCCTTGTGAATAAGCTTTATCATCAGTGAGTGGATTATATTTCTTTACACCAAAAGGTTTTTGGTCAACACCATTGAGTTTGTACTCAACATAAACAGTATCAATACCATGCTCGAAGTTATCTTCAATATTAGCAAAAATATCTACTAAGCCATTGGTTGGCACCACTGTTGGCGGGTTTGTCGTTACAAAAGGTGCGGTTACGTCAGCATTACCTACACTAAAACCATAATATCCTTTTGTCGGAGCTTCAGCAGGTGCTGTATTTTTACGCTTATAATCATCTTCAACCACTAAATAGTATCTAATAATTGAAGGTGTTTTCGTAATTGGTACATCCACAGAGTAGTCGTTTGTATTGCCAATCCTTACTAAATTCAATGGCTTTGCATTAGTCATTAAGGTATCATTTTCTGTATAAAATACCTTTGCCGAGCCAGCCACTAAAGTCGTATCACTCGTAATTGTAGCCTTGATTGTTACCTTACTAACTGTATTCTCAATATTTTTTACTCTTGTATGCAAAAGTGAGGTGCCTTTCCAACCCATATCGGCAAAAATACCTTTGACAATCGGGCCTGGGTCTCTGATAATCTCACGCAAACTTGCAGAGGCAGTCATCAATGAGTTTGGATTACCTGATGGATACGTTGCGTCATTTACGTGTGAAATACTTGAACCTGCTTGGTAAGTATTTGGAGCATAGATTTTCGCTTTTACTCCATTATTTGAATTTGTTGCAGTAGGACTATTATAAAACAAGTTGTCGCTTGTCATTTGGTCTTTTAAAGGAACTGACGGATTAGCGAAATTGGCAGTATTAATCAGCAACTGTGCAGTACCGTTCTCTACAAAATGGTCATACACAAAAGGAGAACCCGTACCGAAGCCCCATTGTCCATTCGTACTATTCACACGAAGAGAGGCGGTAAAACCAAGTCCATGACATAGTTCGTGTAAAACAACCGAAGTGAAGTCAAACTGATTCGCACCCGGAGCCGCTGTTCCTAAATACCATGGTGCAGAACTATTAAATTCTGCTGTAATATCTGGGTCATTTATTGAGTTAAGTTCCTGCCCAGCTATTTTTTCCGCCAAGGCAATCGGATACCAAGTATTGTAACGTTGTTGACCAGGAAAGTTTCGAGTAAAATCAGCTGGAGAAGCCTGCCCTAAGATTGTCCCCCCAGTATTTCCACTATCAATAGCCCTCCAAGTAGCCGTAATTCGAATAGGAACAGGAGAACTAATTAAATTTGCCCAAATATCTACCGCCGCTTGAAATGCTCTTTGTGCAGCAGGAGAAAAACCATTATATGTTACGATAAATGTAGTTTTAGCAGCAGCGGCTCCACGAGCTTTCTGACCTTTAAGAGCTTCTTCTACTTCTTTAGCCATTGGCACAAAAGTGTTGGCATCTTCAAAAATACCAGGGCAAACAATCATTTTACCCTTCATAAATTCAATTTTATCAGGGTTTGATGGACTTATATCATTGTGGCGTGGTTTAGCCTTTGTTTGGGCAAAAACTGACATTACCATTAATAATAGTAAGACAGATAGGTAAATTTTTCTCATAATTTTAAACGTTAATCTTCTGATTTGTCAGGCTCTCTTAAATATACGTAAACCAAGGTAATAGGGTTGCTCTTTAAATATTTTACAATATATCAATTCTAACGTAATTTCTAATACTTTTGTTGAGTGATTATATGTAAATAACGATGAAATCATTGATTGTGTCGGCTTGTAGTAATTAAGAAAATCAAAAATTTCACACACTTCAACTTACTACACTTTTATCTTTGTAGTCAAAGACGAAGTTTTTGTATTTAGCGATGCAGACCCCATTAGAAATATTAAAAGAATACTGGCAATACGATACTTTCCGACCTTTACAAGAAGATATTATCAATTCTGTTTTAGCGAAGAAAGATACACTTGCCTTGATGCCTACTGGCGGGGGAAAATCTATTTGCTTTCAAGTACCTGCCTTGGCCATGGAGGGTGTTTGTATTGTCATCACACCTTTGGTGGCACTCATGAAAGACCAAGTAGAGCAGCTACGTAAACGAGGTGTAAAAGCCGCTGCCATTTATTCGGGTATGCACCGAAACGAAATCGACTATACTCTTGATAATTTTGTTTATGGCGATTTTAAATTCTTGTATGTTTCGCCCGAACGATTGCTGACCGAAATCATGCAGGTTCGAACGAAACTCATGAAAGTATGCCTACTTGTGATTGATGAGGCTCATTGTATTTCACAGTGGGGGTATGACTTCCGCCCACCCTACCTAAAGATTCCAGAATTCAGAAAGTTTACGGGTAACGCACCAACCATTGCACTCACAGCTACTGCAACTAAAGAGGCTCAACAAGACATCATTGAAAAACTATCCCTTAAAAATCCACAAGTTTTTCAACAAAGTTTTGCCCGACCAAATATCTCTTATTCAGTCTTTTGTGAAGAAAGTAAGGAGAAAAAACTCTTTGAAATTCTACAAAAAGTACAAGGAACAGCCATCGTTTACGTACGTAGTAGGCGTCGTACAAAAGAAATTTCTGACTGGCTCAATAGAAATCGAATAAGTACTGATTATTACCACGCAGGGCTCTCAACACCCGAACGCTTCAAAAAACAAGAAGCTTGGATAAGTAATCAAACACGGGTGATAGTGGCAACTAATGCTTTTGGTATGGGCATTGACAAACCAGATGTTCGAGTAGTAATTCATCTCGACCTACCCGAAACGCTTGAGGCCTATTATCAAGAAGCGGGCCGTGGCGGAAGAGACGGTAAAAAAGCTTTTGCGGTATTACTTTATACAAGAGGCGATTTAGATGACGTTGCTAAACAGGTAGAACAAAAATATCCACCCATTGAAAACATAAAAAGGGTGTATCAGGCTTTGGCAAACTATTTCCGTCTGGCAGTTGGCGGTGAAAACTTCGAAAGCTACGATTTTGATTTCCAAGATTTTGTCAGCACTTTCGGATTGCCCGCTCATGAAACACATAATGAGCTTAAAGTTTTACAAGATGAAGGGCTCATTCAATTGAGCGATGCCTACTTTAGTCCATCGAAAATATCATTTACGGTTGATAACCACGAATTATATAAATTTCAGATAAAAACACCTAGTTACGATAAGTTTATTAAAACATTGCTTCGCATTTATGGCGGTGATTTGTTTGCAAGCTATGTGAGCATTTCTGAAGCTACCATCGGAAAATATTTCTTTGGAAGTGCCGCCGAAATCGAAAAAATGTTGGACTATTTGCATCAGGTAGGTATTATCACTTATCAGAAACAAAAGACTATTCCACAACTAACCTTTCTTACTGCTCGACAAGATGCGAAGCACTTAGCTATCAATGTGACAGAAATTCAACGTCGTAAACAAAGAGATTTAGAAAAAGTAGCTGCGGTGGTGCGTTTTGTAGAAGATAGGCGTCGATGCCGACAACAAATGTTACAAGAGTATTTCAATGAATTTACGAACTACACTTGTGGTATCTGTGATAATTGTTTGAAGCAAAAAAAGCAAGAAGGGCCTGTTCCGATAGAAGTTTACGCAAAATATCGACAAAAAATTTTAGATATTATTCCAGCACCAGTCAATCAAATTGTTGATTATCAGTTTTTTAATAATAAAGATTTTGTAAAAGAAGTAATCAGAAAAATGATTGAAAACGAAGAAATTAGATTTACAGAATTAGGAATCGTTGAGCGTGTGGGCGTGTAAAACCTTATATCTTCATTCACTGAATAAATTCAGTTTATACAGAACAAGATTGGAGAGTTATTTGTAATTATTAGATTATTAACCTTAAATTTTATATACCTTCAACATCCATTATAAATATAAATAAATGTCAAACTTTACACATATAGATGCGGCGGGAAATCCTTCGATGGTTGACGTAGGCGAAAAAGCTATTACCCGCCGAACAGCCAAGGCTCGAAGCATAGTAGTTTTAGATGATGCCATTTTAGAAAGGCTTACCAACGAAGAAATTCATACAAAAAAAGGCCCAGTATTTCAAACCGCAATCATTGCAGGTGTGATGGCAGCAAAAAAAACTGGCGATTTAATTCCACTTTGCCACCCTCTTGGCCTTGAAAACTGTCAAATTCATATTTCTGTCAATGAAAAAAAAGAGGTGGTTATTGAATGTACAGCCTCTCTAACGGGTAAAACAGGCATAGAAATGGAAGCTTTAACGGGAGCGAGTGTGGCGGCATTGACCATTTATGATATGTGTAAGGCGTTTTCTCACAATATTATTATCAAAGAAACACGTTTGATTGAAAAAACTGGCGGCAAAAAAGATTTTAAATTAGAAGAAAATTGAAAGGGCTCATACTCATTGGTGGAAGAAGCTCTCGTATGGGAACCGATAAAGGTTTGCTTGAATATCATGGCAAACCTCAACGAGAATATCTATTAGAACTAGCCAAAAAATATTGTAGCGAAGTATATTATTCTTGCCGAGTCGAACAAGTTTTTTCTCAAAATACCATCATCGATGAATACCAGTTAGGGCCCATGGGAGGAATACTATCGGCCTTCGAAAAGGATTCACAAACAGCATGGCTCGTGATGGCCTGTGATATGCCTTTTCTCAATCAAAAATCCTTTGAATTACTTATTAACCATAGGAATCCTAATAAGATAGCAACCGCTTTCTTCAACCCAGCGACTAATGCACCTGATCCACTCTTTACAATTTACGAACCACAGGCTTATCCACTGCTAATTGCTTACACACAAACGGGAGCCCAAAGCCCCAAAAACTTTCTTCTAAATAATTCCATCACTACTATTCACTTGCCTGATTCCACATTTCTTACTAATGCCAATACACCAGAAGAATTTAAGCAAGTAAAAAACCATTTGACCAAAGAATAGTTATTTATTGTGCTTGTTTAGCGTATTTATTATCAGAAATATAAAATACCTTCGTAATTAAAAATGATGGCACGCAGATTAAACTAATTTTCGCTAAAAATGCAATAAAATTTACAAAAATTAGCATTAGGAAATCTGTGCTATCTGCGGTTCAAAAATTTATAACAACAAATTTTTATTTTAACCTATTTAAACTAACCTATCTTTGCCCATTTAGGCAGAATGAAACGAAAATATTTATATATAGTTTGGGTAATCTTACTATCCATTAAAAGCTTGGCTCAAAACAACGACCAATGCTATGGACCAAATATTGGTTCGGGGTCGCTTAATGCTAAGATAATGATTGGTTGTGTGCCATTTACTGTAGAAATCAGTAAAAATGATAGTGTTGCTACTGGACATAAGTTTATCTATGATTATAAAGGCGGCCCGCCAATAAGCCCCACTGAAGTACCTACTTTTACATATTCTGCCCCCGGTGCTTATAAATTAATGCAAATTACTTATCGGAAAGAAGATGGTAAAGAACTCCGTGTATGTGGAGTGGTAACAGTACTTGACACGAACAAGCTTATTCTTAGACCTAAAATTTGTGATAAAAAAGTTAGTCTCGAAATCATTGATAATAAAAAGCCAGGTACACTTCCTTATGACTATTGCTTGATTAATTGGGGCGATGGAAATCCAGTTGAAAAGATAAAACTACCTACTACGGTTATCTCACACACTTACACTAATACCAATGATAGAAAAGTAAGTGTTGAGGCTCACTATGAAGTTGAGTTTTGTACTAAACAAAGCGTAGTAGATATTATATTCCCGAAGAGTACTCAACCACAAATAAATTTACTCGAAAAAACTAGCCCTGAAAGTTACAGCCTTACGTTCAATAATGTATCGGGGGAAGATGTGAAAGTTTTGGGGAATAATTCACTCATAACGGCCAAATCTGGAGAATTAGGTACTCAGACAATTACTTTCAAGAATTCGGCAAAAAACGTGTGCTATTCTATTAAACTCGAAAATAATTGTTTCCCAAACAACATATCGAAGGAAATTTGTGATATTGATTTTGAGGTGACTCCTACCGAAAACTCCAATGATTTACGCTGGCAAGAAGCTAAACCAGCAGTGATTAAAGATTTTATGGTACTAAAAAATGAAAGTATTCAATTGCCCTATGGAGAGTTGAGCTATTCAGATACAACAATTAAATGTAACCAAGAAAATTGCTATCAAATAAAATTCACTTCCAACGAAACTGCTTTCATTTCGAATAAGATTTGTCTTAAAAATACGCTTAAACCTTGTCTATCAAGTATTTTTATTTTTATACCATTAGCTTTTTCACCAAATAATGATGGTATCAATGATACTTTTTCGATTTTTGGTGACGATGAAAAGCTTATCAGTTTTAGTATCTATGACCAAAAAGGTAAACTAATTACCACCTTTACGAGTATCAAAGACACTTGGAATGGAGAAAATTATCTATCAGGAACTTATCCTTATCGACTTATAACCAAGAGTCAAGGGAATGAGAAAAATGAGATTATTGGTAAAATTACCCTACTTAGATAATTATGGCGTAGCAGAAACCCATACTTCACCATCTTCAAAAATTTCTTTTTTCCAAATAGGCACCGTTTCTTTGAGTGTGTCAATAGCATATTCGCAAGCATCAAATGCAGCTCCACGATGAGCAGCAGCGGCAGCAATAACCACAGGAACTTCTCCTATGCCTAAGCTACCTACTCGATGATAAATAGCGATTTTTTTTAAAGAAAACTTTTCAACGGCTTGCTCCGCAATTTTTCGCATTTCTGAAATAGCCATTGGTTCATACGCTTCAAAATCGAGCCTCAATACACGTTTTCCTTTGGTCTGATTTCTTACCGTACCTACAAAAGTTACAATGCCACCCGAATCATCAGTTTTAACAAAATCAAGGCATGCTTGTTCATTGAGCGTGGTATCTGATAATATAATTTCGATTAATTGAGCCATGGTTTAATTAGATTGATAAAACCTTCAAAAACTTTTTAGAATTATAAACTTGTAGCAAGTTCTTCTCTACGTTTTTTGTAAAGTTCAGTAGCTTTTTCGAGCAAAACATTCATGGCAAAAGGCATTTGTGTGGATAAAATTCCACCATAAATGGCACTATCTACCTCTTTAAGAGCTTCTTCTAAACGCTCACTCGGCAAACGCAAAATAATTTCTTTGGTTGTATAAGAAGTATAAGGGCGTTTTTCAAGCCATTCTAAGTGAGTTTTCCATAAAACTAATGCCTTTCCAATGGTTACATCATCCAAAGTAGCTCGGCTAAGTTTTTTATAGTTAGCCTGAAAATCCTTATGTCGGCGACTAAATAAAAATAACTTATACTGTTTGCGAATATACCTACCAAATAAAGCATAAATCAACAAGACCAGTCCCAAAATCCCCAATAAGTAAGTAAAAATTTGCGGATAATTCACTTGCTGTGAAAGAGCCATCAGATTTGTTTGCGGTTTTACTTGCAGTGAATCAACACCCGTTTTTATCATTTCTTTTAAAAAAACCGAGTCTGGCTGCGAAAAAACCGCCGTACAATCTCGCTTAGTAAGTAAATAAACGGGTAAACTCAACTTTTGGGTTTTGGTAATATCAAAGGTTACCAAGGTATAAACCACACTATCAACACTCACACCATTGGTGGTAGAGGTTTGAAAGATATTTCGTCGGATTATCTCAAAAGGATAAAAATTATAGGTTGTATCAGGAAAGAAAACTTCTGCGGCAGGATTATGATGAAAACTTAATGTATAATCAATGGGGCGTCCGAGCTCAATACTATCAGTCTGGAATTTCCCGACTGGTTTTTGAGCATAACAGATTTCACTAAAAAACAAGCCAACTATTAGCAAATAGCTGATAATCTTAGCAAAAATTAACTGATTTTTATAGAGATTTTTAATTGACATTGATTAATTATCGAACTTTCTGAGTGGCTATTTTCTTACCCTAAATAATTGAATAAGTTTGGGCACATAATCTTCCCTCGAATCGATTGCCACATAATTAGCATTGTGTTGTTTACAAAGCGTCTCCAAACGCTTTTGATTATCTTCAAAGACTTCCCGCATTTCTCGCTTAAAAGAAGGAGAAGAAGTATTTAACCAAACCGTACGTTTTGACTCTTTATCTAATACCGGAATAATTCCGAGGCTTGGTAGTTTTATTTCTCTTTGGTCATAGACATGCACCACTACTAAATCATGTTTTCGGGCTAAAGCTTTAAGATTATGCTCATAGTCTTTATCCAAAAAATCTGAAATCATAATCACTACACTTTTTCTACGGAGCATATTTAAGGCAAAACCAATGGCCGCAGGAATATTGGTTTTCTGCGAAATTGGCTTCATTTTAAACAAGCTTAATATCAGCTCATAGCCATGCTTCATGCCATTTGTTGGCTTGAAATAAAGCTCTTTTTGGTCTGAAAAACAATACAAACCCACATGACCAGCCTCTTTAATAGCCGAAAGTGCCAATACTCCACAAATTTCTTTGGCAGTATCTATTTTTAATCGCCCACTGTTTCCCACCTCTTGTGAACTACTCACATCGAGCATGAAAAACACGGTTTGTTCTTTTTCCTCTTTGAAAATCTTCACGTACGCACCATCGCCTTTGGCAGTGGTAATCCAATCAATCGTCCGAACATCATCACCATATTGATAAGTACGCAAATCGCTAAACTCCAAGCCAGAGCCTTTAAAAACCGAGCGATAGTTTCCGTGCATGTGCCCATTCACGGCTTTTCGGATTTTAATCTCATACTTATTCAGTTTTGAAATGATGCTTTCTACCATTTTTTCAACACTAATGCTTATTTTTAGCTATAAAAACGTCAATTAAGAAAATTTAACTTATGGACTTTCTCAGATTTTTCCGTAATTTGTTGGAAGAAATTCTTTTGAGAAAAATTCGTTATTTCGAAAACGAAGATAAACCGAAAATGCTGACAAAAAAAATATTCTTACTTTTAGGCACTATTTTGATATTATTGGGCTGTAATAATCAGCCAAGTAAGCCCAAAGATGCCATTGACGAAGCTACTATGGCCAAAATATTAGCCGAAATTCATATTACCGAAGCACGCGTAAGTAGGTTATCGTTTCAAGCCTATGATTCGACCAAGGTTGTTTATAAATTTTATGAGCAACAAATTATGGCGAAATATAAAACCGATACCGCCCGTTATAGAGCAAGTTATAATTATTATGTAACCAACCCCGAACAAATGACTAAGCTTTATGAGCAGGTAATTAAAAACATTGAAGAATTGAAGAAAAAGAAAAAATTGGCTTATTGACATATACATCTTATCCAAGCTAAAACTCATCAGATAAAATAAACCTATTTAATTTATTTTGAAAGAAAATATTGTAATAATACCGACCTACAACGAAATCGAAAATATAGAGGCCATTATTCGTAAAGTATTTAGCCTCAGTGAATTCTTTGATGTGTTGATAATTGATGATGGCTCTCCTGATGGTACTGGAATGAAAGTAAAAGAACTTCAAGCCGAATTCGTGGGTACCCTTCATCTCATCGAACGCAGCGGAAAATTAGGTTTGGGCACCGCCTATATTCATGGATTTAAGTGGGCATTAGAAAATAAGTATCAGTATATTTATGAAATGGACGCCGACTTCTCGCACAATCCAGAAGATTTGGTGCGTCTCTTCAATGCCTGTAAAATAGAAAACTTTGATGTAGCCATTGGTTCTCGCTACATCAAAGGTGTAAACGTAGTAAACTGGCCCATTGGCCGCGTACTGATGTCTTATTTTGCGGGAGTATATGTACGCCTGATTACAGGCATGGAAATCATGGACCCTACGGGTGGATTTATTTGTTATAAAAGAGAAGTTTTGCAAACCATTCCACTCGATAAAATTACCTTCATTGGCTATGCCTTTCAGATTGAGATGAAGTTTAATGCTTTTCTCTATAAGTTTAATATCACCGAAGTACCGATTATCTTTACTGACCGCACTAAAGGTGTTTCGAAGATGTCAACCAAAATTTTCAGAGAAGCCATTTTTGGAGTAATTCTCATGAAAATCTGGAGCTGGTTTAAAACTTTTAAAAGATAGTTTATGGTCGATTATCTAGAAGTTATATAGATAACTTCTGACGTATTTTGAATAATAAAAATCCCTCGTAAAACTCAATTTACGAGGGATTTTTATTATTTCATGAATTAAACCTTTGATTAATTCTTCATTGCCATGCCTTTTTGTTCGATAACATCATTCATCACATTTACTGTTTCGCCCAAATAGACATCTTTTTTCAAATATTTAATCCAAAAATCATTGCGGTCTTTTTTCAATGAATCAGTATTAATTACTGCCAAATCACTCGCTAAATTCGCTACAGCCAAATCATCTTTCAACTGCGTGAGATTACGCACTTTTGTAGAAATATCTCTGACTTCTTTCTGCTGAGCTTTATACTTTTGAATTTCTAAAGAGCGGGAAGTCCTGCGGTTATCGGCCAAAATATTAGTATTTTCTTTGATTTGATTGAAAACATCGTTGGTAGAAAGACGCTCGGCATTTTTTTGTTTCAAAGCAGCTAAATCTGGGGCGTAAGTCCAAGATTGGTAATTTGCTTTAGGCATTTCGTCCCATACAAGAGCATTCGGACTATCTTTTTCACGAATTTTATAAGCTTCATATAAGCCTGGTAAAACTATATCCGATTCAACTCCTTTCAACTGCGTCGCACCACCATCTACTCGGTAGTATTTTTGGAGAGTCAGGTGAACCGAGCCTAAATCGCCCGCACCACTTCCACTTATATTGCCACCTACCGGGAAAGCTCGCTGTACTGTACCTTTACCAAAGGTAGAAGTCGAACCAACAACTACACCACGCTTATAATCTTGAATAGCCGAAGCGAAAATCTCTGATGCAGAAGCACTTCTCTCATTCACCATTACTACTAAAGGACCATCATAAAGTACAGAAGGGTCACTATCACCCATTTGTGATGGGCGTCCAGAACGGTCACGAATTTGTACAACTGGCCCAGTTTTAATGAATAAACCCACCATATTTACCACTTCTTGTAAGCTACCACCACCATTATCTCTAATATCGAGAATGATTCCATCTACTCCTTCTGCCTTGAGGCGTGTTACTTCTTTGGCAACATCTTGTGAACAACGAGCTGCTTGAGGGCGTTGGAAATCGGCATAAAAAGCTGGTAAATCAATTAACCCAATTTTATGCTTTCCGCTATTAATAATTACACTACGAGCGAAGGTTTCGTCTAATTTCAATTCCGCACGAATCAATGAAACAGTTTTTAGAGTTCCATCGGGCTTCTGTACAGTAATTTTCACCTCTGTTCCTTCAGCACCTCTAATTAGCTTCACAGCATCATCGGTAGTATAACCAGTAACATCTTCAGCTTCGCCAGTGGCTTGAGCAACTTTCACAATAAAATCATTCGCTTGAATTTCACCCGATTTCCAAGCAGGGCCACCTGTCGTAACACTTCTAATTTTTATTTTGTCATCTTCTTGTTGTAAAAGTGCTCCAATACCAAAGAAACGACCACTCAAACGCTCATCGAAAGAACGTTTTTCTACTGGAGCAAAGAAATCGGTATGAGGGTCCATTTCGTTGGTAATTGTTGTAACCAACATCGCAAAGCGTTGATTTTCGTCAAATTTATTGCGTAAACGGTCGAAGTATTTATCCATGGCTTTTTTCACCTTCGCACGAGCTTCTTTTTCTAACTCTTGGTCAGATTTCACCACAAAATCCTTTTTATCTTTATTTTTCTCTTGCTGCTCTTGTGCTTCCAAATAGCGGTCGAGTGTTTGCCATTTAAGGTACTTTCTCCAACGTTCTTTTCGTTCTGAATCATTCGATGGAAAATCTACTTTATCTGCATCAAACTCTATGGCTTCATCTTTTGTAAAGTCAAATGGTTTTTCGATATTTTGTTTATAGATTTCTTCAGCCTCAGCAATTCTAATTTTGTAGATTTCGTCAGAAGCAGCAAAGAAAGTCAGCGGCGAACCATGAATTTCGTCGTCAATGGTTGTTTCAAACTTTTTTAGTTTTGAAATATCTTTCTCTAATAAAATACGCTTACTTGGGTCTAAACGTTTTAGATACTCATTGAAGATTTCCTTTGAAAAATTATCATCAATTTTTTTAGGGCTATAATGTCCTTGTTCGAGCATAGCCCCAACGTATCTCAAAATTGTTTCATTTTTACTGGGTGGGTCATCATTGAGAGGTGTTGCCGAGATAAAGATTGTCAACAAACTCACGCTCAAAAATGCTATGGAAAACAAATTTGGCTTTTTCATATCACAAACAGGTATTTTAAAATGGATAATGTGCAATTAATCTTAATAGTAAATATTGAAAATCTAAAGAAGGCTTCAATCATTAAGCTGAATTACTTATTCTAAATTAACTAAAAATTAGTTTAGTTAACAACGTTAACACCTCAAATAAATTTTCAGAACTGCACAAATTATGATGAACGGATTTTTTTAGTGGTAAATCAAAATATATCCTTACTTAAAGAATCATTTCATTGCTCTTTTGAAAAACCCCCAAGCTTCAACGTGCACATCAATATCATTTGGATAATCATGCTTTCCATTGATTACTTTTAATAAAGTTACTTCAGGTTTGCGTTTTTTCTTGAAAGTATATTTTTCAATAGTTTTACCATCTTTAGGGTCTGTATCTGGTAAAATTTCTTTTTTTGGAGCACCTTTATAACCCGCTAAATTTGACCAATAAGCGAATGTTCGGTCAGTAGAACGCACAATTCCAAGGCTAATATTATTCCCAATTATCACCTCACCACCCTCATAAGGGTTTGTTTTATCGGCCGTTCCATTTACAATCATTACGGGTATAGCCATTCGTTTTTCTGCACAATCAATATTATTGGTATCGGGCAAATTGGCAATTAAAGCAGTAACAGCTCTAAATTTTTCGGGCATTGTTAAGGCTAATTTATACGCCATGTGTCCGCCACCTGATGTACCTACGGCAAAAACTTGCTTTTCATTAATTTGATAACGTTCTTTAAAATAGTTTATCATTCCTCCGAAAAAATCATTTTCATTGATATTCTCTAAATTGGCAGCAGAATTAGCCGTTTTTCTACACTCATTCCAAAATTTCTTATATCCATCTGGATAAACTAATAGTATATTTTCTATTGGGGCAATTTTTTCTAATTTCTTTGCGGCTGCCCTCATTTGCATGCCAGTTCCCCCCGAGCCATGCATGACAAATACTAAGGAAGCACCTTCTTTAGCAGGTTTGAGAAAATGAAATGTTCGGTAATGCCCTTCCACTAAGAGTGAGTCGTCAGTAACTTGAGCTTGAGCGAAGATTGCAGACAAAGCAAAATAACATACAATAAAAAAAACTTTTTTCATGGTTAAGGTTTGAATATAGGTATTAAATAATTTCAACTCCCTGCTTTTGAAAATCCTTCAAAGCGGAGTCAGTTGGTTTTAGATTCGTAATCATTAAATCTATTTGCTGAAAATTGCAAACTCTGTGAGCTTCTTGCACATTTAGCTTCTCCTCTATTACACAACAAACCGTTTTTTTGGCCGCTTTCATCATATTTTGTTTGATAAGCGACTCTTCATAATGCCTAATGCTCAATCCTTTTTCGTGGTGAACGCCGTTCACTCCCATAAAATAGTAATCGGCATTGATGTGTTCAAGCTGACGAGAAACCTCGCTACCGAGCGTAATTTGATAACGCTTAAAATAAGTACCACCCAATAATATTACATCAATTTTTGGGTGCTCATTTAAAGCCATAGCCAATGGAGTACTATTGGTTATGATGGTAAGCTCAAGCGTTTTGGCCAACTGTTCGGCCATAAAATAATTAGTCGTGCCTCCATCCATGATGATGGTTTGGCGATTTTCGAATAATTTTTGGGCTTTTTTAAACATAATAGATAGCTCTTCGCTACTACTTGCCCCGTTTCTTTTAGTTCCTAAAACCGACAAATATGAATTTGCAACCGCTCCTCCATGTACTTTTTTAAGAAAACCTTTGTCTTCTAATTCAATAATATCCCTACGAATACTATCATACGAAACATCTAAAAACTTACCGAGTTCTACAAAATTAATCTTCTTATCGGTATTAAGTTTTTCAAGTATTAAGCGTTGGCGTTCTTCTTTTAACATAGTCCTTGCAAATATTTGTACAAATATTGCAAAATAATGCAAAATATTTTTGACATTATCAAAAAAGTTTGCATACATTTGCATTATTATTGTTTGAGATTTTAACCTATGATGAAGTATATATGCCTCTGAGAGGTTGTTAGAATATCTGACAACCTTATAGGAGATTTAAAACAAAATTAAAAAAATTTATTAAAGTACTTACCTATTATTACTATTAACACTTACCTAAAAGAAAATATTGTCGTAGTTTTGTTTCATAATTTAAGCCAGAACATATTGTTCGAAGTTTAATTGAGTTTAAAATGGATAGGGTGGTCGGTTGAAAAACTGACCATTTTTTGTTCCATACTATTCTAGAAGGTCTTCAAACTTTATTTTCTTGATTTACTGCTAACTATTTAATCATCAATTAATTACACCTCCCATTTAATTCGTTAGGACAGCCTTAGGCAAAACATCGTTTTGGTTTTTATCGAAAATGCTTATCTTCGTTTTGAAACTAAAGTAAAACTTCGTCCAAATGAACCCTAACTCTCCTAAAGAAGATTCTAACAAACTCCTCAAATTACTTGGTGTTGGCTTCGGCATTGCAGTTACCGTCGGCGGAACAATAGGCACAGGTATTTTACGCAAACCCGGCCCTATTGCAGCAAATCTAGGCGACCCCGCACTCATTATGCTCGTTTGGGCATTGGTAAGTTTATATGCTTTTCTAGGTGTTTTATGTACCATTGAGCTGGGTGTATCGGTGCCACGTGCTGGTGCTTGGTATGTTTATGCACGCCGTGCATTTGGCGACTACGTAGGTTTTGTCACTGGTATTACAAGTTGGCTAGGTACGGTAGCTGCTTTAGGTTTTGGGGCATATACCATGAGCGAATATATTGCTCTTATTTGGCCTAATACCGACCCAATCATTCGCTGGATGGCTATCAGTATTCTTTTTATCTTGATGTGCTTCCACTGGTTAGGTACTAAATCGGCAGGAAAATCACAGGAAATCATGTCATTTCTTAAAGCAGTTGGTTTATTTGCTTTTGTCTTTATGTGTTTTGTTTATGGCGGCGAAGTAAAAACGCAAGAGCTAGTCTCTACCACTCAACGAGTAGCGAAACCCGCTTTATTGACAGGTTTGATAGTGGCTTTACAACAAGTTTTTTATACGTTTGATGGCTGGCATACCGCCGCGTACTTTACAGAAGAGAACACTGACCCTGCCAAAAACCTTCCTAAATCAATGATTAGTGGGGTTTTGGTTGTTATTTCAATCTATCTTTTGGTCAATTTAGCTATTCTTTATATCATGCCAATAGAGGTATTAGCTACCTCAAAATTAGCAGCAGCCGATGCAATCCGATTAATTTTTGGCGAAAAATCTGGTAAAATTGTTACGTTTTTCTTGATGGTATCCATTTTAGGCATGCTAAATGCACAAATTATGTTTGCTCCAAGAGTCATTTACTCAATGAGCAAGGACGGACTATTTCTGAAGCTCGCTCAGAAAGTAAACAGCGGAGGTACACCAGCTTTTGCCATGCCACTTACAGGAATTTGCTCTATTTTATTGATTATCAGTGGAAAAGACACTTGCGAACGCCTCTCAGATATTGCTACATTCTTCTTTGTGATGACCTATGCCGCAGGGTTTGCTTCGGTAATTATGCTTCGTAAAAAAGAACCCAATCTTCCACGCCCCTATAAGGTAATTGGTTATCCTTACATTCCATTTATATTGATAATCATATCAGTTATGTTTCTTATCGGTGCTGTTTATCAAGACCTTAACAGCAGTATGTATGCTTTAGTCTTTTTGATTTTTAGTTACCCACTTTTCCTAATGACAAAAAAAATTAATCTCTAATAATGCTTTTTTAAAGTCAATTTGACTGCTTTAAAGGCACTATTAGAAAATTAATGAGTCAATTTTTATAATTCTTAGTAAATCTTTAATATTTGCAAAAACTTTACCCTATGACACGAAAGTACGCATTATTGGCCGTTGGCGAATTATTAGCCGACTTTATTGGAACTGAACTGGCTGAAGATATTTCAACTACTGATCGTTTTCAGCGTTTTCAAGGGGGAAGCCCTTCAAATTTGGCCGCTAATATGGCACGTTTAGGCAACCCAACAGCTATTGTTTCGTGCGTAGGAAAAGATAGTCTTGGAAAATATTTAATAGCAAAAGTAAAGGAAACTGGTGTTGATATAACTCACGTAGCGATTGATGAACAAGAACCTTCAAGTATTGTTGTCGTGGCTCGCTCAAAGGGTACACCTGATTTTATTGCTTACCGAACAGCAGACCGCATGATTCGTCCAGAACACATTTCTGATGAATTATTGAGCGAAAGTGCCGTTTTTCATACGACTTGCTTTGCCTTGAGTCAGAATCCAGCCCAAAGCACTATCGTAGAAGCTGCTCAAAGAGCTAATAAACTGGGTTGTCAACTAAGTATCGACCTAAACTATGCTCCGAGTATTTGGCCAGACCGCAACGAAGCTATGCAAATAATTGCGGCCTACCTAAAAAACGGAGCTTTGGCTAAAATGAGCGAAGATGATGCCGAACGCTTATATGGACGTGTAATAGAACCCCAAGAAGCAATTGCCGATTTGCACCGAATGGGGGCATCTGTTGTATGTTTTACGATGGGTGGCCGTGGAAGTATTATTTCATACGAAAACGGCAAACAAAAACTCGAAATGGCCGCTCGAAAAATTGAAGTAGTTGATGCTACTGGTGCGGGAGACTCATACTGGTCAGGCTTCTTAACTGCTTTCTTAGAAGGCAAAGATATTGAAACTTGTGCCAACGCAGGTGCAAACATTGCAGTATTGAAACTTACTACAATGGGGCCACTTCCAGCTAAAGTAAACAGAGAAATTTTATATACGCCTACTCCTTAAGGAGCATTATTTTACCCTAAATTAGGGCATACCAAAGAAAAGAATGAAGCATTTTATCTCTTTGCACGATGTACAAAACGTGCAGGAATTAGTACAGGAAGGTATCAGACAAAAAGCTAACCGTTTCGCTGACCAAGAGCTCGGAAAAAACAAAACCATTGGTTTGATTTTTTTCAACCAAAGTCTCCGTACACGTTTAAGTACACAAAAAGCTGCCGAAAACCTCGGAATGAAAGTCTTAACCATGAATGTGGGACAAGACAGCTGGCAGCTTGAAATGGAAGACGGAGTGGTTATGAACGGTGATAAAGCCGAGCATGTAAAAGAAGCAGCGGCCGTTATTGGAAGTTATTGTGATATTATTGCTGTGCGAGCATTTGCTGGTTTAAAAGACCGTGATGCTGATTATCAAGAGATAGTAATGGAAAAATTCCGTCAGTATTCGGGCGTGCCAATCATAAATTTAGAGTCAGCAACTCGTCATCCATGCCAATCTTTAGCTGATTTAATTACAATTGAGGAGGTAAAGAAAACTGCACGTCCAAAAGTTGTACTTACATGGTTGCCGCATTTCAAGCCACTTCCACAAGCAGTGGCCAATTCATTTGCTGAATGGGTAAACCAAACAGATTATGAGTTTATTATTACTCATCCGAAAGGCTATGATTTAGCTCCAGAGATGGTTGGTAATGCCAAAGTAATCTATGACCAAGACGAAGCCCTCAAAGGAGCTGATTTTGTCTATGGTAAAAACTGGTCGTCATATACACATTATGGACAAGTGCTTTCAACTGACCCTTCTTGGATGATTACGCAAGAAAAAATGGCACTCACCAATAACGGTATATTTATGCACTGTTTACCAGTAAGAAGAAATCTAAAAGTAAGTGACTACGTGCTTGATAACCAATCAGTTGTAGTACAACAAGCCGCCAATCGTGAATGGTCGGCCCAAGCTGTACTGAAAACGATTTTGACCAATATGTAATAGTTTTTATTAGTCATCCCGAAATTAGTTAGAGAAATGAATCATTTCTCTAACTAATTTCGACTTATACTTCAATAAAGTCCTGCAACAAGTTTATTGCCCGACAATATCCGCCCTCATACTACCCAATGCCGTGAGTAACTCAATCTTTGCTTTTGATTGAACATTGAATTTCACTAACGACATCGTTAGGTCTTCAACCAACGCATTGAAGTGAGCATCAGTAATTTTCATACCTTTATGTGCGGTTTTCATATCAAGACCTGTGTATTTTTCCGAACCACCAGAAGCTTGTCCAACTTGATTGATTAGATTATTACGCAATTTCATCAAGCGTGCTGGGTCAGCGGCAGCGGCAGCAAAAAATGAATTAATACGTGTATCGGCTGCTACTTTACCAATAAAATCATCAATTACGGCCGAAATTCCTGCATTTCCTCCCAAACGAGCATAAAGTGGCGTAGAACCTTCTACAATATCACCTTTCATAGCTGCTAATGCTCCCAATAATTGATTTTTAGGTTTTGGCAAAACTTTAAACTTATCTAATGATTTTACCAAATCTTCAACCAATGCATTGAAGTCAGCCTCAGTAATACCCATACCTCTATGAGCCGTTTTCATATCTAAACCCGTATATTTCTCTGGCCCACCAGTAGCTTGCCCTACTTGATTAATCAAATTATTACGCAGCTTCATCAAACGAGCTGGGTCGGCAGCGGCATCAGCAAAGAAAGCATTGATTCTTGAGTCTCCCGCTACATTAGTAATAAACTGGTCGATAACTGCCGAAATAGCGGCATTTCCTCCTAACTGATTATATAGCGATGTACTTGGCTCCACAATATCAGCTTTCATAGTGGCTAAGGCTGTCAAAAGTTCTGACTTTTCTGTCATTGGTACACTAAACTTATCTAATGCTTTCGAAAGGTCTTCTACCAATGCATTAAAATCAGCCTCCTGAATATTCATACCTTTATGGGCAGTTTTCATGTCTAAACCCGTATATTTCTCTGGCCCACCAGTAGCTTGCCCTACTTGATTTACTAAATTATCGCGTAATTTCTTCAAGCGTGCGGGGTCAGCGGCAGCATCGGCAAAGAAAATATTAATTCGAGTATCGCTCGCCACATTCGTAATAAATTGGTCAATCACTGCCTGAATAGCGGCATTTCCCCCCAAACGTACATACAAAGACTTCGGGGGCTCTTCTTCGGTTTTCTTACAAGCAGTAAAAAATAATGCTCCTGCAAGCAGTAAATAAACACTTTTTTTCATGATGAAAAATTGGTTATAGATTAAATAAATAAAAATTAAACACAGCATTTTCCGAACATCAAGCTGGTAGATTGATGTAGTAAAGGCAATAAACTTTCTTTCTCGCAAAATTCTGCGAAGAGAAATTTAGCTTACCAGAAAATCTTGTGAAGCGAATAAAATCCTAACTTATCGTAGGCAAAGTGTGCGTTTCATGTTGGTAAAAAAATCAATGTATTCCATCGGTACGGGACATTTGGGTCCTTCCATCGCTGCAAAATTAATTTTTGAAGCCACGTAGTCTTTTTGCTGAACAAGCGATTTTAAGGTTTCTTCCGAAACCTCATCTTCATAATTAGTAATACTTACAGTTTTAAATGCTGGATTAACGGTGCAGGCCGTAACGCCTTGTGTTGAAGAAAGTTTTTGTGAAATTAGTGTGCTATCGGCCATATTTGCTTGTTTGTCTAAGCTAAATACGGCTAAGTGAATGGGCTTTAAGTCGAGTTTTTCAGAAAGTGGTGGTTCTTCCCAGTTAGCCCAGACCAGCATCGACACAAAAAATGTCAATACTAATGCCACTATCACTTTCGTGACTGCGAGAAGGTTTTTTTTCATTTTAGTTGAAGTTGAAATTTGTTATTTGTTCTTATCTACGGTAAAGTTTTAAAACTGGATTTAAGAATCTTAAAAATAAATTAACCTTTCTGAAGGATTTTCTGGAGAAGCCGCATTACAAGACAGGGCATAAAAAAAGGTAGTAAATTTAGATTTACTACCTTTTTTTATGCTTTAATAGCAACCTATTTCAAATATCTTTGATTATAGGTTTGAAATAGGTTGGGTTGAACACATCGCCGAAGCGAAAAAAGAGTTAGGTTGAATAGGGTAATGCAAATATAGTATATTTCTCAGAAAAAATATAAGACTCCAAAGTATTTTTAAAATAAATTAATAAAATTTTAACCAAAATCTCCTAACTTGCTAATTACTAGACACATCCAAAAATCGCTATTTTATCAAAATGGCATAAATACCTACGCAAAGCCATTTTCAAGAAGAATTCATATTGGTCTATCTATGCTAAAAGACACAACGCTAAACTTTTTAATCAACATTAAATGATTGTTTTATGCTTTATCACAGCAAGGTTTTGTAAAAATCGCTAACTTTGACGTTCATCTTAATAAACTTATTTCTTTTCTTATCGCTCAATGATTGTTCAAAAAGACGTACAACTGAAGCCATTCAATACATTTGGAATAGAAGCCACTGCAAAATATTTTGTTGAGGTTGAAAATCTTAGTCAATTACAAGCTATTCTTCAAAACCCACAATATCAATCAGTTGAACGCCTAATTTTGGGTGGTGGAAGTAATATGCTTCTAACTAAGGATTTCGATGGTTTAGTTATTAAAATGTCGATTAAAGGCTTAGAAATAATCAAAGAAACTGACGAAAATATTTGGATTAAAGCAGGAGCAGGAGTGGTTTGGCATGATTTAGTCATGTACTGTGTATCAAAAAACTATGCAGGTATTGAAAATTTATCGTTGATTCCGGGCACCGTTGGGGCAGCTCCGATGCAAAATATTGGGGCCTACGGCATCGAAATTAAAGAAGTTTTTGAAGAACTAGAAGCTCTAGAAATTGCAACTGGTGATATAAAGAAATTTGATAAACCAACCTGTAATTTTGGTTATCGAGAAAGCATTTTCAAACACGAAGGAAAAGGTAAATATATTATTTTGAACGTTACGTTTAAACTAAGTAAAAAACCAAATTTCCACGTAGAATATGGTGCGATAAAAGATACATTAGCCGAAATGAACGTAAACGAATTAAGCATCAAAGCAATCAGCGATGCCGTGATTCATATTCGTCAGAGTAAATTACCTAATCCAGCAGAGATTGGCAATGCGGGTAGTTTCTTCAAAAATCCTGAAATTCCTTCCACTCAGTTCAATATTTTAAAAGAACAGTTTCCAAATATTCCCTCGTATCCTGTCAATCAAACAACTATTAAAGTACCTGCGGGTTGGCTCATCGAGCAAGCAGGTTGGAAAGGTCAACGATTTAGCAATGTAGGCGTACATGCCAAGCAAGCTTTGGTTTTAGTGAATTATGGTGGTGGAAAAGGCTATGAGATCAAAGAATTATCAGAAAAAATACAAGCCTCAGTGAAAGAGAAATTTGGCATTCAGCTTTCAGCCGAGGTTAATTTCATTTAAAAAAATATACAGCCCCTCTCCTAACCTGTGAGGGGTTTCTTCAAATTTATTTAATATTTCTTAAAACATAAATTACTGATTATCAGCAAATAACAACTTCTACTAAAGAAATTTTTACATTTTTTATTTTTCTTCTGCAACCCTCCATCCTACTTCTTGCATCTACATTACGAAAAGCAAAAATTTTCAAAAACTTCTGCAGCGGTTTTTCAAACATAACTTGATAGTTGAAGCTTCATAACACTTCACTATCTACACACCAAATCAATCATTAACATTTAGCTTGCGGGTTGCCGCAATTAATAAAATTATGAAAACGCTTGTAAAAACAATCGCTGCTTTAGCTATGGCTATTACTTTAAATTTCGGAGCATTTGCCCAAGATGATGAGAAAGATTCAAGAGAATATACGCGTTCTTCGCATTTCTCGCCAAAGAAACATAATATGTTTTCACGTAAAGACTTTGGTATCTATGTTGGGCTAAATACTTACGAAAGTAAAACAATGCCTGAACTCGACAATTTACGTTCGAGATATGTAGCCCTCAACTGGAAGAAAAATCATCGCCTTATTACTGGCAATAATGTTGATGTGGCCCTTGGCACTGGCTTTGAGTTTGCTTGGAACAATTATATGATGAAAGATAATATTCGACTAATCAATTCACAGGCAGGAGCTGATTTTGTAGATGTAAAGCAAAATCTTGATAAATCGAAATTGGTCGTATCTAGTTTGAATATTCCGCTGATGCTTCAGTTTGGCTTTAAAGAAAGCCGTTGGAGTTTAGGAATTGGAGCTTATGGTGGTGCAAGAATCGGCAGTTATGTAAAAACTAAAGATGAAAACGGAACAAAAGAGCATTTCAAAAGTGCTTATAATCTTAATAAATTCCACTACGGCTTAGCCGCAGAATTAGGTCGAGAAGGATTTACCTTATTTGCCCGCTACGAACGCACACCACTTTTCAATGATAACAACCCAATCAATGGCAATGCCATTTCATTCGGAATTCGTTTGTAAAATTATAAGTTTTAAATGTGCCATACCTGTTCTCAGATAACAAAGTGTGGCACATTTGGTTAGTTTTGCCGTAGAGACGTTGCATGCAACGTCTCTACAAAACATCAAAATCAAACGCCTGAACATCGGGGGATACAAAAGCCAGTCGAGCTTCACGAGAAAGTAATTTTTCACGAGTATAGAAAGTAAAAGCAGCGGCACGGTCGCAGTACTTGCTTGTCAAGAAAGCGTTACAAACTTGCTCAAAACTCTGATTATTAGTTGAATACCTTTGCCAAAACTCATTCAATAACCAAACCCAAAATACCGTAATTGACTCATGATAACCACTCGAATCGGTGTTTTGCCCGCCAACTGATAAATTATAGTCCTTAATATTTTCTCGCATAGTATTAAGGGCTTCTTCATAACTAAAATTAGCTACATGCCACAACCCCGCAATCAAATGAGCTTCATGCGTCCATTCTTTGGCTGGTAATGTTTTTTTACGAAACCCATTAATAATATGGTCAAAATCGTTCTGAGAGGAAGGAATAAAATAATCCATTTCGAAATTTTATTTGGAATTTAGTCTCAATAAATAAAAAAATAGCAATAAATCAAAATATTGTTTTGTATTCATGCGATAAAAGAATTTCAATGAAGGTATATATATTGATAGCATAATAATTTCTAAATTTGCCCATCAACCAAACCATAAAACAAATGCACATTTTCGACCATACATTATTGAAAATCATTCAGGTAATGATTTCTCTCTTTGCTGGTGTACTTTTCCTTCAATCAGGCCTCGATAAAGTCTTCGATTTTAAAGGCAATAAAGGCTACATACAAAGTGTTTTTGCCAACACATTTCTAAGTAGGGTGTCGGGCTTACTATTTATCATCATTACAATTTTGGAAGTTTTGGCGGGAATGGCCTCTTTTTTTGGTGGCATTTTTCATTTCATTGAAGGACAAAAAGACTTTGCTATTTTAGGCTTAGAATTATCATTACTTTCGCTTTTTTGTCTTTTTACGGGGCAACGCATCGCCAAAGATTACGCAGGAGCAGCTTCGTTGGTAGGCTATTTTTTATTAATGGCTTTCGGGTTGTTTGTATTTGCTTTGGTGGGGTAAAAACGATGCCTTCGACTCCGCTCAGGCAACGTTTTTTGCGGTGGCTGAGCGAAGCCGAAGTCCCGCAAAATATCAAAACCAATCAGCTTGCATTTCTATGGTTACAGAATCAGTGCTTTGTAGGCGTTTTACGAGCGAATCTACTTTTACTAATTCATATTCGTAGAAATACCTTAAAGTGGCCAATTTGCCTTGATAAAAGTTTTGGTCAGTATCGTGTGCTTCGGCCAATTTTCTTTCTGCAACAATCGCTTGGCCCAGCCATTGCCATGCAATCGTGATGATACCAAACATCTCTAAATACAGGGTAGCATCAGCCAAATATTTCTCTATTTCACCTTTTCCAGCCAAGCCCAATAAATAACCCGTTGCTTGTTGTGCTTTTGCTAAATATTTTTGAAGTTTTTCAACGAATGGCTGTAAGGCGGGAATTTGGGCAGCTTCATTCATTGTTTTGGACACCTCTTCAAAGAAAATCTGTGCAGCTTTACCGTTATGAATTGTCAGCTTTCTACCCAAAAGGTCAAGCCCATGAATGGCCGTTGTACCTTCATGAATTGGATGAATACGTGCTTCACGATAATATTGTTCAACTGGAAAATCGGTTGTATAACCCGAACCACCCAAAACCTGCACCGCCGCACTGGTTGATAAACAGCACATTTCAGAAGGATATGATTTTCCTACGGGTGTAAGTAAATCTAGTAATAATTCGGCACGTTCTTTTGCTTCGCCAGTTTCTACCAAAATCAAATCTGATAATTTACTACAGAATAATAACAAACCTAAAGAACCCTCTACCACTGCCTTCTGAAACAACAACATTCGCTTCACATCGGCATGATTGATGATGGTTATTTGAGGTTTTGTTGGGTCTTTTTCTGAAATTTTTCTTCCTTGTGGACGCTCCTTTGCGTACGCCAACGACGAATGATAGGCGGCTGTACCGATGGCAGTAGCATTGAGGCCAACACCGATACGAGCTTCATTCATTAGTTGAAACATATAGTTGAGACCCTTGTGTGGTTCGCCAACTAAATAACCCAAAGTACCATCATTGGAGCCAATACTTAAATGAGCTATCGGAGCTCCTTTATAGCCCATTTTATGGAAAATTCCAGCCGTAATTACATCATTATCAATTAGTTCTCCATTTTCTGGTCTTTTTTGAGGAACCACAAAAAGTGAAATCCCCTTCGCTCCTATCGGCCCACCTTTTATTTTTGCAAGCATCAAATGCACCACATTTTCACAAGCATCGTGGTCGCCTGCCGAAATAAATATTTTTTGTCCTTTGATTTTATAAACACCTGCCTCGTCGGTTGGCTCAGCTATCGTTGAAATATCCGAAAGCGAACTACCCGCATTAGGCTCTGTCAAGGCCATTGTACCTTGCCATTTACCCGAATACATATTAGGTGTAAATCTATCTATCAATTCTTGCGAACCAAACGTACGAATAAGATTTGCAGAGCCACCACTCATGAACGAAAAAATACTCGAAGAATAGTTGGCTGCTTGGAAAATAAAACCTGCGGTGTTTAACACCGTAATTGGTAATTGCTGCCCCCCTTCATCATAGCGAAAAGCAGCGTTTACCCAACCATCATCGCCCATTTTCTTAATGATGGCTTTCATTCCTTCATGAATCCTGATTTTTCCATCGACCAACTGAGGTTCTTTTCTATCCATTTCAGTTAGTAAAGGATGAAGCATTTTTACGGCAATACTTTCCGCCGCATCGAGCACCATATCAAACGATTCTCGGTTATGGTCTTGAAAGTATTCATATTGGCTAAGTGACTCGCTATCAAGAACTTCGTAAAGATGAAACTGTAAATCTCTTTTTGAAAAAAACATAGGTTTATAGGTTGATACGTGTAAATAAAATATATTTTAGGCTGAAATTTCTTCTTTTTTATAAAAGAATTTTGCCATCACAACCACTACAGCTACCCCCAAAATACTTCCGGCAAAAACATCTCTAGGAAAATGCTGGAAAAGATACATCCGAGAAAATCCCACCAACATTGCCATCACTAACAAGATGATTGACAATGATGTTTTTCGAAATACTATTGCACAAAAACAAGCGAAAGCAAAAGCGGTAGTTGTATGCCCAGAAGGAAAACTTTGCCAATGGTGCATCGTGACGCCTTCTACCAAATTAATGGCTCGACCACTATTTTGATAAACCTCTATTGGGCGTGGATGATTAAATATGTTTTTGAGAATCAAGGATACCAAAACCTTTAATATCCAAGAGATTAGTAAAAACTTTACAATAGCTGTTTGCTTGACTTTTTTTACGAAATGTCGGTAAAGTAACGCCAACAACAAAATCAACCAAATTGTGTCTTCACCGAGGGTTGTGACAAACCTAAAAAAAGCATCAAGCTCCAAGCTATGGTGCTGATTTATAAGAAACATCAGGTCTGTTGGGCTGGAAATTAGTTGCAAAATCGCACCAAAAAGCACCCAAACAAGGAAAAAAATAAAAAATAAACGATTATTAGTAAGTATTTTAAGCATTTTCTCTAAGAAACTTTCGT